>JADHEF010000163.1_pt1 | contig 81248 bp, 78 predicted proteins | sample 8952391 | NCBI WGS metagenome assembly JADHEF01 (sample SAMN16124439, study PRJNA663245) | bioreactor sludge metagenome | isolation source: sludge (nitrite) | place: India:Bengaluru | collected 2019-02-28
AGCAGCTTCCTGTGGTTCTTCCGACTGACGTTGTTCCAGATGGTTCAGGTAACCCGTTGAACAAAATGCCTGAATTCTACAAAACGTCATGCCCAAGCTGTGGTGGCGATGCTCGTCGTGAAACAGATACGCTGGATACCTTCGTGGAATCATCTTGGTACTATGCACGTTATGCATCTCCCGACTTTACGGGTGGCATGGTAAAACCAGAAGCTGGCCAAACTTGGTTGCCTGTAAACCAGTACATCGGTGGTGTTGAACACGCGATTCTGCATTTGTTATATGCGCGTTTCTTCCACAAATTGATGCGCGATGAAGGCGTAGTACAAGGCAATGAACCATTCACTAACTTGTTAACGCAAGGTATGGTGCTAGCAGATACCTTCTATCGTGAAGCTGAATCTGGCAAGAAAACCTGGTTTAACCCTGCGGATATCGAACTTGAAAAAGACGAAAAAGGCCGTGTGCTTTCTGCCAAATATAAAGAAGATGGCCAAGAAGTTGTGGTTGGCGGTCAGGAAAAAATGTCGAAATCGAAAAATAACGGTATCGACCCGCAATCGATTATTGACCAGTACGGCGCAGATACGGCACGCGTGTTCATGATGTTCGCAGCACCACCAGATCAATCACTGGAATGGTCTGATGCCGGTGTTGAGGGTGCAAACCGCTTCCTGAAACGTGTATGGCGTTTAGCAACAGGTTTCCTTGAAAAAGCGAATACTGCTGCCAGCATCGACAAAACTGCTCTTTCAACGGCCGCGCAAGACCTACGTCGTAAAACTCACGAAACCATCCAGAAAGTCGGTGATGACATCGAACGTCGTCATGCATTTAACACTGCCATTGCTGCATTGATGGAACTTCTAAACGCGAACAACAAATTTGAAGCCCAAGATGACAATGACGTGGCGGTTGCACGTGAATCGATTACCACGCTGTTAACTTTACTTGCACCATTTGCACCGCATTTAAGCCAGACTTTATTGGCCGAATTTGGCATTGAATTGAATTCAACTTTATTCCCTGCGGTAGATGAATCTGCGCTGACACGTAATACGCAAACCATCGTGGTTCAAGTCAACGGTAAACTCCGTGGTAAGTTAGAAGTATCAGTCGATGCTTCTAAAGATGATATTTTGGCTCAAGCCAAAGCATTGCCTGAAGTTCAACAATTCTTGACTGGCCCAACCAAGAAAGAAATTGTGGTACCGAATAAATTAGTGAATTTGGTGGTTTAAGTCCTTACATTCCCTCTCCTTTCAGGAGAGGGTTAGGGAGAGGTAAATATATAAACCCTCATCCTAACCTTCTCCCAAAGGGAGAAGGAACTTTATGAAGGATTTCAAAATTCCCAAACAAAGCCCGTTGCCAGCCAACGGGCTTTGACTTTACAATCCAGTTCAGGATTTCAAATATTCCCTTTCGGGAAGCATAGAGGGCAACACATGCATTTGGGCAAACGTTTAGCAGCAATTGTTTTAACTTGTGGTCTGAGTGCAGGCTTAGTCGGCTGTGGTTTTCATCTGAAAGGAACCAATCCGAGCTCCGCACCTGTTGCTTACTCTGTCATGAGCCTGTCTTTACCGCCCAATACTGAAGAACTGCAAGAGAAACTGGCAGTTTACCTCGGTGCTGCAGGCGTACAGCTAAGTAATGCACCTAATGCTTATGTGTTACGTGTCCTGGATTACACCCCTCGTCGTCTGGAACTAAACGGTAAACTGGTTGAAACCTTATTACGTTTAAACGTGACTTTCCGGATTGAAGATGCACAAGGCAATCCGATCACTGAACCACGGACTGTCGTGGCAACACGTACGTATCAGTATGATATTGAAACCGTTAACACTGATGACCAAGAACAAAAATATCTGAATCAGGTGATTATTGATGATGTGGCGCAGCAGATCGCGCGTCAGATTTCATCGAACCGCTTACCCTTAGCCAAACAAAATACCTCAGCGCAACCTGCTCAATAAGACCTCTTTATGAAACTTGATTATCTGCAAGCCCTGAAACGTGTCGATGAAGCTCGCGGTGCTTGGGTCTTGCATGGTCAAGAGCCTTTGCTGGAACAGAATTTAATTGATGCCTTTCGGGCCAGCTGGCAAAAGCAGGACATTGAACGTCAACGCTATGACATTAGTTCGGTCGCCGACTGGAAAACCGTCTTTAATGCCTTGAACAGCTTGTCGCTGTTTTCAACCCAGTTGGCGATTGAAGTACATGGCAATATCAAACCGGATGCCAGCGCAATCAAGTTACTGAAAAACTATTTGCAGCATAATGAACAAAACCTGCTGTTGGTGGTGATGCCCAAACAGGATAGTAATAGCCTGAAATCCAGTTTCTTTCAGCTGATTGATGCCAATGGTGTGAATGTTTCGCTGGTGGCCAATTATCCAAAAGACCGGCAGCAGATTCTGGGTATTGAAGCTGAAAAACTCGGCATTCGTTTAGCCAATGATGCCTGGCAATGGCTGGAACAACATCATGAGCACAACCTGCTTGCAGCAAAGAACAGCCTGATGCGGGTTAGCGATACCTTTGCTGAAGTCGATATCATTCAGGTTGATCATTTATATGCATGTTTACAAGATCAGTCACGTTATAGCACCTATGATTTGAGCGATGCCCTGCTACAAGGTAATCTTTCCCAGTCGATCAAAATTTTTCAGTATCTAGTCGTTTCAGGTGAACCGATGAGCCTGATTTTATGGAGTCTCAGCAAGGAAATGCGTCTGTTGATGCAGCTGTTTGAACAACCGCAAAATGCCTTGCAAATCGGGATCTGGAAAACCAAAGTCGGGTTATATCAACAAGCCTTGCGCCGTCTCAGCCCACAGACTTTTCTGGCCTGGCCGGGGTTATTATTAAGAATTGATGCCTCAATTAAAGGACTCGGACATGAAAATCCGGAGCATTTGGTACTACAGGCGATTTCCAGTATCTGTGGCAAGCCCCTATTTCACTAAGTCTTTGTCAAAATTCGAAAAATAAAATAATAATCATTCCTATTAGTTTAAAAAAATACACGATTTATCCTAATTTCGCTTTTATAATCGTTCACAATTCTCTGATTTTGAACCGATATTGATCATGCCAAAAATAAAACCGACGAAATTGATTATGGCCGCCGTGATTGCCATTGCGCTCATCGCTGCGGGGTGGTACTTCCTCAAACCCAAAGAACAGCCTCCGCAATATATTACGGCTGAAGTCACCCAAGGCGATATCGAAAGCTCTGTACTGGCGACTGGTATTCTGGAAGCGACCAAGATGGTCAGCGTGGGGGCGCAGGTTTCGGGTCAGGTCAGAAAAATGTATGTAGAACTGGGCGATCAGGTCAAGCAAGGTCAGCTGATTGCGCGGATTGACTCCGTTCGTCAGGAAAATGATTTAAAAACCGCTGAAGCCAGCATTAAAAATCAGATGGCACAACTTGCAGTAAGACAGGCGAATTTGGCCAAAGTTGAAGCTGAATACAACCGTCAGAAAGCCATGTATGCACAGGATGCCACTTCTCGCTCAGAGCTGGAATCGGCATTTGCGAACTATAAAACGGCGCAAGCGGATATCACCGCTATCAATGCACAGATTGAACAGTCGCGTTTGACGCTGGCGACTGCCAAAGAAGATCTTGGCTATACCCAGATTGTAGCCCCGATGGATGGCACGATTGTGGCGATTGTGACTGAAGAAGGTCAAACCGTGAATGCCAACCAGAGTGCGCCGACCATTGTTAAACTGGCCAAACTCGACACCATGACCATTAAAGCTGAAATTTCTGAAGCGGATGTCATGAAAGTTGAAGAAGGTCAGACGGTTTATTTCACTACGTTAGGCAATAACGAGAAAAAGATTTACGCCAAACTACGTCAGGTTGAGCCTGCACCCAATTCAATTAATACCGATAGCAATACCTCAAGCTCATCGTCAAGTTCTGCGGTGTATTACAACGCATTGTTCGATGTACCGAATGAAGATGGAAAATTACGTATTGATATGACTGCACAAGTTTATATCGTACTGGATGAAGCCAAAAATGTGCTGACCATTCCTGCTGCGGCCATTCAAGGTTCAAACCGTCCGCCACGTGCCAATCGTGGTGAAGCGCGTGGTGAGGGTTCTCGCGGTGAAGGCAGTCCGGCATCACGTCCTGAAGCTGAATCGGCTCAAGGCAATCGCCCTGCCGGTGAACGTCCAGCGCATCTAAACCTGTCTGAAGCAGAACTTGCATTGATTGAGCAAGGTAAAGCACAGCGTGGCGTGGTTCGTGTCTTGCAAGCCGATGGTACTGCGAAACCAACCCCTGTATTAATCGGCTTGAATAACCGTGCCACTGCGCAAGTGCTGAAAGGTTTAAAACGTGGTGATCAGGTGGTGATTGCCGATGGTTCTGATACCTCCAATGATGCGGCAAAACGCGGTGGCAATAGCCGTGGCCCAATGAGAATGTAAGCATGAATTCACAACAACAGCCTCTCCTCGAGGTGAAAAATCTGGTTCGTGAATTCCCTGCGGGTGAAAGTACGGTCCAGATTTTAAAAGGGGTGAATCTGGAGATTTATCCGGGTGAACTGGTAGCGATTGTCGGCCAGTCCGGTTCCGGTAAATCGACCCTGATGAACATTCTGGGTTGTCTGGACAAACCAACTACCGGTAGCTATAAGGTTAAAGGCCGTGAAACCCGCGAACTGGAAGCGGATGAACTGGCGCAATTACGCCGTGAATATTTCGGCTTTATTTTCCAGCGTTATCATTTATTGGGTGATTTAAACGCAGCAGGCAATGTCGAAGTTCCTGCGATTTATGCCGGTGCAGATTCATCTGAACGACATGCGCGAGCCGTCAAGATTCTGACCGATCTGGGTCTGGGTGAAAAAACCCAGAATCGTCCGAGCCAGCTCTCTGGTGGTCAGCAGCAACGTGTTTCGATTGCCCGTGCGTTAATGAATGGCGGTGACGTGATTCTGGCCGATGAACCGACCGGTGCATTGGACAAGAACAGCGGTATTGAAGTGATGCGCATTTTGCGTGAACTGAATGCTAAAGGTCATACCATCATTCTGGTCACACATGATCATAATGTAGCGAAAAATGCGACGCGGATTATCGAGATCTCGGACGGCAATATTATTTCTGATCAGCCCAATGTTCCTGAAGTCGAAGAGCATCTGGAAAAACAGCCGCTAATCCGCAGTGAACAAAAGAAGATTTCTTCATGGCGTTCTGCAGTTGACCGTCTCGGTGAAGCTTTCCGTATGGCCTTGCTGGCCATGAATGCACATCGCATGCGGACTTTCTTGACCATGCTCGGAATCATTATCGGTATCGCTTCGGTGGTCTCGGTGGTCGCGCTGGGCAATGGCTCACAAAAACAGATTCTGGAAAATATCAGTAGTCTGGGCACCAATACCATTACCGTATTTCAGGGTCGAGGCTTTGGGGACAATTCCAGATCTTCACAGTCCAAAACCCTGATTCCGGCCGATGCCGATGCGCTGGCTGAACAACCGTATGTCGATGGCGTCAGTCCGTCGGTGAATAGCAGTGTCACCGGCCGTTATAAAGAAATCGAAGCTTCAACCACGGTCAACGGCGTCAGTGAAGATTTCTTCTACGTGCGTGGTATGACCTTCCAGTCCGGTCAGCCCTTTGATCGCAGTAGCGTCATGCAACAGGCGCAAGATGTCGTCATTGACACCAATACCAAAAATACCTTCTTTAAGGATGGCACCAATCCGGTGGGTCAGGTAATTTTACTCGGTAGTGTACCGAGCCGGATTATCGGGGTGATCGACGCGCAAAAAGGCATGATGGGCAATAATGACAGCCTGAATGTCTATCTGCCGTATTCCACCGTGATGAGCCGTATGCTGGGTCAATCCAATGTTCGCAGCATCATTGTGCGGATTAAGGATGAATACCCAAGTGCGGCGGCTGAAAATGCGATTCTGAATCTGCTGGTACAGCGACATGGCGCGCAGGATGTGTTTACCCAGAATGCCGACAGTATTCGTGAAACCATTCAGCAAACCACGGCGACCATGACTCTGCTGATTTCAGCAATTGCGGTAATTTCACTGGTGGTCGGCGGGATTGGCGTAATGAATATCATGCTGGTATCGGTAACCGAACGTACTCAGGAAATTGGTGTGCGTATGGCGGTGGGTGCCCGTCAAAGTGATATTTTGCAGCAATTCCTGATTGAAGCCGTTCTGGTCTGTATCTTGGGTGGTATTTTGGGTGTGCTGCTTTCCCTCGGGATTGGCCAATTAATTACCCATTTTGCCGGCGGTACTTTCCAGATGGCGTATTCAACCACTTCGATTGTAGCGGCCTTTGTCTGCTCAAGCCTGATCGGGATTGTGTTTGGCTTTATCCCGGCACGTAACGCTGCTCGTCTGAATCCAGTCGATGCGCTCTCTCGCGAATAAGGAATCTGATATGCAAATGAATTTAACCAAGCTTGCCAGTGCCCTGTTGCTGGGAAGCTCGCTGGTCGGTTGTGCCGCAGTGGTGAAAACCCCCTATGAACAGCCTGCGATCAATATGCCGGGTAGCTTTCAAAACAATAAGGTGCTTAGTCAGCAGATTCATGCCGATATCTTGGCAGATCAATGGTGGACTTTATTTAAAGATCCGCAATTAAATAATTTGGTGAATGAAGTATTGGCGCAGAATACCGATCTGGCAGTGGCCGGCATCAGTTTACAACAGGCCCGTATTCAAGCCAGACAAGCTCAAAGTCAGCAAGGCGTTCGCGTCGGTGATGCAAGAATTTCAACGGGCCATCGTTTTAGCCTAGATGGTGGCGGCGATTCTTCGACGGGTCTTTCACTGGGTTATCCGGACTTAAGCTATGAGCTGGACCTGTTTGGTAAACTGGCCAATCAGACTGAAGCGGCACGCTGGGAAGCACTGGCCTCTGAAGAAGACTTGCAGGCAACCGCACAAAGCCTGATTGGCACCACGGCACAATTGTACTGGCAACTGGCTTATCTGAATGAACGTTATAGTGTGGTACAGCAAAATCTGGCGACCGCGCAAAAAACCTATGATCTGGTGCGGGTGCAATATCGTGCCGGCGCAGTATCCGGTCTGGATTTAACCCAGGCGGAACAGGCAATTCAAAGTCAACAGGCGACTTTAAGCCAGATTGAACAGCAACGTGTGGAAACACGTACCGGACTCGCGGTATTGCTGCACATGCCGGTTCAACAGCTCGCGATTCAAGAGCCAAGCCGTTTACCCAATATTCAATTGCCGAGTATTCAGGCTGACTTACCGGCGAGTTTGTTGTCACGTCGCCCTGACCTTCGAGCGACTGAACTGCGCTTGCGTAAGGCACTAGCCAATAAAGATGCCAACAAAGCCAGCTACTATCCATCCATTAGTTTGACCGGTAATCTGACCACCGGTATTGGCAGCAGTACTTCCCTCTCGAATGCCCTGAAAAATCCGGTTGCAACTTTAGGTGCTGGTCTGACTTTGCCTTTCCTGCAATGGAATGACATGAAACGTGATCTACAAGTCAATGAGCTGGAATATGAAAAAGCCATTATCCAGTATCGCCAGACCATGTATGAAGCCTTTGCCGATGTGGAAAATGCTTTGTCGAATCGGACTGAGCTCACTAAGCAGGTGGCTTTGCAGCAACGCAATGTTGAGTTGGCCGAAAGAACTGAACGCTTGACTGAAGTGCGTTATCGTAATGGTGCAGTCGCTTTAAAGAACCTGCTGGATGCGCAGGAAACCACGCGCAATGCACGACTGTCTTTGGTGCAAACCCGACAGAACCAGTACAATGCCTATGTCACCTTGATGCAGGCATTGGGTGGTAGTCCTATCCGTGAATTGCCTTAACAAAGCTTAATCCATAAAAAACCGCTGACAGACAGCGGTTTTTTAGTTCATATTATTTGGGTCAGTTTATTTCATTTGCAAATATGCATTCACATTTTTCAATAATTCAATCGATCGCTCATGTCCGAGCAAACTGCCTTTTTCCAGCCAGTCCCGTGCAATCCCGATATCACGCGCCACGCCAATGCCTTTGGTATATAAACGTCCAAGATGACTATAGGCATCTGCATTCACCTGCGCTGCCGCCTGCTGATAATACTGTACGGCTTGCTCAATATTACTCTCAACACCTTGACCTTGCTCATAGGATTCACCCAGAGCATTTAGCGCCACACCATTCTGCTGAGCGGCTGCTTTTTGCAGATAGCTCAAGCCTAAGGCAATATCCTGCGCAATCTGTTGCCCTTGAAGATACTTCAAGCCCAATTCTGCTTGTGCCTGGGCATGACCCAATTGCGCAGCCTGATGCAGATAGCGATTGGCCAGCTCTGCATTATTGATAAACACAGGATAAATGCCTGACAGAGCTTGGTACAGGAACCATGCCGCCTCTTTCGAACCTTTTGCAACCGCCTGATTCAGGTACTGGATAGCTTTGTCGCGTGTCGGTAAAGGGTATTCAACCAGACTATAAAACCGGCCAACGCTATAAATTAAATCCGCTTCAGATTGAGCTTCAATCTGCCAATACTGCTGTGCCGCGTTCTGAATCATTTGTGTGGCTTTGGCAATGTCTTTTACTGTACCGACACCATTTAAATAACACAGTGCCAGCCCCATCCGTGCAGACACATCGTCAGGACTAAGCTGATAGGCAGCCTGATATAACTCAAATGCTTTTTGCGGTTCGTTGGCCACCAGGTGCTGTTCAAAATACAGCGCAGCAATCATACATAAGGCAGGCGCATGCTGACTGTTGGCCGCTTCCGCCCAGTAACGAAATGCCATGGTTTCATTTTTATCAACATACCAGCCATGAAAATAGGCCAGCCCGATTAAGGTCTTAGCGTGTGCATCGGCGTGTTCTTTGGACTGCTGTAATAAATGCTGGAACACGCGCTGACGCTGGTCGGTATCGATACGGCCCTGTAGCACACCGGCATAATAATCATAGAGACCTTTCTGGTCAGCGAGACTGATACAGCGTTTAATAAATTGCAGCGATTGCGTCAGGTCTTGAGGCAGAATCTGGCCACGCGCATAAGAGTTCGCAATCTGCTGATTGGCAGCCAAATGATCTTGTTGCGCCGCCAGAAACAGATAATGAATTCCTTGCACTAAATCCTGGGTCGCTGAATCTGTTAAATAATATTGAGCCAGCTGATACTGCGAATTGGCATGACCCTGCCCGGCATTTTGTATTAACAAGGCCAGACGCTGTGTCTCTGCAGCGGTCTCATTTTGATGGTCTTCGGTCGAAGAAAGTTCAGTGATGTGGTACTGGGCATCCAGATTGCCACGTGCTACCGCATGTCGGTACCAATACAAAGCTTTTTCCGGGTCAGCCTGTTGATACGCCTCCCCTTCATGAATCTGCCCCAAATGATAGGCTGCATCATCACTGCCCAGACGAAAGGCTTTTTCTAGATAACTAATCGCCTTTTCGGTATTCTGCTCATGTCCCAGACCTTGCAGATGCATCAGGCCCATGCCTACATAAGCTTGTGGAATTTCCTGTTGCTGGGCCAGCCCCTGATAAATCTGATAGGCACGTTCATAATTCGGATGTTCTGGATCTGAACTCAAACGTGCTGCATGTTTCAGTTGAGCATCAATCTGCTCAATCCATAAATCATGTTGTACAGCCTTCGCCTGATCACGTTTCACCGGATCGGGACGTTTCCACATCCAGATCGCTAACGCCCCTATCCCCAAAATCAGTACCAGCAAGAACCACATAGCTGCTCCAAAACATTACTTTTGTTCTGCGAATGAATCCTTTCATTCTAAACGCCAGTTTAAAAAAAGCACATAGATTGTGCTTTTTATTTTTTAAATCAGGCTTTTGCTCTTTTACTATCGAGCTTTTTCAAACCTTCTGCCACGGCAACCATGGCAAAGCTCGAAGTCACCACCACGGTAGAGCCATACCCCCCACAGCGCAAGCCGGCACTGGCGCAGACATCGGCACTGGAGAATGGATTATCAATTGAATAGACACAGGTAATGCCGAATTTTTCTTTGGGCTTTTTACAGATGCCTTTAGCACGTAACTGGGCACGCAATTTGGCCAGCATCGGGTCCTGCTCGGTTTTAGATAAATCGGCGACCCGAATTTTCAGTGGATCCAGTTTGCCACCTGCCCCGCCCGATACAATTAAAGGAATCTTGTTAAAACGGCAATGTAGCATCAAGGCGAATTTGGCTTTGACATCGTCAATACAGTCGAGGATTAAATCTGGATCACCTGCTAAAGTTTCTTTGATATTTTCAGGCGTCAGGTAATCATCAACCAGATTGATTTTAATGCGTGGATTAATTGCACGGCAACGCTCGGCCATAACTTCAATTTTTTCGTGACCTAATGTCGTACTCATGGCAGGCAATTGACGGTTAATATTAGACGCGGCCACCACATCCATATCGACCAAGGTCAGCTCGCCCACACCGCTACGTGCCAGTGCTTCTACCGCCCATGAACCGACACCACCGATACCAATCACCATCACATGACTTTTTTCATAATGGTTAAAGCTGTCTTCTCCATAAATTTTGGCAACACCAGCAAAACGGCGGTCATATTCATCATCTTGAAGCAGGTCAGTCATAGGTCATCTATAGCAATAAAAATACCGGATCATTTTAGCAAAATCCGCTTTTCTTTACCGCCACTAAATTTTTGATCGATTTAAATGACATTCAGATTGGATGAGAGCGACAACCGACTCGCGATTGATTAAAATATCAACAAATTAATTCTATGTCATTTGGCCAAAAGGAGTGGAATGTCATGCTATTTAACACCCTTTTGGGTTTGAACATTGTTTGTATCGGGCTTTATTTTTATGTTCTGATCAGCCAAAAGAACAAAAATTATTATCTCAGCATTCTCATTCGTTTAATGACATTAGGATTATTTGGCTTGGTTATTTTCGATCGTTATGAAACACAGAATCATCTGATTGTGTTATTGCTCTTGTGGGTAGGCTTTGAAAGCATGGAGCAGTTTTACGCTAGAAAAAAATCCAGTTCAGTAAAATAAAAAAGAGGCTTGCGCCTCTTTTCAATTCATCGGAATTTAGTCTTTATTCATGATGAAAAAATATTCACGATAGTATTTCAATTCCGCAATCGAATCACGAATGTCATCCATCGCCAGATGCGAGGCATTTTTCTTGAGACCGCTCATGATTTCCGGGCGCCAGCGTTTGGCCAGTTCTTTCACTGAAGATACATCCAGATTACGGTAATGGAAATACTGCTCCAGTTCAGGCATCAGGCGGTGCAAGAAACGGCGATCCTGACAGATCGAGTTACCACACATCGGTGAAGATTTTGGATTGACCCATTTTTTCAGGAATTCAATAGTTTGCTGTTCGGCATCCTGAGCGGTCAGTTTACTGCGACGTACACGTTCAATCAGACCAGACTGGCCATGCTGGCGAGTGTTCCACTCATCCATGGCATTTAACAGACGTGCAGGCTGATGTACCGCAAGCACAGGACCTTCTGCCAAAATATTCAAATTGTCATCGGTTACAATTGTTGCAATTTCAATAATTTGATCATTGTCTGTGTCTAGACCTGTCATTTCAAGGTCAATCCAAATCAGGCGGGTATCAGCGGTGCTGCTCATAAATGTGCAATCTTATTGGGTTTAAAAACAACTATAGTAGCAAATTAATTACATCTTGGGTGTCATTCGGGGGCTGCTTCATGCTATTTTTGCCATCTGATTTACCCGGTTTTTTTAGGATATGAATGGCCTTAATACGTAAGCGTCGTCTGACAGAGCAACAACAGCGCCGCATTCAGAAACAACAGAAAACACGTCAAGAAGATCTCGATACCTCCAGTGATCTTGAAGGTTTAGTGGTGCAACATTATGGCCGCCAACTTGAAGTGCAAGCTTTGTCTCGCCCTGACATTCACCCTGAAAAACCTGTGGTCGCCGATGGTGAGCCTGAACCTTTCTGGAAAGAGATTGAACTGGACAGCGTCTGGCGCTGTCATACTCGAACCAATCTGGATTTATTGGTCACGGGTGACCGGGTCAAATGGCAAGCCGATCCGAATACCGGTTTAGGAATTATCACCGCGATTCATCCCCGAAAATCCTTATTGACACGCCCCGACCGCTATCACAAGGTTAAACCGGTAGCGGCCAACATTTCACTGATTGTGATCGTGTTTGCACCATTGCCTGAGCCAGCGCCGGGCCTGATCGACCGTTATCTGGTGGCCTGTGCCGATGCCGATATTCCTGCATTGCTGGTGATGAATAAAGCCGATTTGTTAAAAGAAAACGATCCGATTCTGACTCTGCTGCAAGAATATCAAGATCTCGGTTATGAAGTGATGCAGACCCAATCCGATGGCGACCTGACTGCACTGTCTAATCGTCTGGAAAATGAAACGGTGGCTTTCGTCGGTCAATCTGGTGTGGGTAAAAGCACGCTGATTAATGCGATCGTGCCGGATGCCGCACAGAAAACCAATATTATTTCGGAAAACTCGGCACTTGGTCAGCACACTACGACATCAACGCGCTTGATCGGTTTTGGTGAAGGTGCCGCCCTGATTGACTCTCCAGGAATTCGTGAATTTGGCCTGTGGCATCTGACTTTAGATAAGGTACAAAGCGGCTTTCCTGAAATTGAAAACCTGCTCGGCCATTGTCAGTTCCGTAACTGTACCCATAAGCATGAAAAACAATGTGCTTTGCGTCAGGCTGCTGCCGCAGGTGAAATTTTACCGCGCCGACTGGACAGCTATTTACGTTTAATCGACGAAATCACTGAAGCACAGCAAAAAAATTAATTTTCTTAACCCTTGGCCCTTGAAGCGGTGATTTTGATCACCATATTTATGAGCTATACTCTTGGCAATTTTAAAATTGTAATTAGGTGAATTGTGGAACGTTGGTTCGAGTTTATGGGGAATCACCCCTTCTTATTTGGAACACTCGCGGTATTAGTGGTTTTGTTCTTCATTATCGAAGGTCAACGTAACGGTCGCAAAATTTCTCCGCAATCGCTGGGAATTTTAGTCAAAGCAAAAAATGCCATGCTGATTGATTTACGTGATGCCAAAGACTTCCGTGAAGGTCATATCAGCGGCAGCCGTAATATTCCATATAGCCAGATTACAAAACATGTTGAAGAGCTGAAAGCATCTGATCGCCCTTTGGTGTTCATTTGTAACCTTGGACAGGTGGCTGGTACTGCATTACAGCAGGTTGGTCATGCCGATGCCTACCGTCTTGATGGCGGCGTCAGCAACTGGAAAGCTCAAGGTTTACCTTTGGTGAAAAGCAAATAATCCACGAACAGGAGATTGATCATGGCTGAAGTTACTATTTACTCGACGACAGTGTGTCCTTATTGCGTGCGTGCAAAACAGCTACTGGAACGTAAGGGTGTGGCATATAAAGAGATTAACTTGTCTCAAGAAGCGCCTGAAGTACGTCTTGAATTGATGCAGCGTACCAATCACCGTACCGTGCCACAAATTTTTATTAATGATCAGTTCATCGGTGGTTTTGACCAACTTTATGCTTTAGAGCGTGAAGGCAAACTTGATGAATTGCTGGCTTAACCTTACTAAAATTATCACTTCATATTAAGGATCAAAAAATGAGTGAAGAACAACAAGCTCAACCACAATTGGCATTAGAGCGTATTTACACCAAAGATATTTCTTTTGAAGTTCCTGGGGCGCAAGTTTTTACCAAGCAATGGCAACCTGAGTTAAACATCAATCTTTCTTCTTCTGCAGAAAAAATTGATGAAACTCATTTTGAAGTAGCTTTGAAAGTCGTGGTTCAAGCAACCAACGAAGGTGATACCGCGTTTATCGTTGATGTGACTCAAGCCGGTATTTTCCTGGTGGATGGCGTTGAAGAAGAGCGTCTTCCATATATCCTGGGTGCATACTGTCCGAACATCCTGTTCCCGTTCCTACGTGAAGCAGTGAATGATATGGTGACTAAAGGCAGCTTCCCACAGTTGCTACTTACACCAATCAACTTCGATGCTGAATTTGAAGCCAATATGCAACGTGCGCAAGCCGCTGCTGTGGATGGTCAAGCTTAATCGCTATCCTTCAAATCTAAAAAAGACCGCTTATGCGGTCTTTTTTATTGCCTTGAGTGGCCTCCCCCTTTATCAAAGGGGGAATGAGGGGGATTTTAATCATTTCCTCACTCAGAGGAAGAAGTCATTCCCCTCTCTCTAACTCTTTCCCTGAGGGAGAGAGGACTTATAGGATTTATTCCGCATCCGCCATCAAATCAGCGCTCATACCAACAGTATTAAAACCAGCATCAACATACAGGATTTCACCAGTAATCCCGTTAGCCCATGGCGAGCACAGGAACAATGCAGCATTACCGACATCTTCAATCGTCACATTACGTTTTAATGGAGCAACTTTCTCATTCAGGTCAAGCATTTTACGGAATGATTTAATACCTGAAGCTGCCAAGGTACGGATTGGACCCGCAGAGATCGCGTTCACACGAATACCTTCCTGACCCAAGCTAGACGCCAAATAACGTACGCCTGCTTCTAAAGAGGCTTTGGCCATACCCATCACGTTATAGTTTGGCATTACACGCTCAGAACCTTGATAGGTCAATGTCAGCAAACAGCCTTGACGGACTTGCAGCAAAGGTTTTGCCGCACGTGCCATTGCAATAAAGCTATAAGCACTGATGTCATGTGCAATATTAAAGCCTTCACGATCCGTGATCTCGGTGAAGTCACCATCTAGCGTATGTGCCGGTGCAAAACCGATAGAATGCACTACGCCGTCCAGACCATCCCAGTGTTTAGCCAGTTCGGCAAATGCATGGTCAATTTCAGCATCGACTGCCACATCACAAGGAAAAACCAGTTTCGAACCAAACTGTTCAGCAAAGTCATCTACCCGCTTTTTCAGCTTTTCATTTGGATAAGTAAAAGCCAATTCAGCACCTTCACGATGCAATGCTTGAGCAATACCAAAAGCAATCGATAATTTACTCGCAATGCCCGCGATCAAGAAGCGCTTACCCGCCAAAAGTCCTTGTGCCATGTGAATCTCACCTAAAAGAATGTATATGGCATGATGCCAAGTCTGAAGCATTTTAGAAATTGCATAATGCACCTTTTTTTCGATTTATGATGAACTGGGAATTTAAGACTGAGTTAAGAGTATTAACTTAAATGGTCAGATGCAGGGCCTGATGAGTATTTTGCCAGAGCTGTTCAGCCAGTTCCTCTTTGTGCATATGCAGGCTCTTTGCCAGTCCTTGCAGCACATAAGGTAAATTTGCAGGTGTATTTCGGGTACGTTGCTCGGTCGAGCTTTGACAACAGAGTGGCGTCATATCTGGACAGTCAGTTTCCAATACCAAATGTTCTGGTCCGACATACTGCACCACTTGATGAAGTTTTTTAGCATTTAGATTGGTGATTTGCCCGGTGATGCCCAGTTTGAATCCCAGCTTGATAAAAGCCTTGGCTTCCTCAATCCCACCACCAAAGGCATGCGCAATGCCGCCCTGTTTAAACTGCTGCTGTTTTAAAATCTGCAAAACCTCCGCATGCGATTTGCGGATATGCAGCAAAACCGGCTTATCAAATTGCTGTGCCAGTTCAAGCTGTGCAGCAAAAAAATCTTTTTGCTTCTGAAAAATTTCCGCCTGTTTGTGCTGTTTTAAAAAGGTATCCAGACCGATTTCGCCAATGGCAATGCATGGTTCAGTTTTGAGCAGCCGTTCCAAATCGTATAGATGTTCAGCCTGATGCTGTTCAATATAAAACGGATGCAAGCCGGGTGCCAAATGGCTTTGCGGGGCATTTTCCAGATCATTGATGAAGTGATGGGTCCTTAACAAATCTTGAAAACGGTTTTGCAAAAAACCAATTAAAACCAGATGATCGACACCTACCGCTTTGGCCGTATAGGCCAACTGTTCCCGATCAGGATCAAAATCGGGAACATCAAAATGGGTATGCGTATCAAACAGTTTTAAGGTCATTTGGCTTTTGCAGCAGATGCTGGCTGTGCCTCGGAGGCAGCTTTTTCAGTTTGAGGCAGATATTCGGGTTTCAGCACACCTTGTAACTGCTCATAAGGAATCATCAGACGTGGCAAGCCAACAACATATGGCCCAATTTCATATTCGGCATACTGCAATATCAAGCCGTCTTTGCCCAGATAGAAGTTATCGGTAAGCTTGAACTTCCAGGCCTGTTCATATTCGGCGACATCTTTGGCCAGCTTGGACTCTACCACCCAGGTTTTAAACGCATCATAAGCACGCGCTTCCAGTTGGGCTTTCTGTTTGACCGCAATAATGTCATCCAGCTTGATCAGCTTTTTCTGTTCCAGATCAAAATTATAATAAGTCTGTGCAGATGCCCCGTGTGCGCCTCCCAGATAATAACTGCTGTTCAAAACTACTGTCGCTAGAGGATCACCCGAATGCAGAATCTTGGGCTTAATCATCAGGCTAATACTATGACTGGCACTCAGGGCCTTGAGCTCTTTATCCAGATTCAAGAAAGTCTGCATATAAGGTTGAGTTTGCTGCTCAAGCTGCTGTTTTGGTGTCACCACTGTTGCTAAAGCAGCTTTGGGTTCAGAGGCGGCAACGTCTGCTTCGCTGGCAGCGCTCACTTTTGCCGGTTCAATCGCATCAAGAGACAGGATATTTTTCAACTGTTGCAGAATCTGCTGGTCGATCCATTCATCAATAAAGCTCTGATTACTGTTCAGACGTTCGATCGAGATTTCCGGACAGCTTTTGTCTTCACATTCTGGAATCGCCAGCTTGAGCTTTTCGGTATCGCCGCTGAGTTTAAGTGCTTCAGCTTCGGCTTGTAGCACCTCGGAAGCACTTGATTCTTCCGGCTCATTACTCTTCGGCTGGCACGCACTCAGCAAGATCGCTGATGCCAGGATAGATAGACAAAAGATATTCTTGTATTTTGGCATTCATTCACCTTTTTGGAACCTGTAATCTCGCAGGATCATGAGCTTTAAAACATATGCTGATAGATATCAGCTTTCAAGACCTGTTGTGTTTGTTGTTTTGTTAAATAAATATCCAGTTGTTTGGCATCTTTGCTAATTTCATGGCTGCGAAAATGCAGACCAATGCCTTCCTGATCAAAGAACCAGTCAGCCTGTCCCCAATACAGTTTTTTCGGTGCTTTCTGCTGAACTTGCTGATCGTTTTCTTTGAGCCATGTCTCATAAGCTTGTTGAATAATCTGATCCATTAATAACTGTTGCTTAGGATCAATAATATCCAGTGGAGTCAGCATTTTCTGCTGGCGACGATCAGCCACAAAAAAATAATAGCGCTCATGCACGCTGACATTTTCCTGTTTGGTATCGACCCCAATCTGCATCAATACATATTGATTGCGCTGGTAGGGAATGCGGGTATATAGCGATAACTCATAAGCCTTGTTCAGATTGAGCTGCGCCTGCCAGGCATCCGATTTTTTTACATAGGCATTGATCGCCTGCTGTAAATTCATGTCCTGTTTCAACCCAATTTGATCCTGGATCACTTTGGCCTGCTGCTTTTCAATCCATTGGTTCATCCATGGATCAACCGTATGCAAGGTCTGAATATCCAGATTGATACAGTTTTTATTTTCACAAAATGGCAAGGCAATTTTAGCCGGCTGCTCTTGAATATTCAGATAAGGCAAAACATCTGCGGTCTGCTGAGCTGCGGTCATTTTCTCATTTTGCGGAGTATTAACAGGCTCTTTTTCGCTTTGATCACAGCCACTCAGGACAAGACTTAAACCAATCACAGAACCGAGGACGACTTCCTTGCTGAGCTTCATTCTCTTTGCTATATCTATCGAGTTATTAATTGCTTAAATGTAGCATAAAATAAAACAGCTTCCGGAGAAGCTGTTTGATATTTTTAAACTTTAGCTGCGGAACGTTAAAGTTTAGTGTTCACGCGTATTGTGGAACACGATGTCCGGATAACGTTCTTGCATCAGCTGCAAATTCACGCGGCTTGGTGCGAGATATGTCAAATGACCACCACCATCGACAGACAACTGGTCATGAGCTTTTTTCTTGAATTCGTTGAATTTCTTCTCATCATCGCAAGACACCCAACGTACTGTGTTGATGCTGACCGGTTCGTAAACACAATCAACTTTGTATTCTTCTTTCAGACGGTAAGCCACCACTTCAAATTGTAGCACACCTACAGCACCAACGATCAGATCGTTGTTATTCTGCGGCATGAATACCTGGGTTGCCCCTTCTTCTGAAAGCTCTTTCAGACCTTTTTGCAGCTGCTTGGATTTTAATGGATCCTTCAAGCGGACACGACGGAACATTTCAGGCGCAAAGTGTGGAATACCGGTGAACTGAAGTTTCTCACCCGAGGTAAATGTATCGCCAATCTGGATGGTGCCATGGTTATGCAGACCAATAATATCACCCGGCCAAGCTTCTTCCAGATGCTGACGATCACCGGCCAGGAAAGTTAAGGCATCGCTGATGCGCACATCTTTATCCAGACGCACATGCTTCATCTTCAGGCCTTTTTCATACTTGCCTGAACAGATCCGCATGAAAGCAATACGGTCACGGTGTTTCGGATCCATATTGGCCTGAATTTTAAAGACAAAACCGGTGAAGCCTTCTTCATCCGCTTCTACCACACGATCTTGGGTCGGATGGGCTTTAGGAGATGGCGCATATTGACTGAAGGCATCCAGAACATGGTCGACACCAAAGTTACCCAAGGCTGTACCGAATAGAACAGGCGTTTGACGACCGGCCAGGAATTCTTCACGATCTAAAGGCTCATTGGCCATTTGTACCAGTTCCAGCGATTCTTCAAATGCCGCCCAAGCCAGCTCACCGACTTTCTCACGAAGATCAGGATAGTCATAACCATCTCGCACTTCGATCTCAGTAATCACTGAACCGAAACCGGCTTTATACACGTAGAATTTTTCTTCGATTAAATTGAATACACCGGCAAAATCACGGCCAGTACCGAGCGGCCAGGTGATCGGAACACATTTAATTTTCAGAACGTTTTCGATTTCATCCAGAAGCTCAAGCGGTTCACGGATTTCACGGTCCATTTTGTTGACGAATGAGATGATCGGGGTATCGCGCATCCGACACACTTCCATCAATTTAATGGTTCGGTCTTCGACACCTTTTGCACCATCAATCACCATCAGCGCCGAGTCTACCGCGGTTAGGGTACGGTAGGTATCTTCCGAGAAGTCTTCATGTCCCGGGGTGTCCAGAAGATTGATCATCTTGTCTTTAAAAGGAAATTGCATCACCGAGGTGGTAATCGAGATACCACGCTCTTTTTCCATTTCCATCCAGTCCGATGTTGCGGCCCGGTCAGATTTACGGCTTTTTACCATCCCGGCCACCTGAATAGCCTGACCCCATAACAGCAATTTTTCTGTCATGGTGGTTTTACCGGCATCGGGGTGGGAAATAATAGCGAACGTACGTCGCTGGGCGACTTGTGCCGCCAGTTCTTGCTTAAAGCTCATGAAATACACCTACTGCTCAATGCACAGCATTCGAGATCAAATTCGATCAATATGAAAAAAATTGGCGATATTGTAGCAGAGTTTCAGGGTGGAGTTCCGTGAGCCATGTTGTCTATCCTGACGCTCAATCAATTAGAGCGCTATTAACGGAATTGTAAGTTTTCTAGTCGTTGTTCATCTACCGGCAAGCCCAGCAAAAAGCCTTGTAACTGTTCACAACCGAGCCGGGTTAAAATTTCTGCTTGCGCTTCTGTTTCAACACCTTCGGCGGTCACCACCAAGCCCAGTTTTATGGCCAGCTGAATAATGCTTTCCAGAATCATTTCCTCTTTGGAGCCGACTGCCAGATTTTTGATAAATTCCCGGTCAATTTTTAACTCATCTACGGCGAAATTCTTTAAATAGAGAAAACTGGAATGCCCTGTACCAAAATCATCAATGGCTAGACGGATGCCCATTTGTCTTAAGCGCTTAAAGCTGCGCATACTCACATCAATATGATGCATGGCAGTCGATTCAGTAATCTCGATCATTAAATGCTGAGGACTGATTTTATATTGTGCAAATAACTTTTCTAAAGTACTAAACAAATGCTTATGCTCAAATTGTACTGCAGACAAATTGACCGCGATAGGGAAAAATTCAGTATGTGTCTGTTGCCATTTTTGAATCTGCTGACAGGCCAGCTCCAATGCACAATAGCCCATTTGAATAATCAGTCCGGTTTTTTCAGCCGCATTGATAAACAGATTCGGGCCGAGCAAACCAAACTGGGGATGGTTCCAGCGAATTAATGCCTCTACCCCACACAAGCTACGGTCTTTGGTCCGAAACTTGGGCTGATAAAACAGCACAAACTGCTGCTCTTCCACGGCTTTATATAGGTCATTAATCAGGGTACTCTGGCTCTTGCTTTCATCCTGGTCGGTAGAATAATTAAAGACTGAATAGGTATTGCGCCCCTGATACTTGGAACTCAGCATGGCGGCATCAGCATTGACCAGCAGATCCTGTAAATTCTTGCCGTGTTCCGGATACATGGCAATGCCAATACTGCCCGAGATATGAATACTCTTGCCTTCAATCAGGAAACTTTCCTGAATCAGTTCAAGAATCTGTTCTGACATTTTTGCAGCTTTGGCGACAGATGTGTTTTCCAGTACCAGCAGAAATTCATCCCCACCAATTCTGAGCAGCTTGGAATGATGGCCTAATAACAGATGAATCCGCGTGGTCAATTGAATCAGCAACTGATCACCGACCAGATGGCCAAACACATCATTGACTGCTTTAAAACGATCCAGATCGATATATAAAAAAGCAATTTCATGCTGCTGTTCGGACTGACCTGAAAACAGCAGATTTGCATATTCAGCCAGATACAAACGGTTAGGTAATTTGGTCAGATTGTCCTGAATGGTCTGATTTTCAATTTGTTGATTGGCCCATGCAAGCTGACGGTTGCGTAATCCCACACGCAGTTCGGATACGACGATACACATCAGCGTCACCAGCAGCAATCCACTCATCAGTATCATGGCCAGAAATAGCTGATCATGTGCCTGAACTAATTCCGGTGACTGTTGCACATGGGCAGCAGTAAAATTGAATGACATCATGCTAATAGAGTGCATGCCAAAGATGCCGAGTGCGATCACACCTGCTACGAGAACTGCCCGGAAAAATGACCAGGTACTTCTGGTACTTAACCAGAGGGTAAACATAGCGGCAATACATATCACCAGAACAGACAGGAGCAGCATCCCCAAATCCATCTCATATTTATTCAGCACAAAACTTGCTGTCAGCCCAATAAAATGGATCAACCATATGAATAGGCTCAATAGCATGGCGGTTAGCATTAAATTGAAGGTTTTAAAGTTTAGCTGTAAAGCGCCTGAAGCAAATTTTTTAATCCGTGCGATGAGATAGCAAGCAACCAATGCAGAAAGAATGGACCCGATGAACAGACCAATATCATGCTGAATATCAATCATATAAAATGTTCCCCAGCGGTGATCATTTTTATTATGCTCTGCACTGATATTTCCATTTTCACCCGATCAAATTTGAACTCAGTAAAATCTCAAGACTGACTATCCATGCAAGCCAATTGGTCTGCAACAACATCAGTCTTAACTAAAATTTAGAATTTATATTTCTTTCTTTTGAAGTTGAGAATTGCCCCAAAAATAAAACTCAACAGAAAAATAAAATACAACTTATATATTAGAAGTGTTTCAAATTTAAGCAAATATTTAGCTTCATTTTTTTAGCTCATTTATTCGATCACCATCACAATTTTTTTCTTTTTATTTAGACAGATGGCACTTCATAGCAAAATTTTATTTGTTCTTTCGTGCAGATTTGCAAAATAAAAAAATAGCCTGTCGAAACAGGCTACTTTTATCAACGACCAATGAGGCTAAAACTTAGGGTTTTGCTTGTAATTTGGCATAGTCCAGTAACACATTTGCCGCTTCAATCACAAACGCTTCTTCTTCAGGCAGAGCCGGACGTTCTTTGGCCTTCATCTTGGCACGCGTTTCAATCAAGGCATCCAGTGAAGCCTGATAACTTTCCCAGTTTGGATAAGGTTTCAGACCTGTTGCAGCACGACGAGTGTTTTCTGCGTCCAGCGTTTTTTGCTCCATGGCAATCAACTCAGCTTTACGCTGTTGCAAGTCCAGTACCTGACGTTTCTCTTCTTCGGCTTTCTTCATCACGGCTTTACGCTGTTCTAAATACTTGAACTGAGAATCCAGTGTGACCCGTTGCTGAGAAAGTTTGGCCAATTCAGGGACGTATTTCTGTACAGCCCCTTCACGTTTAAATGGTGCCGTTGGAATGGTATCCCACTGCAAGGCATTTTTAGCCTTACGCTCACCAAACTCTTCGTTATAAATATCGACCAGTTTAATGTCTGGAACAACCCCTTTATTCTGGGTACTGCCACCGGTCACACGGTAGAATTTACGCTGCGTCAATGTCGCCTGACCATGCGCCAGACTATCCAGTTGCACCTGTGCTGTACCTTTACCGGTGGTGGTACTGCCAATCACAATCCCGCGTTCATAATCCTGAATCGCAGCAGAGTAAATTTCACTGGCCGATGCAGAGGCAAGATTCACCATCACTGCCAGTGGACCTGCATAGGTTTGTGCGCCGCCATCATCATCCTCAAAGACGCTGACATTGCCATTGCCATCACGGATCTGTACCACTGGACCAGACTTGATTACCTGCCCCAACATACGTGCCACTTCTTCCAGTGAACCGCCCGGGTTATTCCGCAAATCGACAATAATTCCGGCAACATTCTTCGCTGCCAGCTCTTTCAAGGCTTTGTTGGTATCTTCAGACACCGAACGATAATCGGTACCGGCACGGCGTGCGCGATAGTTCAGGTAGAACGACGGAATTTCGATCACACCATATTGATATTTTTTACCGTCACGTTGAATGTCGACTACACGTGTACGTACACCAGCATCTTCTTCCTGAATCACGTCACGGGTAATAGTCACATTACGTGCCTGCCCCATGGCAGCACCCGCACCGAGTAAGCGTAAAGTGACTTTCGTGCCACGTTTACCACGAATCAGACCGACAATTTCATTACTTGGCCAGCCAATGACATCGACCATCTGTTCGCCGTCTTGGGCCACACCAATGATACGATCACCTGATTTCACCTGACCAGATTTGCTGGCCGGACCACCTTCAACGATGGTTTCAATCTTGGTGTAATCTTCATTACCACGTTCCGGACGAATCGATACGCCGACGCCTTCCAGCTGTAAAGTCGTCTGGCGATTCAGCTCCATCGCATCGACAGGCGGGAAGTAATTACTGTGCGGATCATAAGTCAGCATCATCGCGTTCAGTGTCTTGTCAAGCACATCATCGCTCTTGATGCGGCTGAGACGTTCCAGCTGACGGGTATAACGCTTGGTTAAGGTTTGCGCAGGCGTCAGATCTTCAGGACCCGTGAGGTCTTGTCCATTGGCCAATTCCGGATTGGCTTTCAGCGCTTTCTGCTTGGCCAATTCCTCTTCTTTACTGATGGTCAGATTGATCAGCTGAGACACCAGCATTTTTGACCAGTGCGCGCGCTGTTCAGCTTCAGTTTTAAAGAACGGTGCTTTTTCACGATCCGTTTCGATATAAACATTTGGCTGATTCAGATTCTGCGGTTTTTTCAGCTCATTCAACATGTAGGTGTAGAACTGGTGCAATCGCTGTTGATATTGCGCATGCATTTCATAAGGACCAGACAAATTGCCGGCTTTCAGATTGGCACCAAAATTGGCACCATAGCGTTTCTTATAGTTTTCAACTTCTGGAGCCAAAAACAGACTGTGTTCCGGATCAAGACTATCAATATAGAAATCAAAAATACGCTGCGAAGTCTGGGCATCCAGACGCATATTTAAATAATGCTGACGGTCAACCAGGGTTGCCAGCTGACGTGACACCAGCGCCTGCTCTTGAGATGGCTGAATTGCTTTACTGACCACTTCATTACTATTGGCCGCAATCGCATCATTCACTACATGGGTAAAAAAGAATCCACCTGTCGCAATCGCAACTGCGCAAGCTATAGTTTGAAATTTCATAAATAATTCGTACTTCCTTGGCCTAGAAACCAATGTGACCGTGTTGCTTTTCGACCAGAATTTAACGTATTCAGCATCTTAAACAACTTAATATGTTTATGTCGTGTAGTTTTATCATATTCTGTGCTGAGAAAGTGTAGCAAATCATTGCAGAATTCAGGTATTGTTTTCTCCGAAAAACTCTAAAACGGATTCCGCATATGATTGGCGCATTGATGCTCGACATCGCAGGCACAACCCTCACTCAAGAAGATATTGAACTATTAAGTGCGCCGCAAGTCGGTGGAGTGATTTTATTTGGTCGCAATATCGAATCTCCGGCGCAAGTCCGTGCTTTGACCGATCATATGCGTCAGGTGCGTCCTGATATTTTAATTGCGGTCGATCAGGAAGGCGGTCGTGTACAGCGTTTAAGACAAGGCTTTACCCTGCTGCCTGCCATGGGTAAATTTGGCGAACTTTATACGAGCGATCCACAGCGTGCCCTTGAACTGGCTGAAAAGTGTGGCTGGCTGATGGCGACTGAAGTGCTGGCTGTTGGCATTGATTTCAGCTTTGCACCGGTACTGGACCTGAATGACATCAGTGATGTAATCGGTGATCGTAGCTTTGCCCAAAATATTCAGGACATTATTCCACTCGCCAGCGCATTTTTAAAAGGTATGAAACGTGCCGGTATGGCTTCAACTGGTAAACATTTCCCAGGTCATGGCTCAGTCAAAGCGGATTCACATGTTGCTGCAGCAATTGATACGCGCTCCTATGCAGAAATCCAGCAAAAAGATATGCAAACATTTATCCAACTGCAACCACAACTGGATGCGCTGATGCCGGCTCATGTCATCTATAGTCAGGTTGATCCTAATCCGGCAGGCTTCTCGGAATTCTGGATTCAGAAGGTTTTACGTCAGGAGCTGGGCTTTGACGGCGTCTTGTTCTCGGATGATTTAAGCATGCAGGCCGCATGTGTCGCAGGCGGTGCCGATGTCCGAATTCAGGCCGCACTCAAAGCTGGTTGTGATATGGGTCTGGTCTGCAATGATCGTGCAGCACAATGTATTGCACTGGAAGGAATTGAAGATCTGCCCCTCCCGAACCAGCAACGCCTGGAACGCATGCGCGGCAACATCCCGAACATCCAGATTGGTGATGAACTGGATCTGGGTGAAGAATGGCGCGAGATCCGTAATGAAATACTGGCATTTAAACAGCAATCCAGCTAAAACTTTTTAATTCCAATCAATATGAAAAAGGGACACGACAAGGTGTTCCTTTTTAATTATAGTAATGAAAAGGTCACACTATTATTTAATCAACTTAACAATAACAATAAGGTCAGAACAAATATGACAGACTCACTTTCGCAACATCGCCATATTTCTTTTACGGCGCACTATACCGGCTATATCTGGTATCAAATGGGAATCTCACATCCAGCCTTTGCTACATCCAAAGGCAAGTTTCTGGCCAAACTGCTTCATCCACTTGAATCCTGGGCAGAACGTCATGTCGGCGGTAGCATGCGGACTACACTTAAGCAGCGCCATCAGATGATTGATGAGCATCTGTGTCAACTAATTGAGCAACACCCACAACTTCAGGTTCTTGAAATTGCCTGCGGACTATCTCCACGCAGCTGGAATTTCAGACAGAAATTCCCCGAGATTAATTATCGTGAACTGGACCTGCCGGATATGGCCAAGATCAAGACGCAGGCTTTACAGCAGATCGATCAGTATGCCCCTGAAGTCCTGACTGCCGATATTTTTAGTGAAGAACTGGACTGTATTTTTCAGATGTTTGACCGCAACCAGCCCTTAGTGGTCATTAGCGAAGGACTGATTAATTATTTTGATCAGCAGATGTTAGGTATTCTGATGCAGGGGATTACAGAAAATGTGCAGTATTTCCCGGCAGTTCACTATCTCAGCGATATTTATCCTGAACCGGTGAAAAATAAACTGGCGAACTTTATCTGGAGCAGTAGCCGTCTACTTAAATTCATGTCTCGCAGTGCGTTTACCTTTCATTTTAAATCCCCCCAAGAACTGCAGCACTTTTTTCAAGATGCAGGATTTGACCAGGTTGAGGTACAACAACCACAACGTTATTTTGCCGAGCCTCGTCAGCAAAACCCGACTCATGAACAGGATGAACATTTAGGTGATCTGGTCTGGATGGTTCATGCCGTGAAAAAAAACAGCGTTTAAGTACGCTGTTTTTTAATGCTGATATTTTTTAAATTGCGGTATCAAATACTTCGGTCTGTTGCAAAATTTTCTGCCGTTTTACAAAAGCCAATAGACGTTCTGCGACTTCAAAACTGCCATGTTTGAATAAGGCACGCAGCTGGGTGTTATTCTGTTCAAAGATGAGGCACTCAATATGAAATTTCCCAGCTTCATCTTCCAGATGCAAGGCCAGATCACGTGGATAAGTTGCTGCACGCTCAGCCTGTCCTGCATCTAACTCCAGCAATACCCCAAAGAAATTCATATCTACAATCTCTACATTCAAGACACGATCAGAATGACGATGACTGAGGAAACGCTGTGAATCTTGCACCTGAATCCGCTCTTCACCGCGACGTTCAAGCTGCTGTATCTGTTCACGCGTGAACGGAATAATTCCTGCCAGTTGATCAACAGCTTCATCGCGCAAGAAAGTTGCAAACAGATGCATGGTTTCTTTACGACGTTGTAACTGCGGCACATGATCAGCACCTGCAATTTGCACATACTGCATATCCGGGCATTGTAGGGCAAAATTCGCATTTTCATGTGGCAAGGTAAAACTGTCATATTGCCCACATGCCACCAGTACTTTGCACTGCGGGATCGGGACATTGGTCAGACGCAATAAACGGTTGCAGTTAATATCATAACGATCCTGTTCGGTGGCCGTAAATTCCGCCATCTGTTTAAAGAACAAACGTTTTGCAGTCGGTGACATTCGGGTTTCTGTCAAACGTGCATGATTCACCAAGTACAAAATGACGGCCTGACCAAATTCATCCATACGCTGTTCTTTCATCAGGTGTAGGGATTCTTCCAGCAGCATTCGCCAGCTTTTACGGGTTTTCTGCATCACGCCCATCAGAATCATCCGATCGACCAGTTCAGGACGCTGATCTGCCAGACAGGAAGCTACCACTGACCCTAAGGACATGCCTAAAATTGCCACTTGCGGCAGCTGCATCTGTTCCAGCCAGCGCCCTAGCATCGCAGCAAGGTCTTCAAGCTCCAGTGTTCCGGCAGACAGACCTGTGTCGACATTACTAATCTGCTGGTTGGCCCCCATGGACGGTAGGTCAATCAGAATGATGGGACCTGCATCAAAAAGCTGTTCTACACAATATTTGTAGGAGTTAAAATTCTGGAAAGCTCCCCCAATAATCACCATTGGTCTTAAATGTAAGGTATCTGGACGGGCGATCGCCATATATTCGATTTTCCAGCCATCCATCCAGGTGGTGCGTGGTGGCTGCTTAAAACTGTGCTTATCATAAAAATCAAAAAAACCATCGTGTCTATGTTGTTCCAATACATGGGCGTCCATGTGGATAATGGAATTCATATTCCTTTTCCTCCGTCCTTGCCTTATTTTTATTGTGCAAGTCATGCTTAACAGATCTTATAATTCAGGCACATTCCGGTGTGCCTGAACACACATCCTGCTCTTTAATAATTATAAATGACATCAATGCCGCGTGTTTCATTCTATACAGAGCTGCTTTTCACAAGCAACCGCTTCAGTGACCACTTATCTACTTTTAAACAGAAAACAATTTCAAAATGTTTAGAAGTCTGCGAAAACGGATGATTTTTAATAGATGGGCTTCATTGTGCAGCAGCAGGCTGTTAATATCGAAATGAAATTTCTAAGTGATCAAACCGCTATGCAAGAGTCTATTGAACAATACATGCAAACGGTAGGACAGCAGGCACGCCAAGCGTCTCGCATTTTGGCTCGCGCGTCCACCCAAACTAAAAATAATGCGTTATCCGCTATTTATACGGCTTTGGAAAATAGCCAAGCTGCTATTTTGGTTGCTAACCAGAAAGATATGACTAAGGCGCATAATAACAATCTGGACCCTGCCCTGCTTGATCGCTTAGAACTCAACCCCGCGCGCTTTAAAGGTATGTTACAGGGCCTGAAAGATGTCATTGGCCTGAAAGATCCGATTGGTGAAATTAGTGATATGGCTTATCGCCCATCCGGGATTCAACTGGGCAAGATGCGTGTGCCTTTGGGTGTGGTCGGCATGATCTACGAGTCACGTCCTAACGTCACGTTGGAGGCGGCATCACTCGCGCTCAAATCAGGCAATGCCATTATTTTACGGGGCGGCTCAGAAGCTCTGGAATCGAATCAGGCAATTGCAGTCGCGATTCAGCATGGCCTGAAAGTCGCAGGCTTGCCTGAGGCTGCCGTACAGGTCGTGAATACGACTGACCGCGCTGCAGTGGGCCAGTTGATTACCATGACCGAATATGTGGATGTGATTGTGCCTCGTGGCGGCAAGAGCCTAATCGAACGAATTACCGAGGAAGCACGCGTACCGGTCATTAAACATTTAGATGGCAACTGTCATGTGTATGTGGAAGCTCAAGCAGATTTGTTGAAAGCATTGCCTATTGCGCTCAATGCCAAAACCCATCGCTATGGTGTATGTAATGCCATGGAAACCCTGCTGGTCGATGAAAAAGTCGCTGAAGAATTCTTGCCACGCATCGCAGAGCTTTACCAAGAGAAAAAAGTCGAACTTCGTGGTTGCCGGGAAACCCAGCGTATTCTTGGAGATGCAGTCATTACGGCCACTGAAGAAGACTGGTATACCGAGTATCTGGGCCCGATTCTGGCGATCAAAGTCGTTTCTGGTATAGAAGAAGCCATTGAGCACATCAACAAATATGGCTCGCATCATACCGATTCCATTATTACTGAAAACTACAGTCTGGCTCGCGAATTTCTGGCGGGTGTAGATTCAAGTTCGGTCATGATCAATGCCTCTACTCGTTTTGCAGATGGTTTTGAATATGGCTTAGGCGCAGAAATCGGGATTTCAACCGATAAAATCCATGCTCGTGGCCCAGTTGGTCTTGAAGGCCTGACGTCGCAGAAATGGATTGTCTTTGGTGATGGTCAGATTCGCCAATAAGTATTCAGATCGCTCATTTAAAACAGCCTCATAAATGAGGCTGTTTTTTATGGACAGAAAAATTGACACTGAAATAGATGGATTAGAACCTTCCGGTCATTTTATTGATGAATCTCTTTATAGAATTGTATGTAAAAACAATATTTGCCTTTTCAGGCGCTAAACTAAAGAATTAATCTGTTCTAAAATTAAATTTAAGCAGAGTTTAGTATTCTTATTGATTATATTTTCAGCATCATTTTATTTATAAATGAAAACTATGAACTGATAAATTTTAGTTATTATTGTTAAATCGGTCGATAATGCTTAAGTCTAATCTGCTAAAGTCTATCTAGGACAGAAAAAAAACAAATGTTAAAACATATTCATTGATCTGGATTGCTGCTTCATTGCCCGCAATTGGGTCAAGCAAATGGACGAGAATTTTAATTAAAAATTGGGTAATCAATCGTGTCTAAATCAGTATTAGTTATTAATTGTGGCTCTTCTTCAATCAAGTTTGCATTACTTCTTGAGGAGCAGAATTTCCGTATTCATGGTTTAGCTGAGAACTTAGGCACAGAGAATGCTCGCATTAAAGGTGTGACGGTTGGCAATGAGCCGGTCGATATCCATATTCCATTTGCTGACCACAAAAAAGCACTTGAAGTGGGTCTTGAACGTCTGGCCAACTACCGTCCGGACGCGATCGGTCACCGTGTCGTACATGGTGGCAGCCTGACCAAGGCTGAACTGATCAATGACGAGATTATTGAAAAAATTCGTGAAGCAACGCCGCTTGCGCCATTACACAATCCGGCACACTTAATTGGTATTGAAGCAACCAAACGCTTATTCCCGGAATTACCACAAGTTGCAGTATTTGATACTGCCTTCCATCAAACCATGCCAGCGCATGCTTATCGTTATGCCCTGCCGAAATTTTTATATACCGCCCATGGTGTGCGTCGCTATGGTTTCCACGGGACTAGTCATGCCTATGTGTCAGAGCGTGGTTCTGAACTGGCAGGCAGTTTCAAACAAGGTGGCTGGTTAACCGCGCATTTAGGTAATGGTAGCTCGACCTGTGCCGTTTGGAATGGGAAAAGTGTAGATACCTCAATGGGTTTAACTCCACTTGAAGGTATTGTTATGGGCACACGCAGTGGCGATGTTGACCCAAGTCTGCACAGCTTCCTGGCGAAAAACCTGGGTTGGGATATTTATAAAATTGACAAGATGCTGAATAGCCAAAGTGGTCTTTTGGGCTTGTCTGATCTGTCCAATGACATGCGTACCCTGATTGAAGCTTCAGAACAAGGCAATGAAGATGCCACACTGGCGATTGAAGTATTCTGCTACCGTTTAGCTAAGTCTCTGGCAGCGTTGAGCTGTGGTCTGCCACGTCTTGATGGTCTGTTCTTCACTGGCGGCATTGGCGAAAACTCTGCATATATCCGTGAAAAGACCATGACTTACCTGCCTCATTTTGGTTTCAATCTGGATAAAAACGCCAACAATGAATTGAAACGCGGTACCGAAGGCCGAATCGATTCAGGCACAGGCCCACAAATCTGGGTAGTGCCAACAGATGAAGAAGGCCGTATCGCACAAGAAGTTCAAAGTGTTGTTGAACTTGAAGTGGAGCGCAATACTGCAAAAAAGTCTAAAGCTGAGGTAACGCCTGCATAAGCAGGCTTAGCCACTTTTTAACTGATTTTTATTATTCTGCGACTGACATAACTTATGAAAACAATTTTATTGGTTCCCACTGGGGAAGGCGTAGGCTTAACTTCTGCATGTTTGGGCCTGATTTATGCACTGGAATGCCAAGGGGTAAAAGCTGGTTTCCTGAAACCTTTTGCTCAGGAATTGAATGAAATCGAAGACCGCACCACGGCTTTGTATCGTCATATTTCTCAAAGTGAAACGGTTGAACCTATCCGTTATAGCAAAGTCTTGCAGCAGATCAATCTGGGTGAACAGGATGAATTGCTTGAAGAAGCGGTGCGTCTGCATCGTCAAATTGCTAAACAGCATGACCTGATTATTGTCGAAGGGTTGTTGCCAAATACTCAGGACAGTTTTGCCGATGATTTGAATGCTTCACTGGCACAAGCACTGGATGCCAAAGTTATTGTCGTCAGCAATGCCAATATTCAGCAGCCAAGCCAAACCGCAGATAAAGTCGAACATCAGCTGCGTAATTTTGGTGGCGCCAGCTCTACCCGTCTGGCAGGTATCATGTTGATGCGCACCAAGGGTCTACCTGAAGAATCTGCGCAGATTCCTGTCACGCTGAATCCGGATTTACGCCTTAAAGCTGAAACCGCAGAATTTATCACCGCCATTCGGCAGACGCATCCGCATATTGGTTCTGAAAAATTGCCAGTGATTGGCTTGGTGCCTTTCAGTAAAACCTTAAGTGTGCCGCGTATGTCTGATCTGGCAGCCCATATTTCTGCCTACTGGATCAACGAAGGCGAAGCCAAACAGCGCCGTGTGCAACACAGTAGCCTGATTTCAGCCAATATTGAACATGAATTGCATAAATTCGTGGCTGGCGAATTAATTATTAGTGCCTCCGACCGAATTGATGTATTACTGGCAAGTAGTCTGGCCAGTAGTAACGGGATTCCTTTGGCCGGTCTGGTACTGACTGAACATCAACAGCCAAATGATCATGTATTAGAGTTTTGTCAGACTGCCATCAAGCAAGGTTTACCAATCCTACACACGCCACTCAGCACGTTTGAAACCGCACAAAAACTGGCAAATCTCAGCAATGAAATTCCAGTGGATGATACTGAACGTGCAGATCAGGTGACACGTTTTGTTTCAAGCCATATCAATCCGGAATGGCTGAATCAAATGTTGAATGGTTCTTATAAGCCACGTCTGTCACCTTCCGCTTTCCGTCATGAACTGGTACAGAAATCGATTGCTGCGAAAAAACGTATTGTACTGCCAGAGGGTGATGAACCGCGTACCGTACAGGCTGCGGCCATTTGTCAGGCGCGTGGTATTGCACAGTGTATTTTGCTGGCCAAGCCTGAAGCTGTGCTAGAAGTAGCCAAAGCTCGCGGTATTGAATTGCCTGAAGATCTGGAAATTCTTGATCCGGATCTGGTGCGTGAAAACTACATCGACAAGATGGTGGAGCTGCGTAAAGGCAAGCTCAACGAACTGCAAGCCCGTGAACAACTGCAAGATACGGTAGTACTTGGCACCATGATGCTGGCGCTGGATCAGGTTGACGGTTTGGTGTCGGGTGCAGTGCATACCACGGCGAATACGGTACGTCCTGCTTTCCAGCTGATCAAGACTGCTCCGGATTACTCACTGGTATCTTCCGTATTCTTTATGCTGTTGCCAGATGAAGTCTATGTGTATGGTGACTGTGCGATCAATCCGGACCCTGATGCAGAACAGCTGGCCGAAATTGCAATCCAGTCCGCCGATTCTGCCAAAGCCTTTGGTATAGATCCACGCATTGCCATGATTTCCTATTCGACAGGAACTTCGGGTACTGGCGCTGATGTGGAAAAAGTCGCGGAAGCTACACGCATTGCCAAAGAACGTCGTCCTGACCTGTTGATTGATGGGCCATTACAATATGATGCAGCATCGGTGGAAAGCGTGGGGCGCCAAAAGGCACCTGATTCACAAGTGGCTGGACGTGCCAATGTATTTATTTTCCCGGATCTGAATACCGGTAACACGACCTATAAAGCGGTACAACGTGCTGCCAATGTAGTCAGTGTCGGGCCAATGCTGCAAGGCTTGAATAAGCCTGTGAATGACCTGTCGCGTGGTGCCTTGGTCGATGACATCGTGTTTACCATTGCCTTAACCGCGATTCAGGCCGAGCAGCAAGAAGCTTAATACTTCTTGAATTTAAGTTTTCCAAACCATCTGATTGAAAAATCAGGTGGTTTTTTTATAAAAAAACACTCATAGCTTCAATAAATTCAGCACGCGATCATTATCTCGTTTTAATAAACAATAAAAATGCCAGTCTTTCGAACTGGCATTTTCAACGGTTACTCATAAAGTCTGTGACATAAAAAATTAAGCTGAAGCAGCCCTGCGTTTCAGTCCATTAACTTTAATTTCTTATAAGGTAGTCCACTCTTTACGTACCTCTTCCGCAGTTTTATTGAGCACGACGCTATCGTCTTTGATTTCACTTACCCAACTCAAGGGAATCAGATGATGCTCATTATTTTCATCATCACTTCTTGTTAATTTAATTGAATCCTGACCTTCTAAATGGTCCACCTTCCCGACTTGAGTACCACATGAAGCAATGACTGAAGTATGTTCTTTAATATCACTTGCATTAAAATTGTTCATTCTACTTGCCTGTTTCTAGAAGTTGAGAGAAACAGTCTAAGCAATAAAAAATGCCGCATGTGTAAGGGTTTTCAGGCTTTGAGTTTTTCTGGGTTAAAAATGTAAATGGTCAACATGGCTTGAGTAAGCTATAGGAGAGATACTTTTTAAATTTGAGTTTTCAAATATTTTTATAACTGGATTTGAAGATTTGAAGATTTGAAGATTTGAAGATTTGAAGATTTGAAGATTTGAAGATTTGAAGATAGGTTAATTCTTTGAGGTCTTAAAATAAAAAAGAAGATAAAGCTTAGGCTTGATCTTCTTTCTGACCGTACATCCAAGTTGCAGCGATATATACACAAAAACCAGCTGCCATCAAAATACCTGTAACCATTGTTAGGATCTCCCGTTTCAATAGCTGCATTATGTAAAAGTTTTATGACAGTTATATGACAATCTGGTTTTTTATTAAATTTAAAATAATTAATAAAATTCAATCGCTTAATACGGAATAAGCAAAATTATGCGTATTTTTTATCTGAAATATGACATTGAATATGACAACTTGCTGTCATATTTGACCCATGGAATAGCTAAAGTCCTTGCTCAGATTGCTTAAACTATAAACTTTCGGCCAATGCTCGCCCAAAATGCCCACAACCCGATTCTTTTGTCTTATAATTTAGCCCGCTAGCTATCAGCCCGCTCAAGAGATATTTGTATGACCACTATTATCAAGCAAGATGATTTGATCACATCGGTCAAAGACGCGCTTCAGTTCATTTCTTACTATCACCCACAAGACTTCATCCAAGCGATGAGCCGTGCTTATGATCGTGAGGAAAACCAAGCGGCGAAAGATGCGATTGCACAAATCTTAATTAACTCGCGTATGTGCGCAGAGGGTCACCGCCCAATCTGTCAAGATACAGGTATCGTCAACGTATTCGTTGAAGTGGGCATGGATGTTAAATTTGATTTAACTATGAGCTTAGACGATGCAATCAACGAAGGCGTACGTCAAGGTTACTTAGAAAACTCAAACGTGCTGCGCGCATCAGTTCTGGCTGATCCTGCATTTGGTCGTAAAAACACCAAAGACAACACCCCTGCTGTGATCTATCACAAACTTGTTCCAGGCAACAAAGTGGATATTACCGTTGCGGCAAAAGGTGGCGGTTCAGAAAACAAATCTAAACTGGCTATGTTAAACCCATCTGACTCAATCGTGGATTGGGTACTTAAAACTGTTCCAACTATGGGTGCTGGCTGGTGTCCACCAGGTATGTTGGGTATTGGTATTGGTGGTACTGCTGAAAAAGCCATGATGCTTGCGAAAGAATCGCTCATGGAAGAAATCAACATGGACGAATTACTTCGTCGTGGCCCTGAAAATAAAATCGAAGAACTTCGTATGGAAATCTTCGAAAAAGTAAACGCACTGGGTATTGGCGCGCAAGGCCTAGGTGGCTTAACCACAGTTCTAGATATTAAAATTAAAGATTACCCATGTCACGCTGCGGGCAAACCAGTGGGTATGATTCCAAACTGTGCAGCGACTCGTCACGCACACTTCCAACTTGATGGTACAGGTGTTGCACACATTCAAGCACCAAAACTTGAAGACTATCCATCAGTCACTTGGGATTCATCAACCTCTAAGCGCGTTGACCTCGACACCATTACCCAAGAAGAAATGAACGCTTGGCAACCAGGCGACACTTTGCTTCTAAACGGTACAATTTATACGGGTCGTGATGCTGCACACAAACGCATGGTAGACATGTTAAACAATGGTGAAGAGCTTCCTGTCGACTTAAAAGGTAAATTCATTTACTACGTGGGGCCTGTAGATCCAGTCGGTGATGAAGTGGTTGGTCCTGCTGGCCCAACAACAGCAACACGTATGGACAAGTTCACACGTCAAGTGCTTGAAGCAACAGGTATGTTCGGCATGATCGGTAAAGCGGACCGTGGTCCTGCAGCGGTTGAAGCAATCAAAGACAATAAAGCGACTTACTTGATGGCAGTGGGCGGCGCAGCTTACCTTGTGTCTAAAGCAATTCGTGAAGCTGAAGTGGTTGCTTTTGCTGACTTAGGTATGGAAGCGATTTACAAATTTGTAGTGAAAGATATGCCTGTATCGGTCGCAGTTGATGTAAATGGCACATCTATTCACGCGACAGCACCAAAAATCTGGCAAGCGAAAATTGGTAAAATTCCAGTAGTCGATGCAGCAGCGGGCTAAAACTTAAGTTTTACTTTTTTGGATACCCTTAACATGCTAAGGTCATGTTAAGGGTATTTTTTACCTACTTTTATAGACTTAATCAAAAAATATAGACCAACAATGAAAAAATTAAATCACATCCTTTGCAGTATTACCTTATGTGTCCTCAGCACAGCTTCTTTTGCCAAACCCGCGACCGAAGCATCGGTAGAGAAGGCGCTCAAACTGGGCGATATTAAAGGCACATTAGCACAGTCTCAGCAAGAAATGCGCCCCATTTATGACCAGCAAGCCGAAGAAATCATTAAGAATATTTTTAAAACATCAACACTCAATACTGAACAGCAAAAAGCAGCCAAACAAATCGCTGAAATCACAGCATCATTTAGCAGTAAATTGATTTCAGATCCAAAATTTATGCAAATGCTTAAAAATGTCTATATGCAGACCTTTACCGAAGAGGAGGTGTTGGCCAACATTCAGTTTCTTGAAACACCTCTAGGCCAGTCTATCAATAAAAAAAGCAGCAAAATGATGAGTGAAATCATGCGTAATAGCATCGCCATGTCTGCTGAAATGATGCAAGATCCGGCTATTCAGCTGGAAATGAATCGTCAAATTGAAAAGACCCTGACACCATTATTTGAACAAGCCAAAAAAGTACAATAGCTCACTTACCAGGTTAAAGGGTTCCACAACTTAAAGGGCTTCATCAGCTGAACATCTTCACTCGGGTCATATTTGGCAGGTTTAAGTTTTTGCGCTTTCTTTCGTAGCTCACCCGTGTGTTGATCTTCCGCGACAAAGTTGTAGCTGTTGGACTTTAACTGGGTAAATGCAATTTCTTGAATTGCAATTTTTTCAGGGATAACCGCCAAAGGCCCCGAAACATCACGGCGTGTGGACAAGTTCTCTTCATCGTACTTGATGAAATAAGACTGCCCTGCTTCTACGCTAAAATCGATATATTTCGGCTTTTGAAAATGGTTAATACCCAAAGGCCGACTACTCGATAAACGATAAGTCCCTGCGGGTAATTCGATCCAATAGTAATGATTGTTCAGCAGGCTTGGAATGCGCTCTTTATTGATAAATAAACTCGATGCCACAATTTCTTGTCGATTCCATTTTGAGTCTGGACGGTACAGATAAACCATCGCGGCTTGTTCATGCTGGGGTTGGACACGCTGAAAACGCTGTCCTAATTTTTGGTTGACCCATCCACCTACGCTAAACACTCCAATGCGATACTGCTCGACCATACCTGGATCGTGTTCAAAATCAATCTCATGGCTGAGCGTTGATGTTAATTCAGGTTGTTCAACTGTCGCTTTTCCGTGACAACCCAATAAAATGAAACTGCTTAAAAGCGTAATCGTCATTGCACGCATGACTATTCCTCACGACGTATTTTTATTTTGATACTGAATTTTTAGTTTTAATCTAGGCATCCCAGCCTATTGATGCAGAGTAGCATTCCCTCTTTTTTTTGAATATAAAAAAACGTGTGAAAACACTCGATTTTCACACGTTTCAGATGAATAACAACTTAAGCGGACTTTGAATTAATCACTTTTAAATCAACTTTAGCTGCATCTTTCTGTTCGATTCTTGGTAAACGCTCTGGCTTAAATAATGGTGCAGCCGTGCCGTTAATCACGTCTTCATTCACCACAACCGTACCAACATCGGTACGACTTGGTAAATCGTACATGGTTTCAAGCAGCGTATTTTCCAAAATAGAACGTAAGCCACGTGCACCCGTGTTACGATCCAAAGCTTTTTTCGCCACAGCGCGTAGTGCTGAGTCTTCAAAAACCAGATCAACGTTTTCCATATCAAACAAATGTTGATATTGACGGGTCAATGCATTCTTCGGTTCAGTCAGAATTTGCATCAAAGCTTCTTCGTCTAACTCTTCCAAGGTCGCAATTACAGGTAAACGACCAATAAACTCTGGAATCAGACCAAATTTTACCAAATCTGTCGCTTCAACTTGACGGAACAAGTCAGACAATTTCTTGCCTTCATCTTTCTTCTTCACTTCAGCCGTGAAGCCAATTCCACCTTTTTCTTGGCGCTGTTGTACGATTTTCTCAAGACCCGAGAATGCCCCACCACAGATAAACAAGATATTTGAAGTATCAATTTGAATGAATTCTTGCTGCGGATGCTTACGACCACCTTGAGGTGGAATAGAGGCAACCGTACCTTCGATCATTTTCAGTAACGCTTGCTGTACACCTTCACCCGACACATCACGCGTGATCGATGGGTTTTCAGACTTACGGGTAATCTTGTCGATTTCGTCGATATAGATGATACCTTTTTGCGCTTTTTCTACATCGTAGTCTGCTTTTTGTAGAAGCTTTTGTACAATGTTTTCAACATCTTCACCGACATAACCTGCTTCGGTAAGTGTCGTTGCATCAGCCATAGCAAAAGGAACATCGAGAAGACGCGCCATGGTTTGCGCAAGCAAGGTTTTACCCGAACCTGTTGGCCCTACTAATAAGATATTACTTTTCGCAATTTCAACCGCATCGTCGTGTGTATGTCCACCATGTGTCGCTTTAAGACGTTTATAGTGGTTATAGACAGCAACTGACAAGGTTTTCTTTGCCACATCTTGACCAATGACATATTGATCTAATGCCGCACGAATTTCGTGAGGTTTAGGCAAGGGTTTTGCAGCCCAGTCACCCGACTCAACTTGTTGACTGGTTTGCACCAAGTCTAAGCATACGTCCACACATTCATTACAGATGTACGCGTCCTCGCCTGCTATCAGTTTCCCAACTTCAGACTGCGTTTTACCGCAAAATGAACAATGCTTTTGTCCTTGAGGATGTTCGGACATATTCACTCCAATTCTAAACTTTTAAAACTTATGGACGTTTAGATAACACTTCGTCCACGAGACCATATTCTTTTGCAGCTTGCGCTGTCATAAAGTTATCACGGTCAGTATCACGTGCCACAGTTTCATAGTCTTGACCACTGTGCTCTGCCATTAAACGGTTTAAACGTTCTTTAATGAACAGAATTTCACGTGCATGAATTTCAATATCAGATGCCTGACCACGGAAACCACCTAACGGTTGATGGATCATGACACGTGCATTTTCAAGACAATAACGTTTACCCTTTGCACCTGCATTCAGCAAGAAAGCACCCATTGATGCTGCTTGCCCCATACAGTAAGTCACAACATCTGGTTTAATAAATTGCATGGTATCGTAAATCGCCATACCAGCAGTCACCGAACCACCTGGTGAGTTAATGTAAAGATGAATATCTTTATCTGGGTTTTCCGCTTCTAAAAACAACATTTGCGCGACAATCAAATTCGCCATGTTATCTTCAACTTCACCAGTCATAAAAATGACGCGTTCACGCAAAAGACGTGAATAAATGTCAAATGAACGTTCACCGCGAGATGACTGTTCTACAACCATTGGAACTAAGGCATTATCGATAGTTGGAATATACATACGTTTACTTATTCCTAAATTTTTTGTTACTCAACTCATAGTCACAATATGAGGGATAATTGCTGAAAATGCAAAATATTCCCAAGTAAATAACAGATATTTTTTGCATAAGCTTTGTGAACGCAAGGCCTTTTACAAACCTAGATCACAATAAAAAAGGCGCTCAAAGCGCCTTTTTTACTTTAGCTAAACTTAGCCTTGTTGACGAGCTTGTTGCTCTTTCAATAAGTCTTCGTAGCTTACAGCAGTATCCGTTACTTTAGCAGACGCTAAGATGTGATCAACCACTTGGTCTTCTAACACAACAGCTTCGATTTGCGAACGTTGTTGTTTGTCATTTTTGAAGTATTCGATCACTTCAGTTGGATCTTCATAAGATGAAGCCATGTCTTCGATGTAAGCATCAACACGTGCTTGATCTACCTCAATTTTAGCATCAGCTAAAACTTTGCTTACCAGTACGCCTAATTTTACAGATTTTTCAGCTTGTTCTTTGAACAATTCATCTGGAAGCATGCTTGAGTCAAATGCTTTCGCACCTTGAGCACCAAACTGCTGAGTGAACTGTTGGATCATTTGTTGACGTTGACGGTCAACTTCTTGAGCAACCATAGACGCAGGAAGTTCAACTTCGTTTGCAGCTACAAGCGCATCAAAAGCTGCACCTTTCACTTGATTACGCAAACCATTTTTCACTTCACGTTCCATGTTTTTACGAACGTCAGCTTTTAACTTCTCAATGCCTTCTTCTTCAGTTAGACCGAAGATTTTAAGGAATTCAGCATCAACTTCTGGAAGTTTTTGTTTTTCAACAAGCTTCACAGTGATTTTGAATTGAGCTGATTTACCAGCAAGGTTTTCAGCTTGGTAGTCTTCAGGGAAAGTTACATCAATCACTTTCTCTTCGCCTTTCTTCATACCAACGATACCGTCTTCGAAGCCAGGGATCATACGACCAGAACCTAACACCAGTTTAAAGTCAGTTGCAGAACCGCCTTCAAATTTTTCGCCATCAACTGAACCTTCAAAGTCGAAAGTAACTTGCATGTCTTTTTTAGCCATGCCTTTGGTTTCAGTCCAGCTTGCACGTTGCTTTTGAAGGTTTTCGATCATTTGATCGACGTCTTTGTCGTTCACTTCAGTCGCTTTACGTTCAACTTCTAGACCGTCAAATTTAACTTCAACTTCTGGATAAACTTCTACAGTTGCTTCATAAACAAGAGCGTCTTCCTTGTTTTCAACTTTTTCAATGTTTGGCATGCCAACAGCATTGATTTTCTCTTGTTGAATCGCTTCGAATACTGTGTCACGAATTACATCGTTCACAACTTCTTGATAAATGCCTGCGCCATATTCACGACGTACTACATTTAAAGGCACTTTACCTGGACGGAAGCCGTTGATCTTCACAGTTTTAGCAGTGCGTTTTAAGCGAGCTTCGAACTGCTCGTTAACACGGCTCGTCGGTACAGATACATTTAAACGACGGGTAACACCCGAAACCGCTTCAGAAGTTACTTGCATGGCTTCCTCAATCTTTTGGTAAGAACAATTTTAAAAAGTGCCACATTATATGACAACATTGAACGATATACAAAACACCCGATTGAAACCACATATTTTTTTCTTCATTTATCGTTTTTTATTTTGAATATTTTTAAATCGCTACTGATTAAGCGCAAAGTATTATATTTTTTATGGCTTTTTGTTGCAAATGATAAATATTACCATTAATATTTGCGTCAACTTTGATCGTTTTTTTCAATTTTTTTCTCGTCCATCATTGGAACTCTAGTTATGAGTAAGTTTAATCTACACCCTCTTTCATTGGCATTGCTTGGGGCAATCACCACTCCTGTTTTCGCAGAAACAACAACTGAAGATTCATCTACCCATCAGCTTTCCACTATTGTGGTTTCAGCTGCGGGTTTTGAACAAGATATTAAAAAAGCACCTGCTACAATGACGGTCATTACAGCAGAAGATTTAAAAAATAAACGTATTAATTCGATTGCCGATGCCTTAAGCGATATAGAAGGCGTTGATATTAGTCCCACAGCAGGAAAAACAGGTGGTCTGAATATTCGTATTCGTGGAATGGATTCAGAATATACACTTGTTCTAATTGATGGTCGCCGTCAAAACAGCACTGGTGACATTACGCCAAATGGATTTGGTGAATCAAACAACAGTTTTATCCCTCCAATATCTGCGATTGAACGTATTGAAGTCATACGCGGCCCTGCATCAACATTATATGGCTCTGACGCCATCGGTGGTGTAGTCAACATTATTACTAAAAAAGTTTCAAATGAATGGACTGGAGCAGTCACTTTAGAAGGAACATTACTCCCTAATAGTTCTGATTTCGGGAATCAACGCTCTGTAGATGCATATGTTACTGGTCCACTTATTCCAAACCTCCTTGGTATCCAATTAAGAGGCCGCAAAGCTGAACGAGATCAATCAAACGTAATTCGTAGCGATGATGAAGGTACTGAAACAGAACTAACTCAGGGACAAAACCCAACCAAATCAGACTTAGAAAATATTGGTGTTCGCTTAACTTTAACACCAACGGATCAACACGATATTTCTGCGGAATATGAGCAGACAGATCAATGGTATGACAACTCTAAAGGACAATTAGGCACTTTAGGTGCAAACGGCGGTTATGATAAGTCCCAAGAATATAATCGTGAAAAAATGATTCTTTCACATACGTGGCGCAGTAATATCGGCACTCTTGAGTCTAGTCTCGCAAATACTCAAACAGAAACGGTAGGTCGCTTAATTCCGGCTCGCGCGCAAAATATGTCTCAGGCAATAACACCACGTTTGCTTGAAAGCGAAGATACTATTTTCGATACCAAGTTTACGACTAATTATATTAATGGTCATAACATTACTTTAGGGGGGGCAATGGTGGGATGCAAGCATTCGTGATGGACTTCGTGTTCAAAAAGAAGTTTCTTTTGAGCAATTAGGACTATTCGCTGAAGATACATGGGCACTTACAGATCATTTGGCACTCACTTTAGGTCTACGCTTTGATGATCACGATACCTTTGGAAACTTTTGGACTCCTCGGGCCTATTTAGTCTGGAATGCAAATGATAACTGGACATTCAAAGGTGGCTATTCAGAAGGCTACAAAGCGCCTCGATTAGAACGCCTAACCACAGGTATTTATAATGTTAGTGGTCAAGGCCGCACACCTGTTTTCGGTAATCCTGATTTAAAGCCTGAAACCAGTAAAAATTTTGAGTTCGGGACATCTTTTACCAACAATAAAAACTTCGACTATAACATCACTGCTTTTTACAGCCAGATTGAAGATAAAATTGTCAGTGGCAATACTGAATTCAGCTGTAATACCAACACAACATCGACTTCGGGAAGTAACTGGTCTAAAGCAGATTGTGAAAAATATATGGCTTCTATTGGCACACCATGGGTTATGGGCTATCACCCAACAACAGGCAAAGCTGATTCTTGGAACGTCACACGACCAACCAATGCCGAAGATGCTGAAGTCTATGGAGTTGAAACGGGTTTAAATTGGGAGTTCTATCCTGCATGGAACTTCGGTATTAACTACACTTGGACCGAAACTGAAATTACAGATTCTAAGCTTGGTAACCCGCCTCTCAATGATACGCCAGAACATATGGTCAATGCATCGCTAAAATGGCAAGCTGATGACAACATTCAACTGTGGGCTCGCGGTGAATATAGAAGTGAACGCGCACGCTATACAAAAACTTATGCCAATCTGACCAAAGATGAAAAAGCCATTTACAATGCTTTAGGTGACTACAAAGAATATGCTCTTCTACACGTCGGCTCGAATTTCACTGTGAATGATCATTGGGACGTTGGTGTTGCGCTTTATAACGTGTTTGATAAAAACTTCACGGATTATGAAAAAATTGCAGATATTGGTTGGTATAACCACTATAGCAATACCCAAGAAGGACGACGCGTTCAGCTAAGTACGACCTTTAAGTTCTAATCTACATGCAAAACCCTGCTTAGGCAGGGTTTTCTTCGTACATAGCTAATATAGATCCAACATAATTTATACATATTCACTTGAGAAATACCTTCAAACTTAGCTTAAAAATAATGGATTCTAAATTCCAATAACATTATAAAAATATAATCTAATTTTCCAATTTAAATAAAAATCAAAAACTTATGTCAAATTCATTACATTATTACATTTGTTTTTTCTGCACAAATATATCCAAGCATCGACAATTCCAATGTAATAGTTATGCTACAAAAAATAAGAATCATTATTATTCGCATACTAATTTACAACGCTAGAACTAGATTCGTTATGGCCTTCATCAAAACACGTAAAAAGCTGGTTTCTTCAGCAATCGCTTCAACACTCTCTGTGGTTGCAGTCAATGCTGTTGCGCAAGATCAAATCGCGCAATTAGAAACAATTCACACGGAAGCGGCAGCAGAACAAAGTTTGAAAGTAGACAAATCTGCAAACAGCAAGTTCATTGCTCCCCTACTCGACACACCAAAGTCAGTGTCGGTTATTTCTAAGCAGTTGATTGAAGACACTCAAGTTACAACTTTAAGCGATGCTTTACGCACAGTACCTGGGATCACACTTGGTGCAGGTGAAGGTGGTAACCCAAATGGTGACCGTCCATTTATCCGTGGTTATAACTCTGAAAGTTCAATGTATGTAGACGGTGTACGTAACTCTACTTCTCAAAACCGTGAAATGTTTGCGATTGAGCAAGTTGAAATTACTAAAGGTTCTGCATCTGCTATGGGCGGTGCAGGTACAACCGGTGGTAGCATCAACATGATTTCTAAAGTTGCAAAAAAAGGTGACTTTTTAGAAGGTTCTGTGGGTGCAGGAACGGATGATTACCAACGTATTACTTTAGACGGTAACAAAGATTTTGGTAATGGTATTGCTGCTCGTGTTGCCGTAATGGGTCACCACAACGACAAAGCAGGTCAAGAAAATGGTACTGAATATGCACGTGCAGGTATTGCGCCAAGTATTACTTTTGGTCTAGACAGCGACACGCGTGCAACATTAAGCTACTACTACCTCAAAACTGATGATACCCCTGATTCAGGTGTGCCATACAACAATCCTACGGGCTATTCACAATACTCAGGAAAACCAATTGATGTAAAACAGGGTGTTTACTATGGTTGGAAAGACCGTGATTTCCAAAAACAAGAAAATCAATCAGGAACGATCAAGCTTGAACATGATCTGACTGATAATTTAACCCTTAGTAATACCGCTGTTTATAACAAATCTAAAAATGACTACCTTTGGACCAATCCAGATGATTCTAAAGGTAACATTTATAAAAATGGCAATGTTTGGGCGCGTGCAAACTCACGTGTGGCAGATACCGATGCATTTACAGACCAATTGGCTTTAACTGGTAAGTTTAATACAGGTCGCTTAAAGCACAGCTTTAACTTAGGTGCTGAGTACTCAGACCAAGAAACTGATCGTACCCAATATATTATCAATGGCGAAAATACTACGGGAAGTGCCTACTCGGATTGTAGCAAGTCTGAAAATGTGAGCTCTGGTTGGTGCACCTCGGTTCAGAATCCTAATCGCGGACAATGGACAGGCAGCATCAGTACCGAAGGTGCTGACCAATACAACACTCAAACAAAATCTACTTCTATTTACTTACTAGACAACATTGAATTTAGCCCTCAGTGGATTTTAGATTTGGGCTTACGCTGGGATAAGTTTGATACTGAACAGACCATGACTTATGGAGCTCTTAACAGTGCTGTGATTGCTAATCCTGCTACAGCAAAAGCCGGCGATAAAGTAAAAACTGAAAGTGATACCGACTTTTTCACATATCAAGCAGGTATTACTTTTAAACCTGTTGAAAATGGGGCTATTTATGCAAGTTATGCCACTTCTGCAAACCCTGTTGGTATAGATGCTGGTGACGGTTCAGAAGGCATTGGAGCGGCTTATAGCAACCTAGATCCTGAAGAAAGTCGTACTTTTGAAATCGGTACAAAATGGGACTTGCTACAAGATCGCCTAAATTTAACAGCTGCTATTTTCCGTACTGAAAAACAAAATGCTCGTATTCAACTGTCTCCTACAACCTATAGCAATATCGGTGAAAGTAAAGTGGATGGTCTTGAACTTGGTTTAAACGGTAAGATTACTGATAAGTGGGATATTAGTGCTGGTTATACTTATTTAGACAGTAAAGCGACCAAAAATGGTGTAAGTTGCCGTGGTACAACATGTACAGACCAATCTATATTTAATGGCAACCAAATGCCTAACGTTCCTAAAAACAGTGCTACGCTATGGACAACTTACCAAATTGTGCCACAGTTAACTTTAGGTGCTGGCGCAATTGCGATGGACAAAGTTTATGGTGACTTAGCAAACACAAAATATGTACCAGGTTACGTTCGCTACGATGCTATGGCGCGTTACAACGTCAACAAAAATGTTGATCTTCAGTTAAATGTCAACAACTTGGCTGATACACGTTATTTCACTAAAGCTTACGCATCTCACTATGCAACTGAAGCTGAAGGTCGTAGCGCAGTACTGTCTCTAAACTTCAAATACTAAGTTTATAACTAAAATCTCTTTCATCCTGAGATTTGATAAAAATAGCCTCTCATTGAGGCTATTTTTATATATGCTTAAAGACTAAATAGATCTTTCATTTTCAGCAGGTCGTGTTGTGATCCATCATATTCCCAATGTATTAAGCAAAGAACAGGTACAATACTTTCGCCGTGAAATGGCAAAAGTCGAGTGGATTGATGGTAAAAAAACCACAGGATCACTCTCAAAAAATGTAAAACAAAATCAACAGCTACCCGAAGATCATCCTCTCACTCAACACCTAGGTAGTATCATCTTAGAAGCACTTGGACAACATCCGCTCTTTATGTCCGCGGCCCTACCTTTAGATATTTTGCCACCTTATTTTAACCGCTATGAACAGGGCGAAACTTTTGGCTTCCATGTGGACAATGCCATTCGCTGGGTAGCCGGAAGCAAAGATCGGATTCGTACCGATGTATCCTGCACTATTTTCCTAAGCGAACCTGACGAATATGAAGGTGGCGATTTGGTAGTAGAAGACACCTATGGCTATCATGAAGTGAAACTACCCGCGGGTGATATGATTTTATATCCATCTACTAGCGTACATGAGGTAACACCAGTGACCTCAGGCTGCCGTGTCGCTTCGTTCTTTTGGGTTCAAAGCATGATTCGAGATGATGCTGACCGTCATATCTTATTTAATCTTGATCAAACCATTCAGAACCTACGTGTGCAACTCGGTGATCAACATCAGGAAGTGGTTAAGCTCACCAGTCTGTATCATAACCTGATGCGTAAATGGGCTGAACTTTAAAACAATAATCCCAGCCCAACGTCAACTACTGTAGCAACTGGACCGTTCCATGACATCAAAAACTTTTTTGCCACCACTCACCCAAATTCCTGCCTCATTGCAAACGATTGCAGACTATGAAATTGAGGCAGAAAAGCATCTGCCTGAGATGGTCTGGCACTATTTGCAAGGTGGTGCTATGGATGAGATCAGTGTTCGGAATAACCTCGCTCAGTTCCAAAACCTGCACTTGATACCACGCATGTTAAGAGATCTCACTCAAGGCAATACAAGCTGTGAAATCTTAGGACAAAGCTTTCCACACCCTATTTTTGTGGCACCGATTGGTCATCAACAGCAGTTTCATCCTGAAGCAGAAGCTGCAACCGCGTTGGCAGCTGAAGTACTTGGCAGTAATATGATTTTGAGTACTTTTACCAATACCGACATGCGCACATTCAAACCTGAGAATCCCTACAAATGGTTCCAATTATACTGGCAAGGTGACCGTGATAAATCTTTGGCTTTGCTTAAACTCGCTGAGGCACAAAACTTCACAGCCATTGTGATCACTGTGGACTCTCCACATACAGGCATCCGTGACCGTGAACGTCGTGCCTTCTTTCACCTCCCTGAAAACATGCAGCATCCGCACACTCCTGCCCATATTCCACTGCCTGAACTACAAGAAGGTGATCATCCCGTGTTTAATGGACTGATGAAAATTGCTCCAACATGGGATGACATCGCATGGATAGTTCAACAGACTGATTTACCCATCCTGTTAAAAGGCATCGTCAGTCCACTCGATGCCCAACTGGCCATTCAACAGGGCGTGCAAGGCTTAATTGTGTCTAACCACGGCGGTCGTGTTTTAGATACCTGTATTCCGCCACTCAAAGCCTTACAACTCATCAAAAAAGCCGTTCCGCATGACTTCCCTCTTTTATATGATGGGGGTGTGCGTCGCGGCTCAGATGTGTTTAAGGCCATTGCTTTAGGTGCTTCCGCGGTTTTAGTTGGACGACCATGTATTTATGGTCTTGCCACTGCGGGTGCCTTAGGCGTTGCCCATGTGCTTAAAATCTTAAAAGAAGAATTTGAGATCACCATGGCGTTGATGGGCACTGCAACACTTGCAGATATACAGCCCGATATGGTCATAGAGTTCTCATAACCTCTTCAACAAAGCGAATGAAATGAATCAAATTCGTAAAATGAAGAAAAAGATCAAACACATCTCAAAAATACACGGAAATATTTCCCCTAAATATCAAATTAAAGGGAAATATTTTTTCAGATACGACTAAAAGCCATAAAAAAAGAAAAATCTTTTCGACTGAACTGGATTAAACTCTTAAATATAACGTTACAAGGTTACTCACGGTAAATCTAAGTCGTATCAAATATTTACGTTTAAAAACACCCTGAAGACTCCCTTGTAAATAGAGACCATAGACACAATCTATATTCAGTAGTAGGTTGCTTTTTATTACCCACTCAAATGCAACCCGTACTATGTAAGGAGTTACCTCATGATGTTGGCTGATCCAAGTAAAAAATATCGTCGCATGTATCAACGTGTTGACTTGCCAGACCGTCAATGGCCAAACAACGAAATTACAAAAGCGCCTATTTGGATGAGTACTGACCTGCGTGATGGTAACCAAGCAATTTTTGAACCGATGGACATGGAACAAAAATTTAAAATGTTCCAAATGTTGGTGAAAATTGGATTCAAGAATATTGAAATCGGTTTCCCTTCAGCATCTCAAATTGACTTTGACTTTACCCGTAAATTAATCGAAGAAAATCACATTCCAGATGATGTGTATATCGAAGTTTTAGTTCAAGCACGTGATCATTTGATCCAGCGTACTTTTGAGTCTTTAGCGGGCGCAAAACGTGCCATCGTACATATTTATAATTCAAATGCTCCAACTTTCCGCCAAAAAGTCTTAAATGTCGATGTTGCAGGTGCGAAGCAATTAGCAGTCAATGCAGCGAGCAAAGTGAAAGAATATGCAGCGCAATATCCGGAAACGGAATGGGTGTTCCAGTACAGCCCAGAGTGTTTCTCTGCAACCGAATTAGAAGTTGCAAAAGACGTGTGTGATGCAGTTACCGAAATTTGGGAAGCATCACCAAGCAATAAAGTGATTTTAAACCTACCTGCTACGGTTGAAGTTTCGACACCGAATGTTTATGCAGACCAAGTCGAATGGATGCACCGCAACATCGCCCGTCGTGATGGCGTGATTATTTCTGTGCACTGTCACAACGACCGTGGCTGTGGGATTGCTGCCTCAGAATTGGCCATTATGGCGGGTGCAGACCGTGTCGAAGGTTGTGTGTTTGGGAATGGCGAACGTACTGGTAACGTCGACGTTGCTGCGATTGCTTTGAATATGTACTCTCAAGGTGTTGCACCAAACTTAGATTTCTCAAATATCAATGAAATCATTGCAACGGTAGAAGAATGTACAGGTTTGCCTGTTCACCCTCGCCACCCTTATGCAGGTGACTTGGTCTTCACAGCATTCTCTGGTTCACATCAAGATGCCATTAAGAAAGGTTTCGAGTTCCAAAAGAACGAAGAAATTTGGGATATGCCATACTTACCAATCGACCCGAAAGACTTGGGCCGCGACTATGATGCTGTAATTCGCGTCAACTCACAGTCAGGTAAAGGTGGTATTGCTTACTTGTTAGAAGCAAATTACAACGTAGTATTACCACGTCGTATCCAAATTGAATTCTCTCAAACCGTACAAAAACGTACCGATGAAGAAGGCACTGAAATTACCGCACAAGAAATTTGGAAATTATTCAAAGAAACTTATGTGGACACCAAAGATACGCATTACTCGACTAAGAACTACCGTTTGTATGACAACAACGGCAAACAAGTGGTTGAGCTTGAAATTGAAGTGAATGGTGAAACGCAGCAATTACGTGGCGAAGGCAATGGTCCAATCTCTGCAATGTTGGATGCTTTACAGTTACCAATTGACGTCTTGAGCTACGAAGAGCGTGGTATTAGCTCTGGAGCAAATGCAAAAGCCTTGGCTTTGGTTGAGTTACAAGTCAAAGGCACTGGCAAATCAGCCTTCGGTGCGGGTATTCACGACAACATTGTGACCTCATCGATTGAAGCGATTATTGCGTGTACCAACCGCTTAATTGATCAAGGTGTGTTAAGCACAGATCAAGTGATTGCTGCTGCGGTATAAGTATTAGCAATAATAATTAGCACTAAAATGACTTTAGAAGGATACCCTCAAGTGGTATCCTTTTGTTTATTAATCCCAAAGATTTAAGGCGTATTATTCCTGTGTCTTTTCCTGCTGACTCCGTGGGTATCGTTACTCCACAAAAGTTTACTTTTGAAGAGCCCTTAGAGCTCGAATGCGGTCGTATTCTTCCTCGTTATGAATTGATGGTTGAAACCTATGGGGAACTCAATGCAGATAAATCCAATGCGATTTTAATTTGCCATGCACTATCAGGTCATCATCATGCTGCGGGTTACCATCATGCTGACGATAAAAAACCGGGTTGGTGGGATGCTTGTATTGGCCCAGGCAAAGCGATTGATACTTCAAAGTTTTTCGTGGTTGCACTGAACAATATTGGGGGTTGTAGCGGTTCAACAGGGCCAACTTCGCCAAACCCTGAAAATGATAACCGTCCTTATGGTCCTGACTTTCCTTTAGTCACCGTTCGTGACTGGGTTAAAACCCAAGCTATTTTATCCGATCATCTGGGTATTCAAATCTGGAGCGCGGTAATTGGCGGTTCGCTAGGTGGTATGCAAGCCTTGCAATGGTCGGTTGATTATCCTGACCGTTTGCAAAAATGCGTGATTATTGCCAGTGCTCCGAAACTGTCTGCTCAGAATATTGCCTTTAACGAAGTCGCACGTCAGTCAATTTTGTCTGATCCAGACTTCCATGATGGTCGCTATCTTGAAAATGACAGCTATCCAAAACGTGGCCTAATTTTGGCACGTATGGTCGGTCATATTACCTACTTATCTGAAGAAGCCATGAAGCAGAAATTTGGTCGTGACCTAAAGTCAGGCAAATTTATGTATGGTTTCGATGTCGAGTTCCAAGTCGAAAGCTATTTGCGTTATCAAGGTGAGCAATTTAGCCGTAACTTTGATGCCAACACTTATCTGATTATGACCAAAGCTTTGGATTATTTTGATCCTGCGCGTGAATATGAGCAGTCTTTAGTTAAAGCCATGTCACAGACCAAATGTCAGTTCCTTGTGGTGTCCTTTACCACCGACTGGCGTTTTACCCCACAACGTTCACAAGAAATTGTGGATGCACTGATCACCAACCACAAACCGGTGAGCTATTTAGATATCGACGCTGAACAAGGCCATGACTCATTCCTGTTCCCGATTCCTTTGTATGTAAAAGCATTACGTGCATTTTTGGGTGGTTCTGAACACCTTCAAGCAACATCTCAGGAGGCTGTGTAATGCGTATTGATCATCAACTGGCAGAAAAATGGATCAAACCTGATTCCAGCGTACTCGATTTAGGTTGTGGTGACGGTGAATTACTGGCCCATATGAGCAAAAAGCACAATATTCGTGCATATGGACTGGAAATTGATCAAGAAAAGATTGCAATTGCGGTCGGTCGCGGGTTAAATATTATCCAACAAGACTTAAACTTGGGTTTAAGCCGCTTTGCAGACCAGTCTTTTGACTATGTCGTTATGGCACAAGCCTTGCAAGCGGTAGATGCACCAGATGTTTTATTACGTGATATGGTGCGCGTAGGGAAACAGGCGATCATTACTTTTCCTAACTTTGCCCATTGGAAGACCCGTTCTTTCTTGGCTCTTAAAGGAATGATGCCCGTTTCCGAAGCTTTGCCGTACATGTGGTATAACACGCCCAATATCCACTTATGTACTTTCCGTGATTTTGAAGCACTTTGTGCGGAAAATAACATCAGAATTATTAATCGACTCGCTGTAAATGGGGATCAACAAGATAGTTTACTCAGTAAACGTCTCCCGAATTTGTTTGGTGAAGTCGCAATTTATCGAGTGAGCGCTCTATGAAAAAACTATTCTTAAGCACGACACTATTGGTTGGACTTTTGAGCATTCAAGCTCATGCAGATTATGTTTCCCCAACCACGTCTGTTGCGAGTCAAGCTGCACAATATTCTGTTATGGATATCAATAGCTTAATTAAAGCAGCAAAAGCAGGTCAGCCTGCTGCGCAGTTCTATCTTGCAACCAAGTATCAACAAGGTAAAGACATCTCTGCAGATGAACGACAGGCCTTTGCTTGGTACAAAGCCGCTGCAGATCAAGGTCTTTCGGCCGCTCAGCTGAATGTTGGTCGTATGCTTGCAGATGGCTTAGGCACTAAAAAAGATGAATCTTTAGCACGTCAATACTTTGAAAAAGCAGCCAGCCGTGGTGATAACCGCGCAAGCTTTAACTTGGCGATGATGGAAGAGCAAAAGAAAAACTACATGGGTGCTTATCAATGGTATGAGCTTTCAACTCGTGATGGCATGCTCGATAATAAAGTGATTACACTTTCTGAAGGCAAGAAAACAGCCTTGGCGGCAAACTTAACACAAGATCAAATTCGTCAAGCACGTGACCGTGCAGACAAATGGATTCAAGCTCAATAAGCTTTTATTTCCATACTCAGCACCTTCGGGTGCTTTTTTATTGCCTATCCATGAGTAGGACTTGTTAAAATAACCCCATAATTTTTAAAGCACGGATCTTTCACATGGCATCAACTGATTGGTTATCTCAAGGTACCTTAGTCCTCGCAAGCAATAACAAAGGCAAAATTGCGGAATTTGAAAAATTATTTGCAGAGCTCAACTTACCTGTTGAAGTGATTGCTCAAGGTAAATTGAATATTGAAGATGCCATTGAAGATGGTTTGAGCTTTGTCGAAAATGCGATTATTAAAGCACGCCATGCTTCTAAAATTTCAGGAAAACCAGCCATTGCAGATGACTCTGGGATTTGTGTCCCAGTTTTAGATGGTGCTCCAGGGATTTACTCTGCGCGTTATGCAGGCGAACATGGCGATGATACTGCCAATAACCAAAAGCTATTAGCTGAACTCAAGCCACTGCGTAAACATGGTCAAGCGACTGAAGGCATGTTTGTATGCGTTTTAGCGTTAGTACAACATGCCGATGATCCTCTTCCACAAATTTTCCAAGGCATTTGGAAAGGTGAAGTACTAGAGGCTGCTCGTGGGGAAAATGGTTTTGGTTATGATCCACTGTTCTTGTTACCCGAGTTAGGGCTTTCAAGTGCAGAAATGAGTAAAGAAGAAAAAAATAAAATCAGCCATCGTGGTCAGGCGATGCAACTGTTTAAAGCCAGTTTAGAACAATAAAAACTAAGCTGTATAATGTTGCCCCTTCTCCCCTCGGGGAGGACGGTGGCGAAAGATTCTCTATATTCCTCTCTATCACCGTTGCGCAGCAGTACTATGCATGTCTAGCTAAAAGTAAGTGCTTAGATCACAGCAAATACATGCAGCAATAAACCATAAATACTCACCACGGCACAGCTGATAATCGTACCTGAAGCAATGTATTTTGCCGATGTGCCTGTACCTTGATAATGCGTTTCCAAAGCCACAATATTGGCTGCTGGCGGTAAACAAAATAATAAGAACATGACCCCAATATATTGTTCAATATGAGGAATAGCGAGATAACGATAACTCAGCCCACACAGCACCGCGCCACATGCTAATTTTAGCAAAGCCGTCTGACTACTTTGCCACAGGTCCGCTTTCTCAACTTTGGTGTGCCTCAACCACATGCCCAATACACACATGCCAGAGAAGCTCATACCAAATTTGGCTGCACTATAAACCACATCAATCAGATCATGCTGTGACCAATGTTGCACCCCAACGGAACGAAAAATAAGAGCCAGAATCAAAGCAATCATGGGTGGAGCACAGAGCATTTTTTTTAAAATAAATGAAAAAGCTAACGGTGTTTGGCTCACAGCCGTCACTGCCCAGAGATTGCCAAAAATAGAGCCACCGATGTATAGCGCCACCATTGCTGGACTAATTTCTGTGCTAAACAACGCAATCGCAAAAGGAAAGCCTAACCATGCCATATTGACATAACTAAAACATAGGGCGCTTAATTTATTCTTTGAAAAGTATAAGAAAAAGTAAAATAAGAGCACTGCCACGACAAAACTGAATAACATCAGACTAATGCTACCAGCCTGATAAAACACCATGTTGTAGACAATAACAATCGGAATAAAGCAACGCGCTAAAAGACTTGAAAAGCTTGTTTTCAACCGTGTTACCAATGGGGTGGATGCAAGGAATAAACCACTAAGAAAAGCCAACAGAGGGAGCAGCAACGTCACTTCAATATCCTTGAAATTTCACCGAATCATCATACACTGCTTTTTCTCAAAATCTGTGCAAATCGATCGTTTTGTCTTGAAATTGAAACATCATCGTCACCGCAATGTCACACAAGCCTGTTGATATAGGGAAAACGAAAAATGATGAGGATCTACCCATGGCGGGATTATCAATTTGGCACGTACTAATTTTTGCAATTGTGGTTATTCTTCTTTTTGGTACAGCCAAACTTAAGAACTTAGGTAAAGATGTCGGCGGTGCAGTGAAAGACTTTAAAAAGTCGATTCGTGATGAGGATGCTGAAGCAGCTCAACTCAATGAGCCACGTACCTTAGAACATCAAAATAGCAACACAACCAACTCAACCGTCAAACATTAAGTCATTGGAGTTTTGCAATGCTCAATATCGGCATGACAGAGCTTTTGGTGTTTGGCATTATCGCACTATTGGTTCTTGGACCAGAGAAATTACCTGAAGCAGCGCGCTTTGCGGGCAAGTGGTATGGCAAAGTCAAACGCATGGTCAGTAATGTGCAAAATGACATTGACCGTGAGCTACGTATGTCTGAATTACGTGAACAAATGCAAAATGAAATGAAGCGAATTCAGGAGCTTGAACAAAAGATGCAAGCTCAGATGCAACACATACAACAACAAAATATTTTGGCAAATGAAAAATACCAAGAAACTGCCACACTCGATAATAAAAATATCTCCCATACTTATCAGTATGTAGATCAAAAAGCACCTGTATTACGTACACTTCAGCCTATGAAACAAAAGTCATCTGTAGATTCGGCACCTTATTTAGGCTGTGTTCAAAATAGCTTTGAACCGATGCGGGAGGCTGTATGAAATCTAACAACTTAAGCCCTGTAGTGACTCAAGATTCAGAGCAACTGCGGCTTGAAGAAATGCCGATTACTAAGCACTTGATCATCTTAAGAGGTCATTTATTTAAAATCGTCGGTTTAATTCTCATTTTGTTTTTTTGTTTATTGCCTTTTGCCAATCATAGCTACCAAATGCTATCTGAACCCTTACGAGCACAGCTTCCAATTAGCTCATCTATGATTGCAACGGATGTTACCGCCACCTTTATGGCGCCATTTAAACTGAACTTTTTTGTGGCTCTCATGCTGGCCATGCCTTTTATCATTTATCAGCTTTGGGCTTTTGTAAAACCTGCGCTATACGAAAAAGAAAAATCGCTCGCAACACCTCTTTTGATTGGTAGTATTGCTTTGTTTTATGCGGGTGTCGCTTTTGCTTATTTCATTGCGCTGCCATCCATTTTGCACTTTTTTATCAGTGTTTCCCCTGACACTGTGGCCCCAATGACAGACATCAACAGCTATCTCAGCTTCTGTCTAAAACTATTTTTGGTTTTTGGCTTAACATTTGAAATTCCTATTGTTACCTTGATACTCATCTTGATTGGGGTGGTGAGCACACAACAATTGGTTGAAAAACGAAAATTCATTATTGTCGGCTGTTTTTTTGTTGCAATGTTTGTGACCCCACCTGATGCTCTTTCGATGATTATGCTCGCGATACCGATGTGGCTTTTATTTGAGGTTGGTCTCTTTTTTGGAAAACTGATTGAAAAAAAACGAGCGGCTGAAGTTTAAGCTCCCCGATTGAAAACAATGAGCAGGCAAAATTGCCTGCTTTTTTTATGGCTAAATGTGCTACCGATCATTTCATGTTTTTGACATATAAACTTCACCACGCTGTCATATTGACGCTTTACCTTGTTTGTAACTTTCTAAAAACGACCAAGCAAAGACGCTAGGAAAAGACATGACATACCAAACTCCATATCACGAAGATCAAGAACTCGATAACAATAACTCAAGCAATACACATTTTCGCGATATTTTAGAAAAACACATTTCACGCCGTAGCTTAATTAAGAAAACTGCAAGTGGAGCGGCTGCGTTAGCATTAGCATCAAGCTTAACAGCGTGTGGAGATGATGATAATTCTACAAACAATGAAACAACGCCTCCAACCGATCCAAACGTACGACCACAGAAATTAACATTTACCCCAGTAGATAAAAACTTAAATGACTGGGTTACGGTGCCTGAAGGCTATACAGCAACTGTACTCTATGCAATGGGCGATTCGATTAACCCAGCATATGCAGCATGGGATGATCAAAATGTCCCGTCTGGTCCGAGTTTCCAATTCCGTTCAGGTGATTGCCATGATGGTATGAGTTTTTTTGGTTTAAACAACTCAACTGGCCGTTATGATTCGTCTGCCTCAGAACAAGGTCTTTTGGTGATGAATCATGAATACATCAATCCAACATTCCTACATCCTAAAGGGCCAACTAAACCCAATGGCCGACGTCCTGAAGACGAAGTAATTCGTGAAGTCAATGCACATGGTGTCTCCGTAGTTCACATCAAGAAAGACAAGACAAATCAGAAAGTTGAAATTGTGCAAAATTCTATTTTCAATCGTCGTATTACAGGCTCAACAATCATGGACTTTAATGGTCCAGTGGCAGGTAACCCTTTACTCGCAACACAATATTCACCTGTGGGTCTCAAAACTCGCGGCACACACAACAACTGTGGTAATGGCTACACACCTTGGGGTACATATTTAACCACAGAAGAGAACTTTATTGGATATTTCAAACGTTCAGGTGCCGATGAATATGCAGGTCGCTCAGAGAAAGAAAAAATCGCATTAAAACGTTATGGCTTGGGCTTAAGTATTGATTACCTTTATGAGAAAAATGCAGATGGTACCCCGAAGAAGAATGAAAAAGGACAAATTATTTACCTCCTTGATCCAGCAGGAAATAAAATCCCAAATAAAGATGAGCAAAATCGTACCGTTTATTTGGATACGAACTCACGTTATGCTTGGGAAACCGCAATTGGCGAAGCTGAGTCGCAAGATCTATATGACCGTTGGGATGCAACTATTAAAGGAGCAACTGCTACACAAGACTTCCGTAATGGGCCAAACACCTTTGGTTGGATTGTAGAAATTGACCCGTTTAACGCAGGTCAAAACCCTGTAAAACGTACTGCACTAGGACGTTTCGCACATGAAGACTGTCGTGCAAGCCGTGCAATTGAAGGCCAACCGTTTGCCTTCTACATGGGGGATGACTCTCGTGGCGAATACATTTATAAATTTGTCTCGGATGCAACTTGGGACCCGAAAGACATTAACACAGGTTACCGAGCAGGTGACAAATACATGAACAATGGCAAGTTCTATGTGGCTCAATTTAATGATGACGGTACAGGACAATGGGTCGAATTGGCTTATGGACAAAATGGCCTAAATGAACAAAACAGCATTTACCCATTTAGCTCTCAAGCAGAAGTCCTGACCTTTGCACGCTTAGCAGGTGACACGGTTAAAGCAACCAAGATGGACCGTCCAGAATGGGTCGCAGTTAACCCAGAAAATGGGGAAGTTTATGTTACGCTGACCAACAACTCAAACCGTGGTACAGCATATACAACCGATGCAGCGAATCCACGTAACTATAGAGACCCAGAAGGCGGTAAAGGCAATGTCAACGGTCATATCATTCGCTTCAAAGAAGAAAACTCAGCGGCAGAGACCTTTGAATGGGATATTTACTTATTTGGTGCTGAAGCTGCGATGGCGGAAAACATTAACCTCTCAGGTTTAAATGATAACAACGACCTGTCATCACCAGATGGGATGTGGTTTGACCCACGGGGCGTGCTGTGGATTCAAACCGATGATGGCGCGTATACCGACACAACTAACTGTATGATGCTTGCAGCCTTACCGGGTCAAGTGGGTGATGGCGGTGCTGCAACTGCTCCAAATGAACAAGCAACTATTGTGGGTGCAAAAGTTACAGATGAAAACTTACGTCGTTTCCTCACAGGCCCTGCTGAATGTGAAATCACGGGGGTAACCATGACGCCTGACCACAAAGCCATTTTCATTAATGTGCAACATCCGGGTGAAGACTCTAAGAGCTACGATGCACCAACCAGCCACTGGCCTGCAAGCCAAACCGATCGTACGAACCAAACTGCGCGTCCACGTTCGGCAACCGTGGTCATTACACGTAATGATGGCGGTTTGATCGCAGGTTAAGCAAAAACACAGCAAATGCCGACCTCATGTCGGCATTTTTTTATAGTTTAAAGAATACCGTCTGTTCCGTGATTTTTCCTTTACACTCACCCTGCTGCTGCTTTTCCAACCAAGACCATTGTTCATGGGTCATACGCAGGAAGTTAGAACAGCGTGTCCCATAAATAGGGCTTCGAATAAAGGTCGAAGATAATAACTCTTCCATATCCAGACTAATGCCAGTTTGCGGCAATAAGTTTGGAATAATCTTGCGCTCATCTTCCAAAATATCCCATGCAGCTATCTCCACATCACTTTGTAAAATATGGCTTTGTTGCAACATTGGTAAAAACTCTTGAGTAAAGCGCTTACGTAAATGTTTGGTTTTTTCCCAATGTTCCGTCATCAAACCATTCGACACCACATACACGCCTTTCGGAAGAACCTGTGGTGCTTCACCACGATTGCTCATATAGAGCGCCTGATAGCGATCCCCCATAAAAAGATTAAAACCCGCATAGTCACATTGTTTTTTCTCTAAGTCTTGAGCAAAACGAATCGGGGTTTGTTCAGACTCTAAAAAGGATTGAATCAAATGTCCACGAGACGTTGGATAGCTGGTTTGATCCTTTCCATCGCGAAAGTTAGTTAAAACTGCCCAACGTCCTGTTGGCGTTATCCCCATCCATGTGCCGCCAGACTGCAAATCTTGCCCTGCAATAATCGGGCTATTTTCCCATTGCTTTAAATGGCTCGAAGGGCGCTGATAGAACTCATCTCGATTTGAAATCAAACACAATGGCATCTCATCCAAGACCTGCCATGCTATTGCCACAATACACATAAACGATACTCATCATCTTTACACATTGAATGTACAACATTTTTCATCTCTTTCAGCTAAAATCTGTTCAAAACATAATGACTAGGAATATGCATGCTGACCTATCCAAATATTGACCCCGTTGCAATAGCACTTGGCCCTTTACAAGTCCATTGGTACGGACTGATGTATTTATTGGCCTTTTTGTTTGCTTGGGGACTTGCAAGCTACCGCGCGAAAGAACGTGGTTGGACACCTGATATGGTCTCCGATTTGATCTTTTATGGCGCTCTAGGTGTGGTTATTGGTGGTCGTGTCGGTTACGTCTTCTTTTATGGCTTTGAGCAATTCCTTGCCAACCCAATTTGGCTGTTCCAAGTCTGGACAGGCGGCATGAGTTTCCACGGCGGCTTCTTGGGTGTAATGCTTGCCATGCTGTTCTGGTGTAAGAAATACAAAATGACTTGGTTCCAAACCCTCGACTTTATTGCGCCATGTGTCCCTACAGGGCTCATGTTTGGTCGTATTGGTAACTTTATTGGCGGAGAGCTTTATGGTCGCCCTGTTGCAGACCCAAACTTTGCACTGGGTATGATTTTTCCAACGGATCCGCTACAGCTAATTCGCCATCCTTCTCAGCTCTATCAGGCCTTTTTTGAAGGGTTATTGTTATTCATCGTACTGTGGTGGTTCAGTTCAAAGCCACGTCCTCGTATGGCGGTTTCAGCGTTATTCCTGATCGGTTATGGTATGGCCCGCTTCATCGTCGAGTTCTTCCGTGAACCTGACAACGGACAGCTGTTCATCGCATGGATGAGTAAAGGTCAATTCCTCAGTCTGCCAATGATTTTGGTCGGCGCGTGGATGATGTGGTATGCCTATCAAAAGAAAATCTATGATTGGGGTCCACAAAAGAATAATGGCTAATCCGATGAGCGGATAAAATATTGGGGGCTTCATTGCCCCCTTTTTTAGGACCAAATTATGCTAAAGTGACATATGTTTGGTTTTTAAATATATCACTCCTATGCTCGAATTTTGGTTTAATCCCTCAATTTCTATTCTTAAAAAATTACTTATTTTTATCGCAATTGCTGTTGTAACAGGTGTGTTGTATTGGATGGAACCCCTGAGCCTCAATGCCATTTTAATGTTCTTGGGTACGGGGATTATTTTTCTGATTTGTCGTTACTGCAAAATCCATTTTGCGGCCAAAAATCCTACAGGTTTTTTATATCGTCTACTGACTTGGATTCCGATTGCCCTACTCTTAGCGCTGATTTTTATGAATATTAAAGATGGTGAGCTGCTGATTCCAGGTGCACAAGGGATTGGTTTTATGGCGCTGGGGATTTGCCTATTTTCCCCCCTATCTCTTTTGCATAGCAATACTCAGTCTGAGTCCAAATAAACCATGTTGAACTTTTGGTATTCTGAACGCTGTAGCCGTCAAATTAAACTCATCGTTTGTATTGCCACTTGCGTGATGATTTTTATGGCAGCACAAGTTCAACAGCTTGGCACGATCTTTATTGGTTTGAGTCTAATGATTGGCATTGCAACGCATCTGCTACGTGGTGTGCAATTGAAGATTGATCAGGACAATCCGTATCGCGAAGGCTTTTCGCGTTTGGTGGTTTTTCTACCCCTAATTGTCCTGATTTGTTTGCTGGGCTATTTACCCGCGCAAGATAAAATTGCGCTTGCGCTCCAGTGTATCGGCTTTAGTGGAATTGGTTTATTTTTAGTATCGATTCACGCACAGCGTGAAAAAAGAATTTAATCGGGATGCGGAGTTGCTCTACATCCCGTCAACATCTGCTTAATCCATTCGATAATAGCTGTAGTTCACATTTTGGTTACGGTAAACCGCATAACCACTTTGTTTAAAATCAGAAACCCAACCATTGCCTGAATAAGCGGCAATATGTCCATAACGGTTTTTTGCAGTACGGTCGATAATATAAATATCGCCTTTTTTAGGCTGATCAAAAGATAAATTAATTTTACGATAACCAATGCTGGTTAGGGTATTCCCCCAATCTGCCGCAGCCACAGGATGACTCTTGAAGCTTGCACCCGCAGACTCTAAGCCAATGCGAATACTTTTAGCACATTTTTGAGTGCTGGTTTGACGGGTAATATTTCTTAAAAATCCTGTAAATTTTTCAATATCCACACGCTGATGGTTGCTAATAGCCCTTTCTCTTGCTTGCTTCGAGCTTAAAATATCCGCAGCGGTAACATTTCGCTCTGACTGAGAACGTATTATGATATTGGTTTGCGCAGGCGCATAGATGTCATTCATATTTACGTTTTGATCATAAGGCATACTAAAACCAACTCTCCTCCCAATCATTAGGGGTGTGCAACTTTTCGAGTTCGAAATACTAACCGCTCAGTATTGAACTTTCATGTCGTAAATGTAATATTTTTTTTCAAAATGCAACACAACTTTTCTAAAGTTTTATTTTCTCTGTACTTTTTGAAACTTAAATTAACTAAAAAAATTTACCCCTTACCCAAGTCCTTTTTCGGATTAAGCTCAAATGTTTCACCATTGGCTAATGAAGTCCTTAGATATGGAATGGATTGCCCATCTAAACGGCTGCTTATTTAGATCCAATTCAACTCAATTATTTCAGTTTAAATCCTGTACAAAACCACTTTACAAGCACCGAAAATAAATAAAAATAGTCCCGACAACAGAAAATTGAAGCATAAAAAACAGTGGGCAATGCGGCTAAGCCCTATGCTGCCAAAGTTCCATCCTTGCTAAAAAACAGCTAGAATGCGCATAAGCAATCACCCCCAACATATGAGAGAAATATGCGTCAATATTTGGCCCTTTTACAACACATCCTCGACAACGGTGGCGACAAAGGCGACCGTACTGGTACAGGAACGCGGTCTGTCTTTGGTCATCAAATGCGCTTTGATCTTTCTCAAGGCTTCCCTTTATTAACCACTAAAAAAGTTCACTTTCGTTCAATCGTGATTGAACTGTTGTGGTTCTTAAAAGGCGACACCAATGTGCAATATTTACAGGACAACAAAGTCAGTATTTGGGACGAATGGTCAACCGCAGAACAAACTGCGCGTTTTGGTCGCCCAGAAGGTGAACTGGGGCCTGTGTATGGGCATCAATGGCGTAACTTCGGCGCAACTAAAAAAGCCGACGGTTTGTATGAAAAAGATGGTTTTGACCAAATTGCTTGGTTAGTCAATGAAATTAAAACCAATCCAAGCTCACGCCGTCTGATTGTATCGGGTTGGAATCCACAAGAAGCGGGGCAAGTCGCCCTTCCTCCGTGCCACACTCTCTTCCAGTTCTTTGTTCATAACGGCAAACTGTCTTGTCAGCTCTATCAACGCAGTGCCGATGTTTTTCTAGGTGTGCCTTTTAATATTGCCAGTTATGCGCTACTCACTCATATGATCGCGCAAGTCTGCGGTTTAGGTGTGGGTGACTTTGTCTGGACGGGTGGCGATACGCATTTATATGCCAACCATTTTGAACAAGCGAAGCTTCAGTTAAGCCGTGAACCTTTAGGGCTGTGCCAACTGAAACTCAATCCTGCGGTTAATGATATTTTCGACTTTAAATTTGAAGATATCGAAATCGTGGGTTATGAATCACATCCTGGGATTAAAGCACCCGTTGCTGTTTAAAGCAGATAAAGCCGAATTCAATCTCGCCTTGAATCAGCGAGATTGAGGTTTACCCATAGATGTTCTTCCTCTCCTTGAGGAAGAATAAGAAATATGACCCAACATTTGAGCGCGTTATGGCCTTTCAAAACTTAGAAGTTGTACATGTAGTGGCAATGGATCAGCAACACTGTATTGGTAAAGGCAATGACCTACCTTGGCATATTTCAGCCGATCTAAAACACTTCAAAGCCATCACGCAAGGTGGTGTGGTCATTATGGGCCGTAAAACGCTGGAATCGATGGGCCGTACTTTACCCAAGCGTGTCAATTGGGTCATTACTCGCGACACTTCTTGGACTTTTGACGGTACAAAGGTGGCTTACAGCATCGAAGAAGCTTTAGCGCAAGCTGTTGCCGATGTTCAAGCTTCAGAAAAACCTGACAGTATTTTTATCATTGGTGGCGGTGAAATTTTTAAACAGACCATCGACATTGCGGACCGTTTAGAACTCACGCATGTTGAACTCGATGTGCAAGGTGATGCGCATTACCCTGCCATTCCAGCAGCATTCAAAAAAGTCGCGTCAGAACAACATATTGATGACAAAACTGGAATTGCTTTTGAGTTCGCAACCTATCAAAAATAAAGCATATTCTTTTTGCTAAAAGCACGATGCACAACATGATCAAAATAGAATTTTGGCGGACACTGGGCTTTGGATTACTCCACACCCTGTTTAGTATTTTTGTCTTGTTCAGTTCAATTTGGCTGTGTTTTGCATTGTGGATTCAAGCGCCTTGGGGTTGGTTGGTCAGCCGTCTTTTTATTGGAATCTGGATTGCTTTTGCGCTCAGCATTTTGGGTATTTATATCACCCAAAGCTTTTTTGGTCGTCGCCTCGATATCATCCTTTATCTCCTTGGCTTTTTACTAGCGTTGACTTGGTATTTTAGTTTAGATGCTCGCCAAGACCGCGACTGGCAACCTGAAGTAGCAAAAATCTTGCATTATGAAAAACAAGGCGACCATATCACCCTTCATAATGTCCGTAATTTCACATGGCACCCAGATGGCTCCTATACTGAACATTGGGATACCCGCTCTTTCGATCTAAATCAAATCACTGGGGTCAATATCATTACCTCATACTGGATGGGGCCGCAAATCGCACATACCTTGGTCAGTTTTGATTTTGCCAATACTGCACCACTGACCTTTTCCATTGAAATTCGCAAAGAGAAAAATGAAGAATTTTCAGCGATTGGTGGTTTTTTTAGAAAATATGAGCTGAGTTTAGTGGCCTCAGACGAACATGATATTGTGTATACCCGTAGCAATATTCGTCATGAACAAGTCTATTTCTTTCCTGTTCACCTCGGACAGGCTGAAAGTAAAGCACTGTTTGTAGAGTATTTACATAAGGCAGATGAGCTCGCCAAGCATCCTAAGTGGTATAATACCCTCACCAGTAATTGCACCACATTGGTATTTGATATGGTTCAAGCCGTTTCACATGACGCTTTACCGACTGACTATCGTATTTTAGCTTCAGGCTATTTGCCGAACTATCTGTATGACTTAGGCGCGATTAGCCCACAGTGGGATATGAAAACGTGGTATCAAAAAGCCTATATCAACCCACGTGTAAGCAAAGAAACAGAGTTAACCAGTCGTGAGTATTCACAGCTTATTCGTCAGGGCTTACCCGTTGACCAAACACGCTAAAGTCTGCAACGAAAAGCTGCAAGTTAAAACTGGCAATCAAGGACAAAATTTGCTTTGATAGTTCAGACGATACATCCAAATAAGAATCTGATCCCATGTTAAAAAAACTGATTGCAAGCAGTCTTTTAGCGAGTAGCTTAATCATGACTGGCTGCCAAACGACACCACCGCCATCCGACACCATTGAAATGGCCAACATTCAACAGCTTCAGCAACGGACTTGGATTTTGACGCAAATTGGCAATACCGAAATTAAAACAGCACCCAATGAACGTAATATTCCAAGCCTTCAGTTTTCAGCTGATAACCGCATCAGTGGTGCAGATGGCTGTAACCGCATTATGGGCAGCTATACCGTCGGACGCGATACGCTCACCTTGAGCCAGCTCGCAACCACCCGAATGGCCTGTATCAATAACAGTACTCTCCCGCAACATTTCCAAGAAGCGCTGGCAAAAGTGACGCATTACCAAGTGTTTGGTAAAACTCTGAAACTGCTCGATCGACATGGCAACTTGCTGCTACAGTTTGGCTCTGCCATTCAACCACGTTAAATTATTTCTATAAAAAAGCCTGTAATCACAGGCTTTTTTAATCTGTAGCAGACAACATTGTACTGCACCAATCAGCCCTTATATAAACAGATATAAACACAATTAGGATTTTAAAATGCAACAAGCACTCTTTGGTGGTGGATGTTTTTGGTGTGTAGAAGCGGTTTATTTAGAGCTTCAAGGCATACATAAAGTGACCAGTGGTTATGCAGGTGGAGATACTGACAACCCGACTTATGAAGATATTTGTCGTGGCGATACCAACCACGCCGAAGTTATTTTAATTGATTTTGATGAAACTCAAATCAGCTATGCTCAGCTACTCGATGTGTTTTTTGCCACTCATGATCCAACAACACTCAACCGTCAAGGCAATGATGTCGGCACCCAGTATCGTTCAGTCATTTATTATTTTAATGATGCGCAGCGTGCTGATGCAGAGCAAACGATTAACGACTTAAAGGCAGAAGGTCTCGACATTGTGACCGAACTCAGCCCTGTACCGACGTTCTATTCGGCTGAAGACTATCACCAAAACTTTTACGCTCGTAACCCATCTCAAGGCTATTGCAACTTTGCCATTCCGCCAAAACTGATGAAGCTGCGCTCTAAGTTTCAGGCTTTATTGAAAGACAACAAATAATTCAAGAATTCACCATAAAAAAAGCGACTTCAAGAGTCGCTTTTTTTTAACATCAACTTAGTTATCGCTGACGAAAGCAATATCTGCCAGTCCAGCTTCACTCGCACGAGACATCACTTGTGCGACCATATCGTAACGAGATTCTTTATCTGCACGAAGTTGAACAGTTGGCTTGGTTTCCAACTCACCCGCTTCATTAAAACGCGTTTGTAGTTCTTCCAAGCTAATCACTTGATTATCCCAAGCCACTTCGCCTTTTGCATTAATGCTCACGGTAATGGCTTTAGGTGGAGGATCTACAATATCAGCTGTCGTTTTTGGTAAAGTTAATGGAATTGATGGGTTGGCAACGGTCGCTGTCACCAAGAAGATGATCATCAAAACCAGCATAATATCGATCAGCGGAATGAGGTTCATCTCATTCATGCCAGCATCGTTATCGTCACCCAATTGAAAAGCCATTAAGCTTGACCTCCAACTAAACCTTGTTGAGTCGCTTTACTTTCTACTGCCGCAGGTGCTGAGTCTTGTTGCAACATGGTATCAATGAGCAAGCCGTGTGCTTGGTCTTGAAGCTCATGTGCCAAAGTACGGTTTACACGCGCACAGATGTTATACGCTAACACCGCAGGAATCGCGACAGCTAAACCTAAACCCGTCATGATCAGTGCTTCACCTACAGGAGTTGCAACTTGCGCTAAGCCTGCTTGACCACTTTTACCAACAGCAACAAGGGCATGGAAAATCCCCCATACTGTACCGAACAAACCCACGAACGGTGCAAGCGATGCAATCGTACCTAGAACTGAAACACCTTTCTCAGCATTCGCTTTTTCAGCAGAAATTTGACGAAGAAGGGCTTGTTCTGCAACGGCTTTACGTTGTTCAAAGTTCAATACAGCAAACTTTGATTTTAACTTAGCTAAAGCTTGTGAAAGTTGAGCATAAGCTTGTTGTTTCAATTGACGTGTACCCATGATACGTAAAACAAAGATGGTCCACGTTGCAATCGACATTGCCAACAAGATGAAATACAGTGTTTTACTGACTGCATCAGCATGTTGCCAATAAACTGAAAAGTTCATACTCGAACTCCTTATAAAGTTAGCGTTTTGTATTCAATTCTAAATCAAATGGTTGCTCAGCCCGAATTGGATAAGCCACACCATTTTCTTTATAAGGTTTAAATTTAGCGCCTTTGACAGCTCTTAAAATCTTTTCATCTAAAGCAGGCACACCACTTGAGCGCGTAATACGGGCATTCACAATCGACCCTTTTTCATTCGCCTCAATTAGCACCACTACTCGACGGTTTTCACCTTGTAAATCTTGATTACTATAAACTGGCTTTGGAGAGCGGCTCCATTGCACACCTGAACCACCAATCGACACCGACCTCGGTGAAGTATCGGCAGGCTCAGCTTGAGTAACAGGTTTCGCTTGCTCTGGTTGCACGACAGGTTTTTCGACTTTTTTCTCTGTAATCGTCGTGGTGACTGTCGGTTTTACTGGTGTTTCGGTTGGTTTAACAACCGGTTTAACCACTTCTGCTTTTTTAACTTGTTGAACCTTTTCTACCTTTTTCGGTGGGGTCGGTTGTGGTTTTTCCACAATCTTCACTTCCTTCGGCTTAGTCGGTTCCTTTTTCGGTTCTTCCTTCGGCTTAGGCGGTAGCGGTTTTGGTGGTTCTTGAATTTTAACGAAGCGAACCTTCAATGGTTCTTTTTCAATCGGTTTGAGTTCAGGAGCTTTCATGTGGTTCACTGCCCACAATACGCCCATATGGCCCACGACAACCGCGATCAAAGCAGCAAGAACTTTCTTTTTCATCGGGTTGGGAGTCTGCATAGGAGAAATAACTGTTGAACTCATTAAAATCGGTGACCTAATTTAAGCGGAGTGGCCACTGGGTTGGTTTCCACTATAACGCTTATCGTTTAGTACAATAAAGTAGCGCAATGATAAATGAGAAGTGTTTTCATTTGCAACTATTAATTTGTCACTTTTTATGGTTTTTTCTAATCATACCTAAACAAAAAAGGCATACTTAATGTATGCCTTTTTCAATCTTGCTTGCAACCAATTTTTTATTGGAAAACGACTGTTTTGTTACCATCAACAATAATACGGTCTTCTAAGTGCCACTTCACTGCACGTGCCAAGACATTACGTTCAACATCCTGACCCAATTCACGTAATTGATCAACCGTAAAGTCATGGTTCACACGCTCTACATCCTGCTCAATGATCGGACCTTGATCCAGATCCGCAGTGACATAGTGCGCAGTTGCACCAATGAGTTTTACACCTTTTTCATGCGCTTGCTTGTATGGGTTTGCGCCAACAAAAGCAGGTAGGAAGGAGTGGTGAATGTTGATCACTTTCATTTCCCACTTCTCGACAAATGCTTCATCTAGAATTTGCATATAACGCGCAAGTACCAATAAGTCATTGCCTTGCATTAATTCATCAATTTCAGCATAAGCTTCGCGTTTGTTATCCTTCGTTACAGGGACAACTTCAAACGGAATGCCAAAGTTCTCAACCGCTTCGCGTAAAGTTTCATGGTTAGAAATCACTTTGGTGATTTCGCACGGCAAACCGCCACGCGCATGACGCCATAACAGCTCAAGTAAGGCATGATCTACTTTAGATACCAAAATCCCGACTTTTTTCACGTCGCTGACCAGCGCCAAACGCCATTGCATTTCATAACGCTCAGCTACATTTGCAGCAAAAGTTTGAGTGATGCTTTCTTTACGAGACTGTAAATTGTCCAGTTCAAACTCAACACGCATAAAGTAACGTCCGCCCTGAGCTTCAGTCGCGTATTGATCAAGCGCAGTGATATTCGCGCCTTGATGATACAAAAAGCTCGATACAGCTTGCACGATCCCTGGCTTATCTTCACAAGTAATCAGTAAACGTGCCGTGTTAGCAGTTGTCATATTCATGTCAGTTTAAATCAGTAAAATGAAAATCAAGCCGAGTATTCTAGCGCTTTTTACTCAGCTGTCAAAACACCTTATGGCTTATCATCCGATTTAAATGACGCCAAGCTCGAAAACAGTTCAGACGGCCCCATCGTATCCAACAAGCGCTCATACGTCTCACGACTTTCACCACGCAAATAGGCCCCTTCTAAGAACACCATTTGACGGAGTGCCTGCCAAACCCACTTTTCTTCTAATGTATTGGAGTCAGTGATATGACCCGACATATAAAGGAAGTTGGTCCAGTTGGTAAGTACAATCCATAAATTGATAATCAGGGCTTCAATTTCTGACGACGTCATTTGCATCAGACCGGCATCAACAAAGGCCTGATAGATCTTTTGCCCTTGCTGCATCACCTGCCCCGCAAAACGCGGATACATCTTGCGGAAGTCTTCATTATTTTCAACCAAATGATAGACATCTCGATGTAAAAAGCGATATGCCCACAATTGGCTACTTAACACCTGAAAATAACGAATTTTATCATTGGCATCTAACAGACGGTCATCAGGCAAAGCCAGCATCTGTAGCGTTTCGCCTTGATACTGCTCCATGAGCTCTTTGATAATTTCACTTTTATTGCGAAAGTGATAATACAAATTACCCGGACTCATACTCAATTCAGCGGCAATATGATTGGTCGTAACAGAACGTTCTCCACGCTCGTTAAAAAGCTGCAAACTGAGTTGCAAAATACGTTCTTTGGTTTTCAACGTTTTAGTTTGAGACATCCTAAAATAACCATTCATTCAGTGCATTAGAAGACTAACACATAAAGTAACTTGACTAATTAGAGCAATTACTCTAAAAAATTAAACATAAATTGAAATTTGAAATGGTAGTGCGGCATGAACAGTCAAACAAAAACAACTTCATTGACACCACATTCTTATGATATTCAGCACCTACATGATGTGCTTGAACAGCAAAAGCACGCTTATTTACGTTATCCATTGCCAACCGCAAAAGAGCGTATTGACCGTTTGGCACGACTTAAGCGTATCTTAGTTAAGTATCAAGATCAATTTGCAGAGGCAATTAATCAAGACTATGGCAACCGTTCCACCAGTGAAACCAAAATTGGGGAATTACTCACCTGCCTTGAACATATCAAATATTATAGCAAGCATTTAACCACGTGGATGAAACCCTCGAAACGTCACGTTTCCATCATTCACCAGCCGGCTAAAGCATGGGTGCAATATCAACCTTTAGGTGTGATCGGCATTATTACCCCATGGAACTATCCTTTATTACTCTCGATTGGACCCTTAATTTGTGCTTTGGCGGCAGGTAACCATGCCATGATCAAGATTTCTAGTTCATCGGGTAACTTTGGTCGCATCCTTGAAAAAGCGCTCTCTGAAGCCTTCCCTCAAGAATTAGTTTCCGTGACCAATGGCGGTGGTGCGATCTCGGATGCCTTTTGTCGTCTGGCTTTTGACAAACTGATTTTCACAGGTTCAACCAATGTCGGTAAAACCGTCATGTCTGCTGCGGCAGAGAACCTCGTTCCATTGATCCTCGAACTTGGCGGAAAATCACCAGTATTAGTACATCCTTCTATTCATTTACGGGATGTTGCACAGCGGATTGCTGCAGGTAAACTGTGGAATGCAGGTCAAACCTGTGTGGCACCTGACTATATGTTCTTGCCTAAAGGTAAAACTGCCGAGTTCATTGAACACTTCCGCGAGTGTGTGGAAGAGATGTATCCTGACATTCTGCATAATCCAGACTACACTTCAATTATTAATGACCGCCAATACAACCGCTTGCAAGGTTATCTTGAAAATGCACGTGAGCATGGAGCACAGGTGGTTGAAATCAACCCAGCCCATGAAACCTTCTCCGATACACGTAAAGTGCCCCCTACACTGTTAACTGGCGTCACGCCTGACATGCGTATTATGCAAGACGAAATCTTTGGACCACTGCTGCCGATCATGGAATATGATCAAATAGACGATGTTATCGAGTTTATTAATAGCCGTCCGCGTCCACTTGCTTTATACTACTTCGACTTTGATCAGGCGCGTGCAGATTATGTTGCACAGCGTACTCATTCAGGGCATTTCGGACAAAACACGGTTTTGACCCATGTCGCACAAGACGATTTACCATTTGGTGGCGTTGGTGCATCAGGTATGGGGAAATATCATGGTCCAGAAGGTTTCTTCAGTTTGTCGCATGAACGGTCAGTGATGTCGAATCCCAAGTTATATAGCTTGAAATTCATTCTCCCACCGTTTAACAAACCAATTCACAAGTTGATTTCAAAGACCCTTCTTCGCTAAATGATCAAGGCATGACCTATCGCACGGGTTCATGCCTAGTTTTAATGAAAATCGCTTGTCTTTTAAGCGCATTTTTGGTATAAAACGCCCCTTGAATGATTTCATCCGTTTACTTAATAACTAGCGCACAATCGGTGCTGTCTAGCAATGGAGTTCACCATGTCTAAGGTTTGCCAAGTTACCGGCAAGCGTCCAGTCGTTGGAAACAATGTCTCGCACGCCAATAACAAAACCAAACGCCGGTTCGAGCCGAACCTGCATCACCACCGTTTCTGGTTAGAAAGCGAAAAACGTTTCGTACGTATTCGTTTAACCACTAAGGGTATGCGTATTATCGACAAATTGGGCATTGAAAAGGTTGTTGCTGATCTTCGTGCTCAAGGTCAAAAGATCTAAGGAGTCAGTACAATGCGTGATAAAATTCGCCTAGTTTCTTCAGCTGGTACAGGTTATTTCTATACTACGACTAAGAACAAACGTACTATGCCGGAAAAAATGGAAATCAAAAAATTTGATCCAAAAATCCGTCAACACGTAATCTTCAAAGAAGCTAAAATTAAATAATTTTAGTTTTTTGGAAAAAACGACCTGCTTTAGGTCGTTTTTTTTGCTTTTTTTTCGTTCGACTTGTTAAACTTTTAATCTCTTTTGGCACCTTTTGTGCTTTGCTTCTTTTTCACCCTTAACTTTTGCTTAAGGAGTTTTTAGTGCCTCATGACGTAGATCTCATTATATTACTTGCTGTCGGTTTTGGGCTCGCGCTCATTTTCGGCTATCTTGCCGTACGCTTACGCCTTCCCCCACTCATTGGTTATCTGATTGCGGGTATCATTATTAGTCCCAATACCCCGGGTATTGTCGCGGACATTCATCTAGCGAACCAATTGGCTGAACTTGGGGTCATGTTCCTCATGTTTGGTGTGGGCATGCATTTTTCTCTCAATGACTTATTACAAGTTCGACGCATTGCACTGCCTGGTGCTATTTTACAAATTGCTGTCGCGACCCTGCTCGGAATAGGCGTCAGTATGATCTGGGGTTGGAGTTTTGGCTCTGCCTTGGTCTTCGGCTTAAGCCTGTCCTGTGCCAGTACAGTGGTATTACTCAAAGCACTGGGAGACCGTGGTCTACTCAATTCAGTCAACGGTAAAATTGCCGTAGGTTGGCTCTTGGTTGAAGATCTGGTCATGGTCTTGGTGCTGGTACTCTTACCCGCTACAGCAGTGCTACTCGGTGGAGAGGTCCTTGCAGGCGGTGCTGATGATAACATTTGGCTTACCTTAGGCATCACCTTACTTAAAGTGGTAGGTTTCATCGCTTTTATGCTGATCATCGGGAAACGTCTTGTTCCAATGATCATGCAATTTGTCGCTCGTCTTGGTTCACGTGAACTGTTTACCTTAACCGTGGTGGCTGCTGCGGTCTCAATCGCCTTTGGCGCGTACAAAATTTTCGGTGTTTCCATGGCACTGGGCGCTTTCTTTGCCGGGATGGTCGTTAAAGAGTCTGACTTTAGCCACCGTGCCGAAGAAGAAACCCTTCCTCTACGTGAAATTTTTGCCATTTTGTTCTTTGTTGCAGTGGGTATGTTATTTGACCCGCGCATCTTAGTGGAACAACCGGTGCATGTGCTTGCAGTCGTTGCAATTATTATGGTCGGCAAAACTATTGCCGCTATGGCACTAGTACTCTTTTTCCGCTACCCCATCAATACTGCCCTCACCGTCGGTGCGTCACTGGCACAGATTGGTGAGTTTTCCTTCATCTTAGCGACACTCGGGGTTTCACTTAAACTCTTGTCCTTAGAAGGGCAAAACCTAATTTTGGCAGGAGCACTTATCTCCATCACCTTAAACAGTTTTGTGTTCTCCGCAATTGAGCCTGTACAACGTTGGATTCGTGAGCGCTCACATCTAGCACGCTTACTTGAACGTAGTGGTGACCCATTGGCAATGCTGCCTGATGAAGTCTCTCAAGACTACTTACGTGACCAAGTGGTAATTGTTGGGCATGGTGAAGTGGGCCGTCGCATTACCAAACAATTGATGGCTGAAGACATTAAAGTAGTGATTGCGGAAGAAAACCGTGAAATTGTAGAAAACCTGCGTGAAAAAGGCATTGCGGCAGTTTCTGGGATGGCGACAGACCCTGGGGTACTGATTCAAGCCCATATTCAGCATGCGCGCCTGTTGGTACTTTCCCCGATGGATATTTTAGATATCCATAAAATCGTGGATATTGCCAAAACCCTCAATCCTGAGATTCAGGTTTTGGTATGTGCGGAAAGCAAAGAAGAAGCCGAAGTGATTCGCCGCGATCAAATTGGTGAAGTTTATTTTGCAAAAGAGGAAATGGCGAAAAATATGAGCAATCATATTTTAAATCAAATTCAGATTGCACATCATCAAGCACCCACCCACTAACCAACCAACACTGGATACAAAAAACGCACTGTTCAGTGCGTTTTTTCTTATTCGGCTTAGCTGAAGAACTGTGGCTTTTCGTCCACCACTTCCGCTTGCCACTCGCCTACTTGTTTTTCAAGTAAGCCGTATAAAGCCGCTTGCACCATCTGCTGAGCAACGACAGTTGTCTGGTCACCCAATAATGCTTTGAGCTCTTCATTAAACTGGATCGTGACTAAAGGCGCACTCTCCGAACCTGCGTTACGTAGTGCGAGCTCACCACCTTCAAGTTGAACCAATTCTAAAATGGCTTCTTGATTTCCAAATAATTCTTTCAATTGTTCTATAGACATATTTCCTCCATGTTCAACATGGTGGCAAAGGCAGTTGCACTTTGCTTCGCTTAGACTTATTGATATAAGGACAAATTTTCAAACTTCAAGCGCTGGTCATCGCTTTTAGAATTCAACCATCTCATTCCGAAAGCCATCGATCAATGCCGTTAAGTCTCGATGCCACTCACGTAAAATTTTGGTATCGGGTAACCATGCCTGAGGGGTTTGAGTTACTTTGATGATCAGATTCGATGAAGTTTCTGACTCAGGTTCAGGTGTACTCGGCTCTGGCGCATACTGACACAAGCGATAAGCACGTTTTAACTCGGCAATGAAACCTTCTTTCGACAGTTGTTGCATCACAGTCACTTCAGGCGAGACTTGTCCTTTAGCTGCCATATGCTCTTCTATGGACTTCAACGTCGGGTTTAAGTCATTTAAGCGGTAGTAACGGACCAACTCTTGTAGAAACGCAAGCACCGCACCATGCAAGTGAAACACAGCAGCCTCACGGTAAGCCTGAGCTTGTTGCACATGATCAAGTTGTTCTGCTTGTTGACATGAAAGTCGAGCAAAGTAGAGTTTTTGGTTAGTGCGATCAGCATGGTAACGGGCAACACGAGTCATGAAGGGTGTTCCTAAGTTTTGGCGTTTATAACAATTCTAAGAGTAATCTTTCTATACAGCAGCGCATAATAAAAATTATGCATGATCTATTTCAATAAAATAAATCTTTCTTTTTGCTATGACAGGCATCGAAATATGGATTGGACGCACATTTGTGAGTACCCAAGCCCAATATCCCTCTTCCCAATATGATGCCATCGCCGAATCAAGCTCATCTTCTCTCCATGAGTGAATCGACTCAACATCAACCATAGCAACAGCATACCCCAACTTTTCATCGTCCTCGTGGGTTAAATAGTGCTTATTTTCCACAATAATCAAATCTTTAAGTGGCCATTGCTCTGGTCGCCAAGAACGGATCTCTAAGGTTTTATTTCCTTGAGAGATTTGTCGTCCCATCGGTGCAACAATCGATAAAGCTGGATAGATTTTTTTCACTTTATCCCATAAAAAAGGAGCATCCATTGCTCTTTTTTACTTATGCTTCTGGCTTCTCAGGTTTATCTTCCGCCTGTTTGACGCGAATACCAGTGCCATGCAAACGTAGTGTATTAAGCCCTTTAATGGCTTTAATCGCTTCACGTGCATGCGGCATTTCAACAAAAGCAAAACCTTTCGATTTCCCTGTTGCTGCATCAAGGATTAAATTACATGATGCAACTGTGCCGTATTGCTTAAATAATTCAAGCAGTTCAGCTTCAGCCACTGTACGCTCTAAATTACGAACTAAAATTTTCATCTTACAACCTTCAAAAATAGGCAAAATCATCAAAAAGCAATCGCCTACGCTACTTTCTGAACATTGCACAACAAATACCACAATGTAATCTGTTTAGTTTAATCGAGATTAATCCCAAAATCTAAATTAATCGATTGGCGCTCAATTAAAGCACTCTTTACGGTTTGCTGACGAGGCTTATGATGGGTTTCCATGCTACACAAATTTCGGGTCAGATCATTTAAAAAATAACTTTCGACTTTGCGCCCTTGCTCATCAATCACGTCTCGCGCCCACAGACTTAAATTTTGCTTGGTTAAAATCAGCTCATTCTGCGCACGGGTCAGTGCCACATATAAGACCCGACGCTCTTCTTCGACATCATTAAAATCACCTTGGGCACGTACATGTGGATATTGCCCTGGGGTGACATTGACGACATAACAGACCTTTTGCTCTGTGCCTTTGGCCGAGTGAATGGTAATCAGAGTAACGACATCGCTATCGGACTGGCGTTCGATTTCAGAAATCGACACAGGATCAAGCACATATTCCTCTAGAAACTCACTCAACTGGGCATGTTTAGACGCCAATTGTTTGACCAGCTCAAAGTCACCTTGGCGTCGGTTCCAGTCTTTTTTATAATTTTCCGCCAATTGTGCTTCAATCGCCTGAATACCCAAACTGACACAAGCCTGTACTTCGTGTTTCAGTACCGTCATTTGCTTCATGATCAACAAGGTTTCAGCTGGAATCCGCCCAAATTTCTCTAATTTATCAAAGATCAAATCAAACTCAGGCTCCAGTAAAAGTTGCTGAGCGAGACGACTTGCACCGACATCTCCCACCCCATTCCACAAGGTAAGAAAACGCATCCATGCAATATCATCTAGAGGATTGGCAATCACGCGCAACAAACTCAGTAAATCTTTCACATGTGCGGTTTCAAGCAGTTTCATGCCCCCAATAAAGCGATAGGGCACATTGGCCGCAATACACGCTGCCTCAATATGCCGTGCTGCAAAGCTAGAACGCACCAAGACCATATGATCTGACCATTTACTGCCTTGTAAGTAATGGCGCTCTTTAATGTCGATCGCAATCCATTTTGCTTCATCAAACTCATTTGGGAAAATGTTCATGCAAGGCTTCACGCCCTCCCCCCGATGCGCATCTAGGCGTTTGTTATATTGAATCTCAGATTGATCGAGCAGCCAATTGGAAAGGTCTAAAATTTCTTGGGTTGAACGATAATTTTGCTCCAATTTAAACACCTGAGCATTCGGCACACGGTCTTTAAAATGGTGAATATTTTCAAAATCTGCCCCACGGAAACCATAAATCGACTGTGCATCATCACCGACACAGAACAGACTCACTTTGTCTTTGAGAGGTTCAAGCAAGGCCCACTGCAAAGGATTGGTGTCCTGCATTTCATCGACCAGCACGTGTTTGCAGAGCGATGCCACATAGTCGGCTAAACCATCTGACTGGTCGAGTGCTGAGGCCACGATCGCAAGAATATCGTCATAATCTAAAAAGCTACGGGCACGCTTGCGTGTCTCGTACTCTTTCATGATTTCCGCAATTTGATCTTTAAAAGCCAAATGCTCAGGATGCTGTTTTTCTAAGGCATCACTCAGCTTCTGACGCGTATTTCGTGCAAAAGAATATAGGTCACAGAGTTCTTGCGGTTTAGGCAGTTGATTCGGATTTTTCTTGTCATCTTTTCCACGAATCAGACGAAACATCATCAGTTGATCATCACGATCAATAATTGAAAACTGCTCTAAACCAAAGGCTTTCGGTACACGGCGCAGCAGATACATACAAAAAGTATGAAAAGTAGAAGCGCGCAGCCCTTTGGCTTGCTCACCTAAAGCCAGCTCCACTCGCGCCACGATCTCACTGGCTGAACGACGAGTAAAGGTTAAAATCTGAATTTGGTTGGCAGGAATCCCTTGATCAATTAGGTACGCCGCTCGTGCCACAATGGTTTTCGTCTTGCCACAGCCAGCCCCTGCGAGCACCAGACTGTGTTGCGACTCAGTCGTGGCAGCTTGTTTTTGTTGCGGGTTTAATTCATCAATTAGGCTGGCTAAACTCATAATCACTCATCAATTCGTGGATGCTGCTAGTTTAACAAATCTATGACCTCAATATGAGGCTACAGCAACGATTATCCATTTCAATCTATTAATACACCTTCAAATCTAGGACTAAGCCCTTATGCTCGAAACGCTTAATGCCTCAAAAATTTAAAATTAAGCTTGCTCAGTATGCTTTAAAAGCAAAAGTCGGGTGATGTCCTCACAACTGTTTTGCAAATTCTGCTCTGCATTTTTCAATGCTGTTGCTAAATCGCAGTTGGGTTCATTGATCGAAACAATTTGACTAAACCCTTCATCAAATAATGCCTCAACACCCTCTCCGACACGTCCAGCAAAGGCAATCACAGGTTTATTCAACTGCTTGGCTAACTGAGTCACTGCCCACGGCGTTTTGCCAAACTTGGTTTGGAAGTCGATACTGCCTTCACCCGTGAAAACATAATCAGCTTGCTTTATTTTCTCCGCCAGTTGAGTTTGCTCAATCACCCAATTCGCGCCAGACTGAAGCTGAGCACCCGTAAAGGCCATTAGACCAAAACCTAGCCCTCCTGCTGCGCCTGCCCCTGCGACATTCCGTATCTGTAGATTAAGCTGTGTTTCCACCACATCTGCAAAGTGACTCAAGTTTTGATCCAACTGCTCAACTATCTCTGCGCTCGCCCCTTTTTGCGGGCCAAACACATACGAAGCCCCTTGCATACCACATAGTGGATTGGTCACATCAGAGGCAATCAAAACTTGTACTCGTTGCAAGCGCGGATCTAAAGCCTGTATATCGATTTGTTCAATATCTTGTAAATGACCACCACCAACGGGCACTTCCCGCCCTTGTGCATCTAAAAACCTTATTCCAAGTGCTTGTGCCATGCCACTGCCTGCATCATTGGTAACACTGCCTCCGAGTGCCAAAATAATTTTGGACACACCTGCTTCCAAGGCATGCCGAATCATTTGCCCCGTTCCCAAAGTTGTGGTCAGCAATGGATTTCGCTGTGCGGGCTCAAGCAGATGAATACCATTGGCTTTGGCCATTTCAATAACAGCCGTTTGCCCACTATCAAATAGGCCCCAATACGCTTTAACGCGTTGTGATGGCAATGGCCCTGTTACCTCACATTCGATCTTTTGGCCTGCTAATGATGTTAATAAAGCATCGACTGTGCCTTCGCCGCCATCTGCCATGGGTACATGTATACATACAGCATCAGGGATTATGTTTTTAATTCCACGCTGCATCGCCGCACAGGCCTGTTCTGCTGTCATACTTTCTTTAAATGAATCGGGCGTTAAAATAAAAGTTGTCATCATCCATCATTTTTTAGAAAATTTAATTTATTAATAACACGATTTATAAATTTCCCGCCTGCATTTCTCTCTTTTCAATGTCCTTGATACAGTTCGTTATCATTGAAAGTGAATACATCTCGATAAAGTTAATAGCCTCAATGATTTTTTAATTTTAAACATAGAAGAGTTTTACTATACCCGTCACCAAGACGACCACCATAGTTCATTTGGTTTTAATGCATAAATTAAACAAAGTGCGAATCAATTAGCCGATAAAATCATCACTAAACATTCAAGGCTCTTAAAAAAATAGGTGATGTATGCAACGAATTAACTTGGGAAAAGTCACACCTGAACTGTATAAAACAGTATTAGAACTCGAAAATTTATCCATGCAAAAAGTCCAACAAGCAGGTCTTGAGATTGGATTTTCACACTTGCTGAAACTAAGAGCCTCACAGATTAACCAATGTGCATTCTGTGTGCGTATGCATACACAAGATGCCATGAAAGCAGGTGAATCAATCGAACGGATTACCCTCATCAGTGCATGGCAAGAAAGTGGATATTTTTCCGAAAAAGAACGCGCTGCACTGATTTTAATTGAAGAAATTACACTCATTGCCCAGCAGCATTTCCCTGACTCAGCGTATCAAGAAGCAGCAAAAATTTTATCCGATGCAGAAGTTGCCGCTATTGAATGGATCGCCATTGTGATTAATACGTGGAATCGTATTGCGATTTCAAGTCAATATGCCGTCAATCCGTAAACCTGCCATTCAGCTTTGCAAGTGATATAAAGCACACGAAAAAAGGGAGCCTACATGAGGCTCCCTTTTATTTTTTAATCACGCTTTATTCAGATTGGCTTGCTGGTGGAATCTGCTTAATGGCTGCAGCTAGAGTCAGATAATTAATCCCTTGGAATAAAATATCAAAAGCAAGGAATAAGCCCAGCACCCAAAATGGGGCATCTGGTGTGGTTAAAATCATAATGCCTGCCAGCAGAGTTAAAACACCAGAAAAAAGTGTCCAACCCCAACCTTGGAATGCTCGAAATAATATTGCATTAAAGATACGAGTGACCCCTGCAATAATCAAGAAAACCGCTAAAACACTGGTCAAGACAATGGCTGTTTTCACAGGTGTAGTAAATGCGTAATAGCCCGCAACAAAATACAACACACCAAACAAAGCCCATAGCCAGCGGAAGCCACCCTCAAAAATCTTAAAGGCTGCGATGAAGTGTAGAACACCACCTATCATCATGAGCACGCCAAAGATAAACACTACGGATAAGGTGGCAAAAGGCAAAGCGGCCAAAAGGATGAAACCAAACAACACCAATAAAATCCCTAAACCCAAATACCATTTACGATTTTCATGGAGTTGATGGCGAACTAAATCATTACCGACTGTTTTCATCTTCTTCTCAAGTTTGATTTTCGTTCACTTAGTTTTAACATGTTTTGCAATGACCTTGTAGGCTTGTGTTTACCCACACAATCAATCCATGCTGTGGATAAACTCAGCATTCTCCACAGTTATTTTTTCCACCCAATTTCAATCGCAGTGATCTCATTCACCAATGTCTCATCAATCGACTCAGGCATTTTACTCTGTGTTTGTGAGGTCGGAATGTGCCCGGCCATTAATTCAGCTTTGGCTTGAGGGAACAGCGGTTGTTGATTTGGATAAGCATAACCCGCAGGATACATCGGCTGTCCTGTGGCTAAGTCGTATTTATCACTGGCACCAAAGGCATGTAAAAGCTCATGTGCAAGAACGACTTTGTTTTGCTCGGTTTGCTTGTTAGATGCAAATAAATTCACCGAACCGATGCGACCTTTTTGCAAAGCTGTCGAGTGTTTCAGCTCTTTAGTCAGTGCTGAGTCATAATAGTTCAAATACAAAGTAACAGTTGGTGCACCATCTGAACCTTGATGGCTTTTCCATGCATAATAACGGAACTTTAAACTCCACAAGACCGTATCCAATAAACTTGCCTGTTCAGGTACTTTCGGCGGTAGCTGTTTGAGTTCGCGCCCAAGTTGGAAGTAAATCGCAATCGGTTGTCCGCGATATGTCGCAGACATCTGCTCTAAATAATCTTGTACCCCTTTTAAGTTCGCAGGCGTCAATTGCTGTATATATTGCTGAGTTGTACCTTGTCCATCAGCATTAACTGGATGGAGTAATACAATAATGGGCTTACTCCAATCTTGGTTCTGATCCCGATAAGCATTCAAAGCGACCACCAATAAAATCAGCAGCAAGATTAAAATACGAAGTTTTTTCCACATATTAAGAGGCACTCTGCTTTTTCATTTTTCTTAAATACATTTGACTCATATCAATTTTAGTTTCGAATAAGTTAAGTGTTTTAATTAATCCTGACAATTTAGCGCGACCATAATTTCGTGAATCAAAATCAGGTTTTACCGCACTAATATATTGCCCTACCATGCTCAAATTAGCCCAGCCATTTTCATCAGCATTATCTTTAACGGCTTTATAAACCAAATTTAAAGTTGCTCGATCAATCATTTCAGGAGCAAGACCTTCTTTTGATTGACTACTCATCTTTTGATCTATAACTTTCAATGTTTCCGCTATCTTCTTATTATCAGAATCCACAATATCTTCTTCTTCATTATTCTTAAGATCGCTATCTGAAATTAAATTTTCTATATAAATGAATGGCTCTAGACTAGCAGATTTACACTTAATTTTACCTAATGAGGTTCCACAGC
>JADHEF010000164.1_pt1 | contig 80865 bp, 56 predicted proteins | sample 8952391 | NCBI WGS metagenome assembly JADHEF01 (sample SAMN16124439, study PRJNA663245) | bioreactor sludge metagenome | isolation source: sludge (nitrite) | place: India:Bengaluru | collected 2019-02-28
CACGAACCCCGGCGACAACGAGACGACGATCCCGGTGACGGTGGACCTGGTCCCCGAGGCCGACCTGTCGATCACGAAGACAACGACCGAAACCATCGGTCTCGTCGGCCAACCGCTGACCTATGAGATCGTGGTGACCAACGCCGGTCCAAGTTCGGCCGACGATGTTACCGTAAGCGACACGCTGCCGATTGGATCCGCTTTCGTCTCCGCCTCCACGGGATGCGGCGCGTCCGGCGGCGTCCTGACATGCAACCTCGGCACGCTGGCCGCCGGTGAAAGCACAACCATCACCGTTGTGGTCACGCCGACCGAACCCGGGACGCTGGTCAATGTCGCCGCGGTGGATTCCACCACGACCGACACCAAGCCGTCCGACAACATCACCCCGCCGGTCATCACGCCGGTCTACGTCCCGGTTAAGCTCAACATCGTCAAAACCGCCGCGCCCGACCCGGTGCTGAAGGGGGACCCCCTGACCTACACGGTCACGGTCACCAACGACAGCATCGTGACGGCAACGGGCGTGACCGTCGTCGACGTCCTGACGACCGAGGTGACTTACGTCAGTTCGTCGTCGGGTTGCGGCGAGTCCGGCGGAACCGTGACCTGCCCGGTCGGCGACCTGGGCCCGGGTGAGAGCACCAGCATCACCCTGGTCGTCACACCCAATGTCACAGGAACCATCCTGAACACGGCGGGTGCCTCGTCCCTGGATCCGGGGGCTTCGGCCACCACCGTGACCGCCACGGTCATCGTGGAGTCGGTTTTCCCGGACCTCGTCTACAACGGCTCCCAGGTGCTCGGTGACGGTGTGATCACCTCGAATGACTGTAACGAACTGCTCATCTCGGTGGCCAACATCGGCACCGCCGGTGCCACCACCATCGCCTCGGTGCTTGCCACAACCACGCCGGGCGTGACGGTGGTGCAGGCCAACTCGCCGTACCCCGACATCGCGGCGGGCGGCGACGCAACCAGCACGCTCGCATTCCGGATCTCAACGAGCCCCGAATTCGAATGCGGCACCCCGATCGAGTTCGTGCTCACCGCCACCACGGCCGAAGGTGTGTTCGATATGCCCTTCACCATTTCGACGGGTGGCACGGGAGCGGTCTACCGCTTCGATTCGACCGCACCTGTCGCGATCCTCGACAACACCACCACGGATTCGCCTGTCACGGTGGCCGGCGTCAACGGTCCCATTGCCAGTGCCCGGGTGCTCCTGCACCTGACGCACGGCTATGACAGCGATCTGCGGCTGGCCCTCGTTGCGCCGGACGGCACCGAGGTGCTCCTGGCCAACAAGCAAGGCACCAACGGCGACGACTTCGGCAGCGATTGCTCGCCGGATTCACTGCGGACGATCTTCGACGACGCGGCGGCAACGCCCGTCACGGCGGCTTCCGCGCCCTTCGTGGGTTCGTTCATCCCCGAGGCGCCGCTGGCACTCCTCACCGGAAAGTCCGGTGCGGCGGTCAACGGAACCTGGAAACTCCGCGTCGCCGACCAGCAGCTCTTTGACGAGGGTGAACTGGTCTGCTGGTCGCTTGAATTGACAACGGCGCTCTGCTCGCCCGGCGTCGGTCAGTGCGGCAGCGACCTGTCGGTTACGAAGGTGGCCGACAACAGCACGGTTCCGAACGGTCAGCCGCTCAACTACACCATCGTGGTGACCAACAACGGTCCGGACGACGCGGCCGGCGTGACGGTGACCGACCCGCTGCCGGCCGGTGCTGCTTTTGTCTCGGCCTCCTCCGGCTGCGTGCCGGTGGGCAGTCTGCTCACCTGCACGGTGGGTTCGCTGGCGGCTTACGAGAGCACCACCATCACCGTGACCGTGCTTCCGCAGACGACGGGCACCCTGGTCAACACGGCCTCGGTGACCGGCGAGACGACCGACCCCGTGAAGGATAACGACGACACGCCGCCCGTGGAGACCACGGTCACGGCATCGTCCAACCTGACCATCCTCAAGTCGGCCAACCCGAATCCCGTTCTGAACGGCCAGCCGCTGACATACACGCTGACCGTCTTCAACGCGGGACCGGACCCGGCGACGAACGTGTCGATCACCGACCCGCTGCCCGCGGGCGTGGTCTTCCAGTCGTCCATCCCGGCCGGTTCGCTCGTGGGCAACACGCTGACGATCCCGATCGGCTCCATCGCGGTCGGCACGACGGCCACCGCGACGATTGTCGTCAAGCCGACGGCGCCCGGCCAGGTGACCAACGTGGCGTCCGTGACATCGCCCGAAGATGATCCGACAACCGGTGACCGCACATCACCTCCGGTGGTGACCGATGTCCTGCCTGCCTCCGACCTGCGCGCGGCAAAGACCGCCTCGCCAAGTCCGGTGCGCAATGGCCAGAACCTGACGTACACCATCACGGTGTTCAACGCCGGACCGGATCCGGCCTCGGCGGTGACGGTGACCGATCCGCTGCCAGCCGGGGTGGTTTATGTCTCCGCGACGCCGCCGCCGGCATCGGTGGTCGGCAACCTGGTGACCTGGAACCTCGGCGCGCTGGCGGCAAACACCACGGCCACCGCCTCGGTTACGGTGAACGTGCAGACCACGGGCACCCTGGTGAACGTGGCCACATCGACGACGCCGGAAGATGACCCGACGACGGGCGACCGCATCACGCCGCCGGTGGAAACGCCGGTGGAAGCGTCGGCCGACCTGTCGGTGACCAAGTCCGTGTCGCCGAACCCGGTGGCCCGCGGCCAGAAACTCACCTACACCGTGGTTGCGACGAACTTGGGTCCGAACGATGCGACGAGCGTCACGGTCACCGACCTGCTCCCGGCCGGTCTCGTGGTGAACTCCATCACGCCTTCGTCCGGTGCGGTTTCGGTGAACGGAACCACGGTCACTGTGTCGTTGCCCACGCTTGCCGCGGGTGCATCGACCACGCTCACCATCGTGGCGACACCTACCGTCCTCGGCCAGATCCTCAACACGGCCGTGGTGGGTGGCAACGAGACGGATCCGGACACGGAGGACCGTGTGGCGACCGCAACCGCAACGGTCGTCGCGTCGGCGGACATGGCCATCACCAAGACGGCAACCCCGAACCCGGTTCCGGCCGGCCAGAACCTGACCTACCTGCTGGTCGTCCGTAACCTTGGACCCGGTGACGCCACCAATGTGACGGTGGTCGACGCGCTGCCCACGGGGTGCCTGCAGTACGTCAGTTCGCAGGCCACCCAGGGCACCGCGGGCGAGGCGGCCGGCATCGTGACCGCGAACCTCGGCCCGATGGCCGCGGACGCGGTGGCGACGGTGACCATCGTGGTCAAGGTGGAGGGCGTCGGCGAAATCCTGGCGAACGCGGCAAGCGTCGTCGCCACCGAGCCCGACCCGAACCCGGCAAACAACACCGACGCAGTCCACGTGACGGGCGCCGGCCTGATGACGAAGGTCCGCGACGACAAGTTCACGACAACGACGGGCTGGTCGCCGTGGTACTTCCCGCAGGATCCGAACCTCACCCAGACCGACATCGACCTGGCGAACCAGGCGCTACGCGCGCGCGTCTTCGCGCGGCCGGATCGCCTGAGAATGAACGGATGGTTCTCGCTCTCGAACAACTACATCCCGTTCTCGTCGGTTGGCACGGACAACTATGTGCGGGGCAAGTTCTACATGTACACGGGCGAGCAGACCAACCCGTCCCAGTTGAACTCGATCCCGAACGTCCGCGTCCGCCTGTCCAACCGGTTCGCGCTCTCGGCCATGCTTGAGGTCTTCAACCACACCAGCCTGTTGGATCCGGGCATCGAACCGTACGCCTTGGAACTGCGCCTCTCGAGCAACCCCTCGAGCCCGACGCTTTACCGGGTGGACTTTGCCCCCATCGCCGTTCCGTTCATCCTGGCGAACCAGAACGCCGAAGGTATCATGCGTGCCTTCGAGTCGTTCTGCACGGATCCGCAGGACAACGGCCTGGTGGCCCTGAAGGAGAGCGTCGTGTACGTCTAAACGAAGACTGCCTTGTCGGACTGCAAGCCGGTGATCAAGTTGTACGCTCCATCGGCAAGCGACGCGGGCAACATGTCGCTCGGTCTGCCCGGCAGTTCCCTCATCAACGAGAACTACGACAAGTTCGTGGCGCTCGAGGGCGGCTTCAACAACCTGGTGAACGATCCACCGACGAGCAGGGGCCTCTACAACGAGGGTCCGTTCGGCGTAACGATCGACACGACGCAGGTGCCGCCAAACCGGATCGGCGTCGTCTCCCGCGAATTCTCCGCGGGCCAGGACGTGCTGGCACCCGATTACATCCGGGTGCAGGAGGGCAAGCAGTACAAGATCCGCTGGCACCTGACTTCCACCCAGCTGACCAACCGCAACACCCAGATCAGGATGCGTGCCCGCACCATCCGGTTCAGCTACACGCTGAAAAACGAGGTGGGCGGCGCATGGAGCACCGGCAACGGCGACCTGACGAACAACAACATCATCGCCCAGCAGGTGCTGCCAGGTATCGGCTGCCTGAACCCGGAGAAGAACGGGTCCGAGAACGGCGGCTGGTACACGATGCTCATGCACACGCCGATGGACAAGGACATCCGGGGCGACTTCCCGGGGACGGCCCCGCTGGGGGTTCGGATGCCCAACATCGTGGGCCAGCCCGGGCCGCAGCAGGTCGGCACCTCGGTGCGTGACCTGAAGTTCGGCATCGACCTTCTGGACACGATTACCAGTACCCCGAACAGCCCGCTTGAACAGGGTAACGTCACCGTGGATCGCATCGAGGTCCGCGAGTACCCCGTCCTCCCGGACGAGTAGGCCTGGAACGGGGTTGCATTGACCCTGGCAAGTCCATGGGGCGGGACGGTCGAAAGGCTGTCCCGCCCCATTCTTTTGTGGTTGCCTTGCGGGCCGGAATCCTTACACAAGAGCGGCTGATCTTACGGTTTGCCGGGTTTGGCCCCAAAGGGGCGAGATTTCCCGGACATGGAGAGAGGGAGCATAGTGAAGAAAGGCCTGCGACTTAGTCTGTGGGTGACTGTCGCGCTTGCGCTGGCGGGATGCGTCATTATCGGCGACCGTCTCGACCAGTTCCGCTGGCGGTTCATGACGTTGCCATTCTATGTTTTCGACAACGCCCCCGGGTACCACCGCCCCACCCAGTTGGACACCATGGACGAACCGGTCAACCTGGCCATCGCCATTTCAGGCGGCGGAACCCGCGCATCCGTTTTTGCCGCCGCGGTTCTGGAACAGCTCGCCGCCATCCGCGATCCCAACAGGCCGGGGCGCAGCATTCTCGACTCCTGCGACGTGGTCTCCGCCGTTTCCGGGGGAAGCCTTGCCGCCGCCTATTACGGTCTCCAGAAACCCGCAACCTTCACTAACCCCAAGGAAACCGCCGCTTTCTTCCAGCGCTTCAAGAGTCACATGACGGTGGATTTCGTCATGCGCGGTTTCATGCATTATACCAGCCACCCCTGGGAGGCCGTCGGCAAATACTATACGCGTTACCGCTTCGCCCAGACCCTGGCGAATTCATTCGACCAGTACCTGTTCCACGGCGCCACGTTTGACGACCTTCACGCGTTTGAGAAGTGCGGACATTCCCCGGCAGTCCTCATCAACGCCACAAGCCTGGACGTGGGGAAGAAGTTCATCTTCACCAATCTGAATGTCCGGGAGAATTTCACGCTCGACCCGGGCAAACTCGAGGATGCCATTGGCCGGCTTGCCCCGGCGGGGGACCGGACCCAGCTGATCGCTTTGGGAAAAGTTGCCGCATCCCATATGGGCCAACCGTTTGGTTTTGACGCCATCGATTCGGATATCGGTCTCTTCCGCGTGGCCAGTGCGATTGCCGCCTCCAGTGCCTACCCTGTGCTGCCCGGGCCGTCCGCACTCATCAACTATCGCGAAAAAGGCTACGTCCATCTGGGCGACGGCGGCATCAACGACAATTTCGGTATCGATTCCGCGATCGGACTGTATCTGGCCCGCCTCCAGAACAGCCGCGCGCCCAGGCGCCTGGTCGTCATCAGCATCGACGCGTCCGGCGTTCTGCCTCCCAAGAAACTGGGTGATCCGAACGGCTATGTCGGCTCCGCATCTTACGCCGAGCGCGCCACCTATTTTTCCGCGGCCCGCGGCCAGACATTCGCGAACTCCCTTTTCAACTCCACGCAATCCATCCGTGTCGTGCCTGTGCGCCTCTCGGATTCGCCGAAGCTGGGGGAATTGGAGGGCCAGTCGGCCACGCTCAGCATTTCCGAGAAGGATTTCCGCAATGTCCTCGCGGCCGCCTGTGAAGTGGTTGCCGCCCGTCAGGGTGAGATTCGCGGCGCGATTGCCGGACGCTGAAGCCCCGGCGGCCAGCGACAGTACTTTCCTCGCGAATCGTTCCCATCATTTCGCCGTCCGGGTTTCGGCCCCTCGGCCGCTGGAATAAGGTCTGCCGCTGATGCCCCGAGTGATCCTTGCCCTGCCCGCGTTCAACGAGGCTGAAAACCTGCCGGGCCTCGTGGCTTCTGCCGAGGAAGTGTTCCGGGCGAACCGCCTCGAATACGCCATTCTCGTCGTGGATGACGGCTCCACGGACAACACCGCCATGGTGCTTCAGGCAATGGCTGCCGGCGGGCGTCTCGCGTTTGTCCGCCACACCGCCAACCGCGGTCTCGGGGCGGCAATCCTCACGGCAACCCGCGAGGCACTGGAAATCGCCGGCCCGGATGACGTCATCGTCAACATGGACGCCGACAATACCCATGACCCGTCGTACATCCCCGGGATGCTTGCCCAACTTCGCGCCGGCTACGATGTCGTGATAGCCTCCCGTTACCGCGACGGAAGCCGCGAGGTCGGCGTGCCCCTGTTTCGGAGGATTCTGAGCCGGGGCGCGCGCATTGTGTTCCAGGTGGCGCTTCGCCTCCCTGAGGTTCGCGACTACACCTGCGGGTACCGCGCCTATCGGAGCGCCGTCCTTCGCGCCGCGCTGGACAAGTACGGCGACGGCCTGATCACCCGCCAGGGGTTCGCATGCACGGATGAACTCCTGGTCAAGATCAGCACGGTCACGCGGCGCATCACCGAGATCCCCTTCGTGCTGCGCTATGACAAGAAACGCGGCCGCAGCAAACTGCCCCTCTTTCGAACCATCATCGAGACGCTGAAGATGCTGTTGCGGAAGTGATCTGCTCCCGGGACCGGGTAGTGCCGGTTGCCCCGATCTGCAGCAGGAGGATCCCGGGGCTCTCGTAATCCGGCCGCAGTTCCATGGCCCTGCGTGCCTCCCGTTCGGCGTCCGCAACCCGCCCGGCGCGGGCATGGACCACCGCAAGGTTGTATCGGATGCCCGCATCGCCCGGTGCGCGCTCGGCCGCCCGCTCCAGCCATTGCCGGGCCTCACCCAGGTTTCCGCGGGAGGCTTCCCAAATTCCGAGAAGCCGGGCCGCTTCCGCCGCATCGGGGTTGCGCGCCGCGGCGTGTCGCATCAGCGTTCCGGTGTCCTGGAACCTGAGGCACCCTTGGACGGTGAGTGCCGCCCAGCCACCTGCCAGGATGGACGTGACGAACAGCGCGGTCCGGCGCGCCGAACTGCCGCCCCCGGGTTTCCACCACCAGGCAAGCCCCGATGCCAGAAGGGCGAGCGGGGCGGCGCTCGCCAGGTACTGGTAGCGATCCGCAATCCATGCGTACTGCATGAAACTGTGGGGCACGATACCCAGCATCGGGGCAAGGGTGACGCCATAAACGGCCGTTGCCACCGCGGGAGCGCGACCGGTTCGCCGTGAAATCAGCAGGAGGAGCAGCGGAAGAGCCGCCGCCACGAGCAGCGGAAGGTAACCAACCCATCCGCCCGCCGCCACCCGCCACTTGGGATAGAAAAAGACAAGGTCCACAGGCCAGACCAGGGCGATCGCATATTTCCATACGGCCACTCCCGCGATTTGGAGGCGTGTTCCCAGGTTCAGGCCCAACCGGGCAACCTCCTCCCGACGGACCATGGAAAGGTCCGCCACCAGACACACGACCACGACAACGACCAGGGGCAGAAGCGCCGCGCCGTCCCGACGGGTAAGGCGGCCGTGGCGCAACCACTGGAGCAGCAACAAGGTGATCGGGACTGTCGTGCTGACCGATTTGCTGAGCATTGCCGCAGCCAGGAGGACCGCCGCAGCCCCGACGCTCCGCCAGCGAATTTCGGACTGGTTCGTGGCGTCCAGCCAGACGATGGCGCAGCCCAGGCACAGAAGTCCGGACAGCACGTCTTTCAGCTCAATGATCCACGCCACCGATTCCACATGGACCGGGTGCACTGCGAACAGGGCTGCGGCGATCCAGGCAACCGGTGGTCGCCCCAACCGCAGGAGTAGCCGCCACAGGAGGACGCAGTTCCCTGCATGGATCAGGATTCCGACCAGCCGGTAGCCCGCCGGATCGGTGCCCCACAGGGCCCGCTGAAGCCAGAATACCGTGTAGAGCAGGGGCCAGTAGTGTTCCTCGCTGGGAAGGACGGCGGTTGGATGAAACCAGATCCGCCACAGGTTGCCCAGGGTGGGGGATAAGCCCGGCACGAGAATGCTGTAATCGTCCCAGATGAATTCTCCACCGAGCGACGGAAGGTAAACGAGCAGCGCCAGGAGAAATAGAAACACCCCGGCAAGAAGATGGGGATGTTCCGTAAACGGACTACCCGAACGCGGATTGGAGGGCGCCTTCATCGCGAATTCAGGAGAGAGCGTTCTGCGGCGCCAGGGAAGGAGAAATTACGATTTGGGCATCACGTGGTGCGGAAAGGGGTCGCTTGTCGTTCCGATGCTGCAGGTCGGGTCCGTACCGATTGGGTTTGCCGTATAGGTTCCCTCCGCAGGGCACGTATACGTGGTTTTCAGGTAACCGATTCCCGCCGAGGATCCGAAGGGGTGGACCAAGTCGTCCGGATAATTCACGGTCGTCCCGTTGGAAAGCTTGTATTCCAACGCGTACTGCTCCTTGGCCCCGTCAATTTTGGTCAGGTTCTCCTGACAGGTCACGCCCCTGCTGATTTCGCGCTGGCGCAACCAGGTCGGCGCAGCGATCGCCACGATAATCGCAATCACGGATGTCACGATCATCACTTCGATCAGCGTGAAAGCCTGATTCCTGCTCCTGGTTTCCATGGGCCGCGTGACTCCTTTCGTTTCCATAAAGGAAATGGGGCGAGAGGAAAGAAAAGGCGGACGGGAGAATCTCCCCCGCCCGCCGGGTTTCAACCATACTCTTGATGCCAATTCAGGCAGAAAGCCTTACTGCATCACGTGGGGCTCGAAGGGCGAGTTGGTCGTGGCGATCGAACAGGTCGGGTTCGTACCAACGTTGTTGGTCGTGTAGGTGCCGCTGGACGGGCAGTTCGGCGTGGACTTCAGGTAGCCCTGGCCGGTGGTGCTGTTCGGCGGGTTGATCAGGTTGGCCATGGTCACCGAAGCGCCGTTGGAGAGCTTCAGCTCGAGGGCGTACTGCTCCTTGGCGCCGTCGATCTTGGACAGGTTTTCCTGGCAGGCACGGCCGCGGCTGTTTTCACGGGCCCGGAGGAAGGCGGGAACCGCGATGGCAATGATGATACCGATGATCGCGACCACGATCATGATTTCCACAAGGGTGAAGCCCTTGGTGACACGAACCTTCATTGAAGATCCTCCATGAGAATTTTGCTGCTTCGTGAATAATTGCAAAACCAAAACCGTGCCAGTACTTAACCCGCTCAAAAACTGCACGCAAAGCCCTTACTTAAATAGGGTTAACCGATGTTTCTGTGGGCTCGAAATACCCCGGTTCCAATCGACTGTGTAACCGGATTCACGTTAGTTTGTAACCATGACTTCCCAGATGAAAACAAGAATCAACCCTTCGCGGTGGCAAGGATAATGGTCTCACTCCATTTCCGTCATCCTCGCAACTGGTCTGACGACTGACAGTCACAGTCTCGGTAGGACGGGCAAAAAAAGAAAGCGGGCGGAGGAACTCCTCCGCCCGCAGACTGTCTCGCCGCCTGGTTCAGGCGACCGAGCATAACGCCTTACTGAATGACGTGGGGCTCGAAGGGCGAGTTGGTCGTGGCGATCGAACAGGTCGGGTTTGTGCCGACGTTGTTGGTCGTGTAGGTGCCGCTGGACGGGCAGTTCGGCGTGGACTTCAGGTAGCCCTGGCCGGTGGTGCTGTTCGGCGGGTTGATCAGGTTGGCCATGGTCACCGAAGCGCCGTTGGAGAGCTTCAGCTCGAGGGCGTACTGCTCCTTGGCGCCGTCGATCTTGGACAGGTTTTCCTGGCAGGCACGGCCGCGGCTGTTTTCACGGGCCCGGAGGAAGGCGGGAACCGCGATGGCAATGATGATACCGATGATCGCGACCACGATCATGATTTCCACAAGGGTGAAGCCCTTGCTGATGCGGACCTTCATGGTGTTTCCTCCTTGGAACTAATTGACGTTCGATGGATTCAAAACGGCGAGAACCGTGCCAAAGAGAACCCACAGCACATTCGAGGATGAATCGCTGATGCAATTGGGTTTGTGTGCGATGTGCCAAATGGTCGGGAGAAGCCTTGGTGGCCATCTGGGTAATCCCTTCCACGTTTGCCGGTAGAAGCCGTTTCCCATCCCGACCAACAAGGCAGAATGGACCTAATCCACCAGTTGCACGGCACGACCTTGGTCCCATTGCTTTTTCGTTGCGGCCTTGGCCTGCGCGCCCAAAATCACCCGCTATCATGCCGAGCAAACCGTCGTCGAAACCGGATCCCACCTCAGCCATCTCCCGCGGACGCGAAGTACTCGAAGAGGAAGCCGCTGCCCTCACCTCCCTCGCGGGACGGCTTGGTGAATCGTTTTCCCGGGTGGTGGAATCCATCCTGATCTGCACCGGCCGGGTGGTGATGACGGGAATGGGCAAGCACGGCCTCATTGCCCGCAAAATCGCCGCCACGCTCGCCAGCACGGGAACCCCCTCGTTCTTTATGCATCCGGCCGAGGGCGCGCACGGGGATTTGGGGATGATCGACCCGGCCGACCTGGTCATTGCGGTCAGCAACAGCGGAAACACCGCGGAAGTGATCGGCTGCCTGCCGTTCATCAAGCGGCAGGGGAACCTGCTGGTGGCCATGACCGGAAACCTGCGGAGCGAACTTGCCCGCCAGGCCGACCTGCTTCTCGATATCGGCGTGGAACGGGAGGTGTGCCCCCTGAACCTTGCGCCGACCACCAGCACCACGGTTGCGTTGGCTGTCGGCGATGCGCTTGCCGTTGTTCTCCTGGAGCGCCGCGGATTTCGCGAGGACGATTTCGCCATGCGTCATCCGAGCGGAACCCTGGGGCGCCGCCTCCTGTTGCGCGTATGCGACATCATGAACCCCGAACTGAACCCGGTGGTTCGGGAAACCCAGGCGTTCAGTGAGGCCATTGCCGAAATTACCCGCGCCAACCGCGGCGCCGTCAGCGTGGTGGATTCCACCGGGAAATTGACCGGTATCGTCACCGACGGCGACCTGCGCCGGATTCTCCAGAAAGCCGCGGGCGCGGAAGGAAAGACCGTTGCCGGCGTGATGGGAAGCCGGGTGTCCGAACTCATGACCCGCAACCCGACGTCCATCACCGCAGACATCCTGGCCGCAAAGGCCCTCAGCCTCATGGAGAACGGTCCGAGGAAGATTTTCGTTCTCCCGGTCGTGGACGATCAGCGCCAACCGGTGGCCATGATCCACCTGCATGATCTGGTCAGCGCCGGCGTCTGAAGGCCGCCCCGATCCGGACCCCGGTCGGCCCTATTTGGCCAGCATCCAGACCACCCACCCTCCCAATATCAGGACCACCGCCACAACCACGACGATAACCGCAACCGGTATTGCCGATTCCATTGTCGGTCATTCCCCCTTGTCTGGCCCAATCTGGCCCGCCCTCGCGCGCGGCCAGTATCGGTAGGTGATCACGCCCGAAATCGTGCTCCGGACGAGGGGGCCGAAGTCAATGCTGTCGAAACTGTCGTTCCGATTGTCGCCCATCACGAACAGTTCGTCCGGACCCAGTTTCCACTCCCTGTTCGCCACACCCTCCAGGGGGTCGCGCGGCGGATCCTCGGCCCGCCCGTTGATCAGCACCCGACCCGCCCGCACCGCCACCACGTCGCCCGTGTCGGCCACCACCCGCTTGGTCAGCATCTCGCCCTGTTTGCGCGGATTCTCAAACACCACCACCCGGCCGTGGAGGTCGGCAGAGCGGGCCGGACGGCTCATCAGCACATAGTCACCGCGCCGCAGCGTGGGCAGCATCGAGTCCGAAATCACCTCGAAGGACCGCAGCGTGCCCGTCAGGAAGAAGGACCACACGATCCCCAGCGGAAGCAGGACCGCGGCCCCGATCGCAAGCCGGAGCCGCGAGACGCCGCGACGCGGCAGGTTTCTTTTTTCTTGGTCTTTCATCCCGGACAATGGATCTTGTGCGGTCCATGTACATGGCAACAGCCCAATTATCGCAGGGGAGAGCCGCCGCAATCGTGTCCCGAATCGCAACCCAGAAACTCGTCAAGGAATACGGCGGCCGCCGCGTCGTGGACCAGGTGGACATCCACTTAAACAAGGGCGAGATTGTCGGTCTTCTTGGCGCCAACGGCGCCGGCAAAAGCACCACTTTCAACATGGTTGTCGGCCTGATCCGCCCCACCCAGGGGCACATCTTTTACAACGACACCGATATCACGGCCCTGCCCATGTACCGGCGGGCGCGACTCGGAATCGGCTACCTGGCCCAAGACATGAGCATCTTCCGCAAACTCACCGTGGAGGAGAACATCATGGCCATCCTCCAGACCACCGACCTCGCCCAGGCGAAACAGCGCGAACGGCTGGAGCAGCTGCTCGACGAACTCGGCGTGACCCACCTGCGAAAGAGCATCGCCTACACGCTCTCCGGCGGCGAGCGTCGCCGCGTCGAGATCGCCCGCGCGCTGGTCCACGAACCCGACTTCATCCTCCTGGACGAGCCCTTCTCGGGCGTGGACCCCAAGGCCGTCGAGGAACTCCAGGACATCATCTTTCACATGCAGGCCCGCGGCCTCGGTGTGCTTATCACCGACCACAACGTTCGCGAGACCCTCAGCGTCACGGACCGGGCCTACATCATTTTCGAGGGGCGCGTCATGCTCCAGGGAACCTGCGAGGAACTCGTCAACAGTCCCGAGGCGCGGCAGTATTACCTCGGCGAACGCTTCACCATGGACACCAGTTCGGTGGGCGAGCGAAAGACCGCCGCGCGGGCAAAGGGCCGCCAGCTGTTTGGGCCGGCCGGAAGTCCGCCCGGCGAATAGCGTTCCGCCGACCGGCCGCCCCCCGGGCCGCCATCCGCAAAACCGGCAGTCCGGCCCGCGCCACGGCTTTTCCAGATTCGCCCTTATGGTCCCGCCCAAATCGTTGTATGGTATTCATGGTATGCATCTTTGCCGTTGTTGAATCCCCGCGCGGGATGCTTTTCCGAACAACACACTGACAGACAGGATGTGTCATGGCCCGAGTTAACTACCAGCAGGAGAAGCGCCAGCGGGATCTGGCGAAGCAGAAGAAGCGGGAGGAGAAGCTGCGGCGAAAGACCGAGCAGCGCCAGAATTCCGGCCCCGAGAACCCGACCCAGCCCGAGGGCGGGGAGGAACCCGCCCCGGAATGACCGGGCCCAGGCACGGGTCCGGACGGTCCGGCGTGCGCGGATTCACCGGCCCGCGCAGCCACCCGCTCCCGCTCGGTATCGTGATCCTTCACGAGGACCGGGATATTCTGGTCATCAACAAACCCCCGGGGCTGCTCACGGTGGGCACGGACCGCCAACACGAGCGCACGGCATTCTTCTTCCTGATGGATTACGTCCGGAAGGGCAATCCGCGCTCGCGAAACCGGGTCTTCATCGTCCATCGTCTCGACCGGGAAACATCCGGATTGCTCGTTTTCGCCAGGACCGAGGAAGTCAAACGCCGGCTCCAGGAGGGGTGGGATAGCGTGGAGAAGCGGTACCTGGCGGTCGTCCATGGTCACATGGAGAAACAGGCCGACACCGTCACCTCCTACCTCGCGGAAAACGCCGCCCTCAGGGTTTACTCCACGCCCGACAAGTCGAAGGGGAAACTCTCCCAAACCGCGTATCGCGTGATGAAGGAAACCCGCAAGTTCAGCCTGCTGGAGATCAACCTGCTCACCGGACGCAAGAACCAGATCCGCGTCCAGATGGCCGGAATCGGGCACCCGGTGGTCGGGGACCAGAAGTACGGACAGGTCCAGGACCCGCACAAGCATCTCGCTCTCCACGCCTGGTCGCTCTCCTTTCCCCACCCGTTTACCGGCGCCTTGTGCGCCTTCTGGGCCGACGTGCCCCCGCACTTCACGCAACTTCTCGGACCGCTTCAGCTGTCGCCGCCCGCCAGCCCGGTCCCGCCGCCCGGGTCATGATCCGCCCATGAAACCCAACCGCAAACTTGCCGAGACGGCGGTTCCGGGTGGCGCCCGCCTGGCCCTGTACGAACACGACGGAGCCTTCGCGATCCGTATGGACGGGCGCCAGTTGATGACCTCGGTCATGCACGAGTCCGAACGCGTTCTGGGCGAACTGGCGACCGCCCATCTCGGACACCGGGAAAATCCGCGAATCCTGGTTGGAGGGCTGGGCCTCGGCTTCTCCCTTGCCGGTGTGCTGCAGCAAGTCGGTCCCCGGGCGATGGTTGAAGTGGCGGAACTCGTTCCGGAAATCGTCCGGTGGAACCGGGAGTATCTTCAGTCACTAAACGGCGCCCTCCTGAACGATCCGCGGGTCGCCGTTCGAACCGACGACGTCTGGGATCTGCTGGTCCCGCGCCGGGGCGGACGGTATGACGCCGTCCTCCTGGACACGGACAACGGCCCCGTCGCCATGGTGCAGAAGCGGAATGCCCGCCTGTACGCGCCTTCCGGGATCAAGCGCCTCATGGACGCCCTCCGTCCCGGCGCCCGCGCGGCCATCTGGTCCGCAAACCGCGACCAGTCCTTCGAACGTAACCTGAACCGGGCGGGTTTTCGCGTTGTCGTCGTCCCCGCGAAGCTCTACGCGGCCGCCCGCCGCCAGGCCGTGACAATCTACCTTGCGGACAAGCCCGGGGGCCCGGCAATCGGACTTCCGGATTCCGGAGAAGCCAATCCGGTGTCTTAAGCCCGGGCGCGGTTTCCTGTGGAAGGTTCGCAGCGGGAGTGCCACAAATCAGGCATGAATCAACTTCGAGTGGTGACGCTGGTGCGGCGCGCGACAGGCGTCGTCATAATGGGTGTGCTTGTGGGTTTGTCGTTCCCCTGTGCGGCGGCGCCGTCTGATGCGCCCACCACATCGCCCGCGCTCGTCGCGACGGATTACCAGGTGCCGGAGCGCTACCGCACCATGCCCGCGGCCGAGATTCGCCGCGAGATGGCGCGCCTCGAGGCCGCCGCAAACCACCTGCCCCGGGGGAGCGCCGACCTCCGCAACATGGAGATGCTGATCGAATCGCTGGAGGTCCGTCTTCGCACCGGGATACTGCCCCAGGATCTCGTTGCCGACATCACCTCGAATGTGGCCCGGTTGCGCGGCCTGCCCGTCCATCGGCCGATCCAGTTTCGCATCCTCGACCGCGAAGCCCTGCGCGCCTACGTAAACCGCCTGCTCGACGAGGAACTGCCCCCGGAATACCTGCCCAATTTCGAGTTCGTGCTGAAACTCATGGGGGCCATCCCCCAGCGGACCGACCTGCGCAAGACCATTGTGGGCCTGCTGGGCGAACAGGTGGCCGGGTTGTACGACCGCAAGACGCGGACTCTTTTCATCCTCAAGACGTTCGACCTCAACCGCGCGCTTGGGAAAATCATCCTCGCGCACGAAATCTGCCACGCGCTCCAGGACCAGAATTACAACCTGTCAGCCATGCCCCTCAACGCACCCGGCAACGACGATGTCTCCCTCGCCGTGTCGAGCGTGCTGGAGGGCGACGCCACACTGCTGATGAGCGACTTCGCCCGCGATTCGCTGACCGGCCGCGACCTGCTCACGCTGGTCGACGTGTTTTCCGTGGATCAGGCCGCCCTGAACCGGGCCCCGGAATTCCTGCGCCAGCAACTCATGTTCCCGTATCTGTCGGGCGCCAATTTCATGCAGATGGTGGGCTTCGCAGATCCGGGAAACCGCGACCGCGCGTTTCGCGAACTGCCCCGCAGCACGGAGCAGATCATCCACCCCGAAAAGTTCTACACCGGGGACCGCGATGAACCCACCAGCTTCTCCCTTCCCGACCTGGCCCCGATCCTTGGGAGCGGGTGGAAGCGGGCGATGACAAACGTCATGGGCGAATTCCAGATCCGGACCCTTTTCGAGGCCTGGCGCCAGTGGGACGAGGGGACCAGGGTCTCCGAGGGATGGGGGGGCGACCGGTATGCCCTTTACCGCCGGGGTGACAGTTACCTTTTCGCGTGGGCGTCGGCCTGGGACACGGAGGACGATGCCCAGGAGTTTTTCACCGGACTGAGCAACCTGCTCCGCTCCAAGCGCTTTCGCGACGATTTCAACGGGGAGGACTACGACGACAAACCCGGACTCAGGGCGTTCTCTTCGGGCGGCGAAAAGTCCGACCTGGGAATCTACCTGAGGTTCGTCCGCACCCGCAACTCGGTGGTGGTCCTGCTCTCCAACAGCCGGTCCGCGTATGCCAGGGCCGGGGAAATCGAGGGACTGCTCATGTCCGCGGTCCGCGCCGCCGCCAAGCCCGCGGCCCCCGGGCCTTCCGGACGGGGCAACGGCCGATGACCGACCCGGCCGGGCGGGGGGCGCTTTTTCCCGGGGAGGCGGTGGACGTGCTGGGTGTCCCGGTGGTTGCCTGCACAACATCGCAGTTCATTCAGACCCTGGTTTCCGCGTCGAAACAGGCCGACCGGGAGCATCCGGTTTTCGTCACCTACGTCAACGCCTGGTGTTCCGAGGTGGCAAGCCGAGACCCGGACTACGCGGCCATCCTGCGCGCCGCCGATGCCGTCTACGCCGACGGCCAGGCCATTGTGTGGGCCGCGAAATTCCTGGGCGGCAGCCTGCCCGAGCGGGTGAACGCCGCCGATTTCATCATCGGGTTCTGCCGGGCCGCCGCCGCCGCGGGTCTGCGCCTGTACCTGCTCGGTTCCGCGCCCGGGGTTGCCGCCGGGGCGGCCGGGGTGTTCCGCCGCGCCGTGCCGGGGTTGGATATCGCCGCGGCGGAATCCGGTTATCTCGGCGAGGACGACGGCGTCGTGGCCGCCCGCATCCGGGACGCCGCGCCGGACCTGCTCATCCTTGGCCGGGGTGTCCCGCTCCAGGAAAAATGGGCCTGGTCGCTTCGCTCCAGGCTGGGCTGCGGCGCAATCTGGTGTGTCGGGGCCATGTTCGAGTATCACTCCGGCCTCCGGGCGCGCGCCCCCGTCTGGGTCCGCCGCTTCGGGCTGGAGTGGCTGTTCCGTCTCGTGCTCGAACCGCGCCGCCTCTGGCGCCGCTACCTGCTCGGCAACGCGCGTTTCCTGTGGCGCGTGGCCCGCGCACGGATCCGGGCCGGGAAGGCCTGAAACGCAGGACGCCCGGACCCCATCCGGGCGGTCCGGGCGTCTCATGGACTTGGGGGAACCCGCTATTCCGACGGGGCGTCCAGCGTCACCGCCACCTGTTCCATCTGGTAGGCTTCGATGATGTCGTTTTCCTTCAGGTCGTTGAAGTTCTCGATGGAAAGGCCGCACTCCAGGCCCGAGGTGACCTTCCGCACGTCGTCCTTCACCCGTTTGAGACTTGCGAGGCTTCCCTCGTACACCACGATGCTGTCGCGGACGATCCGGATCTTCGAGTCGCGGGCGAGTTCGCCGTCGCGGACGATGCAGCCCGCGATGGTGCCCAGGCGCGAGATGCGGAACAGTTGCAGAACCTGCGCGTGGCCCACGACCTTCTCGCGGAATTTCGGGTCCAGAAGTCCCGTCATGGCCTTGCGAACATCCTCCACCAGGTCGTAAATGATCCGGTACAGGCGGATGTCCACGCCCTCGCTCTCGGCCACGTCCGACACCCCGGACTCGGGGCGAACGTTGAAGCCGATGATGATCGCGTCCGAGGCGATGGCCAGGTTGACGTCGCTTTCGTTGATGCCGCCCACGCCGCTGTGGAGCACCTTGAGCCGAACCTGCTGGTTGCTCTGCTTCTCCAGGCTTTGCGTGATCGCCTCGATGGAGCCCTGAACGTCACCCTTGAGGATGATGTTGAGTTCCTTCGTCTTGCCCTCCTCCAGCATCTCGTGGAGGCCCTCCAGCGTGACGTGGCGGTGCTGCACGGGTGCCAGGCCCTCGATGCGGCGGCGGTTGCCGCGGCGGTCGGCGATTTCGCGGGCCACCTGTTCGTCGGGAACCACCAGGAACACCTCGCCGGCATTGGGTGAGCCGTCGAGGCCCAGGATCTCCACCGGGAACGAGGGGCCGGCCGACTCGACCGGGCGCCCGCGGTCGTCGCGCATCGCGCGCACGTTGCCGCTCACGTCGCCCGTGACGACGGAGTCACCCAGGCGGATCGTGCCCTTCTGGACAAGGAACGTCGAGACCGGGCCGCGCAGCGGGTCAATGTGCGACTCGATCACGGTGCCCTCGGCCACGCGGTCCGGGTCCGCCTTCAGGTCGAGGATCTCCGCCTGCAGCGCGACCATCTCCAGCAGCTGGTCCACGTTCGTGCCGAACTTGGCGCTGATGTCCACGAAGATGGTTTCCCCGCCAAATTCCTCCGGGACGAGGCCGTGCTGCAGGGCCTCCTGCCGTGTTTTCGCCGGGTCCGCGCCGGGCAGGTCCACCTTGTTGACCGCGACCACGATCGGGACTTTCGCGGCCTGGGAGTGGTGGATTGCCTCGATCGTCTGCGGCATGAAACCGTCGTTGGCCGCGACCACCAGGATCACCAGGTCCGTAACGCCGGCTCCGCGCGCGCGCATGGACGTGAACGCCTCGTGGCCCGGGGTGTCGAGGAACACGATTTCGCCCTTGGGCGTGTTGACGTGGTACGCGCCGATGTGCTGCGTGATGCCGCCAAACTCGCCTTCCATCACCTTCGATTTGCGGATCGTGTCCAGAAGGCTCGTCTTGCCGTGGTCCACGTGACCCATGATGGTGACGACCGGCGGACGGCGCCGCATCTTGCTCTCGTCCACCGCCGGGAGATAGCTCTCCCAGTCGCCGGCATCGTCCTCGCGGATGATGGTCAGCTCCACACCGAATTCCTGGCTGAGGAGTTCCATCATCTCCGGGGTGATGTTCTGGTTCACGCTGAGCATCTCGCCGAGCATCAGCACGCGGCGGATCACCTCGGTGGCCGGAACCCCCAGCTTTTCGGCGAACTGGCCGACGGTGACCACTCCCTCGATGGTGACCTCGCGCGGGGTGGCCGAGCGCGATGCGCCTTCGCCGGAGAAGTCACGACGCTGCTTGCCGCCGCGGAAAGATTTCCGCCCGCCGTGACGGCGCTGGCCGGGCAGGAACTGCGGCTTTCCGCCGCCGGGTCCGCGCCCCGCACCGGGGCCGCGACCCGCGCCCGGACCCTTGGCCGGACGCGTCGTCTGGTTCATGTCCTCGTCAAACTCGAAAAGTTTCGTCGGCCTCGGCTTCTTACGGTCTTTGCCGGGCGCGGCCTTACCCTTGTCGGCGCGGGGGCCGCGCGGCTTCTCGTTGCCCATCACGGTGATCGTGGGCAGCATATCCGTGGTCAGGCGGGCCAGCGGGGCCCCGGGGGCGCCGCCCTGGTCGCGGCGCGGCGGACGCTCGCCGGGGCGTCCCTGGTAAGGGGGGCGCTCTCCCGGACGACCTGGGTAGGGCGGACGCTCACCCGGGCGGCCCGGGGGGCGTTCACCGGGACGACCCTGATACGGCGGCCTCTCGCCGGGGCGTCCCTGGTAGGGGGGGCGTTCCCCGGGGCGACCCTGGTAAGGGGGGCGCTCGCCGGGGCGTCCCGGGGGGCGTTCACCGGGACGACCTTGATACGGCGGCCTTTCGCCGGGACGTCCCTGGTAAGGGGGCCTTTCGCCCGGACGGGCCTGGTAAGGGGGTCTTTCACCGGGGCGTCCCTGGTAGGGGGGGCGTTCGCCCGGGCGTGCCTGATAAGGCGGGCGCTCTCCGGGGCGCGGTGCCGGGCGCTCTGCCGGACGGGCTGCCGGTGGGTGCGCCGTTGAGGCACCGGGTTGCGCTGCGGGTGCGGCGGGTGCGGCGGGGACGGCCGGCGTCGCGGTGCGTGCGGCTGCGGGTTTGGCAGCCGGGGCGGCGGCCTGCTGACGCTTGGTTTCCTCGTCGCGCTTGCGCGTCGCTTCCTTCTCCTGGGCGCGCTTGTCCTCTTCCACTTTGCGGGCGGCGGCCTGGATTGCCTCCTCTTCCTTCTTGCGGCGGTCTTCCTCCTCCTGCCGCATCTTCGCCTCCAGTTGGCGGCGAAGTTCCTCTTCCTTGGCGCGGCGGGCGGCTTCCTTGGCGGCGAGTTCGGCGGCCTTCTTCTGCCGGTCCTTCTCCTCGCGGTCCTTAAGCTCCGCCTTCCATTTCTCGATGTAGGGCATGATCTTGCGAACATCCTTGTCTTCGATGTTCGCGCTCGGGCTCTGCTTGATCGTGGTGATGCGGTGGCGCTTGGCCACAGCCAGCACGTCCTTGCTCTCGATGCCCATTGCCTTCGCTAGTTCGTGAACCCTCATTCAAAACCCCGTTCGAGTCGTGGGCACGGCACAGTTGCCGCCGTGCGGATATTACTGCATTTGTGAAACACTAATGTGGCGCAGGGGGGAATCGGCACAGCGAAACCGGCACGGGGCGTTTGAGGCCGATGCCGGTTGCTTGGAAGGCGGGGAAGTATTCGGGGGGATGGTTAGCCGGGTTGGGAAACCCGGCAGACTGGTGCCAGCCGTTATGTCGTCACCGGTTAGTTAACCATTCCGCCGTCCTCTCTGCCTGAAGCTTTCACTTGCTCAAGTCCATGTTAACCCATTGTCCAAAGGGTTTCTTTACCCCCGATACCCGTTTCTGTTCAAGCAGGACCAAAGCGGGGAACAACCGGTCTGGAGGATTCGCAACCCCTCCCGGGGAAGGCACCCGAACATCGCATGCGAGGTCAAGGAGCGCGAAAGACAGTCCAGGTGTCACCACCCGCCTTTATGAGTTGCGACAACGCTCCCTCGGTATTGTTGTTGGCGCGCTCCATTCCGTATTTTTGCGGCCGGGAGCCGGACTGCGCGATTCAGCCGGGGAACCCGCACCATCACAAACCGCTGAAGGCCCATTCCCCGCGCCTCCGTCCGCCACCGCAATTTGGCCGTTGCGCAATCACCCCGGCCGGTGTTGCATCCCGTCCCATGGAATCTTTGTTCGGCAAGTCCGAAAGTGCTCCCGAAACCCGTCCCCAGCCCCGCGGCCGTGGTGCGGGCCGATCCAAAAAAGTTCGCATCATCCCCCTCGGAGGCGTCGGCGAGATCGGGATGAACATGACCGTTTTCGAGTACGGCGACGACATTTTCGCCATCGATTGCGGCCAGATGTTCCCCGACGAGGATCTGCTCGGTGTCGACTTCGTCATTCCCGACATCCACTACCTGCTCGAGAACCGCAACCGGTTCCGCGCGGTCCTCCTCACCCACGCTCACGAGGATCACATCGGCGGGCTTCCCTACCTCCTGGACCAGTTTCGAGTCCCCGTTTACGGGTCGCGCCTCACCTGCGAAATGGTCAGCGAGAAACTGAAGGAGTTCCAGCTCGACAACCGGGTGGAATTCCGTCCCGTGAACGCCGGAAGCACCGTCAGGATCGGTGCCCTCGAGGTGGAGTTCATCCACGTCACCCACAGCATTCCCGACGCCCTGGCGCTCGCCATCCGGCTGCCCTTCGGCAATATCATCTTCACCGGCGACTACAAGATCGACCCCACCCCCATGGATGGGCGCCAGTTCGATTACCAGACCTTCGCCCGATACGGGGAGGAGGGCGTGCTGGCCCTCTTCGCCGACTCCACCAATGTCGAGCGCCCCGGCTTCTCGGGCAGCGAGCGCACCGTCATCGAGCCCCTCGACCGCCTCTTTCAGCAGGCCCAGCGGAGCATCGTGTTCGCCTGTTTCGCGTCCTCGCTGCACCGCGTCCAGGTCGTGCTCGACCTCGCCGTCCGCCACAAGAAGAAGGTCTTCGTCACCGGCCTCAACATGATCCGCAACCTGCGCATCGCCGGCGAGGTGGGGGCCCTCAACGTCCCCGCAGACCTCGTGTTCGACGTGCGCGACCTCCGGCGCGCCGCGCCCGAGAAGCGCGTCATCCTCACCACCGGCAGCCAGGCCGAGCCCATGAGCGGCCTCTACCGCATGGCCCTCGACGAGCACAAAGAGGTGAAGATCAAGCCCGGCGACACCGTGATCCTCTCGGCCCGCATGATCCCCGGCAACGAGCGCCAGATTTACCGGATGATCAACCACTTCTGTCGCCGCGGCGCCGAGGTCGTTTACCCGGGCGGCCCCGCCCGGATCCACGTTTCCGGCCACGCCTTCCGCGAGGAAATGCGCACCATGATCGCCCTCACCCGGCCCAAGTACCTCATCCCGCTCCACGGCGAGTTCCGCCACCTCGTCGCCCACAAGCACCTGGGCGTCGAGATGGGCATCGACCCCGAAAAAATCTTCATCCTCCAGGACGGCGACGTGCTGGAGATGGACGCCGACGGGATGGCCCGCGGCGAAAAGATCCCCGTCAGCCGCATTCTCGTCGACGGGCGCGACGTCGGCGGCGTGGACGAGGTCGTCCTGCGCGACCGCAAGCACCTCAGCGAGGACGGGATGATCATCGCCGTCCTCGTCATCGAGCAGTCCAGCGGCCAGATGGTCACCGGGCCGGACATCGTCTCGCGCGGCTTCCTCTACATGGACGAAAACGAGGACTTCTTCGACGAATGCCGCGACGTCGTGGCCGACGCGTTCGACGCCTGCGAAAAGGAAAGCAAGGAGGAGTGGGCCGTCGTCAAGGAGGCCGTCCGCCGCGCCCTCAAGCGCTTCATCAAGGAAGAAACCGGCCGCTTCCCCGTGATCCTCCCGGTCGTCCTCGAAATCTGAACCCTGGAAAACACCGTCGACCCGGATGGTGTTCAGAACCTCTCCTTGTGCGCGACGGTCGTGTCCCGATTGCGGGTTTGCGGTAAATCCGGACGCGCTCGGGAGGCTTGTCTGGTTCTTGTTATCCCGAACGGGTACAGACTAAAAGCGGGGAGTCCGTTGATCTCGGACTCACCGAAGATCGAGCGGAACGAACCCGATTCTCGCCTCTTGGGCAACTGCACGATGTTCGCTTCTCGGACCCGTAATTTATCGAAAACCGAGACTGTCTTTCACTTTTTAGTTGACACGACAGATTTCCGGTTTCAATCAATCCCTTAATTGTTGCGGCAGTATCATCAATTCCAATTGCCAATATTTGGCGGGGAGGGAAATACGTGTTTTCCAATCGATTGATTCGGCGGTTCCTTGCGGTTTTTGTATTGGGTGCAGGTTTCGCCTCAGGAGTTCAGGCGGTCTCACCGCAGGAGCTGTGCTATCAGGCGCTTCTTACCAATGTTTCTGGCAATCCCGTGTCTTCGACCAATGTTACGGTCAAACTCGACCTGTATGACGCGCAAACCGGCGGCAACCAGGTGGCAACCCAGACTTTCACCGGTCTGAACCTGAGCACCACCGGGGGATATGTGAACCTGACGCTTAACTCGGCGCTGGATGTGCGCAAGCCCTTGTGGGTGCAGTTGACCGTGACCGATGTTGCGGGCGGCGGGTCCCCGGAAACCATGGCACCCAGGCAGAAACTGTCGAGCAGTCCGTTCTTCTTCAGCGATTTTCCTAACCGGACACTAATTGTGGTGCCGGCTGCATCGGGGATCAGCGTGAATGCCACCCCGACCGGATCGATTAGCGACCCGTTCACCGATGCTTCCGCAGCCTACGCGAAGGCCAAGATGATGTCGCCCAGTTATGCGAATCGCGTCGTCATCATGCTCATGCCGGGTCAGCATGTTTTCAACAGCACACTCACCATGGACACGCAGGGGATTGATCTTGTGGGGTTTGGCAGCAAGAATGCCGTTGTTTCTGGAACCGCCAATCCACAGGTCAACGCCACGGCAACAGGCAATACTGGCGCTGTTGTCCGGAACCTGATCTTCCAGGCCACATCGGGGGGTACCAACGAATGTCTGCGAATCTTGGACGGACGGGTGCAGGATGTGGTCATCAACCGTGCCGGAACCGCTGCGGCCTCCGCCGGAAGGCTTGTTACCATTGGTCCCTCTACTGCCGGCGTCACCTTCAAGGATTTTGAGATTGCTGGGGATGCGCTGGTTAACCGGGCTCCCGGCATGATCCAGATTGGTCTTTCCGGCGGCTTTGTGGAGGGCCTTCTGGATGTTCCCAACGGGACACCCGTTTTGGCGCTCACGAACCTGACGGGCGTGGGTGCCCTGAGTTTCGACCCCGCAGGTGGCGGCGGTGGCGGTCTGCTTGGATTGGCCAATGTCGCATTCGTCCCCAATATCGCCTACGGTCCCACCACCATGCTGTCCGCTGGAAGCGTTTCGTTCGCCACCGTTCCGGCGGGGGTGCCGCAGGCGCTGCCGAACCCCGCGCCGGGTTCCCGCTTGGTGAACTGCATCGGCAATGCCGGCGCGTGGACGGGCGTAACCCTGAATTCTTCGGGGAATGTCGCGGGAACCTTCTACGCCTTCTTGAGCAAGTGACCGGGGCCACGGGAGAATCCTTGATATGACAACCCCCAACCGAAGGTCCATGAAACGGATTGTTTGCCTGGTTATGCTGTGCGGGTTTTGCGGGGCATCATTTGCCCTTGCCCCCATGACCAGCACCAGTTTCCGCGTCAATTACTCGCTGGTTCCCAACGGCGTCGGTCACCTGACCTCCGCCAGTTTCCAGGCGCGTGCGTCGATAATCGGCCAGGCCAGTCCGCGCCTTGCCACCAGCATTGTGCCGGTGACCGTTTCCGCTTTCGAAGTGGACTAGCCATTTACACCGACGCGGTGCGGCGTCCGGCAGGACCCGCACCGCGTCGGGCGTCACATTCATCCATATTGCCCCGGGGATTGTCGCGTAAACCCGGGGCCCTCAAACCTTGTGGGAGGGCGTAATGAAGCACTTGGGGTCAAAGTTGGCTGTCTCGGCTGCGGCGTTTCTTATCGGATTGCCCGGCAATGAGGCCCGTGCGGATCTTCTCGTGGACAGTTTTTCCGACCAGAATTTCGTGGCAGAATCCTGGGGGAACGCCGAGTGGAAGGACCCGGACAGCGTCTTGGGTCAAGGGACTGCAACGCGAACAACAAACACTTTTTTCCCGGTTTCCGTGAGCGGAAAACCGGCAGCCATTCTTCAGACGGCCGGCGATCCGGGGTACAGGTTTTCGACCGGGGCGGTCCCGGCATCCAACATCACAGCGGATGCAAAGAAGTTTCAGACGCTCATGCTCACCCTCCTCCGCGGGGCCAACTACAACGCCACGGCCGACTCGTATGTGCGTCTGACGGCCTGGCGGGACGCGGCCTATTCCTGGCCCGCGAATTCGGCTTTTGGTCTCAGCCTGGTCCAGGCGCCACCCAACGGGTTCTCCTACCCCCGAACCAGCATTGGCCCGTGGGACGACACCGGCACCAATTTCGTCGGCCTGGCTTTGGAAACCACACCCACCGCTTTCGTCGTTCCAATCAAGAACACAACCCGGTTCAAGGCGGACCCGGCTTACCAAGCCGCCACGGGTGCGGCCGGAATCAACGACTGGGCCCAGTTGCGGAATATCAACATTGGGTGGCGCCGGGCTGGATCGGCCGCGGGTTCATCGGGCAACCTCGGCGCGGCACCGTTCGTCGTGGACGACCTGATGCTCCTCTCCAGGTACCCCGCAATATCTGTCGATGGAAGTACCAGCATGACTCTGGACGAGGCGCCGTCTGCGAACACCGGCACATTCGGCCTCGCCCTGACCGCACTCCCATCACATAACGTAACCATCAGCGTTGCCGTTCCCGATTCCACCAAACTTGAGGTTAGCAGCGATGGCGCGACATTCGGATCCGCCGCGTCGGTCATTTTCACCACGGTCAACTATGCAACGACCAGGACGATTACTGTCCGTTCCAAAGATGGAGCTTTCCAGGGAACCCCGTACGAGTGCGACTTGGTGTTCTCTCGCAGCACGAGTGACCTATGGTACGGAAGCGCGCTAAAGGCCCCGATCGCCCCGGTTCATGTCGCGGTGAATGCGTGCGCGTTTGATGTTCCGTCCGCTCAGTCCGTCGGCTGTGCCCCCCAAACCGGTCTCTCCTTTGCCATCACCAATACGGGCGGCGGGAATTGCCCCTGGAACGCATCGACTTCGGATTCCTGGATCACCGGGATCACGCCCTCCGCAGGGTCCGGATCTGGTATCATCACCTTCGGTGTGCTTGGAAACACCGGTGGGCAGAGAACCGGGAGCATCACCGTCGGCAGCCACACTCACATCGTGACACAGGCCGCCGCACCACCACCACCCGGGTCGTCCATTCTCGCCCCCGTGGACAACACGATTGCCGGCAACTCCCTGTCGCTGGATTATGTGACATCCGACAGTGGTGCCGGAATCGCCGAAACCGCGCTGTGGGTGAAAGCACCCGGAAGCGGTTCTTTCGTTTCAACGGGATTAACCCAAACTGGCGCGACCGGGACCTTTGTGGTCGCCATTCCCGGGGGCGAGGCGAGCGACGGGGTCTACGGATTCGCGAGCAAGGCCACCGATACCCTGGGCAATTCCGAGCCTGATCCGGTTGCAGAGGACACTACGCTGATCGTCAACTCGGACATTAACAGCACTTTCACCTGGGCCGTCGGGCTCGGGGACAGTGAGACCACCTATCCCATGACCTCCACCCAGGATGTGACCATTCGTGTCTCCGGCGCAACCGAACCGGGACAAATCACGGTCTCCAGGTCGCCCGCCATCACACCCGACCCCTATTTCCGGATGCCGGAACAGGTGGTGAAGGAGAGCCTGAACATCACCAAAACCGGATTGGGAACCTTCTCCGCCTCTATCGTCTGGACCATCGATCCGGCCTTGGCAGTTGGAGTATCACCGATTGACACGGCCTTCGCGTTTGAAGGGTCCTCCTCCCCCGTGACTTACGAAGCAGTCCGCGTGGATGACACCGTCTCCATCTCGGGGGTGAGCGCGTTCTCCACATGGTATTTGGGCAACGCCGCGGCCGTTCCGGTCACCCTGAGCACTTTCAGCATGGAGTAAGTCTCCGGTTTCCCGGGCGATGCCCGGAAGACACAAGATGACGCAAACCGTCCGCGGCATCGGGGACGCCGGGCCCCAACCGCGCAGACGACGGAGTATCTGTGTTCCTGCAGATTCCGAAAATGCCAGCCCGGACGGTCGGTTGGCGGGCCGTGGTCCGCCTGCCGGCGGTTTCCCGGTTTTCCCCTTGCGCGGGCCGCAACGCGCGTTTGCGGGGTGTTTTCCTTCAACGAAACCCTTGCACCCTTGCCGCGAATCACCCATGTTTAGAAGCGGTTTTACCCGGCGGGTAGCAGAAGCAGGGTCGGCGGCATCACGGACAGCCGGATGCGCGAGGGTCCCGCGCCTGGTTCCCGTCACCCCAAACTGAAACGACCAGGAGCATCCCAACGTGGAAATCGCGGAACTTCTCAAACTCACCGTCGAGCGCGACGCATCCGACCTGCACATCGCCGTCGGTCGTCCGCCCGTCATCCGGATCGACGGCAAACTGCTGAACGTGGAGGGACCGCCCCTGTCCATGGCCGACACGCGGCGCCTGGTTTACGGCGTGCTCAACGACGTGCAGAAGCAGAAATTCGAGGAGACGAAGGAGCTGGATTTCTCCCTCAGCATCTCGTCCATCAGCCGGTTCCGCGTCAACTGCCACTGGCAGCGCGGCAGCGTGGCGGCGGCCTTCCGCGTCATCACGTCCCAGATCCGCGGCTTCGAGGAGCTCCACCTGCCGGTCAAGACCTGCGAGCGGCTGGCGCGGCGCCCCTCGGGACTGGTGCTCATCACCGGCCCCACGGGCTCCGGCAAATCCACCACGCTGGCCGCCATCGTTGACCTCATCAACAACGAGCGCGACTGCCATGTGATCACCATCGAGGACCCCATCGAGTACCTGCACTCCCACAAGAAGGCCCTCATCGAGCAGCGCGAGGTCAACGAGGACACGCTCTCCTTCGCCAACGCCCTCAAGTATGTCCTCCGCCAGGATCCCGATGTCATCATGGTCGGCGAAATGCGCGACCTCGAAACCATCAGCGCCGCCCTCACGGCGGCCGAGACCGGACACCTCGTATTCTCCACCCTGCACACCGTGGACGTGGCCCAGACAATCGACCGCATCATCGACGTGTTCCCCCCGCACCAGCAGGAGCAGATCCGCATCCAGCTCTCCGGCGTCATCGAGGGCGTGCTTTGCCAGAAACTCCTGCCCTCGGCCACCGGCCGCGGCCGCGAGGTGTGCATCGAAACGATGATCGGCACGGACGGCATCCGCAACCTGATCCGCGAGGGCAAGACGCACCAGATCTACACCCAGATCGAGGCCGGCGGGGCGCTGGGGATGCAGACGATGGACCGGGCGATCGCCGACCTGTTCAAACGCGGCAAGGTGACCCGGGAAACTGCGCTCCTCAACGCGAGGAAGACGGACGAGCTCAAGCGCCACATGCAGGTGACGGTGTGAGCGATAACCTCGTCGAGATGGAACTGCGCGAGATCCAGATCGTGCAGGACATGCAGCGCACGCAGATCATCGTGCTGGGAGAAAAATACGGCGAGCGCACGTTCCCCATTTTTATCGGCCTCAACGAGGCTCTGGCGATGGACATGGCGGCTCACGGCGAGCGCACCCCGCGCCCCCTCACCCACGACCTGGTCCTGAACGTGGTCGCCGAATTGGGCGGCGTGCTGGAGCGCGTCCTGGTCACCAAGCTCGAGAACGAGACCTTCTTCGGCGCCCTGGAAGTGCGCTCCGCCGGGGGCCAGTCCGTGCGCGTGGACTCGCGCCCCAGCGACGCCATCGTGCTCGCGGTGAAGACCGGGGTCCCCATTTTCGTGGACGAGCAGGTGCTCCTCGCGGTCGGACGCCCACCCGCAGACGAGGGGGAGACCGCCGAGCCGGACGAGGACGAGCCGTTCTGAGCGCCCGGGCGTGTTCCATCCGCGGACTGCGCGGATTTGCCGCGATTCTCACCCTCGCGGCATGGATCGCCGCGCCCCGAATCGGGCGCGCCGAAACGCAGGTGGAGCTCACCGGCGATTCCAGGGTCTTCATCACCTCCGCGACCATAATCTCGGATGATCCCGACATCGCCGACCTGCTCCAGCGCGAACGCTCCGGCAGCGACTTTCGCTACCTCATTCTCGGCCTGCCCGCCGAAACCACCCTGAGGGTGGAACTCGGTTTCGCAGAGCTCCACCATTCCCGCGCCGGACGGCGCATGTTCAGCGTGGAGGCCAACGGGCGGGTCGTGGTGGCGAACCTCGACCCCGCCGCGGCCGCGGGCGGCCCCCTGCGCCCCGTCGTGCGGCGGTTCAGCGTGGCGGCCCGGCGCGGATTCCTCGACCTGCGCTTCTTCGCACAGCGCGACACGGCAACCGTCGGTTACATCCGGGTGCGCGGTCCGGAACTCGACCTGCTCATTTCTCCCCGCGCCCCCGAATCCAAACCCGCCGGGGACTTCGCACCGTGGGACCCCGCGACGGGGATCATCCGCCAGGACGAGCGCCACCTGGCGTGGCTCTCCGGGGTCCCTTTCGGCGGCCTCGGCACGGGGAAATTCGAGGTCCTGTCCAACGGCTGGTTCGCGAATTTCACGCAGGGCGATTCGTCGGACAAGCCGGTGCGCCGGCGCCCGCGGGGGACGTTCTTTGCCGTGGTCGCCAAGACCCGGTCGGGGCGCGGCACGGCCCGCCTCCTGCGCGTCCACGACCCTTCGGCGAAGCGCGGCGACTACGCCGGCTCCCGGTCCGTGCCGGGCGCAGAGTATCGCGGCCTCTTTCCGTTTGCCGAATGGCGTTTCCTGGACGACTCCGTGCCGCTGGAGGTCCGTCTCGGCGGTTTCTCAGCCCTTGTCCCCGGGGACGCGGGCAACTCATCCCTTCCCGCCGCCTTCTTCGATGTGGAGGTCCGCAACCCGAACAAGATCCCCGTGTCCACCGGCGTGGCCTTCTCGTGGGAGGATGTCAACCCGGCCCCCGGCGGCCCGCTGCGCGTCGAGGCCGGCGGTTCGTCCGTTGCCGGGGTGCGCCTCGGCCGCGTGCCGCAGGTGGCGACCGCCGTGGGCTTCGCGCCGCCGCCGTCGGCCGACGACGCCTTCGTTGGCGTCGAAACCTCGGGGGTCGTCGTGACCCAGTTGCTGCACTGGGATCCCAGTTCCGGCTCGATCCCGTGGTGGCGGAATTTCGAGAAAACATGCCGCCTCGAAAAGCGCGGCCAGAAGGTGTCGGGATGGAGCGGACGCCCGGAAAGCGCCACCGCATCGGTTGTGTGCGCCAGCGTGAACCTGGCCCCCGGGGAGCGCCGCCGCATCCCGTTTCTCGTCACCTGGTACCATCCCGACATTCAGACGGCGCGCGGCGGAATGCCTGTCACCGAAACCCGCGACTACGCCACCAGTTTTGCGTCGGCCCTGGGCGTGGCCGCCCACGCCACGGTGAACCGCGCGTGGCTGCGGGCCCGTACGGCGGAATGGCACTCGCAGGTGGCCGACTCCACGCTGCCGGGCTGGGTCAAGGTGCGCGCGCTGAACAGCCTGTTTCCCCTGGTCTCCAATTCTGTGAAACTGTCGGGCGGACGGTTCGGCCTCCTTGAATCACCCGAAGATGGCGGCGGACGCATCGGCAACATCGAGTACGGCCTGCTTGCGAACGGTTTCCTGTGGCAGATGTTCCCGCGGCTGGCGGCCGCCGATCTCGCAGCATACGCGGCGGGCCAGCAGGCCGGGGGGCGGGTTCCCGACTATCTCGGAACGCTCCGCGCCGACCCGTTTGTGCCTGCCTTTGTGCCGCAGTCGGGTCGCCACCTGTCCGCGGTGATCGCGTTTGCCGCCCAGGCGGCCGTCGCGGACAACGCCCTTCCCGAAAGAGCCGTCGCGATGTCCTTCCTCGAACCGTCCCGCCGGGCGGCCGCGTACCTGGAGGCAAACGGGAAGCCGACCGCCGCAACCACGGCCACTCGAGTCCGTGAAACCCTGCCGGAACCGTTGCTGCGTGCCGCCGGTTTCAAGGCGTTGCAGGCCGTTCTCGGGGGCGCCGGAGATAGCCGCAGCAGCGGGTCCCTGGCCGCCGCGGCCCGTGCGCTTTCGGGCGAGGCATCCGCGGGTTTGTCCGCGTCCCGCGGGCTGAAAGGTTCTGTGGCCACCGCCCTGTTGGGGGAGTGGGTCTGCCGCCAGGCTGGACTCGCTCCTTTGCTCGGACCGGATGCGGCCGGGGAGGCGGCCCGCAGTCTGCTCGCGCGCCACGAAGCGCCGGGATGGAAGATTCCCGCAATGGTTGTCGCGGCTGACGGTGCGCCCACGTCCCATCCCGTGGCGCTGGGATACCTGGAAACCGCGCTGGGGTGCGCCGCGATGGAATGTGGCGAGACCACGGCCGCGCTCACGATGCTCCACCGCCTTTATCAGGCCGTGTGGGACGGAACCCGCGATCCGTGGGGACAGCCCCTGTTCTTCGATCCTGTGACCGGTCAGCCGACCGGGTGGCGCTCGCACATGATGGCGTTGGGAGCATGGAACCTCGTCGCGTCCGTGAGCGGGGTGCGGTTTGACCAGCCGCGCCGGACCCTCTATTTTGACCCGGAAACCTGCGCCGACGGGGCCGGGCTTGTCCGCGTGCCCGTGTTCCACCCGGCGTTCCACGGCAGGATTGACTACTCCACGGCGGCAAACACCGGAACCCTGACGGTGCTGCGCACCCTCGAAGCGCCGGGCGGGACCGAAATCCTCAAGGTGTCGCGGGGGCCGCGCAAACCCGCCGGACCGCTGGACTCATGGCCCATCGTCCCGCCGTTCCGTGCGACCGTGGGAGCCGTGATGCGCTTCTCGCTGCCGCCCCTGGCCGACCGCGCGAATTGAAGCGGCCCACTGCCCGGTTTATCCCAGGAAGTCCGGAACCCACTCGCGCAGGAGTTCCCGGATCGCCTTCGAGTCCGTGCGGGCGGCGGCTTCCTCCAGCCGGCTCACGGCGTTCCATAACTTTTCGCAATCCACCTCGTCCGGCTCGGCGCAAAAAATCTTGCCCATGTCGGTCGTGGTCACGTTCTCGCCCTGCGTCAGCAGTTCCTCGATCATCTTCTCACCCGGGCGCAGGCCCGTGAACTCGATGGCGATTTCAAGGTCCGGCTCGAACCCGCTCAGCCGGATCAGGTTCCGGGCGAGGTCGGCGATTTTCACCGGCTCGCCCATGTCGAGCAGGAACAGCCGCCTCTGTTCGGTCGTGGAACCCGCGGTGATGACCAGGCTCACGGCTTCCGGGATCGTCATGAAATAGCGCACCATGTCCGGGTGGGTCACGGTCACCGGCCCGCCGCGGTTGATCTGCCTGCGAAATAGCGGGATCACGCTGCCCCGGCTGCCCAGCACGTTGCCGAACCGCACCGCCACGAACTGGGTCTTCGACTTCTTGGCCAGGCAGAAGATCATCATCTCCGCCATGCGCTTGGTGGCCCCCATCACGCTGGTCGGGCGCACCGCCTTGTCGCTGGAAATGAGGATGAACTTCTTCGCCCCGACGGCCTCCGCGGCCAGCGCCACGTTCAGCGTCCCGGTCACGTTGTTCTTGATGGCCTCGTCGGGGTGGGATTCCATCAGCGGGACATGCTTGTGGGCGGCCGCGTGGAAGAAGATCGCCGGCCGGTGCGCGTCCACGACGGCTTTCAGTTTGCCGGGATCCCGGATGTCGGCGACGACGGGAATGATCTTGTCGCCACCGGTCGTCTGGTTCAGTTCCGTCGAGATCTCGTAGATCGAGTTTTCACCGTGGCCGAGAAGCAGGACCAGTTTGGGCTCCAGCGTGAGGACCTGGCGGCACAGTTCGCTCCCGATGGATCCTCCCGCGCCCGTCACCATCACCACTTCGCCGCGCACGTAGTTGCGGTCGGCCGGCAGTTCCAGCGTCACTTCCTCGCGGCCAAGCAGGTCCTCGATTTCCACCGGCCGGATGCGGCTGATCGAGATCCGGCCCGAGAGCACGTCCTGCATGCTCGGCAGAATCTTGAAACCCACGCGCCCCTTCTCGCAGTGCGTGACGATATCGCGCAGGGCGGCCGGGGCGATGCCGGGAATGGCGATCAGCACCTCGTCCGCCTCGAACTGCTCGATCAGCGAGGGGATCTCGTTGAGCGTTCCGGCAACGGGGACGCCGTGGATCCGCATCCCCTTCTTGTCGGGATCGTCGTCGGCGAAGGCCACCGGCAGGTAGGAGCGCACGATGGCGTGGCGCATCTGGCGCACCACGGCCTCGCCCACGTCGCCCGCCCCCGCGATGAGCACGCGCCTCAGGTCGTCGCTCTTGGTCCGGTGGAAAATGCCCGTCAGGATCAGGCGCCGCGAGAAGCGGCAACTGCCCACCAGCAGGATGCTGAAGGCGCACTCGATCGGGATCACGCTCCAGGGCACCTGCTGCAGGTGGCCGGCGTGGGCCGGGTATCCGTCCAGTTCCGGGATGAAGGGGATCAGCAGGGCGTTCGCCGCGGCCAGCACCAGCGTGCCCGCGCCGCACGACAGCAGGATCGCCACCAGTTCGCTGGTGCTGGCGTAACGCAGGATTCCCCGGTAGAGCCGGAACGCGTAGAACATGGCCAGCCGCACCAGGACAAAAACGGGCACCATGAGCAGGTATTGCCGGTTGTCCGGGACGGGAACATGGAAATCAAAGCGGAGAACATAGCCCGCGAACAGCGCGAGCGCCACGAGGGCGGCGTCGAGAAGAACCAGGCCGACCCTCTGCCATTGGACCTTGAGTGTCATCGCGCGGACCATTTCCGGCCCGCGCGTTGCGATTGCCAACAGGAAAATCGGGGGAAAGCCGGACGGGACCTGCCCGGGCGCGATCAAACCCCGTTGCCGGCGGTATACAACCCACCACCAGCGTGACCACTTCATCGAAGGAGTCGCCGAAATGAACCTGCTAGGAATCGCCGGCAGCCTGCGCCGGGAATCGTACAACAAGAAACTGCTGGCCCACGCGGGTCGCGTCGCCGCCGGGAAGGGGGCTGACTTCCGCACGGCGGACATCGGGGATCTGCCGGTGCTCAACGAGGACCTGGAAACGGGCGGAAAGAGGCCCGCGGCCGTGGATAAGTTCCGCGCCGAACTGGAATGGGCCGACGCGATCCTCATCGCAACGCCCGAGTACAACAACTCGGTGCCCGGCGGACTGAAGAACGCCATCGACTGGGGCAGCCGCGCCCCGAACTGCTGGAGCGGCAAAACCGTCGCCGTGATGGGCGCCACCGTCGGCAATTTCGGCACCGTCCTGGCCCAGGCCGAACTGCGCAGGATCCTGCTCATCCTCAACACCATCGTGGTGCCGTTCCCGTTCGTTTATGTCCCGCGGGTTCAGGATGCGTTTTCGCCGGACGGGTCCCTGGTCAACGAGACCGCCGCAAAAAGCCTCGACGGACTCGTTCAGCGGCTGATTGAGGTTTCGTCCGCGCTCGCAAAGGCCGGGTAGGGGCAACATCCCTTGCAGGGTGTCCCCGGAATCCGGTCCAGTCCCAACCGGATGTGCGTGGACCGCGCCGCACTGCAAAAAAACGCAAAACACCACCCATGGGTGCGTCGGTTGGCGCCGCCTACCACAGGTTGTGGACAATCGGCCGGATCACCTGTGAAAACTGCGACACGGTCCCAGAATCCGCTTGCATTTGGTCCTCTTTTGCCCAACGTCGTTCGCAACGCTGAGAAAGGAGGTGGTCTTGTTTGAGTCTTCCAAGCCAATGCAGCGAGGTGGCTGAGGTTTAGTCCTTGGCATGGTCTCCTAGCGGCATCGTTGTTGACCAGAGCCTGAATCAGGTCTGGCCAATCCCAACAGTCCACCGTCCTGCGCCGTCAGCAGATATCCAGCAAACCGGTCACGCTCAATAAGTCAGGACAACCCGATATCCCCGGGGTCGCCGCGACCCCGGGGGTTTTTTTATGGAGCCGCGCCCGACAAGGTCGCAGCCCGCCAAGGAACCCTGCCGCTTGCGATTCGCGTTCGCTTGGGGGCAGGTTCCCTTACCGTGTCCTCTTCCAGCCACTCCTCCGACCTGCGCAAAACCCTTCACCTGTTGTGCGGTGCCGGGGCGTTCCTGCTCCCGTATCTTCCTGCATGGACCCTGCTCGGACTCCTGGCGCTCGGGGCCGGCTTCTCGGTCTGGGTGTCAAGGCGGTATCCTCAGTTCCTGTTGTTTCGTCCCGGCGAATCGGCATTTTCGGGAGCGGTGACCTACGCAATTGGGGTGTCTGCCGCGATTTGCTTGTTTCCCCGCGAAGCAGCGTTCGTTGGCTGGGTTGCCCTCGCCGCCGGCGACGGGGCCGCCACGATGGCGGGAAGGCGGTGGCCGCTGGTCGTGATCGCGGCCGGGCGCAGCCTGGGCGGAGCGCTGGGCTTCCTGGTTGCCGGGTTCGCGGCCGTCCTGGCGGGTGGCTGCTGGTGGCGCGGGGGGTGCGAAACCACCATGATTTTCGACGCGATCGCCGTATCCCTTGCCGGTGCGGGTGCGGAATTGCTTTGCCGGCGCATCGACGACAACCTGGTCATACCGTCCGTGTGCGCTTTGGTGTTCGCCCTGATTCAGTGAACCGCAACGGCGCATGAACGAACCATAATTCGGTAGTTGAAACTGCAATGTGCAGAAGTCAGGCACGTTGTCATTATCGCGCAAAGAGGTTCTGGAACCGGTGCCCGGCAAACCCCTATTGAGCATTATCATCCCCGCCCGCAATGAGGGGCCGACCATTGCCAGCGTCCTTCGCTCACTGGCGCGGCAGGACCGCATTTCCGACTGCGAAGTGATCGTTGTCGATGGGATGAGCGCGGACAATACGGTCGAGGTCGCCGAAAGTTTCCCGTTCGTCCGGGTGGTCCGCGCCCAGCGCGGACGCGCCCGCCAGATGAACGAGGGGGCGCGGGCGGCCACGGCGCCCGCGCTTTGGTTCCTCCACGCGGACTCAACGTTTCCCGAACGCGCCGTGGTGGACGCCCTGCTCGCCGCGCTTCGAGACCCGGCCGTCGTGGGCGGGGCTTTCCGGTTCCAGTTGCGCGGCAACGATCTCTATTACCGATTCGTCACCGTCATGGTGAATTTCCGCGCCCGCTTCCTGCGGCGGCCCTACGGGGACCAGGGCGTGTTCGTCCGCGCGGACGTGTTCCGTGAAATGGGTGGTTTCCGCGAACTGGAGAACTGCGAGGACCTGGATTTCGTCATCCGCCTTCGCGGTACGGGTGAATTCCGCCTCCTGCCGCAGGTGGTGGAAACCAGCGCCCGGACTTGGCAGGCCAATGGGAAAATCCACACCACGCTTTGGCATCTTGTCGTGCTGGCCAGGTATGAGTGGCATCGCCGGACCGGCAAAATGACCGCGCTGGAGGCTCCGCCGTTGCGTCCAGAAATCTCCGCGCCCCCCCCCGACGCACAATCGCCGGCGGCACCGGCGGCCCCCCAGGGACAGACAACCCCGGCGTCCTGACACCCCCCGTTTTTTCATCACATGAAACCGGTTTTGCGAATGGAACGCTTGTTCCAAAGAGGGGCGCCGTCCCGGGGTTTCTGATCTATTTCGTAAGTCGCGCAAAATCAACGGTTTATAATCAAATAAAAGTCCGGGTTGCCGGTACACAAACTGGTTGCCGCGGAAGCGTTATTTGTGGCTTGATCGGGTCATCCGAGCGCCGCACCCGTCGCGACCGTTCATTCTCGTACCCAGGAAGCAGGCTACCCGAAGATGCTGGACACCGCCAAGCAACCGCAGCCCGAAGCAGGCACCGCCGATTACGGCGCATCCTCCATCAAGATCCTTGAGGGACTCGACGCGGTCCGCAAGCGCCCCGCCATGTACATCGGCTCCACCGGGCCGCAGGGGCTCCACCACCTGGTTTACGAAGTCGTGGACAACTCCATCGACGAGGCGCTCGGCGGTCACGCCAAGAACATCGAGGTCACCATCCACATCGACAACTCGGTGACCGTGAGTGACGACGGCCGCGGCATCCCCACCGACCCGCACCCCGAGCGCAAGGGAAAGAGCACCGTCGAGGTGGTCATGACCGTGCTCCACGCCGGCGGCAAGTTTGAGAATTCGGCCTACAAGTTCTCGGGCGGCCTTCACGGCGTGGGCGTATCCGTGGTCAACGCGCTCAGCGAATGGCTGGAGGTCGAGGTCAAGCGCGCGGGCAAGGTGCACCGCATGCGATTCGAGCGCGGCGCCACAAAGGCCCCCCTCGAGGTGGTCGGCACCAGCAAGAAAACGGGCACCATGGTCCGCTTCAAGGCCGACCACAAGATTTTCGAGACGGTGGAGTGCAACTACGACACGCTGGCCAACCGCCTGCGCGAACTGGCGTTCCTCAACAAGGGGATCACGATCACCATCCGCGACGAGCGCGGCGAGGGGCGCAGCCACCAGTTCCGCTATGCCGGCGGCATCGTCGAGTTTGTCAGGGCACTCAACGAGGGCAAGAACGTCATCAACTCCACCCCCGTCTACTTCCAGCGCGCCAAGCAGGTAAACAAGTCCGTGATGGACAAGGAGATCGTGGAGGACGTCGAGGTCGAAGTCTGCCTGCAGTACAACGACTCGTACTCCGAGAACGTTTACTCGTTCGTGAACAACATCAACACGATCGAGGGCGGAACCCACATGACCGGCTTCCGCAAGGCCGTCACCTCCACCATCAACAAGTATGCCGAGAAAAACGACCTCAAAAAGAAGCTGAAGGAGAACCTCTCGGGCGACGACCTGAAGGAGGGGCTGACGGCCGTCCTCTCGCTCAAGATCTCCGACCCGCAGTTCGAGAGCCAGACGAAGATCAAGCTCGGCAACACCGAAGTCACCGGCATCGTGGAGCAGATCGTGAACGAGGGCCTCGAGGAGTTCCTCGAGGAGAACCCCAAGGTCGCCCGCAAGATCGTTGAGAAGTGCGTGATGGCGGCCACGGCGCGCATCGAGGCGCGCAAGGCCCGCGAGATCGTGCGCAAGGGCGCCCTCGAAATCGGCAGCCTTCCGGGCAAACTGGCCGACTGCAGCGAGAAGGAGCCCGACCGCTGCGAACTGTACATCGTCGAGGGCGACTCGGCGGGCGGCAGTGCCAAGCAGGGCCGCGACCGCCACTTCCAGGCCATCCTGCCCCTGCGCGGAAAGATCCTCAACGTCGAGCGCGCCCGCATTGACAAGATCCTGTCCAACGAGGAAATACGCGCCCTCATCACCGCGCTCGGCTGCGGCATCCGGGATTCGTTCGACATCGGCAAGCTCCGTTACGGCAAGTGCATCCTGATGACCGACGCCGACGTGGACGGCGCGCACATCCGCACCCTCCTGCTCACGCTGTTCTTCCGCCAGATGCCCGAACTCATCCGCCAGGGCAAGGTGTTCATCGCCCAGCCGCCCCTCTACAAGGTCAAGAAGGGCAAGGTGGAGCAGTACCTGCAGAAGGACGAGGACAAGGACCGCTACCTGCTGGATCTGGGCGTGGAGGACGTCTCCGTGGCCACCCGAAACGGCAAGGTGGGCGAACCCCTGCGCAAGGGCGACCTGAAGACGCTCCTGGAGTGCATCATGCAGATGGAGCAGGTGGACCGCACCCTCCTTCGCAAGGGCACCAGCGTCTCGGAGTGCCTGGCCCACCGGGCCGCCGACAAGCGGGGCGAGTTCCCAATCGGCCTCTTCACCACCGGCGACGAGCGCAGGTTTGCCCTGAACGAGGCCCAGTACTCCGAACTGGAGGACACGGTTGAGGACTCGGCCCCGGAACCCGAGGCGCCCAAAGCCGCCCCCGCCTCACCGGCCCGCGGTGTCCAGCAGCAGTTGCCCCTCAACGGGGAGGACGAGGTCGCCCAGGACTACGAGGAAGCCCCCAAGCGCAAATACGAGAGTCAGAACCTGCGCGCCGAGGCCCAGCAGATGGTCGAAGTTCTGAAGAAGCTCGAGAGGTACGGCGTGGATCCCGGCAAGTACCAGGTGGACCCTTCCGAAGTGTACCGCCTGACCGCCGACAAGGCGGCTTTCCTTGTGCAGACGGACAAGCAGACCTTCCCGGTTCACTCGCTGCGCGACGTGCTGGCCACGGTCAAGGAAGTCGGCAAGAAGGGGATCAGCGTCCAGCGCTACAAGGGCCTGGGCGAAATGAACCCCCACCAGCTGTGGGAGACGACCATGAACCCGGCCACGCGGACGCTCATCCGCGTGACGCTGGACATGGCCGGCGACTACGAGGCCGAGGAGATGTTCACCACGCTCATGGGCGAGGATGTGGACAAGCGCCGCCAGTTCATCCAGCGCCATGCCCCCGAGGTCCGCAACCTGGACATCTGATCCGGGCGGGGCTCCCGGACCGGCCACATGAACCCCCAAAAGGTAAGGGCGGACATCGCTGTCCGCCCTTCATGTTTTTCGGTGGGTTACGGGCCGGCTTGCGGCCCCGGCGAGGTTCGCCGCCCTACCGCACCTTGAGCCGGGCCGCCATGTCGCGCGGGGTCATGCTCTCCGTGACCATTCCCAGGGCGTTGCCCGTGCTGTCGTAGAGGCTGAGCGTGCCCCCGCGGAACACCCGCAGGCGGTAGGCCATGTCCGTGTTCTCCGCGAAATTCAGGCGCACGCAGACGTAGTCGCTGTTCAGCACCGCCCGCACGGCCGGGTCGTTCAGCGCGTCTTCCATCCGCTGGGAGGCGGGGCTTCCCGGAGACTGGAAGAACAGCAGGATGCGCTTGCCGCGGTCGTTGGCTATCCCCTGGGCCGTTGCCAGATCATACTGCCATTGGAGGGGTTCGTCCGGCGCCGGTGTTTTCGCGACGGCTTTCGGCTTCGGCCCGTGCAGCTGGTCGGCGCCAAGGGCGTCAGTCGTGAACCGCACCGCATCCGCGTACACCTGCCCGGCGAGATTCGGTCCCAGGGCTTTCACGTCGGGGCCGGTCGCCATCTCCACATACTGGTCCTCGCCCGGCTTGAACTCGTAATTGCCCAGGGGCACCCACTGGTTGGCGTTTCCACCCGTTTTCACCACGCCCCAGCCGTCCTGTTCGATGGTGCGCTTCTCCTCGCCCTTGGCGTGACGCACGGTCAGGTTAATCGGGCCGGCATTGGCGGCTCCCGGCCAGGTGGCGTAAACGTAATACGAACCGGCGGCGCTCACGTTGGGAGAAAAGCGGACCCGTGACGGCACGGCGGGCTTGGCGGGGGCGGCCGTTGCCGTGGTCCCCTCCGGGCTGAACATGAACTTCCGCGAGCCGATGGTTCCGGCGCTCACGCCCGGGGCCGTGCTCTTGGCGCGGGAGACCGGCGTGTTGCTGTCCATCCACTTTCCCTCAAGTTCCTTGTAGCCGGAATGACCCCGTCCCTCCGCGCGCGACTCGACGACGATGTCGTCCGCCGGCACGGCTGACGCTGACAGCAGGATGGCGGCTGCCAAGCCGCAATGAAACAAGCGCATGGAAAAACCCGTCCCTCTCACCAAGGATGATGCACATTCCGGCGCGGGGCACCGGATTTCTGCGAACCAGCCCAAAGTGGGGCGGGTATTTATCCAAATCAATGTCAAACTGATGGGGGGCATCGCGTCGGCGTGCATTTCCGTGGAATAGCGGGAGCGCCCCGGTTCTGCCCGCGGGTCCCTCCCGGATGGCCTTCCCCTCGGCCGGTGGCTGGATTTTCTGATTGCGTAAGTTGGTCAATCGGTAATCAGATTCCGCGTGTGCAGGGAGCGCCTGCGTCAAACCGATTATTATGACCTTCAGATCCCGCGGATTCCACAGCCCGACCCGTCGCGTGCGGCCCCCCATCCTTGCGGCCGCGTTGCTATGCGCGTCCCTTGCGCTGGTGTCCTGTGCGGGCCTCACCGGCACGCGGTCCGAACCGCCCGGCAGCCGCCAGGGTTTCGTCCAGCTGGCCAGCAGCGAGATCAATGGCCCGCTTCTGCCCGGTCACGAGCGGACCGACATCGCCCTCGAACCTGCCGATTCGCGCCAGCCGCTGGTCATGGTGGCGATTTCCGGCGGGGGAAGCCGATCCGCTTATTACGCCGCGTGCGTCATGGAGCATCTCTCCCGCATCGAAGCGCCGGGGTCCGGCGGACGAAGCTTCCTCGACACGGTCCGCGTCGTTTCCACGGTCTCGGCGGGCAGTCTTGCCGCCGGATGGTACCTGACCCACTACGACGAGCGGGGAACGAGTGACTTCTTCGCACGCTTCAAGTCGGCGATGGCGCAGAACCTCCAGTGGAAGACCTACGGTCACATGGTCACCTTCCCCCCGCTGGCCCTGCAATTGCTGGCTTCGTCGGTCACCCGCACCGACCTGCTCGCCGGCACCATCCAAGGCCTGATGGGCGGGCGTTACCGCACCTTTGACGACCTGCGGGAGCAGGAAACGCGGACCGAACAGCCCGCCCCCGTCTTTATCGTCAACGGCACCGTGTACAACTCCGGGCAGCGCCTCGTCCTCACCAACCTGCCGCCCGAACGCTTCCCCACAATTCTCGGCGTCGGCTCGTTCCATGCCAGGTCTTCCTCCAAGGACGCCGGAACCCTGGGCCAGCTCGTCCAGCCCCTCACGCTCGAGGACCTGGGCAGCGATGCCGGCAGCGTGCGCCTCGGGCAGGCCATCGCCACCAGCGCCGCCTACCCCATCATCCTCGCCCCGGTCCGTTACCGCGTCTTCCCGGACCGGGTGCACCCCAGGCTGTTCCAGAGCGGGCGGGCCAACAACGAACTCCTGGCCAGCAAGTACGTTTACGTCGCCGACGGCGGCGTCTACGAGAACAACGGCCTCGACTCGCTGATCAGCCTCACCCGCACCATCAGCCGCAACCGCCCCATCCTCTACATCATCATCGACGCCTCGCAAAAAATGGAGACCATGAAGATCGACACCCCGAAGGTGTGGGGCCCCGCGTCGGTCATCGGCCGGCTCTACGACATCGGCACGCTGCGCCCCCTCGCGCTCTACGGCTCCGTGCTGCAGCTCATCCACAACCCCGACCGGGTGGAGGCGGTGATGATCCGGATGGAAAGCTCCAACCCGGAAACCGAAGCCATGCTCAAGAACATCCCGACCCTCTTCAAACTTTCACCCAGCCACCGCGAGGCTCTTGAGCGCGCGGCGGCTGAAAACGTGGAGAGCATCCGCGGATACCTCCAGTCCGGTTACGGGCGCCTGGCCGCGGGACGCTCCGCGCCCCGGCAGGCCGCAAAGGGCGCGCGCTGATCCTGCGCGGGAAAACGCGGTCGGGGTCGGAAGCGGGATGCCCGCCGGGAAAAATGGTCGGGGCGGCCGGATTCGAACCGGCGACCTCCTGCGCCCAAGGCAGGCACGCTAACCAGGCTGCGCTACGCCCCGTCCGGCGGGAAGGTATGCGCCGTTTCCGGGGCTATTCACCGCCGCAACCCGGCGTTGGGGAATGGGCCCTCTCGGCCGCCAGGAATTTCCGCAGGTAATCGAGGTGGCGTCCCGTCCGGTAGGCGAAGTCCATCTCCTCGTTTTCCGTGCCGTACTTCTCGTGCAGGTGGCGGGCCAGCTGGGCCGCCAGCGGGGCGGCCAGCTCCTCGCGGAATTCGTGGGCCCGCGCAACCATGCTCTCCAGCAGGAAACCGTCGTCGGGACTGGTGAAAACACTCTCCGGCACTCCCGCATCCGCAAGCAGGGTGCTGAGCGGATCCTCATGGATCACCATGGTGCCCGCGGCGATGTCGCCGAGGCGAAGGTGCAGCGGCGGCGCCGCCATCACCGCACCCGCCGCCAGGTAACCGGCCGGGAGCGAGTCCACGGGACGAAGGGCATTGCGCATCAGGATGCGCAGAGGCGAGGGGCCGCGACCCGCGCGGTCGGTGACCCGGAGGCCGAGCATCAGTTTCCCGGGGCTGCGTCCCGATGTGACAAGCTCGGCAAACGTGCGCGCCGCGATGCCAAAGGCCCAGGCGCACAGCAGCGCCGCGGCCGTCCGCGGCAGGCCCGCCGTCACGGGCGACTTCACCAGCAGGTAGAAGAACAAACCCGCCTGCCACGGGAGCAGGATCAACCCGTCCAGAAAACCCGCCGCAAACCGCGATCCCGGGGTGGCAACGCGGCAGGCGACCACCGCCGGACCCCGTTCCACGTCCACAGCGGAGGTCAGCGCATCCGTCAGCCAGGGGGTGTGCGCGGTGTTCATCGTGCGGCCTATTGCGGTCCGTGACACGGCGGCCTGCAATCGCAAAGTGAACGAACTTCGGGCGGCCCGCTTCCGGCGGAAAACGGCAACGCCGTCCGGCGAAACGACGAACCCACACCTCCAATCGGGTCCGCCTCCCGAATTTCTCTCGCCTTCCCTTCCGTTGCGCCCCGAATGTGGGGCTGCAATGCAGATGGACGCATACACGGCACTTGTGGCGGCACACCGCAGGTCGGCAAACGGCATGGTTGGCCCGTCCCCGGGTCTGCCGCCGGGGGCAATTCCGTTGTCCGGGCGGGTGACCGCCCGCGACCGCCAGCAGGCCGGGGCACTGTTTGCCGCTGGATGGCGGATTCTCCTGAAGGGGGCGCCCGGATTCCCGGCTCGCCTCGAAAGGGAACTGGGTGACGATTGCCCGCCCCTGCTTTACGCCCTGGGGGATGTGGCGCTGGCCGGTCTTCCCGCGCTCGCGATCATTGGTACGCGCCGGCCTTCCCCCGGGGGCAGGAAGGCTGCAGCCGGATATGCGGCGGCTTTGGCGCGCCACCGCATAAGCGTGGTCAGCGGCAACGCCCCGGGTGCCGACAGCGCAGCCCACCATGGCGCCCTGGATGCGGGGGGCGTCACCGTTGTCTTTCCCCCTGTCCCGCCGGACCAGTTCGTGCCCGCGTTTGAACTGTCCCCCCATGCCGACCGGGCACTGGTCCTGACCGCCTTTGCGCCGGGGGCGGCCGTCCAGCCCTGGATGTTCTTGTCGCGCAACCTGCTGGTGGCGGCCTACTGCCGGGCCGCGCTGGTTGCCGAAACGGGAGTGCGCGGCGGCACGCTGAATACCGTGGCCCATCTTCGCCGCATGGGGCGTCCCGTATTCTGCGTCGAGCTGCCGCCGGTTTCCCCGCGCCACCGCGCGCACGAACTGCTGCGGGCCGGGGGGTGCCGGGCGCTTCCCCTCCTGCCGGACACGGGGGCGATTTCGGGGCTGCTGCAGGCCATGCGCCGTGCCCCGTCGGCCGCACCGCCGCACCAGGCCGACCTGTTTTCCGGGAACGCCGAACCGTGAGCCGCGAGTGGTATCGGGAGGCCTTCGGCCGGTTATACGCGGAGGTCTATGCCCATCGGGACGAATCCGAGGCCCGCGCCACCGTGGACCTGCTGCTGGCCGCCACCGCGGTCGGCGCCGGCGCGCCAATCCTCGATGCGCCCTGCGGGGCCGGGCGTCACGCCCGCGAGTTCGCCCGGCGCGGATATCCCGTCTGTGGAATGGACCTCAGCGCCGACCTTCTATCCCTCGCCGCCGCCCGCGCCTCCTCCCTTGTCCGCCTTGCGCGCGGCGACCTGCGCAACCTCCCTTTCGCGTCGTCTTCGTTCGGCCTGGTGACAAACCTTTTCTCCAGTCTCGGCTATTTCGGGGAGGAGCACGAGAACCGGCGGCAGGTTTCGGAACTCGCGAGGGTCTGCCGTCCGGGGGGCTTCGTGGTGGTGGACTTCTTCAACGCTTCCCATGTGGCGCGATCCCTCCGTCCCGAGTCTGAGCGAACCACGCCCGGCGGGCTGCGCGTCCGCGAGACACGCCGGATCACCGGAGACCCGCCCCGGGTCGAGAAGCGGACCGAGGTGCGGGGCGCACATGACGGGGATGAGGTTCGGATGTGGACCGAATCCGTTCGCCTGTATGAGCCGGCGGAAGTTGAGCAGCTCGTTGCCGCGAGCGGCCTGAGGACTCGCCATTTGTTCGGTGACTACGACGGCTCGCCTCATGGACCCGGCTCGCCGCGCTTCATCCTGGTGGGCGAGAAGCCATGATCCGCGTAGTGACCCTGGCCATCGTGGTGGCCCTGGCCTCTGCCGGGGGCGCGCAATCCGAGCGCGGCGAAGGGGTGCGCATCTCGCCCGCGGACTCTTCGCGCCTGGCCATGTTCCGCAATCCCCAGGTTCCCGTTTTTTCCCCGGGCAACACCGGACTGGCGTTCTTCGCGGCGCCGCCTGCCCTGCCGGCCGGCAACGCGGATCCCACGGGTGCCTGGTCCTGCGATGGCTGGGCCGTCGGGTTCGCCGATCCCCGCTACACCCTGCGCGCCAGCGATCCGGATTCACCCACCTCACCCTCCGCGTACTGGCAGCGCGTCCGCGGCCACGCCCTCCAGGCCTGGTCGTGGGGATTGGTGGCCGATTACCGCATCACCGGCGAACTGACCGACGAACTGGTCACGTCCGGACCCGTACCGCGCAGCTTCGCATCGCGCCTCGCCGAGGCGTGGCGCGATGTTCCGTCGCCCATGATCAGCGTGGACACCGATCCCGGCGATCCCGTCCTCGGGGAACTGCTCCCGGCTCTCCGCAAAGCGCTTCCCAGGTCGCTCATCGGGCTCATGCTGGATCCTTCCGATTCCACCGCGACCACCCTTGGGCGGTGGGACTTCTTCATCGTGGATCCGGGCGACGCTCCGGTTCCGTTCCGGGATCAGGCCGCGGTCTCCTACTGGCGTGCCCGGCTTGGCGGACGCCCCGTTCTCTTCCAGCTTCGCAAGCCGGATTTCGCCGCGGGGATGTTCTGGATCGCCACCGGGGTTGCCGGGCTCTATTTTGACGACATGCCCGGTCCGGGATCGCTGGAGCACAGACGCGACAGCATGGAACTCCGCGCCCTCTCCCAGTTCAGGATGCGTTTCACGGACGGCACGATCCGCCTGATGCCGGAACTGCTCGCCCCGGGCGTGGATGTTGCCTTCGGCTCCCCACAATTTGCCGCCCGCCTGCTCAACTCCGAGGCTGGGGGGGCCGACATCCGGTTTCCCGGCGGGAGCGGGGGGGGAGAATTCTTCGGATTCTGGTATGGCCCGGACCACGACGAAACCATTGCGCAGCCGGTCCGTCCCATCCCGCCTTCCGGGATCATGCGGGTTCGGAAACCCGACCCGACGCGGTGGCTTTACTGCACGGCCGCAAGAACGCAGAGCAAAGACTCCGATACCACCACGCCGTGGCCCCGGCCCGACGAACCGTGACCTGTCCCACGCAATAAACCAGGGAAAGCCCGATAAACACCTACATCATGGCACGCAAGAAATCCGACACCGCGAAAACCGTCCTGCTTCTCGCCGAACTCACCGGCCTTGGCCTTTCCATCTACCTGATACTGGTCGGCATCGGGCTTTTCACCGCGCCCTGCCCCCGCGGCAGCAGCATTTTCGCGTGTCATTCGGTGCTCACGGGAGCTTACTCCAAAATCGGACCAATTCCGGTTGCCGCCATGGGTATGGCCTACTTCGTGGCGCAACTGACCCTCACGCTGCTCCTGCGGCGAAAGGGAGTGGTGCCGGTTCTCAAACTGGCCGCCGTGCTGTCCGGGCTGGCTTTCGTGGCGTACCTGCGGGCGGTCGAGATCCTCTGGATCAAGGCCATCTGCGTCTGGTGCTGGGGCGTCGCGCTCACGGTGCTGGCCGAGGCTTTCTTCACGATATCCGTGGCCACGCCCCCTCTGCCCAAACTCTCCGCCCTGGATCGCTTCGCCGCGCTGGTTATCGTTTTCCTCACGCTGATCGGCGCCAGCCTGGGTGTCGGGTACCTGGTTGGCCCGCAGGAACCCGTCCGCCGCGGACCAAAACCCGGCCCAGCCGTCGCGTCGCGCACGCCCCAGCCCGACCGAACCGGCCAGGCCCCCAAGCCCCCGGTGAATTCGGCGGCCAAACCGAAGACCGGTTCTGAGCATGAGACCCCGAAGCCGGCGGCCACCAAGGCCGCGGCCGGCGACGATGTGCCGGAAGGTGAGATGACCGCGGAGCAGCTGACCCTCGCCCAGAATGGCTGGCGCATCGTTTCCAGCGCAGCCCCCATCGAACGGGCCGTCAAATCCTCGCCCCCCGTGCTGATGCTGGCCTTCAAATCCGAATGCGTGGAATGCCAGGGATTCATCTACGGAACCCTTTCGACGCCCGTGCTCGACGGCTTGGGACTGACCCGGTTTGCCATCGAGGAGAAGAGCCTCAAGGGAACCATCTCGGACATGGTGGTGAACGTGCCCACCCTGCTGCTTTTCGATCGGAACGGCAAGATGGTTTACAAGCACGAAAGCCGGATTGCCGGGGACGCGCTCAAGGCGCAGATTCAGAAGGCCCTCGGCCGCCCGTAGCGCGCCGCCGCCACATCCACGCCGCGGCGGCCGCCGCCATCGCGAGGCTGATCCACTGCGACAGCGCAAGCCCGAAGAAGATCCCCCGGTCCTCGTCGCCGCGGGCGAACTCCACCGTGAAACGGATCGCCGCATAGCCGCAAAGGTACGCAAGGGTCGTCGTGCCCGCGCGGCGGGACTTCAGGGCGATCCCAACCAGGATCCCGAAAAGCAGCACATTCAGCCCCGCCTCGACCAGCTGCACCGGGACGACCGGCAACGATGCGTTGTCGGTTGGCCCAACCAATCCTCTTGCCAGGTGATCCAGGAACGCAGGCGATCCCTCGGGGGGACCCTGTCCGGGGATGCGGGGAAAGCGGACGGCGCACCATGCGGCCCCGTTGCCCGCAAGGCATCCGTAACAGCATCCGGACAGGAAGCACCCCACCCGGCCCAGCGCGTGGGAAATTGCCAGGGCCGGGGCAAAGGCGTCGGCGGCGCTTGTCACCTGTATCCGGTGGCGGCGGCACACGCCGACAAATGCGGCGCCCCCTGCGGCCAGGCCACCGAGAAACACGCCGCCCCCGCCGGACAATAGCGATCCGAGCGGGTCGCGGACGGTCTCGCGCCAGGTCACAAGCATGTATAGGAAGCGGGCGCCGGCGATGCCCGCGAGCACGCTCCAGAACACGGCATCCAGAACGAAATCAAAGCCGACCCCGCGCCGCCGTCCCAGCGCCGCCGCCACGGCCGTTGCCACCAGGATCCCCAGCGCCACCATCGCGCCATACGACTGGATATCGACGGGGCCAAGCCTCAGCAGGGTCGGGTGCACGCCGGCTCAGTATTCCCGGAACGAGTTGGGACCCGTTGATGCGGCCCCCGTGAAATCCCACAGCGGGCCGCCGACCGTCGCGTAGTCCACGTCCACCTGGGCGATCGCGTACGAGCCCAGCCGCACCCAGCCCACCTTCGGACCGGCTGCATCCGTGACATCCCAGCTGACCGCGGGCGTCGGCGAACCGTTCTTGTAAACGCGGATGGCCAGCGTGTCCCCGGTTGCGGTCACGCGGGCTTCGAAGGTGTCCCCGGAATTGATGCCGCCGGCGACTGCCGCGTTGAACGAGCCGACCTGCGTCCACAGGCCGGTTCGCCGCAGCACGACCCGTCCGGAGTTGGCCGGCGACGGCGTCGAGAAGAATGTGAGCGAGTAGCCGCTGCTTCCCTCGCGCAGGCGGATGTCGAAATTCGCCTCCGGGCTGGACGCGCCGGCCTTGCTCGCGTTCACGAAGGTGAAGCGCGACGCGAAGGTGAAGTCGCCGAAAACATACCCGCGGGTGCGGATGTCCGCATTGCCGAACGTGTTGCCGTTGCCGCGGAACGAGGCCACGCCGCCCGAAACGCCGACCGTCCCGCCGCTGCCCGTGGACAGGTACCAGTCGGGCAGGGCCGGGGTCGTGTCCAGCGACGAACCCGCGAAGTCATCCCGCCACCACGAAGAGGACTGCGGCCAGGCCGCACCGCCGCCGTTGGCGCCGCGGGGGTAATTCAGTTTCGCCGCGCCCTGGAACGAATGCCAGACGCAGGTCGTGGATGTCGGGCTGGGAATCTGGCCCTTCCAGTATTCGAGGCTCATGCGGTTCCATCCGTCGCCCACCGAAGCTCCGCTGCTGGGATGCACAAACCAGCAGGTGCCGACAATGTTCTGGTTCGCAAGGCCGGGAATGGTTCCCCCGGTGCCCGCGTTCCATGCGGCCAGCGTCTGGTAGGCGCGCTGCACAAAAGAAATGCCGATGTTGTGGTTGGCCAGGTCCGGCATGTCCTTGTTGAATTCGGTCAGGAACACCGGTTTGCCGTAATGGCCGAGTTGCCCTATGATGCAAAGTTGCTCGCGCACCGCGTCCATGAAGCCTTCGTTGCCGAAGTCCGGACCGCCGGGTTCGGCGTAACTGTGAATGGCGAAACCCTCGACCTTTGACGGGTCCACGGAGTTCACCCGCTTGATCTGGCGCCACAGGAACTCGTTGCCGTCCATGAAGACCACCCCGCCTGCCTGGCTGGGCGAAACCGGCTGCATGAGCGGGATCGGGCGCCCGGCCGAACCGGTGGTGATCGTGATGATCTGGTCGCGCACGGCCATGTAGCAGTCCGCATACTGTTCGGGCGTCGGTTCCCAGAGGGTATCGTAGAGTTTCAGGCTGCCGTCATCCCGCGTGTAGCGGTGGTTCTCGTCGCGGATGTTCACCTCGTTGCCGATCACATAGTAGCGCGCGGTGTCCTTCATCAGTTGCGCAACCGCTTTCGCATCCGAGGCGAAATTGGCATTGGTGTAGGGATCGGATGGGTGCGGGACATTCCGTCCGTACTGCGGGTGGATGCGCACGATGGGAGTGTTCTTCTTCCCACCCTGCGTGGCCCGCCGGAAACTGTACGACATGTAACCGTCCGCTGTCTTGTTCGTCGGTCCGAACGCGCCGCCCTGCCACGCCCAGTTCCAGAACGGCGCGCTGGTTGAGTCCGTATCCGTGGCCACGAAATCCAGCAACCAACCTCCGCCGTTGCCCGCGATGTTCGTGCTTCCCACCGGGCCTCCGGTATCACCCAGGACAGCTTCGGCGTCCGTGTAGACGGGTGCCGCCGCCAGGCCACCGTTGGCGTTCTGGTCCGAGAAAAAATGGAGTCCGACCAGCTTGTTGGTCTCCACATACTGGGCTGCGGAAACAGTCGTGAGCATCGCGATGCAAGCGCTTACGAAATTATGGCGACATGACATTCGGGGGCACCTCCGGGGGGTTGTCGTCGAAACCACTGAATCCCCGCGCATCCCGATGCGGAAATTCCAGAGGAATCGTGATCCGGCGGCCCAAAAATCACCCAACCGGACCCGGCCTGAGTAGCTGGTCCAGGTCGGCACTCGGGCTCACCCGTCGTTCCGAAACAGAAAACCGGGTTTCCGGCTGGCCTCAGCGGCCAGCCTGAAACCCGGTGCCATATTATCAGAGTCTGACAATAACCGCCGGGCTCAAAGGACCTTGCGGCCCGCCGCATCCGGGATTTTCCCGCCCGCGATCAGGATCACGTCCAATACCCACCAGATCCCGAGAAGTCCCAGCGTGAAGAGTTTCAGGAAGAACATCCGGCGGTAACCCAGATAGCGCCGATCCGCACCCAGGAACCCCAGGAGGATCGAAAGCGCCAGGGCCTTGGACCCGGATTTTTCCTCTCCGACCTCATCCATGGCCCGCCATTCCAAGTCGTCGAAAACCAGTCCGCGAACCTCGTACATCAGGATCGTCCACACGCCCCAACTCAAAAAGAAGTACAGGAAAAGCGTAAAATACTGGGAACTGCGTGGCGAAGACGACTGCAGGTGCTCGCGGAGCCAGCCCTGGAAGTCCGGGTTGAAGACGACAAGCAGGAAGATCCCCACCAGCATCAGGGCTGACATGATGGGGAGGAAAAGGTAAGAGAAGAAGCGGACCGCGAAGTCGAATTCCGAGGCCAGGGCCACCGGGGCCTCCTCGGCTTTCGGTTCCGGGTACTTCTCAAGCGCCCCGGCGATCTCCTCCGAGGCCGCGATAACCGGCTTGATGCGCAGGCCGGCCACGTCCCTCAGGTTGTCCAGCAATACCACATCCGAGGGATCCTCCATCGCCACCACCAGGCCGTCGCGGTCCAGCTTCACCGGCACCAGCCGGTGTTTGCGGGCGGTTTGGGCCGGGATGTACGTGTAGAGGATCGGATCGATGTCGGCGGACTGCAGGGTGACCATGGGCACGCCGAACTGCCTCTTGAAAAAGTTCAGGCGCTTGGTTTCGTCGATCGTTCCCGTCTCTACCAGGATTCGCATCAGCGGTTGGTCGGTTTCCCGTTGCCGCGCGAGGGCCGCATCCAGTTGGACTCCGTTTATGAGGCCTTCGCGCAACAACAGGTCGCCGAGATTATGAACGGCCGTTGCTCGATTTGGCACCGTGGGTCAGGCTCCTTTCATTGCATGAAGTGCCCGCGCACGCACGCCGCGCCGCACGCGGTCCTGCCATGAAAGGATTATGGCGGTCGGAACTCGTTTCCTGTCAAGCCGAAGTGGACTCGAAACGGCTAAACAGTATATGTTGTCGACGCGGTTGTGCCACCCCGCCCGGTCCAGTTTGTGTGAAAAAACTCCCCGCGCGGCCGGTCCACGCGCTCATACGTGTGGGCACCGAAGTAGTCACGCTGCGCCTGGAGCAGGTTCGCCGGAAGGCGTTCGGCCCGGTAACCGTCGAAATACGCCAGCGCGCTGCCGATGGAGGGAACGGGAATCCCGCGCATGGCCGCCTCGGCCACCACCCGCCGCCAGGCCGGGGCCGCCCGGACCACGGCGTCCCGGAAAAAGGTGTCCAGGAGAAGGTTCACCAGGCCCGGATCGCGGTCAAAGGCCTCCTTGATGCGGGCCAGAAAGCGGGAGCGGATGATGCACCCGCCGCGCCACATCAGCGCGATTCCCCCGTAGTTCAGGTTCCAGCCGTGGTGCTCGGAGGCCGCGCGCATCAGCTGGTAGCCCTGCGCGTAACTGACGATCTTGGCCGCGTACAGCGCGTCGTGCAGGTCGGCCACGAACTGGTCCCGGTTCGCCACGGCAATCGCCTTGGGTGCCGCCCCGGCGAGCACCCGGGAAGCCGCAACACGCTCGTCCTTGAGGGCCGAAAGGCAGCGCGCAAACACCGCCTCCGCGATCAGCGTGAGGGGCTGCCCGAGGTCCAGCGCGTTGATCGCAGTCCATTTCCCCGTGCCCTTCTGGCCCGCCGCATCCAGGATCCGGTCCACCACCGCCTCGCCTCGCTCGTCCCGGTAGGCAAGGATGTCGCGGGTGATCTCGATCAGGTAACTGTCCAGTTCCCCGGTGTTCCACTCGCCGAAGGTGCCCGCCATTTCTTCCAGGTTCATCCCGGCCGCCTGGCCCATCAGTTGGTAAACCTCGCCGATGAGCTGCATGTCCCCGTACTCGATCCCGTTGTGGACCATCTTCACGAAGTGCCCCGCGCCGCCGGATCCCACCCAGTCACAGCAGGCTTCACCCTCCTCCGTCTTCGCGGCGATTGCCTGGAAGATCGGTTTCACGTGCGGCCACGCCGCGGCCGATCCGCCGGGCATGATACTCGGACCGGTCAGGGCGCCTTCCTCCCCGCCGGAGACTCCGGTGCCGATGAACAGGAGTCCCCTTGCCTCCAGTTCGGCGCACCGCCGGGCCGAATCCTCGAAGTTGGAGTTGCCCCCGTCGATCACGATGTCGCCGGGTTCCAGGTGTGGAAGTGCCTGCTGGATGAACGCATCCACGGCGCCGCCGGCCTTGACCATCATCATCAATTTGCGGGGTTTGGCGAGGGAGGCACACAGTTCCCCGACCGAGTGCGCCCCCACGATGCTCAATCCTTTGGCCCGACCCGCCAGGAACTCATCCACCCGGGACACCGTGCGGTTGAAGCATGTCACGCGGAACCCCCGGCTCGCCATGTTCAGGATCAGGTTCTCACCCATCACCGCCAATCCAACAACGCCAATGTCCGATTTCTGCTCCACGGTCCGTCCCTTTTGTTTCGTGATTTGGCGGGAGTTTGGGGGGCGGCGTTTTCGTGTGCAAGTCTGATGAGCAGACCGGCACATGGACGGCCCGGCCGACTGGAATCCGCGGTATGGGTGGGTCCGAAGGGTCCGCGGGGCGGCCCGTTGATTTTCCCTGTCAAATTGACCGGCCCGATTTTGGATCCTGGATGGTAGTGTCCCTGATCATGGGATTGTTCGGCGTCAGCGACGAAAAGGAAACGGCCCTCGCGGCCCGCATGGCCAGGCTGGGCATCGCGGAGGCCGACCTGGAGGAGCAGTTCGTGCGTTCCGGCGGGCGTGGCGGGCAGAATGTCAACAAGGTGGCCACCTGCGTTTACCTCAAGCACCTGCCCAGCGGAACCGAGGTCAAGTGCCAGCGCGAACGCAGCCAGCTGATGAACCGTTTCTGGGCCCGGCGCATCCTCTGCGACAAGATCGAGCAGCGCGTGCTGGGCGCCGCCAGCGAGGCCCGCCAGCGTGCCGAGAAGATCCGCCGCCAGAAACGCAAACGCTCCAAGCGCGCAAAGGAGAAAATGCTGGACGATAAGCGCCACCAATCCGAAAAAAAAGAGGGGCGCAGAAAACCGGGCGGGGAAGGGGAGTGACGCGGGTCCCATTCCGGTTTTCCACCCTTTTCTGCCGTCTGGCGGACGGGAGGCCCCGGACAAGTGTCCGATTTTCAGCCGGAATGACCCGGATCAGCACTAAACTTGTCATTGTCCTGCCGCAAATCCGTAGTTGACGCGGCCCCGGAGGTCTGGCGATTCGTCGCAGTCATGCCCGAACCGGCAGCCCGGCTTTTGGGTCGTTCTTCCGCCGGCATGGCAAGAAAATCGCCAAGGCATACCCCCTGATGAAACCAAGCATGGCCCCCTTTCGTCGCGCCCTCATTCCCGCGGTCGCGGCACTCGCCGTTCTCTGCGCCCCGCACGCTCCCGCGCAAACCGTCCTGCGCCTCGTGGCATCGAACATCACCAGCGGCAACTTCCAGGATTACCAGGCTCCCGGCACCAACATCCACAAGGCGCTGAAGGCCGACGTGGCGATGATGCAGGAGTTCAACGTCCCGGGCGCAAATGATGACGCGGCCGTGAACGCGCCACCTTCGGCGCCGGCTACGAGTGGCGCCGCGAGCCGGCCTCCTCGGCCAACATCCCGAATGGCGTGGTCAGCCGCTACCCGATCATCGCCTGGGGCGAGTGGAACGACACGCTCGTTTCGGACCGCGACTTCGTGTGGGCGCGGATCGACATCCCGGGGACCATCGATCTCTACGTGATCAGCGTTCACCTGCTCACCAGTTCGTCCGGGAACCGCAACAGCGAGGCCCAGCAGATCGTCAACACCTACATGCCCACCCTGAACATCCCGGCGGACGCCTATGTGTGCATCGCCGGCGACTTCAACACCGACAGCCGCAGCGAGGCCTGCATCTCCACCTTCAGTTCCAAGTTCGTCACCGCCTCGCCCTATCCCGCGGGGCAGGACGGCAACCTCAACACCAACGCCGGCCGCTCCAAGCCCTACGACTGGGTGGTGGTGAACTCCAATTTGCACGCCCTGCGAAGCGCCACCACCTACGGCTCATTCTCGTATGCCAACGGCCTCGTTTTCGACACGCGCGACTTCACCCAGGCCCAGCTGAACTCCGCGTTCTCACCGTGCCTCGTCGCCGACAGCGGCGCGACCAACATGCAGCACATGGCCGTCGTCCGCACCTTCAACATCCCGGCCGGGGGCACGGTTTCCAACGGCGACTCGGTCACCGTGTCGACCACCGATCGCGCACCCGGCACGGCGAATTCCTCCACCGTGGTGCCCATGCTGTCGGTCACGCTGACCGCTTCCGCCAACGAGTGGGATGCCCAGACGGTGTCGGTCAACCAGGTGGGAACGATTCCGGACGCGAATGTGTCGGCCCGCGCGATCCTCGACGCCAACAACAACGGCGTGATCGACAGCGGCGAGACCGTCCTCGCCACCTCGCCGTTCAGCAGCGGTGCGGCCAGTCTCTTCCTGTCGCCGCCGCCGCGGGCCACGCCGGGCAACCCGATCCGCCTGCTCCTGGCCGCCAGCATCGGGTCCGGGGCCGCGACGGGCGCCACTGTCCAGTTCCGCCTCAACGCGAACGGCATCGCCCACGGTTCCACCGGGGGGACCGACCTGGATCCGGCGTTCGCGGCGGTTCTGTCGGGCACCACCACCGTCAGCACGCCCCCGCCATTCGTGGGGCCGCCCGTCGTCATCAACAAATACTTCAACTTCGGGACGGCTGCCTCGGGTGATGTGGTGGAACTCCTGGTCGTCAAGGACGGCCTCGATATGCGGGGGATGATCCTCAAGGACTTCAGCAGCAGCATGGCCAGCGACGGCGGCGGGAAATACACCTTCTCCACAAACGCCCTGTGGAGCAACCTTCGCGCCGGAACGCTGATCGTGCTTCCCAACAACAATTCGGCGAACGACACCACAACCGGTGGGTCGGACTTCACCCTCGATGTCGGGCTGGGAAACGCGACCTACTTCACCAACAGCGGCGGCACATTCGATATCGGCGCCACCGAGATGGTCATGATCAAGTCTGCGGGCAGCGGCGCGGCCGGGGTCACCGGGAGCATCCATGCCCTGGCGTCCGGAACTGCGGGAGCCCAATACACGGCGGCCCCGACGCCGAAGTTGCGCGCCGCCACCTCCACCGGCACGGGGCAGTACTGTTACGCCGACAACAGCAACGCATCGCCCGCCAGCGTGTCCGTCCTCTCGAACTACACCGATGGTACCGGCACGGCGACCGGCGGGGCAACCGGACTGACCCTGGGCGCCGCCAACAACGCCAACAACCAGGCGTTCATCACCTTCCTGCGCGGCCCCGCGGCGGATCCTGCGACCAACGTTTCGGCCGCAGGGTGCCGCATCTCCTGGAGCGCGCTTCCGACCGCCGTGGATTACCAGGTGGATGTGGCGACCGACGCGGCATTCACGTCCCTGGTCACCGGCTACAACGCGCGCTCCAGCGGCGGAAACGCCTTCCTGGATCTCATCGATATCGGGCTGGGCACCTTCTACTACCGTGCCCGCGGTGTGAACCCGGAAACCACGGTCAGCGGTGTTGCCGGGACCAACAATGTCGTGCTGACCACGTCCGTTTCGGCGTGGGATGCCTACTGATTCGGAAGGCGAAGTTTACGCCAGCGAACGGAGGATTTGCAGCCCTTTCGCCAGCCGGTCATCCGCCGTCGCGTAGGAGATGCGGAAGTGCGTGTCCCTGTCCGAGAACACGTTTCCCGGGATGATGAGCACGTTCTTCTCGATGGCTTTCGTCACGAAATCGGTGGCCGTGACGCCCTCGGGGGAGGGGACAAACGCGTAGAAGGCACCGCCCGGCCTGATCAGTCCGAATTTGTCGCCCAGCGCCTCGGCCACCATGTCGCGCTTGCGGCGGTACGCAGCCACCTGCTCGCCCATGTCCGTTCGCAGGGCCAGCGAGCTGGCCACCTGCGCCATGCTGGGCGCGCAGACGAAGCTGTACTGCTGCAGCATCGTCATTTTCTCAACCACCTGGGCCGGTCCGGTTGTCCAGCCCATGCGCCAGCCGGTCATGGCGTAACTCTTCGAGAAACCCCGCATCAGCAGGGTGTTTTCGTACACCGAGGCGAGGCTGGTGAACGGCTCATCGTAGCAGAAAAGGTCGTAGATCTCGTCGCTGATGACCAGCAGGTTGTGGCGCCGCGCCACCCCGGCGATCGCCTCCAGTTCCGCGCGCGAGTAGACGGCGCCCGTGGGGTTGCAGGGGCTGTTGAGGGCCAGGATCCGGGTGCGCGGCGTGATCGCCGCCTCGATGCGGGCCGCGTCCGGCTTGAAATCCGGGTAGGTGTCCACGCACACGGGCACGCCGCCCGCCAGGTTCACCAGGTGACGGTACATCACGAAATACGGATCGAGCAGGATGACCTCGTCGCCTGGGTTCACCAGCACCATGAACGCCAGCAGCAGCGCGCCCGAAACGCCCGACGTCACCAGCACCGGGTGTTCCTTCGGGTCCGTCCAGCCAAACTCCCGGGAGGCGAGCTGCCAGATCGATTCCCGCAGTTCCGCAAGGCCCTGCGTTTGCGTGTACTTGTTGAACCCGCGGCGGATCGCCTCCACGGCCTGTTCCCGGATCGGCTCCGGAACGTCGAAATCCGGCTGCCCGATGGACAGGTTGATCGGATCCTTCATCGTCGCGGCCAGGTCGAAAACCTTGCGGATCCCGCTGGCGTCAATCATGGACATCCGGTCGGCGAAGGGGAACTCAAGCGGCGAATTCATCGTTGTCTCCTGCTGGTGGGGTGGCGTTTCAAAGGTAGTCCGCCGGGCGCGAATGCAAGCGGAACTGGCGCGGTCTCCCGCCCGCCGAACCCCGGCGCACGGGGATGCTACTGCATTTCACTCCACGAATCGACGGCCGTGATCGAGATCGGGACGATCTTCACGGCATCGGCGACCACCAGTTTGGCCGTGTCGCTGATGGCGTTGCCCAGGCTCAGGCCCTCGCTGGAACCGCCCGTGAAATCGTACTGCCCGAGCGACCGCCAGACCCCGCCCTGCACCTGCTGGTTGACGCGGACCTCGGTCGCGCCCCCGCCATGCGTGATCGTATACGGGGAATCCGTTGCCCGGTTCGACGCCTCGGGATACCAGACAAAGACCTCGTAGCGTCCCGGTTTGGTGATGAGGAACCGCCAGGTCGCCGTGCTGGGAGGGTCCGTGCCCCAGCTGTACAGGTACGACGCGCCGTACTTGTTCGGCTGGGAGGAGCCGCTCGTCCAGGTGCCGGTGGCCGAGAAGCGCGGGTCCCCGTTGTCGATGACATTCAGGTCCAGGCCCGGCGGAATCTGGAGCGTGTCGAGCAGGTTGCCGGCCCCGTCGAGGCACTCCGCCTTCCAGAACATCGGCACCACCGTCACGCTGCAGCCGGTCAGCAGCAGGCGCCCGTTGGCCCGCGTCGTCGTTTCCCCCAGGAAAGTCCCGTCCGCGTACACGCGTGCCCTGACCGCGTTGTAGTGATAGACTTCCACGCGGAACGGGGTTCCGGGCACGACCGTCTTCAGGTCGTTCACGACCAGGTCGCCGTTGTTCGCCGGCGTGGCCGTGGTGTCGTAAGCCGCCCAATGGATCGGGGAGTTCTCCGCCACCCTGGCCTGCAGTTCCCGAAGGGACGGCGTGGCCAGCATGTCCCAGTTCGATTTCGAATCCCGCGCCATCAGGCCGGCCGCGCTGCCCGCCGCGCTCCCGATGGCCCACTCGATGGGGTGCAGGCGGTATGCCGCGTTCGTGATGTAGGTCCCCGCGATCAGTTTGCCCGCCGCCAGCAGGTTGCGGACGTTCGCCGAACCCAGCGCGCGGTAGGGGATGTAGAAAGGCGCGGCCTGCGAGAACGGCGGGCTCATGCCCGTGCTCACCTTGGTGGCGTGGATGTCCACCGCGTAATTGCCGATCCCGACCGAGTCGAAGAAACGGAATGACGAGCCGCCGGTGTAACCCGAGGCCGCCGTGTTGACAAAGGTGCGGCCCAGCAGCCGGAAGTTGTCGAGCCCGATGATCCTCCGCGTGCACCGGATATAGGGGAACTTGGAGAGGCCGAGCCCCGTGTCCATCATGTTCAGCGCGTCGCCCCCGTGAGGCATGCGTGTGTCCCACGCCACGGGGCGGTTGGCCTTCATGAAGAAGTACCACGCCACGGCATGCTTCTCGGCCTGCGACAGGTGGGCCATGTCGAGGCCGCCGCGCCAGTCGGCCGCCTCCGCCGCGCACGACGCCGTGTCCAGGTAGATCGAGCCGTAGGGGTAATCGTTGCCCGGGTACCAGTTCTGCATGCTGACGTCGCCCGCGTAGGCCGCATCGCTGTTCAGCGCGCCCGCGCACAGCAGCCGCCGGTACGACCAGACGCGCAGCCAGGTGTACGATCCCAGGGAGAAGAACGAGCTCACCTGGTTGGCGTAGTAAGTGTCAAAGTCGGCCCATGGCGCCTTGAGGTCCAGTTCCGTGGAGGTGGCCGCGTCGCCCGTCATGCAGAACGGGAAGACCGTCGCCTGGCTTCCGTGCTCGTCGATCAGCGGCAGGGTGCCGTCCTCGTTCATGTACTCGGTGGTCTTCTCGCGGCCCACCGTGTATTTCGCGCCCGAAAGCACGATGGCGTCCGCCATCTCCGACGCGTCGATCACCACCAGGCCGCGCCCGGCGTCCAGCGGCACCACGCCGTGGACCGCCTTCGTGAAATCCGCCGAGTCGGCGGGGCTGTACCAGTCCGGCAACTCCTGCGAAAGCAGCTTCGAGTGGGGCTTGTAGCCGTTGCGCGGCGTGCGCTGGATCACCGTCATCGATGTGATGCGCTGCGCGGACCCGTGCGCGTCGGTCACCGGGGCCGTCTGCGTCTGCTTCACCACCGCCATTTTCATCACCGTGATGTTCGCGACGGCGCTCGTCATCTCGTCCAGCGCCCAGGCCCCCGTGCGCGGGTCGAACGCCTCGCGGCTTACCCAGCAGGCTCCGTTCGGGGCCAGCCCCGTGCCGGGAGCCCACGCCGGTTTCGTCCGCATCCGGTTCAGCCAGTCCAGGTAATCCGCCGGGTAATAGGTCGACGGGTTGTTACGCATCAGCGTGGCGCCCGGGTTGTGCCAGGCATTGTCGATCGCCGAAACCCCCTGCGAAGTGGACTGCCCGCCCAGCCAGTCCGTGGGTTCCACGAGCAGGATCTGGGCCGACGGATTGACGCGCGCCGCCGCCAGGGCCGCCGCAGGGGCGCTGAACGAGCCGCCCACCACAACGATGTCGGTGGCGAGGGTGGCCGCGTTCGCGGGGGTTGACGACATAAGGAGACCTCCGAGGGGGATGCATGCCAGGGCGGCTGCGAGGGTTTTGCGCAACGATTCGTTCATGTTCGTAATTTCTGCCCCTGCTTCCGGAAGCCGAAAGCGGGGGAACCTGGAATGGTGGCGAAGCCTAGCCGATGCGTTCCACGCGGAGCGTGAACTCGCCCGTGACCTCGGTGTGAAGCCGAATCTTCACCTTGTGGTCGCCAAGCGTCTTGATGTGTTCGCCATGTTCAATCTGTTTCTTGTCCACAATATAACCGGCCGCCTTCAGGGCGTCCGCGATTTCCTGCGTGGTGATGGAACCGAACAGTTTCTCGCTCTCGCCGGCCTTGGCCTTCACCGTGACCACGACGCCCTTGAGCTTCTCGGCCAGTTCGCGCGCGTCGGCCGACTTCTGCGCCAGCAGTTCCAGCGCCTTCTTCTTCATCTTCTCGTAGCGCTGGCGGGCCGCCGGGGTGGCCTCGTCCCCCAGGTTCTTCGGTTTCAGGAAATTGCGGAAATAGCCCTCGCTCACCTTCACCAGATCGCCCTGGCGGCCCAGGCCCTTCACGTCGTCGAACAGGATGACTTCCATGCTGCGCTCCTTGGGGGTTCCGGGCGCCTCGCGGCCGCCCGCATCATTATCCACTTGCCAACGGGCACCATCAGGATTTCCTGATCATGCCTTTTCCACACAATTCCTTAGGAGAATCTACCGGCCCAATCCGGCTTTTTTCGCCCGAAACCGCCCCAGGGCGGGCCGCGGGCGCCTCGCCGGACGCCTGAGAACCATGCGCCATTCGATCCTCAAGCGATTCATCTGGGTCATCGTGTTCGCGGTGCTCCTGTACACGGCCTTCTTCATCTGGAGCGACCTGAAACGGAACATCGAGACCCTGCGGGCCTTTCCGTGGCGCATTCTCCCGGTCATCCTCGCCGCCGTCACCATGAACTTCCTGCTCCGCGAGCTGAAGTGGGACTACTACCGGCGCGCCGCCGGAATCCGCGTTCCCCGCCTGGGCAGTTTCCTCGTCTTCTTCAGCGGCTTCAGCATGGCCATCTCGCCCGGCCGCATCGGCGAACTCATCAAGCCCTTCATGTACAAGGAGTACTTCGGCCAGAAGATGCGCCGCTCCATCCCCCTGGTCTTCTGCGAGCGCGTTTCGGACCTGCTGGGCATGATCGTGCTGGGCGTGGCCACCGTGGTGCCCTACATGGCCACCGCCGGCTCCGGCCGCTTCACCGGGCCCATCACCACCGGCGCCATCTACGCCTTCCTGGCCCTGTCCGTCGTGACCATGGTGGTGCTCGTGGGCGTCTTGCGCAGCAAGCGCATGATGTACCGCATTCTCATCGGGCTGGGCCGCCGTCGCCGGCTGGCCGGGCCCATGTCCAAACTCCGCAAGCTTTACCACCGCACCTACCCCCTCCTGACGGCCAGGAACCTCGCGGTCACCACGGCGATGGCCTCGGTAAGCTGGTTTTTCGAGTGCGTGGCCGTCCTGCTCATCCTCCACGGCGTGGGTGCGACCGGCGTGACCCTGCCCCATGCCACCTTCATTTTCTGCATGGCCACCATCCTCGGCGGCTTTTTCTTCTTCCTGCCCGGCGGCCTTGGCGGGTTCGAGCCGACCATGATCGGCATGCTGGCCCTGCTGGGCGTGGCCAAGTATCTGGCTGTTCCCGCCGTGTTCATCGCCCGCGCCTCCACCCTGTTTTTCAGCGTGGCCCTCGGATTCGTGTTCATCCTGGTGACCTCCGCCTTCTACCGCAAGACCTTCGAGTGGGACCAGTTCGAGCGGGCCGACACCGACGAAAAGTCCTGATTGGGGGATTTATCGGGAGGGACCTTACGGGAGGAGCCGTTCGGTTTGCGGGCATGTTGATGCGCTTATTTCTTGAAGCCGAACCCTCCCGCGGTGTTCCATAAATGCCAATAGCACCCGATGCCCGCGGATCCGGGGGGCCAGACTCGCGCCTGGCGGCCCGGGGCCGTGTGCAAATCTATGTTCAGTAAGCAGGCCGAAATGCACGCCAGCCCGCGTTGGGCTTTCACGCTCATCGAATTGTTGATCGTGGTCGCCATCATAGCGATCCTTGCGGCCATTGCGGTTCCCAACTTTCTGGAAGCCCAGATCCGCGCGAAAGTGGCCCGCATCAAGGCCGACCAGCGGACCATGGCCACGGCCATCGAGTCCTATTCGGTGGACAACAACAAACCGCCCCTGAGAAGTGACAACTGGCAGAATCCCAGCACCCCCAAACAACTGACTCCGGTTTTTGTGGAGAAAGTTTACTCGCCCACGGCTCCCACGGCCCCGGTGGGCCTTCACACCCTGACCACGCCGGTTTCTTACATGGCCTCGCTGCCGCGGGATCTGTTTTACATGGCCGCCTCAAGAATGGCCACACCGACCAACACCCTTCTCGACGCCATGGATTACTGGGATCCCGACCAGGCCGACGCGTGGATGGCCGTCCTGAACGGCGTCAAGGTGGTGGGCAAGGCCAAGGGCTGGGCGGTCGTCTCGGTGGGACCGGACGGGGCGCTGGGAGTGACCCAAAGCGGATTGCCCGGCGGCTACCCCCCGGAGTCCTCGGTCACCGCCCTGTCCTCGCGCATTTTCTACGATCCCACGAACGGTTCCGTGTCCATCGGCAACATTTACCGCTTTGCCGGCGACCTTCAGGAGAAGGATGTCCTGTGGAAGTGACCGCCGCATCTTGTGTTCTTTGGCGTTGAAATCCCGATTCTCCCGCCTGATACCCTTGGGCGATCTCGTGGGAAACCGTGGTTTGGCCGATCTGTCGGCGCGATATATAACTTTCTCGATCCTAACCGGTGAAAGGTGTCCAGTTTGAGAATCCTTAGGCGTTTTTGTGCGCTGGCGGCCCTTGCCCTGCTTCCCGCAGCGGCCGCGGCAGAAACCCGCGTCGGTGGGCAGATGACCCTGCAGCAACTCACCCGCGCCAGTGATTCCGTGGTGCTCGGGACCTGCACCGACAAGCAGGTGCGGGTCGTCGGGCGCCACTTTGAAACCGACTACACCGTCAGGGTGACCGAACCCCTCAAGGGCAAGCGCACCGCCGGACAGCTCATCACGATGACCGTTCCCGGCGGAGAACTCACCACGCCCCCCATCACCCATGCCGTGCAGGGCATGGCACACATGCTCAAGGGCGAGGATGTGGCGCTGTTCCTCGACGAGAAACCCGTCCACCTCCCCGGCGACATCGACTCGCGACGCGATCCCAAGAGCCGCGTGGCCATCGGGCCGCGCGTCGTCGGCCTCAACGAGGGCAAGTTCACCATCTTCACCGACAAGGCCACCGGGCAGCGCAGGGTGTCGCGCATCAACATGGAGAACTTCGGCTTTGCCCACCAGGACCGCGTCTATCAGACCGTCCTCAGGGCCGTCGCAAGCAACCAGATGAAGACCACCAGCGGCACCGTCGTGGCCCTGGGCGAAGGGGTTTACACTTCGCCGCAGGGCAAGGAAATCCTCGACCGCATCCGCGTCCCCGAGGCACCCAAGCCCATGGCCCGCAGCGCGGCCCAATTGCAGGACGCCATCAGCAAACGCGGGGTTCCCGTTGTGCAGGACCTCGACAGCTTCAAAGCCCAGATCAAGACCTTTGCGAACTGAACGGAAGACAGGAAGTAACCCAATGAGCACCATGGACAGGCTTGCGTCGCTCGGCCGCCGTTTTGCGGCGGCTTTCGGCATTTCAGCTGCACTGCTTCTCCCCGCGACCGCGATCGGCGCGGAGAGCATCCGGATCCTGGCCCAGGATCAAGGGCCCGATCCCACCACGACGGCAGACGACGAACTCGTTGCCACCCGCCTCCACTGGGACCTGGACCTGGACAACGGCCTGCATGTCTTCCTTTACCGCGACTTCGTCACCCAGCAGGTGATCGCGCCCGCCGTCAATTCCAACAATATCAACTCCAACGAGATCCGGACCTCCATCCAGCGCGCCCTCGAAAACTGGAATGACACCGGGTCCCAGTTCAATTTCCTGCAGTTCCCCCAGTTCTCCGACTTCGCCCCCTACGACCCGCTCAAACCCTTCGGGCCGGACACCGTGGACCTCGACCGCATCAACCTGCTCACCTTCCAGGATCCCAATGTCATCCTGCCCGCGCCGGGCGTCGGCACCGGGGTCCTCGCCCTCACCAGTTCCTTCTACTTCAACCAGGATGTCGACCTGTCGGACCCTTCCAACATCCCCCCCTTCGTGGTCAGCTTCAGCCAGCAGGACGCCCTGGTGGACCTGAACCAGGACAACATCTTTGACCTGCGCCTGCCGCAGAAAAAGTACTCCGCCGGAACCATTCTGGACTCCGATGTGGTGTTCAACCAGTTCCTGGCCAACTGGGAGTTGCCCCCCGAGGATCCCGGCGACCTCACACCCTCCGAACGCCAGCAGATCCTCGGCGCCTTCGACATCGAGGGAACCGCCCTCCACGAACTCGGCCATGTGGCCGGCCTCGCGCACTGCTTCCTCCAGGAACCCACCATGACCGGGGCGCCCCTGCCCGCCGATGCGGATCCGTACAAAATCCGCGACCTGGATTTCGACGACCGCATTTCCCTCCAGATGGCCTACGCGCAGCCGTTTGACCGCCTCGGGCGCGGCGCCATCGCCGGGAGGGTCACCAACGGCGACGCCGTGGACAATGTCGATCCGCTCCCCGAGATCAGGGAAATCGAGCTCCAGTCCGTTTACCTCGGCCGTCCCCACGAAAACGGCATCACCAACGCCGACGACGTGGTGGGCACCGACGAGACGACCTCCTTCACCCGCAAGATCCGCCTCGTCTCCGACGTGCTGATCAGCCCGGAGTTCCGCACCCCCGTGGGGCTGCTCGCGCCCATCATCCGCGACAACCGTTACTTCTTCCCCGGGCTGCCCGGCTCCAACGAATCCCTGCGCGTCAACAGTTCCCTGACGCTGCTCCCGAACGATTACATCGTCTACATCAAGCCGTCCCCCTACCAGACCAACGACGAGGCCCAGATCCAGTTCGGGACCGGCGCGGCGTTTGTTCCCCCCGAATTCTACGGCGGCCTCGTGCGCCCCTTCTCCCTGCCCGGCGGAGGCAACGGGGCCGACGGAAACGTGGCCAACGATTTCGTCGTGCAGAACCGTTACCTGCGCTTCAGCTACAACAACACCGGCCAGTTCGCCCTGGCCATCAACGGCAGCGACTTCGGGCTGGTGGATGACCAGTTCGCGCCCCCCGTTTCCAGTTACATCACCTACCGGCTGCGCAGGCCCAACGGGTCCTTCCTCGACGTGCCCAACTTCCGCGGGCAGGACATCACGCCGCTCAACACGCGGACGCCCATGCAGGAGGACGATGTCCGCAACCGCGCCACCGGCTCCTACAGGATCGCCAACAGCATCGTCACGACCGAGACGATGGAACTGGGAACCTTCCGCGACGACGGCACGACAAACGCCGACTTCCGCCTGGGAGTCGTTGTCCGCAACACGACCAGCGAAACCCTGGATTTCGGCCTCCGCTTCCTCGTCAAGCCGGTCCTCTTCGACTCCAACCAGCTCGCCTACTTTGTGGGCGAAACCAAGTACAACCGCGAAAAGACGCTGACCGGCGCGGCCGTTCCGACCCAGTTCGAATGGGCCCTGGACGACGTCCGCAAGGACTGCTCGCGCATCCGCGGCGTGGCACGCGTGGACAACCTCGCGGGCGGGCGCCGGCCCGACCTCGTGCAGTTCGCCGAGTACCAGAACATCTCCCGCCTCAACTGGCAGAACAACCAGGATTTCTTCAACTACACGACGCGAAACGCCCGCCTCAGCAACTCGGCCTATACGGTCGTCTTCAACCCCCAGCCGCTGGCGCCCGGGGTGGAAACCACCTTCACCACCGTGATCTCCTTTGTCCGCGGGCAGGAGTATTCCGACGGTCCCATCGGCCTCATCAACGGCCTGAACCCCGGAGAGGACAATCCCTCCGTTTACCTGCCCGTTGCCGTCACCACCGGCACCATCACGTGCGGCATCGACATCCTGACCAACACCGGCTCGCCCGGCGGCCTGAGCCTCGGCACCGGCACCACCACCGGCACCGACGAGGGCGGCGACGACGACGGGGACGGGATTCCCAACTCCACCGACAACTGCCCCACCGTGGTCAATCCCGACCAGTCCGACATTGACGGCGACGGCATCGGCGATGCCTGCGACACCGACACCTTCTTCACCGACATCTCCCCCTCCGCCCCCGGCACGAATCCGGATTTCGCCGCCATCCCGCTGCAGTCCTTCTTCACCTTCGGCGCCGAATTCGGCGATGTGAACGGCGACGGCTTCCCCGATCTCATGCTGGCCAACGGGGCCATCGCCGGCGGATCCCCCTCGGCCGTGGTGAACCACCTGTACATCAACGTGCCCGGGGAAACCGATCCCGAGACCGGCGTCCAGTACCGCAAGTTTGTCGACAAGACATTCGGCGATGACGCCATCCCCAACAACGCCGACGACCGCATACCCTTCGACCTGGATGTGTCCATTGATGTCAAGTTCGCGGACTTCGACCTCGACGGCGACCTGGACATGTATGTCTCCAACTCCGGAACGCTGGACAATCCTTCCCAGATCGGGGCGCAGAACCGCTTCTACCGCAACGAGGATGTGAACGGCGACGGCATCGGCGACGGATTCTTCAGCGATGTCACCGTGCTGTGGGATCCGGGGCTTTTCAACGCCGGAGCCTTTGTCCCCGCTTCCAATGGCGCATTGGACACTTCCACCCACTCGGATGTGGGGGACCTCGACTGCGACGGCGACATCGACGTGGTGGTCAGCAACCGCGAAACCCTGTTCTTTATCATCGGCCCCGAAAGCCAAGGCCAGAACAGCACGGATCTCGTCAACAACGTGCCGACTTCCGCCACGCTGAATTTCAGCGAGCGGGTGCTGATCAACCACCTGGTCGAGCCAAGGAATTCATTCTACGGGGATGTCCCCGGGCGCACCACGCTGTTCGTGGACGAGACCCTGGGCCAGGACTTCAAGTGGGGCGGCTACATGCAGAATCGCGACCGCCTGCCCGCCCTGCGTCCGGACTGGAGATCGGTTACGCCGACCACCTTCGGCGATACCGGTGATTTCAGCGAGACGATGTGCGTCAAGATCAGCAAGTGGTGGTATGGAAACGCCCCATCCATCTTCGTTTTCAACAAGCGCACCGGCGGTTCCGGGGCAATCCAGGCCGCCCGGGGAACCTGGGATGGCGACGACCTGATCCTTCTGAATCTGGATTGGCCGGCAGACGACATCACGAGCGGATCCAAATTGGATCCTCCCTCCACCGTCTTCAACGACAATGTCGGTGATGGCGTGTTCGCCTGCATCAACTACGGCACCGAGGAATGGCTGTACGCGGGCGATCCCGACAAGACCCCGATCCTGATCGGCCAACCGGACGGGTTCACGGGCGATGTCACGACGGTGGATGAGCAGAATGTAAAGGGGGTCAGCAACGACCAGACCATGTTTGGCCTGGTGCTTGACCTGGACTTCACCGGGACCAACGAAATGTTCTCCTTCAATTCCAGCGGCGGAACCCACAACTATTACGGCCGCACCCAGTTCAACCAGATTGCAGACGCCAACCGCGGACGGGTCAGTTTCCGTTCCGATGTGTCTTTCCGCGCCGGTGACTATGACATCAACTTCTGGTCTCCGGGGGGAATCGGGGAAGGTGCCCGCAGGTCTGACATTGGCACTTTCCCGCGCTACGGGCGTGCCCGCGCCGCAGTCGCCGCCGACTTCAACCTGGACGGCCTGCCGGATATCATGGTCGCCAACGACTCCTACGACACGTCGCAGGACGTTCAGGTGCCAAGCCTGCCTCCCGGCCAGAAAACCCTTTTCGTGAACCAGGACTTCCTGAATTTCGGTGCCATTGACAACACGCAGTCCACTGCGACCGCGATTGCCAACGAAACCCTTCAGCCCGCCCAGTGTCTGGCCACGGCCGACTATGACCTCGACGGCGACGATGACATCTTCGCCGGAAACGCCAATGTCACGGCCAGTTTCTACCTCAACAACACCATCAAGGGGCCGGGAACCGTGCCCACGGTGCCCTGGAACAACCCGCGCAACCTGCGCGACACCCCGATGTTCGTGGACGCCACCTACCGGTTGCTTCCGCCCTATTACGGGGGCGGCGCGGACACCGTGTTCACGCCGGTCAATCGCTCGAACATCACCATCGGGTGCGACATGGGTGACATTGACGGCGACGGGGACCTCGACCTCGTCTTCGCCAACGGCGGCATCAACTCGACCCAGGGCGACGAGCAGTTCCTGTACAAGAATAATATGTACGCGTCGGTCGAGGTTCTGCCGGGCCAGAAAAGGGTCACGAAAAACATCATCCACCAGGGGATGTATGCCTTCACCCCGGCTGGAACCTCGTTTGCCTACCCGGCCCTCGGAAACGGCTTCACGCTTCCCCAGGGCGTCAAGCCGTCCTACGACGTGAAGATGGCCGACTTCAACGGGGACGGGGCATTGGATCTCGTGTTCACGAACAACGGTGTCGCACCGACCCTGCTCCTGAACATCGACACCGGGATTGCCCCGCCGGACTTCTATCGCTATGACGACGCCGACACCGACCCGGACGGCATCTTCGTCGAGGTGCCGGGCGCATTCCCGGTGCTCCCGCTGGACAAGGTGGTCAGCCGCCGTATGGCCGTGGGTGACATCGATGCCGACGGCGACAACGACATCATCGTCGCAAACGGCATCCAGAACGAGGGCGCACCGAACCTCGTGCTCATCAACGACGGAACGGGCAACTTCACCGACGAGTCGTTCCGCCTTCCCAGCGTGCTGGATGACACCACGGATGTGGCGCTGGTGGATGTGGACGGCGACGGCGACCTGGATATTATCTTCGTGAACCGTGCCGGCAACAGTCCGCAGGCGCAGCTCTATCGCTTCAGCCGCCTGCTCATCAACAACGGCACCGGCAGTTTCACCGAGAAGACCACCGGCTGGCCGCTGGCCGGCGAGTTGATTGACGGCCAGTCCGTTGTCGCCGCCTCGTTCTTCTCGAGCGCGCCGACCAAGGACCTCGTCATCACCACCGCCGAACAGACCCGCCCGCTCCTGGTCCTCCAGAACGACGGCGCGGGCAACTTCGCGGATGTGACCGCGGCCAAGATTCCCCCCACCTTCACCGGTTATCCCACCTACGGGTGCGACGCCGCCGACGTGGATGGGGACGGGTTCATGGACCTGGCCCTGGCCATCAACACGCAGACCATTGCCATCGGCCCGGGCACCGGCGGACCTTCCGCGAAGATACCGGTCCAGCTCCTCATGCAGAACCCCGGCACCCGGGCTTTTGTGGACCTCACGGGCACGGAATTGCCCGACCTCAAAACCCAGATCGCCCAGGGTCAGGTGACGCCCACGCCGGGCAACGCCCACAATGTGCGCCTGCGCGACATCGACGGCGACGGCGACATGGACATGGTGATCTGCCAGACGGGACGCGGCGACAACCTGCCGACCACCGGCTACACCAACTTCATCCTGCTGAACAACTCCATCGGGGCCAACCTGAACCACAACCGCTTCGCGGCGCCGGTTCCGGCAAGCAATCCGGTCGTCCAGGGCGTCCAGCCGCCCCGCGCGGGCCAGGGACAGTCCCTGTTCGTGACCATCCAGGGACAGAACTTCCACGGGCGCCCGGCGGCATCCTTCGGCTCGGGCATCTCGACCATCGGCAACCCCTATGTCTCGCCTGACGGCAAGTCCATGACGGTCCGGATTACCGTTGCCGGCAACGCCAGCATCGGGGCCCGCGTCGTGAAGGTCGTGAATCCGGACGGCGAATACGGCAAGAGCTCGAGCTACGCCTTCACCGTGGTGCCTTCCGCCTTGGTGATCCCGTCCGAAGCGAGTCCCGGCTGGGAGATCTACGAGTAGCCCCTCCCGGATCACCGGCCCATGAATGGGGGGCCCGGACAAGCGGGAACGCGGTCCGGGCGCCTTTCTTTTTGGGAACCGACCGGGCCCCGCGAAATCCGGCTAGCGCGGCGGGGCCAGCGATGCGTAAAGCGCGGCGGTTTTCTCGACGAGGGCGCCAAGCGAGAACACCCGCTCCACCTTCTCCCGCCCCCCGGCCGCCAGCTGCTGCCGCAGCTGCGCGGACTCCAGCAGCCGCGCAATCCCCGCTTCGAGGGCGGCACCGTTTCCGACCTCCACCAGCAGGCCGCTCACCCCGTTCTCGATCACGTCGGGGATTCCGCCCACCTCGCTCGCCACCACCGGAAGGCGGGCCGCGCAGGCCTCCAGGACGGACGTGCCAAGCCCTTCGGACCTCGACGGCTGCGCGTAGATGTCCGCCGCCGCCAGGCAGGCCGGCACGTCGTTGCGGAACCCCGTCAGGATAACATGCCGTCCCAGGCCGCGCTCCTCCAGTTCGCGCTCCAGTTCGCCGTGCATGGATCCCGACCCGATCAGCAGGAATTTCGCGTTCGGGAACCTCCGGACGATTCCCGGGGCCGCTGCCAGCAGCACATCGTGGCCCTTCTCCGGGCGCAGGCGGCCGGTCATCGCGATGGCCAGGTCGTCTTCGCCCAGGCCGAACTCCCGCCGCAGGCTCTCTCTCTTCCCCCGCTCCGCGTCAAACCGGCCGCAGTCCACGGCGCTGGGGATCAGGTCCAGCTTCTCCCGCGCGATGTAAGGTTTCTCCGCGCACTGCTCGATGATGGCCCGCGAAAGGCACACGATGCGCTCGAAGAAGGCGCCGTATTGCCAGCGGTTCGGCGCGTGGTCGCCGATCGGGAAGACATTGTGCTTGGTCCGGATGACGCGCGGCCGCCACGGGGGGCGCACGGCCAGCGCCGCCGCCGCCACCCACGAGTCGCGCCCGCCGTGAAGGTGCAGGATGTCCGGCCGGAACTCGCGCAGGAGGCGCCGCATTTCGCTCACGTCCCCCAGCACCGCAAGCCGCGCCCCGCCGGCGTAGGCAACCTTTTCGGTCACGGCCAGCCCCCGGGCCCGCGAGCGTTTGGCCAGTTCGCTTCCGGGCGGCGCGCTCACCAACACCTCGTGGCCCAGGGCCGCCACGCCCGCTGCTTCGGCCAGCACGCGGTTGGACTGCCCGCCCCACCCCCGCAGGAAGTTGGTGTGCAGGATCCTCATCCCAGCCCCTCCCACCGCGAGCGGTTCTTCAGCGCGTGAACCATGTGGTACAGGCCGGACATCATGTAGCGCAGGCGCAGGGGCGTTGTGGTGTCCATCACCATGGCGCGAGGCAGCCAGAACCGCTGGTGCGCCCTCACGCGGTTGTCGCGGATGGTGCTGGTGGCGGCCTGGTAGCCGGCCTCGCGCACCTGGCGGGCCACGCGGCGCGAAAACGCCCCGTAGGGGTAGCAGAACCAGTCGGGCGGGGAGCCCAGCAGGTCGGCAAGTATGTCGCGCGAACCGCGCAGTTCCGTCCGAACGGCGTCGTCGTCCAGGCGCGGGAGCCGCGGGTGCGTGTGCGTGTGGCTGCCGATCTCCCATCCCTCCCGCTTCAGCGCGACGAGTTCGTCCACGCTCATCGTCTCGTCCCACCGGCCCGTGGCCGGGCCGCCGCGGATCCAGCTGGTCACCACGAACACCGTGGCCCGGAACCCCAGCTGCCTCAGCACCGGCAGCGCCGCCGTGTAATTGTCGCGCCAACCGTCGTCAAACGTCAGCACGAACCACCGTCGCGGAAGCTTCCACCGGCCGGTGAAACCGGCCAGCACGTCGCGCAGCGTCACACACTGCCAGCCGCCGTCGTGCAGGCGCCGCATCTGTTGCCCGAACAGCTGCCCGTCCACCCACAGGCCGTGGTGGTCGGCTTGTTCCGGCGGGCATGCGCCCACGTGGTGGTAGGTCAGGATGGCCACGACGGCTTGTTAATCGGCGGTCGCGGGCGGCGCGTCAAGTTCGCCGAAGAAGTCGCGGCCAAAACGCGTGGCCTGCCCCGGCACGAAATCCTCGCGGTCGTAATCCCACTCCATCGGCCGCACCCGGAAAACGGCGGGGCCGAACTCCAGCACGTTGAAACTGAACACGCGCCGGCCGTGCCCCCGCAGGCGGGCGCAGGTCGGGGTTCCCGCGGAGATGATGGCCAGCGGCCGCGCCAGGCCGGCGAAGCGGTCGCGGGCGTTCCACGCGTGGGCCGAGTGGATGTGCCCGTGCAGCAGGGCGTGGGCGCCGTGGGCCGCCAGCGTGTCCAGCACCCGCGCCGCGTTCGGGTAGATGCCCGGCCGCTTGTTGCCGGGCAGGTTGGCGAACTGCTGGTGAACGACGACGACCCGCCACGGTCCGGCGGGCAGGCTGTCCAGCCAGGCGGAGGCCCGCTCCAGGTCGCCGGAAAGGATCCGCCCCTGCTGGTGCCGCCACCTGGTGATGGTGTTGATCCCCAGCAGCGCCGCGTGCTCGAGGAGGATCGGGTTCGTCGCCAGCGGTTCGGCGTGGCGCCGGTAATTGCGGAACGGGCGCACGGCCCGCGTGAACAGGTCGAACACGGGGATGTCGTGGTTGCCGGGGATGATCAGCGTGGGAAGGTTGAAACCGCGCAGGAACTCCGCCGCCTCGGCGAACTGCGAGGCCCGGGCCCGCATGGTCAGGTCGCCCGACACCACGAGGGCGTCCGGCGCGATCTGGCATATGTGCCCGGCCAGCCGCCGGGCCGGCCCCGGCTGGAACCCGCGCCCAAAGTGAAGGTCGGACACATGGACCACCGTGTTCGCCTCACGCCTGGTCTGGGGGGTATGGGTCATTCAGCGGGACACCGTGGAAACTGGCGGGTGCGCGGATCCGGGCCGCCCTTCGTGTGCATCATGGTCGCCGGTTGCCGGTCAGCGGTTGCAGGAAACCAGCTGGCGCACGCGGTTCATGTCCACGCGCATCCAGACCTGCACCTCGCCGCACTCGGGGCGGACCTTCCAGTCCACCAGTTCCGCCGTGCGGATGATGGAGAGGAGTTCCGAACGCACCTTGGAATCCTTGGCGGCGATATCGTTCACGGTCAGGGCCGGCGTCACGCGGATTGCCCCCGCCTGCTCCTGCAGCTGCCGTTTGGCCTCCAGTTCCGCGTCGTTCTGGGCCGCCCGCCTCTGCGTTCCGGGCACGCTCACCGGCCGGTACTGTCCCACCCCGGTGGCCGTCACATAGTCCGGCACCCAGCCGCCGCCGCCCGGGGTCACCGTCGAGCAGGCCGCCAGCGCCAGGGCGCACAGGGCCGCGGCCCCGATCCTCATCAGGTTGCGAATCATTCTCTGTGTCCCCTTGGGCATTTCAATTTGACCTGTTCTCCTTACCGGGGCGGCGGATCACGATTCCCACGCCGCCGCGGTCCAGCCACACCTTGCCGATGTCTTCCTTCTTGTAAACGATCTCCGCGCCTTCCGGACCCTCCGAATACGGGTCGTTCACCACGAAATCCCCGTCTGCGGTCATCCCGCGGATGAGGATCAGGTGCCCGGACGTTCGCGGATACCTGGCGTTGCGCAACTCGCCGCGCCTTGCCTGGATGCTTGCCACCACGGGCATTCCCCGCGCAATCATTCTTTTCACGTCGTCCCCGGTCCGGAAGCGCTGAACCCAGCTCTCCAGGCCGTGCCGGACAACGCTCTGGGCCGCCCGGGGCCAGTTGCCATAGATCCCGTTTTCCGGGTCGAAGGCGTTTGCCGCCGCCTGCTCCGTAGAGATGTCCACACCGTGGCTCTCCAGGACCATGGAGATGCAGGTCGGGCAGCAGATCTGGCCGGCCAGCCCGCGGTCCTTCACCCACAGTTGGCTCCGGTACGGCATGGGGAGTGTCCTCGCCCACGCTTCCCCGGGCGGAAGGGGCGTCGGGTCGCGATGCGACTCCCACAGCGCCCGGTCCCCCTGCGTGTTCGTCACGGCCAGCCCGAACGCTTTCAGGACGGGCACGCCGCCTCGCCCCCCACGGTTTTTCAGGGCCACGCGGAATTGCAGCGCAAGGGCCGGACGCTTCAGCAGGAGGTGATCCTCGTCCACCATTCCCCACGACGCCGACTCGCGAACCGGTTTGGCCGGGGGAGGGGAGAGAAACGCGCCGCCGCTGCCGAGGTAAAACCAGGGTGACCAGGCGCCGGCCGCATCCCGGACCCGGATGTGGACCCGGTACCCCTGCCGCGCCTCATCCAGATCCACGTTCCACGACGGCAGCACCTCGCTGACCGGGAAAGGCATCCCGACCGGCGGGGAAACGTACCACCCGCGCTCGGCGCCGCGCGCCAGGGCCATGCCGGCCCGGGCGTTTTGCCACGACAGGTTGCGGGACTCCCCGCTGAAGGATGTCCGTCCGTCGAATCGCAACAGCGCATCCACGGCAAAGGGAGGGTTGACGAGGCGGTGGGCCATGGCCGGTTTCGGGGCGGCGGGAAGGCACGCCAGAACCGCCACGACCAGCGCGGTTGCGCGGCGCAATCTCACCGGCGCCGCTTTTTCTCCCGGATCAGGTCACGAAGGGGCTTCGACAGCTTGCGCTGGGGATCCTCCTTTTCCAGGCGGGTGAGGATTTTCTCCGCGCGGTCCACCAGGCCCAGTTTCAGCGCCGAGGCTGCGCCCGCGGCCAGGATCTGCTGGCGGGTCTCGGTCAGCCGCGTCGGCGTCACCTCGTGCCAGCGTTCGAAGTTCGCCAGCGTCTCGCTCGCCTCGGCGTCGCTGATCGCCAGGGTGCGGAACTGCCTCTCCCGGTCCCGCAGGGCCTTGACGGAAGCCTCGACCTGGCGGCGTGTCAGTTCCAGGTCCAGCCCGTCCACCAGGTTGCGTTCCGCCGTGGTCAGTTCGTCGTCCACGAAAAGCTGCGTCAGCGCCTCCTCCGCGTCGGCCGGGTCCCCCGTCTTCACGGTGGCCTCGATCATCTTGATGCGCGCGGCCCTCTGCGCCCCGCCCAGCACCTGCGAGGCCAGTTCCACCGGCCCGCGGACGTCCACGATGTCGCTGAACTCGTCCGCAAGGCCCGAGATGGCCGACAGCTGCGCCCGGGCTCCGGCATAGTCGCGCTTGTCCATCCGGTCCTGGAACTGGTCGAACATCCAGCTGAGGATGGTGTCCACCAGGTCCGCGCGCCCCCGCTTGACCGTCTCGATGCCCGGGAACTCCGCCGCGATGCGCTGCATCTCTTTCAGGGCCGCGTTCACGTCGTGGCGCGTCTCGAAGGCCTGGCGCAGGTCATCGACCTGGCGCTGGGCCTCGGCCTCGCGGGCGCGGTCCAGGTAGGCGCGGAACTCCTGCCGCTCGGCCAGGTTCGGATACGCCGCCAGGAATTCCTCCACGCGCTGCGCCAGGTCGGTGTATCGCACCTGCCCGTCCAGGAACCCCTTGTACAGCGCGTCCACCTTGTCGCGGTAGTAGTGGTTGATGTCGGCGCGGATCATCGAGACGGCAACGCTGGTCGCCGTGTCGGGCTGCCGGCTTTCCAGTTCCGCGATGGCCGCCAGCGCCCGCGGATACTCCTCGCGGAATTTCAGTTCCTGGATCATGCGCACCTGCTGGCGCATCTCGCTCTCCACCGTGGCCTTGAGCATTCCCGCAGCCACCGGGGCCAGGGAGTTGCGGGCGTTGTCGCGCCGGATCTTGCCCAGCAGGTTCATCGCGTCGCCGTAGCGCTTGTCCTCGTAGGCCTTCTGGGCGTCGCGCAGGCGGGCGATGGCCGGGTCCGGCCGTCCGAAAACCACCAGTGCGAGCGCCAGGGCCCCGACGATCACCAGCAAACCGACGATGAGGATGCGGAATGTGTGCAGAATCGGCAGCGACGAACGGACGGATTCCGCCCGTTCGAGGTAGTTGTGCGCCTTATGGAGTTCCGGCGTGATGGCCAGTGCGTTGGTCCAGGCCTCCCGGGCCTTCTCGAAGTCGCCGCGCTTGGCCTGGATGGTGCCTAGCACCACGTGGGCCGGGGCAAATTTGCGGTCCAGGTCGATCGAGTTCGTCAGTTCGGCGACGGCCTCGTCCAGACGCCCGCGCTCGGCGTGTTCCAGCGCCAGGTTGAAGTGGTGCCGCGCCTTGTTCACGATCAGGCGCAGCATCGAGATGTCCTTGTCACAGTGGTAACAGGTTTCCCGGTCGTCGCGGTTCTCGGTCTGGCAATAGGGGCATTGCATGGCGGCACCGGCTAGATTCCGGCGTGGGGCGGCTTTGGCAAGGGCGAAGTATCTGCACGGGTTTCCGATGCGCGATGGCGCCGGATTTCCCGCCGGGGCCACGAGGACCGCAAAACGCTCATCCGAAGGCCGGGGCCGGGCCGAAAGGGCGTGATTCCGGGGCTTGGGAGAGGGCCGGGTTTGCCCTTACGGCCAACGGCTGGCCTTCACCGCGTCTCCGACGACCATTTCGGCCGGGTTGGCTGTGCGGTTGCCAAGGAGCACCTCGCCCCCGCCCTTCGCGAACTCGAAATCTCCCAGGCGCACCCATCTTCCACCCACCTTTTTCTGGTTCACGGAAGCCGTGGTTTCGCCCCCGGCATGGCGCACAACGAACGGCGCGTCCCCGGCCCGGTTTGGCCCCTGCGTATACCAGACGCAGACCTCGTAGCGCCCCGCCTCGGGTACCCTCAGGTGCCAGGTCGCCTCGGCCGGGCCCGCGGCTCCCTGGCTGTAGGCACAGTTTGCGCCGAACGAGTCGGTCGAGGTGGAGTCCACCGCCCAGGTGCCCGTGGTCGTGAAATCATCGGATGCGTTGTCCACCCGCACCACGGGCGGGCATCCCTTGGCCAGGCCCGTCTTCTCCAGCAGGATTTCCATGAACCCGCCCAGCACCGAGCCGTCGTGCGGGTCCGGATCCTGGCTGTAGGGCGGCGTGAACCCGTTGGAGAATGCCGCGACGACAAACTCCCTCCCGTTTGGCAACACCACGTACGCGATGTCCTCCAGCGTGTCGTAGGCCAGGCCCGGCTTGTTGTAGTACTTGGTGCCCGGGGGCAGGCCGAATCCGAGCACGCTGTTGTTCTTCCACCGGTCGTGTTCCAGCAGTTCCATCATGTAGGGCTTCGCCTCCGGCTCGATGGCGCCCTTCACGATCTCCAGCATCAGGTTGGCCGCCGCGTTGGGCTGCATCCGGTTCGGCCCGCGCAGTTCGCGTGCGGCCTTCTCCGCCCCCGCCGGCGACTCGCCCGAGTTCGTCGGGTAGGTTTTGTGGACGATCACCTGGTTCTCCAGCAGGCCCCGGCTTCGCAGGTAGTCCTCGGTATAGAGCCGCCTGCGGTACCACGCATCAAAGCGCGGGTCGGTCGCCGTCGTGATGGCCGCGTCGTTCGTGGTGCTCGTGATCGCGTCCACCGTCACGCCTGTTTGCACGTTGTCCGACTTCACGATCATCGGCCGCACGCAGTGGTCGAGGTGCGTGTACGGAAGCTTGTTCTCGCGGCACCAGTGCATCGCCGCCGCCAGGTACGCCAGCTTCACGCAGCTCGCCGGGTAGGCGATCGTCGTGCCGTTGTGCGAGCCCCGCCGCCATGTGCCGTCGGGATCGGGAACCAGGATCGCCGCGTCGAGCCGGTTGAACGTCTTGTTCTTCAGGTACTCCGCCCGCGCCTCGGTCACCGCGCGCGAGAGCGCCGGGTCGTCCGTGATGCGGAACGCCTTTGTCTCTCCGAAACAGGACACGGCGCACAGGCTCAGGGCCGCGGCGGCACTGCAGGCGAATCGTGACAACATCCGGGGGCCTCCACTATGGTCATGGCAGTCGATTGCCAATCTGGGGGGGGCGCTTCTCCGACGCAACTGGCAACAGAGCGGCTTTGTGGGACTTTTTCGGTCCCGTATGGAGCACAAAATAGGTCTGGCAAATATCCCTTTCATGCGTCCTACCCACCCGAACTCCATCACGAGGGGAAATGCCGCGAAATGAACGAGCAATCTGAAATGTCGAAGGGCTGGAGGGTGGCAATCGCCGCCCTGAGCATCAATCTGGTGCTGGGCGCGCTCTATGCCTGGTCCGTCATGGGCAAGGCGCTCGTGGTGCAGTGGAAGTGGACCAAGACCGATGCCTCGCTGCCCTTCACGGTTTCCACCATCGCGTTTTCCATCACCATGATCTTCGCCGGCCGGATGCAGGACAAGGTTGGCCCCAAGCTCATCGCGGTTCTCGGCGGCGCCATGCTCGGGGCCGGCATGATCCTTTCCTCCCTCGCCAAAACCCCGGCCATGATGCTCCTCACCTTTGGCATCGTGGGGGGAATGGGTATCGGGCTTGGCTACTCGGCCACCACCCCGCCCGCCCTGAAGTGGTTCCCGCCGGCCAAGAAGGGCCTCATCGCCGGAATCGTGGTCAGCGGCATCGGCCTTTCCCCCGTCTACATCTCCCCGCTCACCCAGTGGCTGCTGGATAACGGCAGCATCCCCCGGACATTCGTGATCCTCGGTGTCGGCACGATCATCATCGTCGGACTGCTGTCCCTGCTGCTCACCAACCCCCCCGCGGGTTATGTGGCGGCGGGGTCCGTGCCGGCCGGCGGGGCGGCCCCCGCGCCGCGCCGCGAAATCGACTGGATGGACATGCTGAAGACGCCCCAGTTCTGGATGTTGTGGCTGATCCTCGTCCTCACGGCCTCGGCGGGACTCATGGTCATCTCCCAGCTGGCCACCATTGCCAAGGTGCAGAGCAAGGTCGAGTGGGGGTTCATGGCCGTCGTGGTCCTGTCGCTGTTCAACACGTCCGGGCGCCTCGTCGGAGGGTTCTTCTCGGACAAGATCGGCCGGTCCCGCACGATGATCCTCTTCTTTGTCCTCCAGGCGATCAACATGTTCGCCTTCCGTTACTACACGACGGGCAACCTGCTGCTTTTCGGCGCCGCGTTCGCCGGTCTTTGCTACGGCACCATCTTCCCGCTTTTCCCGGCCACCACCGCCGACTTCTACGGCATCCGCAACCTGGGCGTGAACTACGGTTGCGTGTTCACGGCGTTCGGTGCGGCCGGGGCCCTCGGCCCGATCATGGCGGGCAAGATCGCGGACAAGACCGGGTCCTACAACACGGCATACATCGTCTGCGCGGTCATGCTGATCGTCGGGGCCGTCATCGCGTCGATGCTTCGCGCGCCGAAGGTGGAGAAAGCGTAGAAGCCGCCGCCGGACCCGGACGCGCCGGTCAGCGCGTCAGCGCCAACCTCAGGCAGGACGCCGCACGGGCGGCCGATTCGCGCGTGTCCGCCAACGCTTCGCCCCCCGCATCGGATTCCGCCAGGCCGGCAAGTTTCCGGCAGCACTCGTAGAGGACGTCGAAGTCCAGGTTCTCCGTGTTGGAGAGGGATTGAAGGGTTTCCGCGAGGGCGGGTTGCCGGGCGCCGGACGGGAGGGCCGCCGTGGCCGCGCGCAGATGCCATTCCGCCGAACGCAGCGGATCCGCCTCCGTGGATACGGACTCCACCGGATCATCGACATCCGGGAAGGCGACCAGGTTCACCTCCGCCGCGGCCTCGCCGCCCAGGCGGTGCACCGTGCCTGCAAACGGCGGGGGCAGGCGGGGGACCAACGGTTCCGGCGTCGCGTGCTGCCATAGCGCGGGGACCGGGAAAGCGAGTTCGGCTTTCGCCGGTTCGGCGCCCGAAACCACCACGAGGTCGAGCAGGCCCTCCGCCGCCCGCACCCTTGCCGCGTCCAGTCGGTCCACAAACCCGCCGATCATCACACCCGCCCGAAGACGCCGCACCCGCGCCTTGAAGTCGTACAGCAGGTCGTCCTCCGGTTCCGTGGCGAGTTGCCGCACGGATTCGGGAGCGTCCTCGGCGCTTTCGTTCTTTGGCGCCGCGGCCGCGGTTTCCGCGGCTGGTGCGCAGAACGGGCAATGGCATCCCGGCAGACCCGCCGGGTCGCCCGACTCCGGCAGCGCGAATCCCTCGACCAGCAGTGCCGTGACAGGATACGCGGCGGCCAGTTCCGCGCCGATGCCCGAAAGCATGTTCCGCACTTCGCGGTTGGCGGGGCATAGGAAGCGGCTCGGCTCGCCATCCACCGGGGCCTCCACCGGGCGTCCGTCGGACCGGCGGGCCAGGAGGCGCCAGCGCCCCGCCAGTGCGCTTCGCGGGTGCGACCGCCCGCTGCCAACAGCCAGGAAACGCATCGCCGCGTGAACCACCAGCCCGCGGCGAAGGGCTGCATGGCAGAGTTCGCCCAGCGGATCCGTGCCGCGCAGGCCGGGGGCGATGAGCGGCAACCCGCAGTCCTGGGCCGTCAGGCAGGGAAACATCGGCAGGCCGTGGGTGAACGCATCCAGCACGATGGCGTTGTAGCCGGCATCGGCCGCGGCCTCGGCCAGCGAGCCCGCCCAATCCTCCCGCGGGTTCTGGGGCACGGTCACCCGCAGCGCGCGTGTCAGCGGACGCGCGGCATCCGCGTCCGGGGCGGTCGCCCTCGACCGCGTTGGCAAGAAGAGCCTGCTCACAGCCCGCATCTCAACCCGCCCGACTTCGGATTTCCAACACAAACCGCGGCCGCAGACGGGGCACGGGCGTCCCGCACGTCAACCGGCAACCGCCCGCGGATGATCCCGATGCCGGCGGGTTTGCGGATAACTCTTTTCCTCCCCGGTGCGGTAGGGAACCATGCACATGCAAAGCGTCCGGGCATACGTCGGAATCGGGGCCAACATCGGCACGCGGGATGAAATCATCGCGCGTTTCCGGGAAGCGGTTGCGCGCATCCGCACCGCCGCCCTTTCACCCGGTGGCGACATCCTCCTGTCGCCGCTCTACGCCAACGCCCCGTGGGGCGTCACGGACCAACCGGGGTTCCTCAACGGCGTCCTCGGCTTTCCCACGCCGCTCGCGCCGCGCCCCCTGCTCGGCGTGCTCAAGCAGGTCGAGCGCGACCTCGGCCGCCGGGCCACCTACCGATGGGGCCCGCGAATCCTCG
>JADHEF010000165.1_pt1 | contig 80658 bp, 68 predicted proteins | sample 8952391 | NCBI WGS metagenome assembly JADHEF01 (sample SAMN16124439, study PRJNA663245) | bioreactor sludge metagenome | isolation source: sludge (nitrite) | place: India:Bengaluru | collected 2019-02-28
CCAGCACCGGCTCGAAGGCCTGGATGCCCAGGCGGTGCAGGGTCGGCGCGCGGTTCAGCAGCACCGGGTGGTCCTTGATGATCTCCTCGAGGATGTCCCAGACTTCGGGGCGCTCCTGCTCGACGAGCTTCTTGGCGCTCTTGACGGTCTGGACGTACCCCTCCTCCTCCAGCTTGCGGATGATGAAGGGCTTGAACAGCTCCAGGGCCATGGTCTTGGGCAGGCCGCACTGGTAGAGCTTCAGTTCGGGGCCGACCACGATCACCGAGCGGCCGGAGTAGTCGACGCGCTTGCCCAGCAGGTTCTGGCGGAAGCGGCCCTTCTTGCCCTTGAGCATGTCGCTGAGCGACTTCAGCGGCCGGTTGCCCTGGCCCTTGACGGCGCGCGAGCGGCGGCCGTTGTCGAACAGGGCGTCGACGGCCTCCTGCAGCATGCGCTTCTCGTTGCGCAGGATGACGCCGGGGGCCTTGATCTCGATCAGCTTCTTGAGCCGGTTGTTCCGGTTGATGACGCGCCGGTACAGGTCGTTCAGGTCGCTCGTGGCGAAGCGGCCGCCGTCCAGGGGCACCAGCGGGCGCAGGTCGGGCGGCAGCACCGGGATGCAGTCCAGGATCATCCACTCGGGCTTGTTGCTGGAGCCGCGGAACGACTCGAGGATCTTCAGCCGCTTCAGGACCGACTTCTTGCGCTGGACCGAGGTCTCGGTCTTGACCTGCGCGCGCAGCTCGGTGGCCAGCTGCTCGAGGTGGAGCGACTTGAGCAGGGTGCGCACGGCCTCGGCGCCCATCTCCAGCTCGGCCACCCAGTCGGGGTGCTCCTCCTTGAGGTCCCACCACTCCTCTTCGCTGACGATGTCGCCCTGGCGCAGGTCGGTGTTGCCCGGGTTCATCACCACGTAGGACTCGTAGTAGAGCACCCGCTCGAGGTCCTTGAGCTTCATGTCCAGCATGTGGCCGATGCGGCTGGGCAGGCCCTTGAAGAACCAGATGTGCGCGATGGGCACGGCCAGCTCGATGTGGCCGAGCCGGTCGCGGCGCACCTTGCTCTGGGTGACCTCGACGCCGCACTTGTCGCACACGATGCCGCGGAAGCGGATCCGCTTGTACTTGCCGCAGTTGCATTCCCAGTCCTTCACGGGACCGAAGATGCGTTCGCAGAACAGGCCGTCCTTCTCGGGCTTGAACGTCCGGTAGTTGATGGTCTCCGGCTTGGTGACCTCGCCGTAGCTCCACTCCCGGATGGTATCCGGCGACGCCAACTGGATGAGGATCGAGTTGGCCTCGTTGTTCGGCTCGTGATCTTCCACGGTCTTCAGACCCAGCATCTGCAACCTCCTCGCGGACCCGTCGGGATCAGCGGTTTGGACTCAACTGAGGGGCCTCTTCGAGGCGCACATCCAGGCACAGGCTCTTGAGTTCCTTCATCAGCACGTTGAAGGACTCGGGAATGCCGGGCTCGGGCGGGTTCTCGCCCTTGACGATCGCCTCGTAGACCTTCGAGCGGCCGGTCACGTCGTCGGACTTGACCGTCAGCATCTCCTGGAGGCAGTTGGCGGCGCCGTAGGCCTCCAGGGCCCAGACCTCCATCTCGCCGAAGCGCTGGCCGCCGAACTGGGCCTTGCCGCCCAGGGGCTGCTGCGTGACGAGGGAGTACGGGCCGATCGACCGCGCGTGGATCTTCTCCTCCACCAGGTGGTGGAGCTTCAGCATGTAGATCGTGCCGACGGTGACTTCCTTGTCGAAGGTCTCGCCGTTGCGGCCGTCGATCAGCGGAGTCTTGCCGCTGCGGGGCAGGCCGGCGGTCTCCAGGGCGTTCTTGATCTCCTCGATCGTGGCGCCGTCGAAGACCGGGGTCTGGACGCGCAGGCCCATGCGGCTGGCGGCCCAGCCGAGATGGGTCTCGAGGATCTGGCCCAGGTTCATGCGGCTCGGCACGCCCAGCGGGTTCAGCACGATGTCGACCGCCGTGCCGTCCGCCAGGTGGGGCATGTCCTCCTCGGCGAGGATCTTCGAGACGACGCCCTTGTTGCCGTGGCGACCGGCCATCTTGTCGCCCACGTTCAGCTTGCGCCGGCGGGCGACGTAGACCTTCACCAGCTTGACCACGCCCGGGGGCAGCTCGTCGCCGCGCTGGACGCGCTCGCACTGCTTCTCGTACTCGACGTCGATGCGGTCCAGCTCGCGGTAGGCCGAGTCGAACACGTCGCGCAGGCGCTGGTCGACCTTGGCGTCCTTGACCAGGGGCAGGCCCCAGTGGACCGCCGCGAGGTCCAGCTCCTCGAGGACCTTGGCGGTGAACTTGCGGCCCGCCTTGACCAGGACCTCGCCCGTGTTGGCGTCGATCACGTGGTGCGCGATCTGGCCGTCGAACAGCTCGCCGAGGCGCTCGGAGCGCAGGTACTCCACCAGCTCGCGCTTGCGGTCGCGGTCGCGGCGCAGGGCGTCGAGCTTGCGCTTCTCGTCCTTCTTGGAACGGTCGACCTTGTCCTGGCGCGAGAACACGTTGATCCCGACCACGACGCCGTCCATGCCCGGGGGCGCCTTCAGGGAGGCGTCCTTCACGTCGCCGGCCTTCTCGCCGAAGATCGCCCGCAGCAGCTTCTCCTCCGGGGACAGCTCGGTCTCGCCCTTGGGCGTGACCTTGCCGACCAGGATGTCGCCGGCCTTGACCTGGGCGCCGACGTAGATCACGCCCATCTCGTCGAGGTTGCGCAGCGCTTCCTCGCCCACGTTGGGGATCTCGCGCGTGACCTCCTCGACGCCGCGCTTGGTGTCGCGGACCTGCAGCTCGAACTCCTCGATGTGCAGGGAGGTGAAGACGTCGTCCTTGACCATCTTCTCGGAGACCAGGATGGCGTCCTCGAAGTTGTAGCCGCCCCAGGGCATGAAGGCCACCAGCAGGTTGCGGCCCAGGGCCAGCTCGCCGTTCTCGGTGCTCGGGCCGTCGGCCAGCACGTCGCCGCGCCGGATCTTCTGGCCGGGCTTCACCAGCGGCTTCTGGTTGTAGCAGGTGTCCTGGTTGCTGCGGCGGAACTTCTTCAGCTTGTACTCCACGATGCCGCTGGCGTCGAAGAAGCTCTTGGCCTGGATGCGGTCGGGGTGCTCGTACTTGATGGTGATGGCGTCGGCGGTCACGCGCTCCACCACGCCGTTGTCCAGGGCCGTGATCACGGCGCCGGTGTCGATGGCGATCTTCTTCTCCATGCCGGTGCCGACCACCGGGGACGCGGCCCGCAGCAGGGGCACCGCCTGGCGCTGCATGTTGCAGCCCATCAGCGCGCGGTTGGCGTCGTCGTGCTCGAGGAAGGGGATCAGGGACGCCGCCGCCGACACGATCTGCTTCGGCGACACGTCCATGTACTCCACCTCCTTGGGCGGGACCACGGGGTACTCGCCGCGGCGGCGGGACAGCACGCCCTTGTTGACGAAACGGCCCTTCTCGTCGAGGGGCGCGTTCGCCTGGGCGATCGTGTACTTGTCCTCTTCGTCCGCCGTCAGGTAGTAGGTCTTGCGCTCGACGACGCCGTCGACGGCCTTGCGGTAGGGCGTCTCGATGAAGCCGAAGCTGTTGATCCGGGCGTGGGTCGCCAGGCTCGAGATCAGGCCGATGTTCGGGCCTTCCGGCGTCTCGATCGGGCACATGCGGCCGTAGTGCGTGTAGTGCACGTCGCGGACCTCGAAGCCCGCGCGGTCGCGGTGCAGGCCGCCCGGCCCCAGCGCCGACAGGCGGCGCTTGTGCGTCAGCTCGCTCAGCGGGTTGGTCTGGTCCATGAACTGGCTGAGCTGGCTGCTGCCGAAGAAGGACTGGATCACGGCCGACACGGTGCGGGCGTTGACCAGGTCCACGGGCGTGATGGTCTTCTCCTTGTCGGAGAGGTTCATCCGCTCCTTGATGATGCGCGCCATGCGCGACAGGCCCACCGAGAACTGGTTGGCCAGCAGCTCGCCGACCGAGCGCACGCGGCGGTTGCCGAAGTGGTCGATGTCGTCCACGTCGCTGCGGCCCAGGAACAGGCCCACCATCTCGTGGATGATGGCCAGGAAGTCCGCCGGGGTCAGCGTGGTGGTGGACGGCGGCACCGTCAGCTGCAGCCGATGGTTCAGCTTGTAGCGGCCCACCTCGGCCAGGTCGTAGCGCTTCTCGTGGAAGAACAGGCGCTCGAACAGCACCCGCGCGACCTCCTCGTTCGGGGGATCGCCGGGGCGGAGCAGCTGGTAGAAGCGGCGCAGGGCCTCGTCCTGGTTGGTCGTCGGGTCCTTGCGCAGGGTGTTCAGGATCAGGCTCGGCTCGTTGAGCGTGACCTGGCCCTCGGAGATGACGGCCATCTCGCCGGAAGCCTGGGCCAGGATGGTCTCGAGCAGCAGGGGGTCGACGACCTGGCCGGCCTGGGCCAGGCGCTCGCCCGTCTCCCCGCTGTAGACGTCCTTGGCGAGGATGCGGCCCTCGAGCGTGTCGGCGCGCTTGGTGCCCTTGCGCGGCACGTTGAAGGTCTCGATCTCGTGGAACAGCGGGATGATGTCCTCGTTGGTGCTGAAGCCCAGCGCCCGCAGGAGCATCGTCACCGGCTGCTTGCGCTTGCGGTCGATGTGCACGAACAGCATGTCGTTGATGTCGGTGCTGAACTCGACCCACGAGCCGCGGTACGGGATGATGCGCGACTTGAACAGCTTGCGGCCGTTCGGGTGGTACTCGTCGCTGAAGAACACGCCCGGCGAGCGGTGCAGCTGGCTGACGATCACGCGCTCGGCGCCGTTGATGATGAAGGTACCCTTGTCGGTGATCAGCGGCAGCTCGCCCAGGTAGACCTCGGACTCCTGGATGTCGCGGATCTGCAGCTCCTCGTTCTGGTTGTTCTCGTCCTCGTCCTTCACCACCAGCTGCATCTTGACCTTCAGCGGCGCGGCGAAGGTCAGGCCGCGCTCCTGGCACTCCTCGATGCCGTACTTGGGCTCGCCCAGGGCGTAGCTGCGGTACTCCACGGTCAGGTGCCCGCGCGTGGACTCGATGGGGAAGATGGACTGGAACACGGCCTCCAGGCCGCTGCTCTTGCGCTTGTCCACCGGCAGGCCGGTCTGCAGGAAGTCGTTGTACGACTCCAGCTGGACGGCGAGGAGATTCGGCATCTCGTCGTCGTGGCTCAGCTTGGAGTAGTTGACGCGTCCGGTGAACTTGTCGACGGAGGTATTGCTTGCCACGGGTCGTCACCTCGCCAGGGGGGGTACCGTTCCTTCCGGGCGCCGCGGGCGGCGCGCCGGACGATCTCCCCCCGCCCGGCGCGGCCGGGCGGGGGGACGTGCGGGACGCGCGGCTTACTTCAGGTCGATGATCGCGCCGGCCTCTTCGAGCTTGGCCTTGATCTGCTCGGCCTCGGCCTTCGAGACGCCTTCCTTCACGGCCGAAGGGGCGCCCTCGACGAGGTCCTTGGCCTCCTTGAGGCCCAGGCCGGTGATGGCCCGGACTTCCTTGATGACCTGGATCTTCTTGTCGCCCGCGCCGGTGAGCATGACGGTGAACTCGTCCTTCTCCTCGACGACGGCCGCGGCGGCCGGGGCGGCCATCATGGCCATGGGAGCGGCGGCGCTGACGCCGAACTTCTCCTCCATCGCCTTCACCAGGTCGGCGGCCTCCAGGACCGTCATGGACTCGATCATCTCCAGGACCTTCTGGCCGTTCGCGCTCAGGTTGATCTCCGACATCTCTCTCTCCTTGTTCCGCGGCGCCGGAGGCGCCGTCGTGTCTGGTTGAAACCGGTCAGGGCAGCGACGGCGTCAGGCCGCCTTCTGCTTGGCGACCGCGTCGACGGCCCGCACCACGGCGCTCAGGACGCCGTTGAGGGTGCCGGCGATCCCGGTCAGCGGGGCGTTGATGCTGCCCATCATCTGCGCATACAGTTCGTCCCGGCTCGGGACCTTGCTCAGCGCCTCGACCTGTCGGGCGGTCAGGAAACCGCCGTCCACGTAGCCGCCGCGGATCTTCAGCTTGTCGACGTCCTTGGCGAAGTCGACGGCGATCTTGGCTGGATCCACCTGGCTGTCGGCGCTGATGATCAGGGCCATGGGGCCGGTGAGGTGCTCCCTGAGCACCGTGACGTTCGCCTGGTCGGAGGCGATCTTCGCGAGGCGGTTCTTCACCACGCGACAGACGACGTTCTTCTCGCGGCACTTGACGCGGAAGTCGGTCATCTGGGCCACGGTCATCCCCTGGTAGTCGGCGAGCACGACGCTCTTGGCCGACTGGAGATGCGCCGTGATCGCCTGGACCTCGGCTGTCTTCTCGGGACGTGCCATCGAGGCACCCTCCTTCGGTGACGCCCAGCCCGGGGCTGGGCGGTCTGCTCGAATGCTAATGGCTCATCGCCGCGTGCTCGATGCGGATGCTCGGCGTCTGGGTCCCCGAAACGAAGACCGAGCCGACGTAGGGACCCTTGAGCGACGCGGGCTTGGCGCGCACCAGCTCCGTGAACAGCGCCGTGGCGTTCTCGACCAGGGCCTCCGGAGCGAAGGACCGCTTGCCGATGCCGCAGTGGATGATGCCCGCCTTGTCGACGCGGTACTCCACGCGGCCGGCCTTGGCCTCGCGCACCGCCTTGCCGATGTCCATGGTCACGGTGCCCACCTTGGGGTTGGGCATCAGACCGCGGGGGCCGAGCACCCGCCCGCGCTTGCCGAGCTCGCCCATCATGTCGGGGGTGGCGATGATGACGTCGGTATCCGTCCACCCCTTGTCGATCATGGCGAGATAGTCGTCGGAACCGACCATGTCGGCGCCGGCGGCCGTGGCCTCGGCCTCCTTCGGGCCGCGAGTGATCACGAGCACGCGCACGTCCTTGCCGGTCCCCCGGGGAAGCACGACGGTGCCGCGGACCATCTGGTCCGCATGGCGCGGGTTGACGTTGAGCCTGACGGCCACGTCGACCGACTCGTCGAACTTCGACTTGGGCATCCGGTCCAGGAGGGCGAAGGCCTCGGCCAGGCTGTAGCTCCTGGTCCGGTCGACCTGCTCCTTGGCGTTGCGCCAGTTCTTGCCGTGTTTCATGCCGATGACTCCCTGTGACTGTGATGGGTCGAAGGGGCTTGCGCCTCCTGCTTCTCCGGTGCCGGCGGCCCGGGGCCCCGGCGCCGTGTCTTCCCAGTCACGGGACGGAAGGTCCTAGCGAACCTCCAGCCCCATGCTGCGAGCGGTGCCGGCGATGGTCTTCATCGCCGCCTCGATCGACGCCGCGTTCAGGTCCACCATCTTCATCTCCGCGATCTCGCGGATCTGCTGGGGGGTGACCCGTCCGCAGGTCGTCTTGCTCGGCTCCTTGCTGCCGGACTCGATGCCGGCAGCCTTCTTGAGCAGGACGGAAGCAGGAGGAGTCTTGGTGATGAACGAGAAGCTCCGGTCCTGATAGACGGTGATGACCGCGGGGATCACCAGGCCCACCTGGTCCTTCGTCCTCTCGTTGAACGCCTTGCAGAACTCCATGATGCTGACACCATGCTGGCCGAGCGCCGGTCCCACCGGGGGGGCGGGATTGGCCTTGCCGGCCTGGATCTGCAACTTGACCTGTGCGAGGACTTTCTTAGCCATTCGCTGCTCCTACTGCGTGTCTCGGACTGCATCTCGGGAGGTCCGCCGCCGCCACGACGGTATCGCGCCGTCCACAGGCGCACCATTTGCGCCGCCGGGCCTCCACTCGCTGTATGCGCCCCTGCGGGGTGAGAGAAACCCCTGCGGGACCGGTTCCGAACGCGCCAGACTCGCGGGTGCGGAACCCATCGAGACCGGCCGGGTCAGACGTCCTTCACCTGAAGGAAGTCCAGCTCGACCGGGGTCTCCGATCCGAAGATCGAGATCATCACCTTGAGCTTGCCCTTGTCGTGATTGATCTCGTTGACGACGCCGATCCAGTCGGTGAACGGGCCGTCGATGACCTGGACGCTGTCCCCCACCTGGTAGGGGATCTCCAGCAGCGTGCCCGCCTCTTCCGACTTGGTCATGCGGCCGAGGATGCGATCGACCTCGTCGGAGTCGATCGGCTGCGGCCGCAGCTGCGTGCCCCCGATGAAGCGGGTCACGCCGGGGATGGAATTGATGAAGTGCTGCGTCTCCTTGGTCATGATCATCTCGACCAGGACGTAGCTCGGGAAGAACTTGCGCTTGGTGGTCGAGCGCTTGCCGTTCTTCATCTCGGTGACGTCCTGCGTCGCGACGAGCACCTCGCCGAACAGGTCTTCGAAGGCGTTGGCCTTGATCGCCGTCTCGATGTTGCGCTTGACCTTGTTCTCGTGGCCGGTGTTCGCGTGGATCACGTACCAGCGCATGCCGCGCCGGCGCTTCTCCTCCTCGGGGAGGCGGCCGGCGGCGGGCGCCTCGGCGGCCGCGGCGGCGGGCGCCCCGGCGGGCGTCTCCGCGGTCGATTCCGCGGGCGCGGCGGCGGGCGTCTCCGCTTCGTCCCCGAAGGCGAACAGGTCGCCGCCGTGCAGCGGCGTCTCCGCAGCTGCGGCGGGGTGGTCGCCGTCGAGACCCTTGAACAGGGACTCTTCGCGCAGGTCCTTGGCGTCGTCTGACACGATCGTTCCTCCGTCCGCGGCGAGCGGACTCGTCCTGCAGGGATGAAAGACAAAGAAACACCCGGACCGGTAACACCTACCGGCGGGCCGTCCCGTCGACCTCGCGATCCGATCCGCGGCGCCCCTCGCCCATTGCGCTGGCGAACTCTGCAAGAGCGGCGAACTCCGCAAGAGCCGTGGGCGCCGGCTACGACATCAGGATGAGCTGCTTCTGGACGAAGCTCAGCACCCGATCGACGATGAAGATGAAGACCGTGACCACCGCGACCGTGGCCAGCACGACCAGGGTGGACTCGCGCAGCTCCCGCCACGTGGGCCAGGAAACGCGCTTCATCTCCTGTCCGGTCTCCCGCATGTACAGCGTCAGCCTGTTGAACATCCCGTTTTTCCCCTCGACGGTCAGGCTGGCAGGGGCGGCAGGATTCGAACCCGCGACCCTCGGTTTTGGAGACCGATGCTCTACCAGCTGAGCTACACCCCTGCCTGGACCGTTTCCGCGACTAGCGCGTTTCCTTGTGCGGCGTATGCTTGTCGCACCGCGGACAATACTTCTTGTACTCCACCCGATCGGGATGCAGGCGCTTGTTCTTCTTCGTGGTGTAGTTCCTCATCTTGCACGTGTTGCAGGAGAGGATCACCAGGTCCCTGGGCATGATCGCACCTCACGGCTTGCTGCAGACTCGTTCACTTCAGGCCGCTACTTCAGGATCTTGGCGACGACCCCGGCGCCCACCGTGCGGCCGCCCTCGCGGATCGCGAACCGCAGGCCCTCTTCCATCGCGATCGGCGTGATCAGCTCGATCGTCATCTTGATGTTGTCGCCCGGCATCACCATCTCCACGCCCTCGGGCAGGTGCGCCGATCCCGTCACGTCCGTCGTCCGGAAGTAGAACTGCGGGCGGTAGCCCGTGAAGAACGGCGTGTGGCGGCCGCCCTCCTCCTTCGACAGGATGTAGACCTCGCACTCGAAGTCCGTGTGCGGCTTCACCGAACCCGGCTTGCACACCACCATCCCGCGCTCGATGTCCTCCTTCTTCATCCCGCGCAGCAGCAGGCCCACGTTGTCGCCGGCCTGGCCCTGGTCCAGGATCTTGCGGAACATCTCCACGCCCGTGCACACCGTCGACTGCGTGTCGCGCACGCCGACAAGCTCCACCTTGTCGCCCGTGTTCACCACGCCGCGCTCGATGCGGCCCGTCGCCACCGTCCCGCGCCCCGAGATCGAGAACACGTCCTCGACCGGCATCAGGAACGGCTTGTCCAGCTCGCGCTGCGGCGTCGGCACGTAGCTCTCCAACGCGTCGATCAGGTCGAAGATGCACTTCGCGTCCGGGCTGTCCGCGTCCCCGCTCTCCAGCGCCTTCAGCGCCGATCCCTTCACGATCGGCAGCTCGTCGCCGGGGAACTCGTACTTCGTCAGCAGCTCCCGGATCTCCAGCTCCACCAGCTCCAGCAGCTCCGGGTCGTCCACCATGTCGCACTTGTTCATGAACACCACGATGTACGGCACGCCCACCTGGCGCGCCAGCAGGATGTGCTCCCGCGTCTGCGGCATCGGGCCGTCGGCCGCCGACACCACCAGGATCGCGCCGTCCATCTGCGCCGCGCCGGTGATCATGTTCTTCACGTAGTCCGCGTGGCCCGGGCAGTCCACGTGAGCGTAGTGGCGCTTCACGCTCTGGTACTCCACGTGGGCCGTCGCGATCGTGATCCCGCGCTCGCGCTCCTCGGGCGCCTTGTCGATCTGGTCGAACGGAACGTAGTCCGCCAGGCCCTTCTTCGACAGGATCTCCGTGATCGCCGCCGTCAGCGTCGTCTTGCCGTGGTCCACGTGACCGATCGTCCCCACGTTCACGTGTTCCTTCGTCCGTTCGAACTTTGCGCGAGCCATCAGTGGCATCCTCCTGAAGCGGCATGAATCATCCAGGCACCCGTCGGACACGAGCCCTGACCCTACGTCCCGATGCTGCAAAGGTTCACGTACAGGCACTCGAGATACAGGATGGAGCCCACGAGCAGACTCGAACTGCTGACCGCTTGCTTACCATGCAAGTGCTCTACCGGCTGAGCTACGTGGGCCCGGTTCCTGTCATCGCGCCGGCGTCGCCGGCTGGAAGATCCGTCTTCGTGGAGCGGGAAACGGGATTCGAACCCGCGACCCTCAGCTTGGAAGGCTGATGCTCTACCAACTGAGCTACTCCCGCCCCCGAGTTTCACGTCGGACCGGATCGTCGCCGATCCCATCCGATCCTGATCGTTCCCGATCGCGGGCGAGATCCGTCGCGCCTGCGTTCCGCATGTATGCCTGGTGGCGGGGGATGGATTCGAACCATCGAAGGCATCCGCCGACAGATTTACAGTCTGTTCCCTTTGACCGCTCGGGAACCCCGCCACTTGAAAGCCGCAACCAGGCGAGCTGGAGCTGGCGAGAGGACTTGAACCCCCAACCCCCTCATTACAAGTGAGGAGCTCTACCAGTTGAGCTACGCCAGCCCGTTCCCGGACACAGGACGACGAAAGACAGCCGGATGGCCGGCCGTCCCTTCGCGACCCCGGATTCGACGGGCCTCGCAATATACAGGCTGAAATCCGCAAGTGTCAAGGAGAAAGGCGCCTTAATCGCCGCCGGGAGCCGCCGGGCGGGCCGTCGACCCCCCCGGCCCGTCCTCGACCGAGAAGCCCAGGTCGGCGATCCGCCCCCTGAGGGCGTCGGCCGCGGCCCAGTCGCGCCGGGCCCGGGCCGCCACCCGCTCGGCGACCAGGTCCAGGACCTCCTGCGGCACCACCGGCGCGGCGACCGCCACCAGGCCGGCCAGGCCCTCGCGGTGCAGGCCCAGGATCCGATCGGCGTCCTCGAACAGGGCCCAGGCCTCGTCCAAGGGGCCGCCGTCCAGCAGTTCCGGCCCCGCGGCGGCGTCGTACTGGTTCAGGTCTCGCACCAGGCCGAACAGGACGCCGATGGCTCCGGCGGAGTTGAAATCGTCGTCCATGGCGGCGAAGAAGCGCCGCCGGTGCTCCCGGACCGCCCGGGACAGGGCTTCCCCGGGGCCGGAAAGCAGGCCCTCGGGCACGGGCGGGACGCCGGACGCGCGACGCTCGGCCAGGCGGCGCACCCCGCGCCGCAAGCGGTCGTAGGCGACCCCGGCCTCGCGCAGGCGGTCCTCGCCGTAGTCGATCTGGCTGCGGAAGTGGGCGTTGAGCAGGAAGAAGCGGATCACCTCGGCCGGGAACAGGGCCAGCACGTCGCCCATGGCGAAGAAGTTGCCGTCGGATTTCGACATCTTCTTGTCGCCCAGGAACAGCAACCCGTTGTGCAGCCAGAAGTTGACGAATTTCTGGCCGGTGCCGCAGCAGCTCTGCGCGCACTCGTTCTCGTGGTGGGGGAACAGCAGGTCGCGCCCCCCGCCGTGGAAGTCGAAGTGCGGCCCGAGGTACTTGGTGGCCATGACCGAACATTCGATGTGCCAGCCCGGGCGGCCCCGCCCCCAGGGGGAGTCCCAGCCGGGCTCGTCCGGGGCGGCCGTCTTCCAGAGCGCGAAGTCCAGGGGGTCCAGCTTGGCCTCCCCCACCTCGATGCGCACGCCGCTGCGCATGTCGTCGACATGGCGGCCGGACAGGAAGCCGTACTCGTCCCAGCTGCGCACCTTGAAGTACACGTCCCCGCCGGCGGCGTAGGCGTGGCCCTTGGCGACGAGGTCGGCGGTGAAGGCCACGATCTCCGGGATGTGGTCGGTGACCAGGGGGTAGCGGTGCGCCGGCCGGATGTTCAGGGCGGCGGCGTACTCGTGGTAGAGGTCGATGTTGCGCTGCGAGACGACCTGGAAGTCGATCCCCTCCTGCCGCGCCTTGACGATGATCTTGTCGTCGATGTCGGTGAAGTTCTGGACGTGGGTCACCGCGTAGCCCAGGTGTTCGAGGTAGCGGCGGATCATGTCGCAGGCCACGAAGGCGAACATGTGCCCCACGTGCGGCTTGTCCTGCACGGTCATGCCGCAGACGTACATGCCCACCTTGCCGGGGTGGACGGGCTCGAACAGTCGACGCGTCCGCGTGACGTGGTCGTAGACGTGCAGGGCCATCGCGCTCGCTCCTCGGGGCGGGTGGTCGGTCAGCGGTTCACGCCGCGCCGGACGCCGTCGCGGCAGAGGTCGTCCACCAGGGCGGCGAAGGGGATGCCGACCGCGGCGGCGGCCTTGGGCACCAGGCTGGTGTCGGTCATGCCGGGGATGGTGTTCACCTCGAGGCAGGAATAGCGGGAGCCGTCGAGGCGGAAGTCGACCCGCGCCAGGCCGCGGCAGCCCAGCAGGTCGTAGGCCCGGCGGGCGTCGCCGCTGACCCGCTCGTAGAGCGGCGAGTGGACCGGGGCCGGGCACAGGTAGTCGCTGGCGCCGGCGGTGTACTTGTTCCCGAAGTCGTAGAAGCCGTCGTGGGGCACGATCTCGACCAGTGGCAGCCGCCGGCCCAGCAGGATCGCCGCGGTCAGCTCGCGCCCGGGCACGTACGACTCCAGCAGCACGTCGCGGCCGCCGGCCGCGGCCTCGTCGAACGCCGCCGCGAACTCCGACGGCTGGGCCACGATGCGCACGCCGACGCTCGAACCGTCCGCGTTCGGCTTGACGACCACCGGCCAGCCCAGCTCGGCGTCGACGCGCTTCAGGAGCTGGTCGCGGTCCGGCCAGGCCACGCCTTCACGATCGGGGGTGACCAGCAGCCAGTCCGGCGTCGGGATGTCCGCGGAACGCAGGATCCGCTTGGTGGCGGCCTTGTCCATGGCCAGCGCGCTGGCCAGATGGCCGGACAGCGCGTAGGGCACGTCCAGCACGTCGAGCAGGGCCTGCAGGCGGCCGTCCTCCCCCATCCCCCCGTGCAGGGCGGGGAACACCACGTCCCAGTCGCGCAGGTCGTCCATCGCCAGCACGTCGGCGGCGCGCGCCAGCGTGCGCGCCTCCACCGCGTGGCCCAGCCCGGCGAGCGCGCGGGCCACCGCGGCGCCGCTCAGCAGGGAGATCTCGCGCTCGCGGCTGTCGCCGCCCATCAGGACCAGCACCTTCAGGCTCGTGAACGCGCTCACGCCGGGTCTCCTTCCGCGCCCCGCGCCGCCGGCAGCAGCAGGGCGATCGCCATCGCGGTCACGCACTCGCCGCGGCCCTCGGGGCCGAGCCCCTCGCCGCGCGTCGCCTTGACCGACACCGCCTCCGGGCCGACGCCGAGGGCGCCGGCGAGCGCCGCCCGCATGCGCTCGGCGGCCGGCGCGATGCGGGGCCGCTCCAGGATCAGGGTCAGGTCCACGTTGCCCACCCGCCAGCCAGCGGCGCGCACCAGGGCGGTCGCGCGGGCGAGCAGGTCGAGGCTGTCGGCGCCGGCCCAGGCCGGGTCGTCGTCCGGGAAGTGGCGCCCGATGTCGCCGAGGGCGGCGGCCCCGAGCACCGCGTCGATGACCGCGTGGGCGGCCGCGTCGCCGTCGGAGTGTCCCAGCGGGCCGACCGGGCAGTCCTCGAAGCGCGCCCCGCCCAGCAGGCAGGGCCGCCCGGCCACCAGTCGGTGGCGGTCCCATCCCATCCCGATCCGCACGGCCTCACTCCAGGGTGACGTTGTCCAGCTGAACGGTGACGCCGCCCGCGGGGCGGCCCAGGAAGAATAGCATACTGTCGATGTCGTCCAACCTGAATGTCCGCGCGCCTTCGCGTGGCCGCGCGGCGCGCAGGTCCATGACGCAGCGCGTCCATTGCGGCCCGAGCCGGAAGCTCTCCCCGATCCACACCGGATCGCTGCGGCCCTGGAAGTCGTCCAGGCGCACCGTGAGTTCCTCCGAGCCCGCGCCCGCGAGGCGGGCGTCGAAGGCGAGCGTCCGCCAGGCCGACCAATCGCGCGGCAGGCCGCGGATCACCACCCCCGGGTAGACGTCGCCCGTTTCGGCGCGCAGGTTCAGGACCCGCGACGAGCTGCCCGCGCCGGCGCCCACCCAGAAGACGCCACCCCCCTCGTTGTTGTCGCCGAGCAGGGCGAACTCGCGGTCGTCCTCGAAGTCGGCCAGCAGCGGGAACCGCGCCTGCGCCAGACGGCTGCCACGCACGATGCCCGGCAGGTCGCGCAGCAAGTAGGGGACCAGCGCGAAGCCCGCCAGCACCAGGGCGTAGGCGGCGCGCCGGCCGCGGGCCCGCGCCAGCACCCAGCCGACGGCCGAGACCACGCCTGCCAGGTCCACGCCGGCGTCCTCCCAGCGCGGGTGGCGGCCCACGAAGCCCTGGACCAGCTCGCAGCCCGCCGTCAGCAGCCAGGCCGCGGCGGCCGCCGCGAACAGACGCCCCCGCAGGGGTCCCCGGCGCCACAGCAGCAGCGTCAGGGTGCAGGGCAGCCCCCAGTGGGCGACCACGCCGAGGGAACGCAGGGGCTGCATGCGCTCGAGGCTGCCGGGCACCGGCACCACGAAGGGGACCAGCAGCGCCGCCGCGACGAAGAACCCGGCCAGGATGCGGCGCGCCCGGGTCATGCCCCGCTCCGCACGCCGGGCACCCGGCAGATCGAGAAGCGGTACTTGCCGTTGGGCTCGCGCGGGATGGTGTCGACGAAGCGCAGGGCCACCACGGCGCCGCCCAGCGAGTCGCGGAAGACGCCCGTCAGCGCGGCGGCGACCGCTTCGTCCCAGCCGGCGGCGCGCACCACGTTCAGCTCGACCCGGCCGACGACCTCCTGGACGACCTGGAGCTGCGCGATGCCGGGGAAGCGCGTCAGCGTGTTCTCGATCAGCGAGATGCCGGCGACGCGGCTCCCGTCGGCCGCCACCAGGAAGTCGGCGGTGCGGCCGGTGACCGTGCGCAGCAGCGGGGAAGGGCGGCCGCAGGGGCAGGGCCGGTCGTGCAGCACGCCGTGGTCGCCCACCTCGTAGCGCAGCATCGGCATGCCCAGGTTCACGAACTCGGTGATGACGATCCGGCCGTCCTCGCCCGGAGCGCAGGGGCTGCCGTCGTCGCGCAGCAGCTCGACGGCGGCGTGCTCGGCGTTGAGGTGCAGGCCCTCGTGACGCTCGCACTCGCAGGCGATCAGGCTGACCTCCTCGCAGCCGTAGCGGTTGGTCACCTGCCGCGCGAAGGCGCGCTCGATCACCTCCCGCTCGGGCTGCAGGAGCATCATGCTGGTGGCGACGATCCCGTCCGGCCGCAGCCGCTCGCCCATCTCCTCGAGCATGCCCGCCAGCAGGTACAGCGAGTGGGCGTGCCCGTAGAGCAGGCCGGGGCGCAGCCGGCGCCAGCCGGCCACGAACTCCCGCACGGACGCCTCGTCCAGGCGCATCGTGTCGAGGTAGACGATGCGGTCCTTGCAGGCCCGGCGCAGCCGGTTGCGCAGCGTCCGGGGTTCGGGCGGGTTGCCCCACACCGCCCCCATGGGCTGCCCCAGCCGCCAACCGCTCCAGGTGTCGGCCAGCAGGGCGGCGCCGTTGCGGCGTTCGACCCCGCGTCGGTCGCAGTACACGTGCAGGGCGGTCCCGGTGGAACCGCCCGTCTTGGCGGGCACCAGGTCCTCGCGGCGGTGGTCCGCGGCCAGGATGTCGTCGATCCCGCCGCGGATGTCGGCCTTGGTCAGCAGCGGCAGCCCGCGCAGGTCGGCGATGTCGCGCACGCCGCGCGGGTCGATGCCGGCGTCGCGCAGGCGGCGGGCGTGGAACGGCGAGTGCGCCGCGGCGTGCCGCACCAGCTCGCCGAGCCGCTCCCGCCGACGCCGTTCCAGCGCCTCGGGCGCATCGAACTGGTCGCGCGCGAGCCGGCGGTAGGTGCGCAGGCGCACGCTGCCCTCGTAGAGGTCCCACACGGGCTCGGCGAGGCGGCCCACGACCCAGTCGGGGAGGCGCACGGCGGACCGTCCTTTCAGGTGCGCGGGGTCCAGATCACCTGGCGCTCCCCCGCCAGGAAACGCAGCAGCGCGTTGCCGGCGGCCGCGTTCAGCAGGCACAGGTAGTACGGGAAGGAGAGCGGCGTCGGCAGGCGCAGGCCGACCAGACCCAGCAGGGCCAGCAGGTAGAAGCCGCCCTGCAGCGCGAGCAGCACGTTCCAGGCATCGCCGCGGCCGGCCAGGGCGAGGTTGCTCAGCAGGGCGAGGACCTGAAAGATCGGCGCCAGGTAGCGCAGCCACTTGTGGGAGAACAGCTGCCAGGAGAACAGGCCGTAGCGGACCGGGTCGAGCAGGCCGGCCATGTCCCGCAGCGCGTGCCAGGCGCGCAGGGCCACGCGGGTGCGCATGCGGAACTCGGCGCCCGTCTCGGACAGGCTCGCCTCGTAGACGCGGGCGCCGGGCGCGTAGACGACGCGCCGCCCGCGCGCGACCACGCTCAGCGGCAGCACGAAGTCGGGCTGCTGGTCGGCGCGCATGACGGTGTAGAGGTCCCGGCGCACGGCGTCGATGCCCCCGTCGACCCCGACCACCGAACCCACCGACGTCTCGAGCCCGCGCAGCATGTTCTCGTAGCGCATGTAGGCCGAGCAGCCCTCCCCCGTCAGCGAGCCGTCGCGCGCCCGGTAGAGCATGCGCCCGGTCGCGTAGCCGACCGCTTGGTCCGCGAACGGCTCCATCAGCCGGCGCAGGGCGTCGGGGGCGTAGAGGGAGTTGGCGTCGGAGAAGACGATGATCTCGCCGGTCACGTGCGCCTGCGCCAGGTTCAGGGCGGAGGTCTTGCCGGCCCGCGGTTCCTGCCGCAGCAGGCGGACCCGCGGCTCGGCGGCCGCGATGGCCGCGACCACCTCGTCGGTGCCGTCGGTCGAACCGTCGGAAACGACGATGATCTCCAGCAGCTCGGGCGGGTAGTCCAGGGCGAGCTTGTTGCGCACGGTCTGGGCGATGCAGGCGATCTCGTTGTGGGCGGCGATCAGGACGCTGACCCGCGGCGTGTGCGGCGAGGCCGCGATCCGCCGCCGCCGCACGCCCGCCAGCAGGGCGCAGAGCAGCGGGTAGCCCGCGTAGACGTACGCGAGCAGGACGAGGCAGAGGATCAGGACGACGGACATCGGATCGACCCTTGCTTGGACGTGTGCCTAACCGCCGGACGCGGCCGACAGCGCCGCCCGGTAGTGCTCCTGGTGGCCCTCGACGCACGGCTCCCAGCCGAATTCCGTCTCGGCCATGGCGCGGGCCTGGCGGGCCAGCATCGCGCGCGTGCCGCGCTCCTCGATCAGCCGGGACAGGGCGCTGGCCAGGGCGATGTCGTTGCCCGGCGGCACCAGCAGGCCCGTGCGGCCGTCGTGCACCGCCTCGAGGTTGCCGCCGACCGACGTCGCGACCACCGCGCAGCCGCTGAGCATGTACTCGAGCACCGCGTTGCTGAAGCCCTCGGAGTCCGAGCACATCACGCCGATCGCCAGCCGCTGCAGGTAGGCCGGCACGTCGGCGATGCGGCCCGCGAACACGGTGCGGTCGGCGATCCCCAGCTCCGCCGCCAGCCGCTCGTAATGCGGCCGCAGCTCGCCGTCCCCGATCAGGTGCCAGGTGGTCGCCGGGTGCCGGTCCGCCACCCTGGCGGCCGCCCTCAGGAACAGGTCGGCACGCTTGACCCTGCGGTTTAGGTTGCCGACGATGCCGACGGCGACGCCGCCCTCCGTGTGCTCCACGAAACGGTAGCAGTCGACGTCGATCCCGTTGCGGATCACCCCCACCCGGCGCGGGTCCAGCCGGTCCCGCGAGCACACATGATGCTTGACCGCCTCGGAATTCGCCAGGAACCCCGTCGCCAGCGGGTAGGTCCGCCGCATCAGGAACTCCTGGGCCGGCGTGCGCCAGAAGCCGAGGTCGCGGAAGGACACGAGCCGCACCGGGACCCGGGCCAGCCGCGCCGCCGCGATCCCCAGCAGCGTCGAGTCCTGGAAGAACGTCTGCACGACGTCGATCCGCTGCTCGCGCAGGTGGGCGGCGAGGGCGCGCAGCCGCGACACGCCCCCGGCCGAGAACAGCCGCCGGGCGCCCAGTTCGAGACGCGGGCAATCGGCCTCCCCGAGGTAATCCGACGAGGGCCGCAGGGTGCACAGGCTCGGGGCGAAACCTCGGCGGTCGAGGCGGTTGATCAGGCCGATCAGCTGGGTCTCGGTGCCACCGCGGCTGATGCTGTCGATGCAGTAGAGGACCTTGATCAAACCGGAGTATCCTTCCGGGCTGTATCGCCGCCGCCGAGAATTTGTACTACCATGGCGACGCAACCAGCCGATACCGCAGGGGGACTGGCTGGAGATCGGTCGACGGCCCTTCCCGGACAATGTGGCACAGGGAAGGTATCAGGACCACAACAGATCGCGGACGACGGCCGCACGCGCCACCCGACGGACCTCACCTGCGGGGACCCGACCTGGGCCAGGAGTACGGAATGCAGAACCTCGGCACACCCTTAGTCTCCGTCATCACCGCGACCTATAACATGGGGCACTATCTGCGAGAAACCGTAGACTCCATCCTGGCGCAGACCCACGACCGGCTCGAGTTGATCATCGTTGACGACGGTTCGACGGACGACACCTGGAAAGTTCTGGCGGAATACGAAGCCGATCCCCGCGTCAAGATCGTCAGGCAGGCCAACGCCGGCCAGACCGCGGCCAAGAACCGCGGGCTGCGGGAAGCGAGCGGACAATTCGTCGGTTTCTGTGACGCCGACGATCGCTGGCTGCCCGAGAAGCTCGCCCGCCAGCTGCCCCACTTCGAAAACGCCCCATCCCTGGGGGTGGTCTACACCGACTTCACCTGCATCGACGGCGAAGGGCGCCCGACACCGGCCCCCCGCATGGAATGCTTCAGCGGACGCATCACGTCGCAGCTTCTGGTCGATAATTTCGTCAACTTCCCCTCGGCGCTGGCCCGCCGTGAAGCCATCGAGAAAGCCGGAGGTTTCGACACTTCGCTGTCGATGTCGATCGACTACCATCTGTGGTTGCGGGTTTCCGTGGATTGGGATTTTCGTTACCTACCGGAACCCCTTGTCGAATATCGTCTTTGGGAGGGTCAGATGTCACACCGCACCGGTGAGCGCCTCGACAATGCCTTCCGGATGATGACCCGCTTCCTGGCCGAGCACCCCGACTGCGTCTCTCCGGCTGAACGCCGTTATGCGTGGACGCACTCCTATGTCACACGCGGCCGTTGGCATGCCCGCGAGGGTCGGAACATGGCTGCTGCGGCCGATTTCACCCAGGCCGCACTCCTGCGCCCATGGGACCTCCGTCTTTGGAAGTCTATGACAAAATGTGTGTTGCGAAGACCATGACCCCTCGCACATGACCGGAAACTGGACTTTTTTACTGTTTCGTGATATCATGTATCACTTCCAAGGACAACACGGGGCGCCGGCTCCGGCAGACTCACCACGACCCGGGAGCCTTCATGGCCGCCAAGACCATCCTGGCCGCGTGCCTTTTCTCGTTCTCGACAGCCGCCGCCGCGACCGCGGCGCCGATCTCGGCGCTGGTCAAGACCCCGACCGCCAACATCCTGAACGAAGACCGCGTGGACTTCACGTGGAGCTACACCACGGCGCCGGACTCGCTGACCGTCGACTTCGGCGACGGCCAGTCGAAGACCTACCCCGCCGCCACGACGACGGCGCGCCACGCCTACCGCAGCGCGGGTCGCTACAGCCTCGTGTTCACCGCCTGGAAGAACGGCGCCGCCGAACAGCAGTCCTTCCCGAATTTCGTGGTCGTCGGCCAGCGCCCCCTGCCCGGCACCAACATGATGTTCGTGCACCACTCCACCGGCCGCAACCTGATCCGCGACAGCGGCGTGCGCAGCCTGCTGGAGTCCCACAACTCCCGCTACGGGACGGGCATCAAGTTCTGGGACCACGACTACGACAGCGGGAACACCTTCACCGGCATCATCCTGCCCGACAGCACGGTCCACCCCGACTGGTCCTACGGCATCGAGGCGAACGACATCCAGCCGGACGGCTGGTACACCATCTTCTGCACCGGCAGCGCGTTCATGGACTCCCTGCTGGACCGCCACGACGTCATCGTCCTGAAGAACGACCACAGCACCGGCGACATCACGACGATCGCCCAGCTGCAGACCTACGTGAACCAGTACCTGCAGATCCGCAGCGTCCTGGACCAGCACCCCGACAAGCTGTTCGTGCTGGTCAGCGGCTCGCCGCGTCGTCCCGAGGACACGAACAACACCATGGCCGACTTCTCGCGGGCCTTCTACGACTGGCTGCAGAGCCCGTCCTTCATGAACGGGCACCCGAACCTCGTCTTCTTCGACCTGTTCGACGAGCTGGCCGCGCCGAACATCGCCGCGGATCCCGAGCGCAACATGCTGCGCGAGGCGTACCGCCGCCCCGGCGTGCCGAGCGACAGCCATCCGAACACCTTCGCCAACGTCACCATCGGGCCGCGCTTCGCCTCGCTGCTGATCCGCCTGGTGGACCCGAGCTGGATCGGCGACCTGACCGCCGCGCCGCCGACGCCGCTGCTGATCGCGACGGGCAACCACCCGAACCCGTTCAACCCCTCCACGGCCATCGACTTCACCCTGACGCAGCCCTCGTCGGTGAGCCTCGACGTTTTCGACTTGTCGGGGCGGCTGATCCGTCGCATCCTGACCTCGGCAAGGTTCGAGGCCGGCCACCACGCCGCGCACTGGGACGGAACCGACGACCAGGGGCGGAGCCAGCCGTCGGGCGTGTACCTCTACCGCATCGACGGCGGCCCCGCGAGCGTTTCGCGCCGCATGCTCCTGGTCCGCTGAGCGACGGAGGCTCCGCGGATGCTCCAGGTTCTCAAGGAATTCCGGCGGTCGCTGGGCGACCCCACCGGCCGTCTGTTGCTGCGCTACTCCTTCGTGCGCAACTGCCCCGGCTCCTACGGCTTCCTGCTGCGGGCCGGCGTGCTGCAACCCGCCTTCGGGCGCTGCGGCCCGCGGGTCCGCATCCACGAGGGCGCCCGCTTCCGCAACGTCCACAAGATCCTGCTCGGCGACAACGTCACCATCGGCGTCGACAACTTCCTGCAGGCCGCCGGCGGCATCACCATCGGGGACCACACCCTGCTCGGGCCGGGCGTCAAGGTCTGGACGACCAACCACGTCTTCGCCGACCCCGACCGCCCGATCCGCGACCAGGGCGCCGAGTACCGCGAGGTCGTCATCGGCCGCGACGTCTGGATCGGCTCGAACGCCTTCCTGATGCCCGGCGTCGAGCTTGGCGACGGCTGCATCGTCTCGGCCGGCTCGATCGTGGGCGCCAAGAAGTACCCCCCCTTCAGCATCCTCATGGGCAACCCCGCGCGGGTCATCGGCAACCGCAAGAAGGCCGAGACCGCCCCGCAAGACGGCGTCGCGTGACCACCGATCGCGCTTCGGGGGCGGACATCGCGGCCGGGCTGCTCGCCGCAGCGGGCGCGTTGTCGTCATCCTCCACGCCCGACGAGCTGCGCGATGCCCTGGTCGCCGCCCTGCCCGTTGGCCCCGACCGCCTCGCCCGGATCGAGGAACTCGTCGACGAAGGCCGCGCCGCCTGGGACCTGCTCCTGTGCGGCGATGGCCGCGGCCACCTGCTGCTGGGCGGCGCCGGCTGGAGCGCCGCGACGCTCGCCCTGGCGCGGCGCTGGGAGCGCGTCACGGTGGTCGATCCCGACCCGGCCGTCCTCGCGCTGCTGGAGCGGCGGTGCGAGACCGCTGGGATCACGAACCTGGTCGCGGTGCGCGGCGGCGCCGGCCCCGCGCTGCCCGCAGCCGACGCCGGCTGCGACGCGGTGGCCTGGATCGTCGGCGACGATGCCCTGCCGCCCTGCGCCGGGAACCGCCACGCCGGCTGGTCCCGCCGTTTCCTGGCCGAGGTCGCCCGCGTGCTGCGGCCCGGCGGCGGGCTCTACCTGGCGATCCCCGGCCCCTGGTCGCGCGAAAGGTTCACATCTCGCGAGCGGCTGATGAGCGACGGCGCACCAGCCGCGCTCGGACCGCGCGCCTTCACCGCCGCCAGCGCCTCGTGCGGGCTGACAGTTGCTCGGCTCTGGGCGCTCGAAGGCCGCGTCGACGGCCCGCGCAGCTGGGTGGATCTCGACGATCCGGCCGCCGTCGCGGACCACCGCAATCACGCGCGGGACGTCGCTCGCCGGCTCCCTCCCCGCCTATACCGCCTCACGGCGCCCCGTTACGCCCTGACCGCTTCGCTCGGACCCGCCGAACCGTCGTGGTTCGAGGGCGCCCTGCGGCTGGCCGCGCGGGAGCTGGACCTCGCCGACGGCCGCTGGCGCATCTCGCCGCCGCAGGCGTTGCGCAAGGGCAAGCTCGTGGCCACGCTGCACGCGGACGACGGCCGCGGCTGGATCGTGAAGGTCCCCTTGAACGACGACGTCGCCGCGGCGATGCGGCACGGCCAGCGCGCGCTCACGGCGCTGCGGACGCAACTGGCGGCGGACGCGCCGCTGCGGCGGCTCCTGCCGGCACAGGCGGCGGACGTGGAGCACCGCGGGCTACGGCTGCATCTCGAGAGCTACTGCACCGGCCGGCCCTGGGCGGTGGACCGCGACGCCCCGGCCCCGGCGGCCGCCGGGATCGCTCCGGTGCTGAAGGACCTGCTCGACCTCGACCCGGCGTCCTGCGGCCTGGACGACGGCCACGACGTCCTGCCCCGGGCCCTGGCGGATCTGACCGCGCTGTTGCGGCGTCACGACCCCGACGGGGTGCCGACGCTGCGCGACGCCGCCACGCGCCTCGACGCCGGCCGCTCGCCGAAGCTCCACGTTCGCAAGGGCGACCTGTCGCTCAGCAACGTGTTCCTGGAGGGTGGGAGGGTCAGCGGCTTGATCGACTGGGACGAGACGGGAGCGACGCGCCAGCCCCTGGCCCCGCTCGCGGACCTGCTCTTCTCCTGGCTGTGGCAGCGCGGTGGCTGGTCGCGCACGCGCAGCCTGGTCGCGCTCGCCGGCGGCCGGATCGGGGCGTTGCCGGCGTCGCTGAGCGTGGCGGAGCTGCTGACGTCGCTGGGATACGGGCCCGACGATCTCGCGCGGGGCGCGCTGTGCTCCTGGATCGAGCACGCCTACCACGAGCTGCAGCACCCGGTGTTCCGCTGCCGGGAGGACCGCGTCGCGGCGCTGCTGGTGGAGCCTTGCCGGGCGCTGGGGCCGTTGCTCGCGGGAGGCGGGGACTAGCCGCGTGCGGCCGGGGAACTGCGTGCCGCGGCGGCCTCGCGGTAGACCTCGAGGTAGTCGTCGACCATGCGGGCGAGTGTGTAGCGCGCGCGCTGCTCGCGGGCGGCGGCCTCGCCCAGGCGGCGCCCGACCTGCGGATCGCCGGCCAGCCGCGCCAGCGCCTCGGCCAGCCCGGCGGCGTCCCCCACCTCGACCAGCAGGCCCGTCTCGTCGTGCCGCAGCACCTCCGCCAGCCCCCCGACCCGGGACGCGATCGTCGGGATCCCCAGCGACATGGCCTCCAGCAGCGTGTAGGGCAGGCCCTCGTGCAGCGAGGGCATCAGCAGCGCGTCGAGGTGGGCGATCCAGTCCAGGATGTTGCGCTGGAAGCCGTGGAAGCGGACCCGGTCGGCGACGCCCAGCGCGCCGGCCTCGTGGCGCAGCGCGTCCAGCAGGGGACCGGTGCCGATCACGTCCAGCCGGACCTGCGGCGGCATCGCGGGCGAGGTGAGGGCGCGCAGGGCGTGGACAATGCCCTTGACCTCGCTGACGCGGCCGACGATGCCGGCGTGGAAGTAGCCTGGGTCGAGGCCGGCGGGGCGCGGGCGGTCGGTGCGGGTAAGCGGTTCGATGCCGTTGTGGATCACGCGGCGGGGCAGGCCGGCGTGTACGTCATCGTATCGTCGCTTGATATCGGCCGTGACGTAGCAGATTCGCGCATTGAGCTGTCGTGTCGCCCGCGTATCGATCCGATGATACCAAGCCGATTTATTCGAAACCGATCTCGATGTGCCCACCGGCTCGGGCAATCCATGCTCGGTCTTCACGATGGCTCGTCCTCGACCCCTCGCCGCCCAGGCGGTCGCAGTAGCGCGATAGCCGTGGAGGTGCCAGATCGTGGATCCCCAATCATCGGAAAGCTGGCGCAACTGGTAAACGACACCGGGGTCGAATTTGAATCGTTCACGGAGAACAACAGTTGGAATGTTCTCGAAACGGCTCTGCTGCGCCAGCTCCCGGTCATGGAACAGCACGAGCCGCGGATCGTGCCCGAGTTCCCGCAACCGGCCGCACAAGCCGATGACATGCCGCTCGACCCCGCCGAAAAGCTCACCCGGGGCGACGATCATCACAGTCTCAGCTGGCGGACTGGTCGAGCTCACGGCCCGATGCGATCCGGTTGACCCGGCGTTCCCGGCGGACCGAGATCCGCTGTGTAGGTGACGGTGATCGTGTCTTCACGAACCTGGGCTCCCGAGTCGGCGGCGATCACGCGGATGACGTTCACACCTGCCGCCAGAGGGATCTGTCCGGTTGCCCACGCCGTCCAATCTCCTGAGGAATTGATGGCGACCCCGCTGCCGGTACGGTCAGACTGCCACATCACGCTGAGGAGGCCGACGTCGTCGGCGGCGGTCCCTCCGATGCTCAATGCGGCCACATCCGTCGTGAGAGTGGCGGCGCTCGTTGGCTGCAGGATCGTGACGGTCGGCGGAGTGTCAGCCTGAAAAACTCCACCCATGGTCACCGGCAATCCCTGCTGGTTGACGGCGCCGGTGCCGTCGACGACATACAGGTACGCCGGCTGGCCGTCCTGAAAAGACCCCTGGTTGACGTTGATCGTGATCGAGTCGTTCGACCAGGCAGAAGGAATCTGGATCTCCCGGTGGCTGCACGCAGCCCAGGTCGCAGCGTCGCCGAGTTCGACTCGCGCCTTGGTCGTATCGATGTAGAGCTCGTCCCAGTAGAACTCCATGGAGGGCCGGGGCGTACCCGTGTCGGTGGCGAAGTAGTGCATCAGGTAGAGGTTCCTGAAGTAGCAGTCCTGGCCGTGCAGCACCCCGCTGATGGTCCCCCACTCCCCGAGGTCCCGCCAGAGCGTGTAGCCGGTCTGGACATCCTCGTACGCTTCGAGCCGATGCCACGCGTTGGAGTACATCTCGTTGCCGAGTCCCCAGTCCTGCATCAGTCCGGTATCGTCGCAGTCGACCGCATAGATGTGCCCGCCGCTCGTCGCGGGGTAAAAGTCGCATCTGAGTTCCGGCGCATCCATGGAACCGGTCGGCCCTCCCCGGAACGAGATGAGTTTGACGTTTCGACTCGGGGCGCCGGTTGTCGTGTTGTAGAACCAGCCTGAAACGTACAGGGGCAATTGCGGATTTCCCATCAACTCTTCGAGATGGACGAGCGCGAGCGTGCTGTTGTAGTTGCCGTCGGTGAAGTTGAGCCGGGCCGACTGGCCGTCCAGGCGGCGCGACATGACATCGGAGTAGGTGGGGTAGTAATCGGGTCGGGCCGAGCTGGTGTACCACCCGCCACCGATCCTGGTCCCGGGCGTCCCCCCCTCGAAATTGTCGAATACCATGGGAGCGGCCGGCGACTTCTGCCCGAATCCGGCGCCAAAAATCTGCACCTGTCCTTGATGGACCAGTTCGCCGTTGATCTGGCTCACGGCCGGCTGGGCTCCGGCCCGCACACCCAATAGGAGAACTGCAACGGCGAGTACCGCCCGCAGTCTTGCTTCCTGCATCCTGCCCTCCTTGGGTGCTTCAGCCCGCAATCCGGGTACTACCAGCAATGGGCATACCACGATGTTTTGGATCGGGATAAGCAGTATCTGCAACTTTTTGAAGACATGCAACATGTGATTACCCTATGAGTTCCCTGACCACCGCAAACTGGTGTTGCCATGACCGGTTGAGTTCGAGGCGCAGCTCCGCGCTTTCACGGGTGAGCCGATCCCGCTCACGCCATGCCGCGTTCAGGGCTTCAGCAAGCGGCTCCTCTGCGATCCTGGTGGTCACCGACCCCTTGTAGAAATAGGCCGCCATCTCTGGATGATCAGCAAACACAAGTGGTTTTCCTGCAGCTACCGCTTCGTAGGCGCCGCATTGAATCGTATGGTCCTGGGTTGTCAAAGTCAAAACGACGTCACAGGAGCCAAGCAGTGACAGATAGGCGTCATCTGTCAGGAAACCCGTAAACTCCACGTTTTGCGGGGCCGAATCGACCACACCCGTCCTTGCCCGTGCACTATCGCCGGTGACATGTATCGTTGCGTCGTTGCCGAGCAATTGGGCAGCCCCGATCACGACATCGATCGGCTCGTCGCTGCCGAAAGAACAGATGTAGACGATGTGCCAGCCCGGTCCCAACGGCTGCGGATCCGGCAGGTCCAACTCCGGGATCTTGTCCCGCAACACCACGGCCCGGCCGCCCCAACTCTCGACCAGTTCGCGAAGATAGTCGTTGGTGACAATGGTCCACGAAGCGGCGCGTGTGGAGTATCTGCTCAGGGCATGGAATATCCGGTAACGCATCTGACGTGACTCGATGGTCGACAGCTTAAAGTTTGAATGACGGTCGACGACGACCTTCATCCTGAAGAGGTGCCGCACGGCACAGGCGAATGCCGCGAGCACGACGGACGGGTTCTGGACGACCAGCACGCGCGGGCGAGTCAGGCAAAGCCGGACCAGCGTCAGCGCGAGCACGACCGGCACTCGCAACGGGTAGGGGGCCTGGAAAAGATAACGGTACAACGGAGCGTCGAGCGCCCGCGCAAGTTCAGTCGTCCGCCGCTGTTTTTCCCACGCGATCCAGATCAAGGGCGCTCTCAACTCGGATCTCCTTCAGCCATCTCGCTCACGAAGTACTCGAACTTCCTGCCGGGTTCCGGCACGATCTCGGATGTCGACACGACGGAGCAGGCCACCGCCGCGCCCAAATGCGTGCGGACGACATGCTCGACCTGGAGAGCCAGCTCTTCGATTCCCGCCTGATCGACCGCATCAAGGACGATTTTGACTTCCAGCGTGCTGATGTCCTTCTGGATGATCTGAAACTGTCTGATGGGCACACCCGCTCGCTGGCGTTCTTCCATGAAGTAGGCGAACAGGCTCACATGGACAGACCTGCCGTCGGGTGTCAGGATGAAACGCGCACGGGATCGTCCGCGGATCTCTTCCAGCAGCGGCAACGTGCGGCCGCAACTGCATGAGCGTTCCGATAGCCGCACGAGGTCGCCAAGACGATAGCGGAGCATGGGCATCAGCGTGTTCGTCAAATCCGTGACGACAATCTCGCTCAGTCCCGGCTGGCCATCGACGGGCAGCGTCTCAACGAGAACGTTTTCGGACATGAGGTGCCTGCCGCCCTCGGGACACGTGAACGCGATGATATCGGTTTCGCTGCATCCGTACTCGTCGGCAACCACGCCGCCCAGAACACGGCCGAGCCAGTGTCTTTCCGCCGCCGTGGAGGCTTCGGCGGTCGTTACGATCAGTTTCAAACCAGGAACGTGCGGAGTATCGGCAACTCCCAGCCCTCCGGCGAATCGCATGAGCAGGGACGAGTAGCCGTAAAGATAATCGGCTCCACCAGCGACGACTCGACGCAGCGCATCCGCAGCCGATTCGGGCGTCACGTGGCGGTAGTCGAAGACGAGCCGGTTCAGGGCGAGGTTCTTCATCCTGTCGAGCACGCCGTCCTGCTGCAGGGGCCGCCCCCAGAATCTGGCTTCTCGATCGCCGAGCCTGACTCCATACCACGCATAGCATCGGTACCGCGCCGCCAACGAAGCCGCTTGGGTATAGCGCGAAGCAAGCACCACGGCCGGGCTTCCGGATGTTCCCGCCGTCGACCGTCGAAGACCCGATCCGCCTACGCCCGCCATGATCAGCGGCAGTTCTGATTTTTCGAGGATGGGTAGCCGGGCGATGTCGGCAACCGATTTCAATGCTGGGGCATCCAGCCCACATGCACGAAATCGGTCCCCATAGAAGTCCAGCCTCGCCGCCGAAGCGATGACCGCCCGCAGCCTCTGCAAGGTCAGGTCCTGCAATCGATCCCGGGGCCACCACTGCGTCTGCTCGTAAAGCTTCAATTCATTCCGGAATTCGATTCCCGCCACCTTGAAATAGGCGGGCATCAGCATCCGGCGACTGATGACACGGGGCGGCATGATCGGCAACCTTTCGAAAGTCAATTGTTGGCAGTCGCCGCGCTGACGAGTGGGCCGACCCGCAGGCGAACCTGTGAACTGATCATCAACAGGCAGAACGCCATGCCCGCCGCGAACCACCAATAGACCTCATAAAGATCCATGCCGAAAGCACCCAGGGCCATGCGCACGACCAGGAATCCCATCGTTGCCTGGGCTGTCGCGGTCAAGAATCGCACGTCATCCATCTCGGATCGGATCATGCGGACAAGCTTGGGACCCAAGTCCCTGGACTTCAAGGCGGCATGAAGCCGCCTCTGCTCGACGCGCAAAGCCCTGCAAGTGGCGACCAACGCGGCGAACATGCTGAAGATCAGGAAACAGAAGATGGCGAAGCCGTGAATGCCCAGGTTGGTGGCGACCTCCAGATACAGGTTGTGCGTATCCTGCTTGCGATTGAACATCTGGAGACGCACAGCCGGAAACGAGGCGACCCCGACGCCGATGGGATTCCGCAACAGGACTTGCCAGGCGTCGTCGAGGATCTGGATCCGCGCCTCCTTCGAATTCCCCTCCGCCTCATGCCCCCCGATGCTCTTGAACCTCTCGACGTACTGGTCCGGAATCAGCGGGAACACCGCCACCCCCACCACCGCCGCGATCGCCAGGTTGCGCAGCTTGCGCCGCGACTGGCTCCACCAGAAGACCAGCAGCACGCCCAGCGCCACGTACCCGGTGCGCGACCCGGTGTAGATCACGCACACGGTCGCCGTGGCCGCCAGCGGCAGCAGCATCAGCTTGTAGCGCCAGCTCCTGATCACCGGGAACAGGAACAGCACGAACGGCAGCGTCCCCATCGCCAGCCCGGCCAAGCTGTTCGGATGCGCGTAGATCGGCACCGCGCCGTGCAGGCGCATGATGCCCTGGTTCTCCCAGACCAGCCCGCCGGAGATCTGCCCCCGCGTCGACTCCTGCGTGATGTAGAAGCACGACACCAGGAAGGCCGCCATGAACCAGCGCATCGCCCGCGGCGAGCGGATGAGCGCGACCATGAAGAAGGTCATCATCGCGAACTTGATGACGCGGTCGAAGAAGATCGTCCAGGCCAGGTCCTTGGCCGCGGCGAAGGGGATCTGGGTCAGCATGACGAAGAACAGCAGGCCGATCCCGATCAGCACGTTGCGGGCCGGGCGGAGGCCGGCGAGATGGACGGGCCGGGAGCTCATCACCCCGATGCACATCGCCGTCAGCGCCAGGCCGAGCAGGAACTCCACGCGCATCGCGGCCAGGAAATCGCGGCGCGCCCCCCACTGCATGTAGCGGGCGGTGATGAACAGCAGGAACGTCGCGGTCACGAACGGCGGCGCCTCCCAGGGGCGCGGGAGGCGCGGGATCTCGCTGGCGGCGCCCTGGGTCATGCTCGTCCGCGCTCCTCGGATCGGTTCAGCGCCCGCCGGCGCGCAGGGCGGCCGCGGCCGCGTCCAGGAAGGGGACGAAGGCCGCCGCCGCGCGGGCGTTGCCCTCGCGGCTGGGGTGGCTGTCCCGGCCGTCGCCGCTGGCGTAGGCCGACCACTTGGCGCTCCGGCCGTCGGTCAGGATGGCATGGTAGTCGAACACGGCCACGTTGGGGAGGTCGTAGTCCCGCAGCCAGCCGCCTTCGCGGTCCGCCATCCAGGCGTGCAGCGCGTGCGCATGGTCGGCGGAGACGGGTCCCCGGCGGAACGCGGCGCCCAGGCGGTCCTTCAGCCCCTGCGGGCGGGGCTCGGCGCGCGGCGGCGCCGTGACGGCGACGAACAGCACGTCGGGCCGGGAACGGAACAGCGGCAGCAGGGCGCGGTAGGCGGCCTTGGCGTTGGCCAGGGTCTGCTCCGTGGCGTCCGGATCGCCGGGCTCCTCGCCGGGCCCGGTGAAGTCGGTGCTCGAGTAGCAGGACTTGAAGACCACGATCTCGTTGGTGCGGCCATCCGTGTAGGAGCGGTCCTGCTCGTCGCAGGTCAGGATGCGGTCCATCTGCTCGGCGAACTTCCGGCGCCAGTGGCCGATGTCGGTATCCTCGCCCAGCAGCGAGCCGTACGTCGCCTCGTGGACCTCGTAGCCGGCGGCCTGCAGCAGCGCCCGCAGGCCTCCCCCGTTGGGGTGGCTCCGGTAGATGCAGCGGGCGGCGGAGTCCTTGCCGCCGCCGTCCTGAGCGCCCGGTTCGGCCAGAAGCTGACCACCGCAGGAATGGTGGATGAACAGCAGGCGCACGGGTCCTCCCTCGTCTGCGGGAACGGCGACGGATTCCGTCGTCGCTGCGAACGTCAGGCCGCCGGCGGCGACGAGGCTCGCCGCCGCGACCGGCAGCAACAGGCCGACGATCGCACAACAGGCTTTGATAGAAGGCGTTGCAGGCATGGAGCCCCTCCCGGTCCGGTGTGTCGGCCATCGGACAGGCAACAGTATACCCCACGCCGAGTTCCCGGGCCACCGCCGGTTCAAAACCGATCTTGACAATAGCCGGTCAAGGCCCGGATCCTGCAACAGGCCGATCAACATGCTTTCCGACCTCCCGCCAGGGAGGCCTCCCCCCGCGTATCAAGGAGGAATCATGTCGAGCCGACGTTTCATCCTGCTGGCCCTGCTTCTCGGGTTGGCGCTCGCCCTCGCTTCCTGCAGCGACGACGACCCGACCGATCCGGTGACGGACACCACCGCTCCCCTGGTCATCAGCGTGAACCCGTCCCAGGACGACGATGACGTGTCCCTGGACGAAGAACTGGTCATCGTGTTCAACGAGGACATGGATCCCGCCTCGGCCGACGGCAGCGTGACCCTGTCCGACGGCACGGTCACCGACACCGACTGGACCGACGCGCGCACGCTCGTCGTGTCGCACACCGATTGGCCCGAAGGCACCGAGATCACCGCGACGGCGACCGTCGGCCTGACCGACGAAGCCGGCAACGCGCTGGCGACGGCCTTCGCCTGGAACTTCTGGACCTGGACGGACGAGGTCCTGCTGCTGAACACCACGCCCGACGACGACGCCGTGGGCGTGCCCATCAACACCACGGTCTGGCTGCAGTTCTCGCAGGACATGGACGCCGGCACGCTGCCCGGGGCGATCGCCGTGACGTCCCCGGACAAGGTCGCCCACGCCTACACGCTGGACATGCTCGAGTCGGGCTCGGAGTGCGTCCTGACCTTCACCGACGACCTGCCGGCCTCCACGCTGATCACGGTCTCGGTCAGCACGGCCGCCGAGAGCCAGTACGGCACGCCCCTGTCCGCCGCGGCGAGCTTCTCCTTCACCACCGGCACGAACGCCGACCTCACGCCGCCGCAGCTGATCTCGATCGAGCCCGCCGACGGCGCGAACATCGGCACCGACGTCTCCTTCTTCCGCATGACCTTCAGCGAGCCCATCGACGACAGCTCGCTCAACCCCGCCATGATCAGCGGGCAGCTGATGACCGCGTTCGCCAGCATGGACAATCCCGGGGTGTGGTCCGAGAACCACACCGTCATCACCGTCGGCCTGCGCACGCCCCTGATCCCCGGTTCGATCTTCAGGGTGGAGTTCAATTCCTTCGCCGACGTCAACGGCAACGTCAACGACGACGGCATCGAGTGGCAGGCGACCGTCGCCGGCACGGCGCAGTTCCTGCCCGTGATCGACGGCTGGGCCCAGTACTACCAAGGCTACTACCAGGAAACGAACCCCTCGTCGAACGGCTACGTCGGGGAGCTCCAGCTCATCGAGGTCAAGACCGGCGGCGAGTTCTGGCTGTGGCACGCCAGCAACCACGAGTCCTACCCCGCGAAGGACTTCCCCGTGATGACGGAATACGACCGCATGAAGCTCACGACCACGGCCGTCCAGCTCCTCGGATTCCACGAGCAGCACGACATGGAGACGTCGGACGTCACGTTCACCCCGCCGATCGACTGGCTGCGGCTGCCGGTGGTGACCTCGTCCTGGTCTGGGACGGCGGCGATCGACGACAGTTCCCAGGTCGACTACACGGTCGCGGTACTGGCCGGCACGTTCGAGCTCCCGTACGGCAGCCAGCCGAGCAAGCAGAGCGACGGGCCACCGATGTACTGGCTCGGCTGCCGCAAGGTGGCCCTGCACTACGAGATGGGTGACGGCGAGACCGTCTTCAGCGCCGGCAACGACACCCTCTGGTACGCTCCGGGTGCCGGCCTCGTGCGCGAAATCAACCACGAGGATCAGGGAAACCGGATCTACCACGAAGACAAGTCCCTGGTCTGGTCGGGGTTCGAGGCGGACTTCCCGAACCGCTGACCTCCGTCATCGCCTCATGAAGGAAGGGCGCCCCCTCGGGGGCGCCCTTCCACGTCGTGGGATCGGGATCCCTCCGGTCAGCCCGCGCGTTCGGCCGCCGCGGCGGCGGTCTCGGCCGGCGGCAGCGCCTGCAGGTGCTCCTGCAGCAGGTGCCGGTGGTGGCGGCGGTGCTTCAGGGGGATCGTGAAGTTGGTCCGTTCCTGCTCGTCCAGGTCGTCCCAGTGGCGGTGCAGGAAGGCCAGCAGGTCGCGCGTGGCGGCCAGGTAGGCCTCGCGGACCTGCTCGAACGGCAGGCCGTAGAGACGCTGCAGCTCGTGCCGGTTGCGCGATTCGAACTCCGCGAAGGTCAGGGGCGGGACGGCGCGGTCCTCGATGCGGGCCTCGTAGAAACGGACGGCGTAGACGTCCCAGAACGCCAGGTGGCCCAGCGTCTGGATCAGGCTGAGTCCCTCGCTGCGCAGCGCATCGCCCCTCTTGGCCACGGGGTACTGCCGGACGACCTCTTGCAGGCGCCGGTCCTCGTCGGCATAGGCGGCGATCAGCGTCTCGGGAGAATACAACGGCTACCTCGATCCTGGGCGTGTCCTGAAGATACGCCCAGGTCCGCGGATCGGGCAATCGATTGTTACGGGACCGGCAGGATGCGGCGGCGGAGGTAGATGAGCGACCCCGCCCCGAGGCAGAGCCCCATGCCCAGGTAGGGCGTCGCCAGCAGCAGGCGCGGCAGGCCGGATTGCCGCAGCAGCACCCCGCCGATGGACATGACCGTGACCATGGCCCAGCTGCGCCAGGCGAAAGCCGAGAACACGCAGGCCGGGTCGGGGCGGTCGGCCAGGCGCCGCAGGTTCTTGACGACCAGGGGCCGGAAGGCCCGCGGGATCAGCAGGGCGGCCATCAGGACCCCGGCCGCGGCGGCGGCCAGGCCCGGCAGCGGCCGCGCGCCCAGCAGCCAGATCGTCGCCCTGGTCATCAGCATCACGGCGACCAGCCCCCACAGCATGCCGGCGACCAGCGGCAGCGCGCGGCGGGGGACGGCGGGGTTGAGGCGCTGCAGCAGGGTCTTCATGCCTGGTCTCCGAACAGGATGTGGTGGTGGCGCTTCTTGCCGGCCTGCAGCGCGATGCGGCCGTCGCGCACGTCGGCGTCGGTCAGCGCGCGCATCTCGTCGGCGACCGCATCGCCGTTGACCCGGATGCCGCCCTGCCGGATCAGCCGTCGGGCTTCGCCCTTGCTGGCGGCGAGCCCGGCGTCGGCGAGGGCGTCGATGAGCGGCAGGCCGTCGCCGTCGAGGTCCGCGAGCGGACGGCGGCTCGAAGGGACGTCGGCGACGTTGCCCTTGCCGTCGCCGCCGCCGCCGAAGAGAGCCGCGGCCGCCCGCTCGGCCGCCTGCGCCGCCGCTTCGCCGTGCAGCGTGCGGGTCGCCTCGAAGGCCAGCACGCGCTTGGCCTCGCGCAGGTCGGCCCCCTGCAGCGCGCCGAGGCGGCGCACCTCGTCCATCGGCAGCAGCGTGTAGAGGCCCAGGAAGCGGGCGACGTCGCGGTCGTCGACGTTGATCCAGTACTGGTGGAAATCGTAGGAGCTTGTGCGGCGCTCGTCCAGCCACACGGCGCCGGCGGCGGTCTTGCCCATCTTGGCGCCCGTCGCGGTGGTGATCAGCGGCGAGGTCAGCCCGAAGACCTCCTGGCGGTTCATGCGCCGCGTCAGGTCCACGCCCGAGACGACGTTGCCCCACTGGTCGTCGCCGCCCATCTGCAGGCGGCAGCCGTGGTCGCGGTTCAGGACCATGAAGTCGTAGGCCTGCAGGATCATGTAGTTGAACTCGATGAAGCTCAGGCCGGTCTCCAGGCGCTGCTTCACCGACTCGCGCGACAGCATGACGTTGACGCTGAAGTGCCGGCCGACCTCGCGCAGGAAGTCAAGGTAGCTCCAGCCCACCAGCCAGTCGGCGTTGTTCAGCAGCAACCCGTCGCCGGGACCGTCGCCGAAGCTCACGAAGTGCGCGATCTGGGCCTTGATGCCCCTGAGGTTGGCCTCGATGTCCTCGAGCGTCAGCAGCTTGCGCAGCTCGGTCTTGCCCGAGGGGTCCCCGACCAGGGCCGTGCCGCCGCCGGCGATGGCGATGGGCCGGTGCCCGTGGCGCTGCAGGTGGACCAGCAGCATGATCTGCAGCAGCGACCCGATGTGCAGCGAGTCGGCCGTGGGGTCGAAGCCGATGTAGCCGGTGACCTTCTCCCCGGCCAGCAGCTCCGTCAGGGCGGCCTCGTCGGTGCACTGCTTGAAGAAGCCGCGCTCCTTGAGCACGGGCAGGAAGTCGCCGCGGGGCAGGGTCGTGGGAGTCATGGCTTTTCCTGTCGATCGCGCAGCGCGCGGAGTCGGGATTTCAGTTCCGGCAGCGGGACGTCGCCCAGCACCGCCGCGAGTTCGCAGGCCAGCTCCCAGGCCACGACCGCCTCGGCCACGACGCCGGCGGCCGCCACCACGCAGGTGTCGGAGCGCACCCAGGATGCGCGCCGGGCCTTGCCCGTGCGCACATCGACGCTCCGCAGGCCCTCGCGCTGGGTGGAGATCGGCTTGACGTAGGCCCGCACCCGCACCGGCTCGCCGTTGGTGACGCCGCCCTCGAGGCCGCCGGCGCGGTTGGTCTCGCGCCGCGCGCCGCCGCGGCCGTCGGGGAACAGCTCGTCATGGGCCGTGCGGCCGTCGCGGGCGGCGACCGCCGCGCCGTCGCCGATCTCGGCGGCCTTCACGCTGGGGATCCCGGCCAGCGCGCCGGCCAGCCGGGCGTCCAGGCGGCGGTCGGGCTGGACGTACGTGCCCAGGCCGGCCGGCACGCCGAACGCGACGACCTCGGCGACGCCGCCGAGCGTGGTGCCGGCGGCCGCGGCCGCGTCCACGGCCGCGACCATCAGCGCCTCCGCGCGTCGGTCGAGGCAGCGCAGCGGGGTGCCGGCGCGCACGCGGCGCAGGCGGGCCAGGGTCGGCGCGACCTCCGCGGCCGCCACGTCGCCGACCCGCGCGGTGTGGCTCCAGACCTCGATCCCGAGCTGCCTCAGCAGCGCCTTGGCGCAGGCCCCGACCGCCACCACGCCCGCCGTCGAGCGGGCGCTGGCCCGCTCGGCCACCGGCGCGAAGCCGTCGTAGCCGTAGCGCAGCCGGCCCGGCAGGTCGGCGTGCCCGGGCCGCGGAGCCGGCCAGTCGGGGTGCGGTGCGCCGTCGCGCCGCGCGAAGTCCCGGTTCTCGATCAGCACCGCCAGGGGCGAACCCAGCGTGCGGCCCTTCCACAGGCCGGCCAGGATGCGGCAGGCGTCGGTCTCGATCGTCTGCGCGCGGATCCCGCGGCCGTACCCTGCGAGGCGACGGCCCAGCTCCGCGTCGAGGTCCCCCTCGCCCAGGGGCACGCCGGCGGGGAAGCCCTCGATCACCGAGACCAGGGCCGGTCCGTGGCTTTCGCCTGCGTGCAGGCAGCGCATGCCTACCCTCTCCATCCTGCGGCGGGACGACGAGCTCCGACGTGAAGCTGCAACGTACTTGAACCGCTCCCGGCGGTCAACCCGACGCCCCCGCGCGCGCCAGCGCCGCGCAGGCCGCGAAGAAGCCGGGGAACGACACCGCCACGCAGGCGTCGTCGTCCAGGACCACCCCCGCGCGGGACGCGAGGCCGGCCACGGCGAAGGCCATGGCGATGCGGTGGTCGCCGTGGGTGGCGACCGGCACGGTTCCCCGCGCCGGGAACCCCTCCGGTTCGCCGACGATGTCCAGCCCGTCGGGATGCTCCACCACCGCGACGCCCAGGCCGCGCAGGCCCGCCGCCACGGCGGCGAGGCGGTCGGATTCCTTGACGCGCAGCTCGGCGGCGTCGCGCAGCGACGTGGTGCCGCGGGCCCGCGCCGCCAGCACGGCCAGCAACGGCAGCTCGTCGACCAGCGTGGCGACGCGTCCGGCGCCGTCGATCCGCACGGCCCGCAGGTTGCCCGCACCCACGGTCACCGCACCGGTCGGTTCGGCGCCTGCTTCGGCAGCGGCATCGGGCTCGACCGCGAGGTCCGCCCCCATCTCCCGCAGCACCGCCAGGAACCCGCAGCGCGTCGGGTTCAGCAGCACCCCGGGCACGGTCACCCGGCTGCCCGGCACCAGGGCGGCGGCGCCCAGCAGGAAGGCGGCCGACGAGGGGTCGGCCGGGATGCCGTGCCCGACCGCGCGCAGCGGCGGGCCGGGACGCAGCGTCACCGCGTCGTCGCCGGGCTCCCAGCCGCCCAGGTCGGCGCCCATGGCCGCCAGCAGGCGCGGCGTGTGGTCGCGCGCGCCGCGGCAGCCGCGGACCGTCACCGGCGCCGACGACGACAGCGCGGCCAGCAGCAGGGCCGAGGCGACCTGGGCCGAGGGCGCCCCCATCGCGTGGTCGCCGCCGCGCAGCGCCGCACCCGTCACGACCAGGGGCAGCCGGCCGTCCGCGCCCAGGTAGACGATGCCCGCGCCCAGGGCGCGCAGGGGCTCCACGACCCTCCCCATCGGCCGCGACCGCAGCGACGCGTCCCCGTCCAGTCGCGCGCGCACGCGCCGGCCGGCCAGCAGGCCGAGCAGCAGGCGGGCCGTGGTGCCGCTGTTGCCGCAGTCGATCTCCAGCAGCGGCACGCCTTCCGGGGCCGCACCCGGTGCGGGGAAGGTCCCGGGCGCGATCCACAGCTCGCGCCCGTCCTCACAACCGTCGTCGCGCACGTCCGCGCCGAGCGCGCGCACCGCCGCCAGCGAGCGCAGCGTGTCCTCGGCGCGAAGGAAGCCGCGCACGCGCGCCGGCCCGTCGCCCAGCGGTGCGCACAGCGCGGCGCGGTGGGACAGGGACTTGTCGCCGGGGACGATCCCCGTCCCCCGCAGGGGTCCGGCGGCGGGGAGCACCGGTCGCGGCATGGCGGGCTCCTCGGGCTGCGGTGGCGCGCGTCGTCGGGAAGCTGCGCGCAACGTAGCGGAACGGGTCCGGACGGTCAACCGCGCGACGGGTCTTGTCTCCCCGTCACCAGGGGGCTATGGTCCGGCGGACCATGAACGACCATCCGATCCTCCCCCACGGCGGCGACGCGCCCACCGGCGGTCCCTGGCGCATCCACCACGCGCGGGAGATCGTCGTGCTGGCCTCGCCCATCGTGCTGTCGATGATCTCGCACACCCTGATGTGGACCGTCGACACGATCTTCCTGGGCCGCTACTCCAGCCTGGCCCTGGGGGCCGCGGGGCTGGGCGGCGTGCTGACCTGGGCCGCCTACAGCCTGTTCAACAACCTCAGCCGCATCAACGGCACCTTCGTGGCGCAGGCCCACGGCAAGGGCGACGACGAGGCCGTCGGCCACTACACCTGGCAGGCCATCCACCTGTCGCTCGTCACCGGGCTGCTGCTGATGCTGCTCGGCCACTTCAGCCTGCCCCTGCTGCGCCTGACGGGAAACCCTTCCGACGTCGTCGACGCGACCTACACCTACGTCCGCTGGCGGACCGTCAGCGCGGTCTTCACCCAGATCGGCTTCGCGCTGCTGGGCTACTTCCAGGGCCGCCGCGACGTGCGCACGCCCATGTGGATCGCGATCATCGCCAACGCGCTCAACGCCTTGCTCGACCTCTGGCTGATCTTCGGCTGGGCAGGCTTCTCCGTCGGCGGCCGGCGCCTGCTGGCGGTACCGGAGATGGGCATCGCCGGCGCGTCGATCGCCACGAGCATCAGCGTGGTGGTCAACACGGTGCTGATGGCCGCGGTGATCCTGGCCGACCGCAGCCAGCGCCGCCGCTACCGCATCCACGTGCCGCGCCGGCCGGACCTCGCGGCCCTGCGCAACATGGTCCGCGTGGGGCTGCCGTCGACGCTCGAGGGCTTCATCGACATGTGCTCGTTCAGCCTGTTCACCGTGCTGGTCGGCCGCGCCGGCGCCATCCAGCTCGCGGCCAGCCAGATCACCGTGCAGCTGCTCTCCTTCTCGTTCATGCCCATGTGGGGCCTGACCTCGGCCGGCGCCGTGCTGGTCGGCAACTGGGTCGGCGCCGGCCGCCCCGACGTGGCGGCGCGCTACGGCCGCCAGGTCTACAAGCTGGGGCTGCTCTACTGCCTGATCCTGGCGGTGCTCTTCTACCTGTTCCGCGGCGGGATCTTCCGCATCTTCACGCCCGACCCCGCCATCCTCGTCTTCGGGGCCGGATTGGCGCTGGTGGCGTCGGGCTTCCAGGTCGGCGACGGCATGCGCATGGTCGGCAGCGGCCTGCTGACCGGCGCCGGCGACACACGCTCGGTGATGCTGATCACCGCTGCGGTCATGTGGGGGATCTTCCTGCCGCTGACCTGGCTGCTGGTGGTGCGCGGCGGCGGCGATGTGCGCATCGCCTGGCTGGGCGGCGCCGCCTGCTACGCGCTGGAGGCGGTGCTGCTCTATGCGCGCTTCCGGCGAGGCGGCTGGCAGAGGACGGATATTTTCCAAGCCGGACCCGGCACACCCGCCTGATCGCCACCGCTTCAAGGAAACGGGCCCCGTGATCGCTCACGGGGCCCGTCTTGCTTGGCGATCGCTCGCCGAAACGGATCTACTTGAACCGCGCCTTCACGTCGCCGATGCTCATGACCTCGTTGGCCACGGCCCCGCCCGTCGGCGTGAACGTGAACTCGTAGGCGCCGCAGGTGTCGGTGCCGTAGCTGTCGATCACCAGGTAGACGACGGTGTCCGCGCCGGTGTTGGCGTAGCTGACGAACTCCTCGCCGCCGGGGTAGACGTCGTCGGCGCTGGCCAGGCAGGCGAAGGGCTCGGCGCAGGCGTCCAGCACCCAGATGGCGCTGTCGACGGAGTGCACCAGGTCCACCGTGAAGCTCGAGCCGGTAGGCATGGAAACCTCGTAGTAGTGCTCGAACCCGGCCTCGGCGTACGAGATGCAGTCGAACTCGGAGATGAGGTTCTGACCGTCGCAGGTGTCGCCGGAGAAGATCCCGACGCCTTCGACGCCCTGGACGAGATCGCAGAAGGACACCGGCTCCGGCGGCGTGTACGGGGTCAGCGTGACGGTGATGTCGAAGTCGCAGGCGGCGCCGTTGTAGCCGTCGACGACGAAGTAGACGTCGCCCGTCCAGCCGTTGATGCCGTCGACGCTGGAATCGACGACGCCGATGCAGCCCAGGTCCTCGTCGCACATGTTCAGCACCGCGATGTCGAGGTCGCAGCCGTTCATGTTGATGACCATCGACCAGTCGTACCAGCCGTCCAGGAAGATGTGGTAGACGGCTTCTCCGCCCGTCTCGCTCCAGGTGCTGCTGCCGTACATGCTGACGTTGTTCACGGCGCCGACGTTGGTCCCGTAGGCGGTGACGCCGTCGGCCAGCTCGACCGCGCCGCTGCAGTCCAGCAGGCCGCGGTCCATGCCGATGTAGGCATCCTTCTCGATCCTGTCCTTGGAGTTGGTCTGGAGCGTGCCGGCGGCCGCGAGGCTCGCGGCCAGGACCAGCACCGCCGCCACGGACAGCAGCTTCATCAAGTGACGCATGGTGAATCCCCCTCGAAAAACGGTGACCCGCGCACCTCGAGGTGAGGCGCGCTTCCCGATTCGGAACGGGACGCTGAAGATCGACGGGAATCCGATACGAGCCGATTCGGAACCATGGTAAGATGCTAGCACGATCATGACGAAATGTGTTTATCAATTCCCCGGAAATGCAAAAAACCGCGGCCCGGGTGCACGAATCGGGCGATAGGTTGTTATTTTATAACAGCTTGCCGGGCCGACGATTTCCGTCAGAACGCCAGCGCGCACGTCGCGGCGGCCTGACGTCCCGGCAGCGGGACGCCGGGGATCTCCTCGTACTCCCGGTCGAAGGCGTTGCACAGATCGGCCGACAACGTCCAGGCCCCCCGCGCCAGCGAGGCGCGCAGGTCCACGACGACGTGACCCGCGCCGTTCGCGCCGCTACGGTGGCGTGCCTGCGCGGCGACCACGACGCCGCGGTCGATCGCGACCGTGGCCGACGCCGCCAGCAGGTGCCGCGGGATGAGCGTCGCGTACTTGGCGACGTCGCCCGCCGGGAGCGAGCGCTCCGCCTCGAAGATCGTGTGGTGCAGCGACAGCGCGTCGCCGCGGGGCGTGGTCAGCCCGTAGGACTGGGTCCAGCCGCGGACGCGGCCCTTGGCCACGTTGCGCGCGAGCCAGGGGCCGGTCGGAGCGTTCGCGGGGCGGACCCAGTCGATCAGGTCCTCCTCGTGGCGCTCGAACACCGACCAGTCGAGGGTCCACGGCCCCGACGCCACGGTCGCGCCGAGGTCCCAGGCCCAGCCGTGTTCCGGCTCGAGGCGCGGGTCGCCGCGGTTGGCGGGGTCCTCGTAGTACAGCTCGGTGAACGTGGGCAGGCGCAGGACCGAGCCCGCCGAGGCCCGCAGGGCGACCGCGGGATCGACCTGCCAGCGCAGCGCCGCGGTGCGCGTCGTCGCGGGGTCCTGCTGCGACCAGGCGTCGCGCCGTGCGCCGGCGGTGGCCCGCCAGGCGCCGCGGCGCCAGGCCATCTCCAGGGCGGCGGCCGCGTGCCGACGGTCGTGCCGGCCGAGGGCCGTCGTCGCGGCGCCCGCGCGCACGCCGCGGCTGTCCAGGTCCTCGTAGCCGCCGTCCAGGCCGGCCGCCGCCGTCCAGCCCGCGCCCAGGTCGCAGGACAGGCGCGTCTCGCTCGCCGCGCGCCGGTTGAGGTGGTCGTTCGTGTAGCGGGCCGGATCGTCGCGGAACAGCACGAAGCGGTCCTCGTGCCGCCGCCCGTAGAGGCGCTGCTCGACGACGGTGCGGTCGGACAGGGGCCGCCGCGCCATCAGACCGGCGAACACCGTCTCGGTCCGCTCCTGCGAGGGGTAGGGCGCGTAGAAGTCGAGGGCGCCGAAATCGCGGCGGGCGTACCCCGCCAGCAGGTCGAACTCGGCGCCGTGCGCCGTCGCGGTGCCGCGGCCCGCCACGGTCAGGTTCTCGGCGTCGGTGCCCGGCCGGTCCCCGTCGGTGCGGAACCAGTCGCCGGAGAGCCAGCCCGCCGCATCCAGGCCCAGCGCGTCGCCGCGGCCCGAGTCGAGGCGCAGCCGCGCGCCGCGCATCTCATCGCCGCCCGCGGTCACCGCCGCGGCGCCGCCGCGCACCGTTGCCGGCAGGCGCGGCACCGCGTTGACGACGCCGCCGAACGCGCCGGCGCCGGCCAATACCGAGCCCTGGCCGGAGAGCACCTCGAGCCGCGCCAGGTCGGCCAGCGAGAGCGGGAGGTCCAGGGCGTGGTGGCCGGTCTGCGGGTCCCCCACGTCCATGCCGCCGAGCAGCACGCGCACCTGCTCGAAGGTGGAGCCGCGGATCGAGAGGTCCGCCTGGGTGCCGTAGAGCTGGCGCTGGCCCGCGGCCACCCCCGGCGCCGACGCCAGCAGTTCGGCCGGCCCGCGCACGGGCAGCAACGCCGCCTGCTCGGCGTCCAGGACCGTGACCTCGCGCTCGCCGACGGGCAGCGCCGCCGGCACGCGCGTGCCCAGGACCAGGACGGGGTCGGTCAGCCAGATGGTGTCGCCGGCGACGATCATGAAGCCCGGGTCGTCCGCCGCCTCGACGGACGTGGCGACCAGCAGGATCAGCAGGGTCGTCAGGAACCGGTTCATGCGGTGCACCTCGCTGCGATGTCGTTCAATGAGCGGCGCCGCCCTGGCGAGGCTTGGCGTTCCAGACCCGGGCGGACAGGACGAGGCCCACGACCGCCAGCGGCACCATGGCCAACGGCCACGCCAGCCAATTGTCGGGATCGGTGACCGGACCGGCGATCTTGCCGGCGGCGTCGAACTGCTCCTCGGGCAGCACCGCGGCGTACGTGAAGGACATCACGGCGGTGCCCAGGTACACGAAGCCGTCGATGATGCCGACCGCCATGCCGGCGTTGCGGCTGCCGCCGAAGTCCATGCTCGCGGTGCCCGACAGCATCCCGTGCACGCCGATGACGGCCATCGACATCACGAGCACCAGCCAACCCACGATCGGCGTCTGGTAGATGAAGATCAGGGCGACCGCGCCCAGCAGCATCACGCCGTAAAGGACGGCGGCCACCGGGCCGCGGCGCGACTGGAAGGCGTGGTCGCTGACCGTGCCGGCCACCACGCCGCCCAGGATGCCCGCGCAGCAGAGCAGCATGCCCCAGTGCTCGTTGACGAAGCCGGAGCCCAGATGCAGAGCGGCGTCGGTCTGCTTGGCGAAGGTGCGGTACCACTGCATGATGGCCTGGCGCAGGAAGCCGCTGCAGAACTCGATCAGTGCGATGGTCATGATGACGGGGTTGCCCAGCATCATGCGGAACACCTTCGCCGGGCCGAGCGGCGGTCCCGACTCGCCCGCGGTGGCGTCGGCGGTGTCGAAGTCCAGGTGGCCCGTCTGCGAAGGCTTGTCGCGCACGACCAGCACGTCGATCAGCCAGAAGATCGCCAGCAGCAGGGCCGGCATCATGAAGACCCAGATCAGGCCCATCCCCCGCAGGATCAGCTTGCTCACGTCGAAGGCGAAGTACAGGCCCAGCGAGATCAGGATGCCGAAGATGGCGCCGAACACGCCCCGCTCGCGCACATGGAACCAGGAGGCGTTGACCTTGACGATGGCCACGGCGCCGAAGCTCTGGAAGTACATGTTCAGCGCGTACAGCACCGCGAAGACCGGCACGAAGTTCGCGGCCAGCAAGGCCGACAGGGGCCCCCGGTTCAGCAGGGACCACGTCGCCAGGCCCATCAGCACGTTCATCGCCACGGCGCCGGCGGTGCCGGCGAGCATCGCCTTGCGGCCGCCGAAGCGGTCGGTCAGGGGGCCGTTGATGAGGAACGAGAAGCCGTAGACCACGGTGCCCACGCCGAAGATCACGCCGAAGTCGGTGTTGCCCATGAGCGACCCGCCCGAGCCGCCGGCGATCTCCTCGAAGGCGCCCTTGCTGACGGTCAGGTTGTAGCGGCCCATGTAGAGCAGCGCGTAGGTCAGGCCCAGCGGCAGCCAGTTCCAGACGCGGCGGGTGCGGAAGCCGGGGTCGTGGCCCAGGTCGATCTTCGGCAGGCGGGCGATGACGAACGCCACCACGGCCAAGAGGATGACGATCGCGATCAGCTCAGACATCCAGGGTGACATGGGACCTCCTCGGTTCCTCGAGATGACGACGCGGTCGCCCGCGTCCGCCCATCGTAGCCAGCGCCGCGGCGGCGCGCCAAGGAAAACCTCGGCCGCGGCGGGCCTAGATCCCCATGACCAGGCCGACGGACACGCCGATCCAGTCGTCGTGATCGTCGGCCATCAACCGGTTGCCGTTGGTCGCATCCTCCAGCAGCACCGGGTCGGCGGCATAGGTCTCGGCGTGCAGGGTCGCCGCGAGCCAGCGGCGGGAGCCCGCGCCCCCGAGCCGCCGGCGCAGGCCGACGTCGAGGCCGCCGCCCCAGTCGGACATCTCCCGCACCAGCGAGCCGCTCTGGTAGACCGTGCCGTAGCCCCAGAACAGCGTGCCGCCCCAGCGCAGGGAGCGCAGGTAGTAGCCGCCGCGCACGCCCAGCACGGCGTCGGTGCGCTCACCGACCGGCAGCAGCGCCCGGGCGCCCAGCTCGATCCCGTAGTGGGCCGCACGGCCGTTGTCCGTCAGGTCCTCGAAGTCGTCCTGCAGGTCGCCGAGGCCCAGTTGGAGGCCGGCCGTGGCCAGGAAGTTCTCGCCCAGCGGCAGCCCGAGCGCGACCGAGACGCGCAGCATGTCGGTGAAGTAGTCGCCGAAGGCGGTGGTGGCGTGCTTCCAACCCAGGTCGGTCAGCAGGAGCCAGCGGCTCGGCGGCCCCACGTCGGGAACCGGCAGGCCCGGCCGCGGTCCGGCGGGATGCGCGACGTCGGCCGGCAGCGGCACTTCCGGCCAGACCGCGTTGTCGCGATTCACCTCCGGCGGGGCCCCGGACACGGGTTCGCCTGCGTCGAGGCTGCGGCGCCAGACGTCCCATTGCGATCGCGGCACGTTGCGTTCGCGGTGCGCGCCGGGCGGGTCGCCGGCGACCGTCAGCCGCGCCAGGAAGCCGCCGCGCGGCCCGGGCGTGAACACGGCGCTCACCAGGCCGGGCACGTCGGGGAACAACCCCCAGCGGGCCGCTTCACCGGCGTCGACCGTGTCGCCGACCGCCGGATGCAGCGGCACGACGCCCGCGGGGGCGTCGGCGGCGGCTACGGCAGCCGGAGCCAGGCCCAGCAGGAGCAAGAGGATCGTCACGTCACGCTTCATCGTCGCTCCCGGTCGTCGCGAGCCGTTCGGAGACGGCTTGCCGCCCCCGCCCCCATGTCCTACAGTAGCCGCGCCCACGACCGCGGTCGAGCCGAGGGGAGCGCGCCGATGAACCAGCCCGACACCACGATCGCGCCGCAGCCGGGCGCCAGGCCGGAATCCGGCGCGCTGCTGCCCATCCTGTGGCGCGTCATCGACCGCTGGCACCTCCACGAGCAGGGGCTGGACTCGTGGCAGGACGCGCTGGACGTCCTCGCGCCGGAACACCGCGGCTGGGCCGGCATCGCCGAGCTGCTGCAGCTCGTGAACACCTACCAGTGGCACGAGGAGGACCGCAGCCGCGCCCACGGCGCCGGCGACGAGGTGCTCGCGGCCGTCAAGCGCTCCATCGACGCGTCCAACGCCCGCCGCGTGAGGACCATCGAGGCCCTCGACGTGGAGATCATGGGCGTGCTGGCGCGCGAAGGCCTCCCCCGACCCGGGGCGCCCCTGAACTCCGAGTCCCCGGGCAGCATCATCGACCGCATCACCGTCCTCGCCCTCAAGCTCTACCACATCCGCGAGGAACTCTCCACCGCCGGCGGCACCGCGGACGAAGTCGCCCTGCACGCCCGCCTCGAGAGCATCGGCGAGCAGATGGACGACCTCGCCGGCTGCCTCGACCACCTCTTCCGGGAGATCGCGGCCGGTCGGCTCGGCATCAAGCTGTACCGTCAGGTGAAGGTCTACAAGGATCCCGCCAGCGGCCGCTACCGCTCGGGTCTCGACGACGGCTGAACGTCCCGCCCGGATCAGTCGCGGTAGAGCGACTTGACCCCTCCCCAGCTCGACGCCGACGCCGGCGTGATGCCCGACGGCACCACCCGCAGCGTCCGTCCGTCGAGGATCTGCGACGGGCCGTCGCAGGCGGCGGCCGGCGCGAGCGCGGCCGCGCCCAGGAAGAAGGGGCCGGTCGGCTCGTAGACCCAGACGAAGTGCAGGCGGGCCAGGGTGACCACGTCCAGCTGGACGCAGCCGTCGGACGTGGTGTGCACGCCCAGGACGGGATCGCCCTGGTGGGCGAGCGGGGCGCCGGCGAGCTCCGACGCGATCAGGGACGCGGGCGAACCGCCGCAGCAGCTGCCGAGCACGGCCCAGTCCACGGTGTCGAGCCGCCACGACAGCGGCGCACCCACGTCGGGGCCGGCCAGGATCACGTAGAGGTCGAAGTCCTCTCCATAGGGAACGTCGATCTCCCCGACGTAGGTGTCGGGCGCCGCCGACAGGCACAGGACCGAGAATCCCGTCTGGGCGACGGCGGGAACGGCGATCGCGAGCGCCAGGGTCGTCACGACGACCAGCGCGCGTTTCGATTTGATGGGCGACATGTCCCTCCTCGTGCGAATCAAGATGCAATTCATCCTGTATAATACAGGATCCCGCCCCTCCCGGCTACCCCGGCAATACGGACCGTCGACTTATGTGCCGTTGGTCCCGGCATGGCGCCGGAAATAGAACACCGCCTGGTCCGCGGTGCCGTCGCGGTTGGCCTGCGCCGCCTCGCGGGCGAAGCCGGCGAGTTCGGCGCGGGTGAACGGCGAGCGGCGCGGGTCGGTCGCGTGGGAACGGGGATCGCGCAGCGGGATGCCGCGGCGGTACTGCTCGCTGCCCCAGAACTGGAAGGCGGTGCCGTCGTCCTCGCTCCCCTCGAGCGCGAAGCCCGCGCCCGCGGCCAGGCGCTCCAGGCTGCGCCGCGTGTGCAGCACGAGGTGGCGCGGCGCATCGAGCTGCACCCAGTCGACGCCGTAGCGGCGCCAGGCCAGCGAGTCGGCCACGGGGATCCGCACGAGCAAGCGGCCGCCCGGCTTCACGACCTTCCGCAACTGCACGAAGACCTGCTGCTGATCGGGCAAGTGCTCGAGCACGTGGTGCAGCATGACCAGGTCGTAGCTCTCGCTCACCGCTTCCAATCCCAGTCGCCGCACGACCAGCCCGCCGCCGAGGTCCAGATCCCCGGCGAGGTAGGGGTCGACGCCGGCCAGGCGCCGACAGCCGTCGCGTTGCAGCTCGCGCAGCAGTTCGCCGGCGCCGCAGCCCACGTCCAGCACGGCGGCGTCGCGGCCGACGCCCAGCCGGCGCAGCCAGCGCAGCTGCGCCGGTTCGCCGAACGCCCGCTTCAGCAGCGAACCCAGCGGGTCGCCGCCCTCGAGGCAGGCCCGGGCGCGGTGCCGCTTCAGCCACGCGTCCAGGCCTTCCAGGCGGCGGCGTGAGGCGCGGCGGTAGGAGTAGTAGTCCGGGGGGTAGAAGGCGGACGGGTCGGCCGGCGGGTCCTGCAGTTCCAGGCAGCCGCAGCCGGCGCACTCGCGGTAGGTGAAGGCGCCGCCCAAGCCGAACATCATCTCGCGGGCCACGTGCAGGCGGTGCCCGCCGTCGGCGCCGCAGCACGCGCAGGCCGCGCTCACGGGTGGCCCTCGGCGCGGGCGCGGGCGCGGGCGGCTGCGAGGTCCTCGGCGGTGGTGACCTTGCGGTTGCCCGGCTCGCCGGGCACCAGCACCGGCGGCAGGCCGCGCGCCGCGAGCAGCCCGCCGTCGTCGGTGAACGCCGCGCCGGTCGCGCGGGCCCAGCGGTGCGCCTCCAGGAAGGGGCGCCAGCGGAAGACCTGCGGGGTCTGCAGCGCGCGCAGGCCGGCGCGCGGCAGGTAGCGCACGGCGTCCTCGTCCCCGAGCGCGACGATGGTGTCGGTCACCTCGATGCCCGGCACCGCGCCCCCGTGCGCCGCCGCCGCGGTGGCCAGCCTCCCGACGAGTTCGGCCGTCACCCAGGGACGGGCGGCGTCGTGCACCGCCACGAGGTCGTCGTCCCGCGGCGCACGGGAGCGCTGCAGCGCCTCGGCCGCGTTCCCGGTCGACGCCGTGCGGGTCCCGCCGCCATCGCACACCGTCGTCGGCAGCGACGTCGCCGCGGCCAAGGCCTCGCGCACCACGGCCTGCCAGGCGGGTGGGGCGGCCACGGTCAGCGAGGCGAAGCCGGGCGCTGCCAGGAAGGCTTCCAGCCCCTGCAGCAGCAGCAGGCGGCCGCCGACGACCTGGAACTGCTTGGGCGCCTCGTCCGCGCCGGTGCGGGCGCGTCGGCCCTCGCCGCCGGCGACCACGATCACGTGCAGGGGGATCGCCGGCGGTCGGCGCTGGTCGCCCACGCTCACTCCTTCGCCGCGGCGGCGCGGCCGCGCTCGGGCGGTTGCAGGGCCAGCGACACCGCTTCGTCGACCGTGCCCGCCGCCAGCACGGCCATGCCCTGCTCGGTGCGCGGCGTGCGGAGGTTGCGCGCCGCGACCACGCGCTTGAAGCCGTGGTGGGCGGCCTCGCGCAGCCGGTTCTTGCGGTCCATGACGTCGCGCACCTCGCCCGTGAGGCCCACCTCCCCCAGCACCAGGGTGTCCAGCGGCACGGGGATCTCGCGCAGCGACGAGGCCAGGGCCGTGATCACGGCCAGATCCGCGGCCGGATCCTCCAGCCGGGCGCCGCCGGCGACCTTGACGAAGATGTCGCAGCCCGCCAGGTCCAGCCCGGCCCGCTTCTCCAGGATCGCCGCCAGCAGGGCCACGCGCTTGCTGTCCACGCCCTGCACCACGCGCTGGGGCGTGCCGTAGCGCGCCGGCGACACCAGGGCCTGCACCTCGGTCAGGAACATCCGCGTGCCGTTGCGCACCACGCCGACGCAGGTGCCGGGCTCGCCGCCGCGGCGGTCGCCCAGGAACAGCGCCCCGGCGTCGGTGACGGGCGCCAGGCCGTCGCCGCGCATCTCCAGCAGGGCCAGCTCGCCGGTCGCGCCGAAGCGGTTCTTCACCGCGCGCACCATGCGCAGCGCGCCGCCGCCGCTGCCCTCGAAATAGAGCACGGTGTCGACCAGGTGCTCGAGCAGCTTCGGGCCGGCGAGGTCGCCGGTCTTGGTGACGTGGCCCACCAGGAAGACCGGGCACAGGGTCGTGCGCGCGAAGTCGGCGAGTACGCCGCCGCAGTAGCGGATCTGGCCGACGCTGCCGGGGAAGGCATCGATGTCGCCGGAGTGCAGCGTCTGGATCGAGTCGGCGATCACCACGCAGGGGCCCGGGTGGGCCTCGCGGTCGGCGTACATCGCCGCCAGCAGCCTCTCCAGGTCGACGCCGTCCAGGACGTGAAAGCCCTCGCCGGCGCGCGGGTCGAAGCCCATCCGCTCGCCGCGCATGCGGATCTGCGACGGCGACTCCTCGCCGGCGATGTAGAGGACCCGCACGCCGGCGCGCACCCAGTTCAGCGCCAGCCCGGTCAGCAGCGTGGACTTGCCGACGCCGGGCTCGCCGCCCAGCAGCACGACCGACCCCGCCACCAGGCCGCCGCCGAGGATGCGCGCCACCTCCTGCGGCTCGACGGGGATGCGCTCGTTCGCGGCGGTGGCCACGCGCGACAGCGCGACCGGCGCCAGTTCCGGCCGCGCCGCGGCGGCTTCGGGCCGCGCGCGGGTGAAGCCGCCGCCCTTGCCCTTGCCGGCGGGGGCCGTCGTCGCGATCGCGGCGAAGGAGTTCCACTCGCGGCACTGCGGGCACTGCCCCAGCCACCGCAGCTCATCGTGGCCGCAGTTGCCGCAGACGTAGCGGGTGTTGGCCTTGGTCATCGGGGCTCGCTCTCCGGGAGGGTGTGCAGCGGGAGGATAGCGGATCGAGGGCGCCCGGTCAAAGGCGCCCCCGGATCCGATCGCGGACCGGCTCTCAGCGGGCCAGCAGCAACTTCCGCTCCAGGCGGACGCCGTCGGCGACCAGCCGCGCCAGGTAGAGGCCGCTCGGCGCTTCGCGCCCCGCATCGTCGCGGCCGTCCCAGATCACGGCGTGCGGGCCGGCGGCCAGGGGGCCGCCCGCCAGCAGCGACCGCACGAGCTGGCCGCGCACGTCGAAGACGGCCAGCCGCGGCGAGCCGTCGCGCGCGAGCTCGAAGCGGATCTCGGTGCGCGGGTTGAACGGGTTGGGCCGGTTGGGCAGCAGGCGGACGGCCGCGGCCGGCGAAAGCGGCGCCGCGGTGAGGTCGGCCGGCAGGGTCAGGTTCAGGCCCCAGCCGTTCAGGGTGCCGGTGTCGGTGCCGACCACGTCGGAGATCCGCAGCGTCCAGTCGCCGGCGATCGCCTCGCCGACGAAGTCCGCTAACGAGCCCGGCCCCTCCACCGCCAGCGTGCCGGGGTAGTTGCCCACGATGTCGTCGGCGGAGCTGCCGCTGCGGTCGTGCAGGCGCACCACGGTGCCCTCGGGCGACTGCAGCTCGACGATCAGGTCGCCCCGCCAGGTGTGCGTCACGTCGAGATCGACGTCCACGCCCGCGACAGAGCCGGCCGCCCCGACGTGGATGATCGAGACGATGCCCGTGACGTTGTTGTCGGGGATCGCCGCCGGCGTGACGTTGTCGTACGCCAGGTGCGCGACCGGCACGAGGCGGAAATAGGTTTCTGCGGCCTGGCCCTCCACGACCGCCACCGTCGCGACGTCCGTGCTCAGGCCGGCGTAGGTGGCCGTCACGACGTAGCTCCCGGCGTAGAGGCCGTCGATGACGAAGCGGCCGTCGCCGTCCGAGACCGCGGCGTGGCCCGCGCCGGCATCGATCGCGGCCCCGGCCAACGGCACGTACGCCCCGCCCGCCACCGTCCACGCGAGGCCGGTGATCGAGCCGCTCGCCGCACCCTCGTCGGCCATCAGGTACGCCGCCGCGTTCTCGACGAGGTGCCTGGCGGCCGTGGTGTCGGCCAGGGCGCCGACGTTCAGGGACAGCACGACGATCTGGCCGGCCTGCGGCGCCGGGTTGTCGTCGTGGACCATCACGCCCGCCGACGCGGCGTAGGAGGCGGTGCCGTAGACCACGACCGCGTCGGCGGCGGGGTCGACGGCGTCCTGGTCGCCGTAGGCGCCGTAGGTCAGTTCCAACGTCGCGGGCAGCGCGTGCGGGACGGTCGCCACCGGGTGCGTCGACATGCCCGGCGCCAGGTTCAGGGCGCCGGCGTTGTCGCTGCGCCAGGCGCCGGCGTGCAGCACCTGCGCGGCGAAGTCGGGATAGCCGGGCGAGGAGACGGCGTCGTAGGCCACCTCGCCGCCCTCGACCAGCAGCTTGCCGCCGGCGGCGGCCCAGCCCTGCAGCAGGGTGCGCAGTCCCGCGTCGGCGACGGGGCCGGTGTTGGCGCCGCAGTTCAGCACCACGAACTGCTTGCCCGTGAAATCGCCCGCGACGACCGCGCCGGCGTCCACGACGGTGGTGACGTAACCGGCCTCGCGCAGCCAGCGGTCCAGGCTCGCGGACGCGGCCTTCGCCGGTATCGGTGAGGCGACCGGCAGCTTGCGCTCGTCGAACTTCACGTCGCCCGCCTTGGCCGCGGTGTCGTCGATGACCAGGGCCACGCCCAGGGCGTCGATGATCGCGAAGGCGTGCGGGCCGTCGCTCGCGGTGTTGGGCACGGCCGCCGCGTCGTGGGCGACGATGCTGTAGGCGAAGACGTCTCCCGTCTGCACCAGACCGGCGTCGATCGGGAACGCCGCCTCGTAGACGCCCGCACCCTGGTCGGCGAGGGCGAAGCCCGTCTGCGGGACGCCGTTCCAGGTGAAGGCCACGCCGACGTCGGCCAGCCCGAGGTTGTCGGTGACCACGGCGCGCACCAGCGGCGGCCAGGTCAGCGCCGGCTGGTCGCCCAGCGGCGTGTGGACGATCTGCGGCGGCGTGATGTCCGCGCCGACGCGGAAGGAGAAGACCGTCGCCGGGGCGGCGGCCGGCAGCGCCGTCGTGACGCCCAGGACGTCGCCGGCGGTCAGGTAGTAGTCCACGACGGCGCTGCCGGCCTGCGCCGGGATCGCCGCCGCGTAGGCGTCGCCGCCCGCGGGCGCGAGCTGGACCTGCTGCCAGACGCCAGCGTCGGCGCGCCAGTGCAGCAGCAGCGCGGCGGGCGTCAGGGCGACGCGGTCGGTGATCGTGGAGGCCACGGCGTACGAGCCCGTCGTCTGCTCGGTGTCCCCGAGCGGCGCGTGGGCGATCGCGGCGCCGAAGTAGTGCGCCGCGGCGTAGGCGTCCAGGATGCCCCAGCCGAAATCGTTGTCCGGGGCGGCGGCGCGGTCGGCCGTCATGCGCATGGCCTCGCGCACCTGCATCGGCGTCAGCGAAGGCACGCGCGACAGGACCAGGGCCGCCACGCCGGCGGTCAGCGGGCAGGAGAACGACGTGCCCGAGGCGGTCGTGTAGCCGCCCGAAGGGTTGGCGACGTGGTTGCTCGAGCCCAGGGCGCAGACGTCGGGCTTGACGCGCCCGTCGGCCGTCGGCCCGGGCGAGGAGAAGTAGGCGATGGCGCCGGTGCTCGTGACCGCGCCGGCGGTGATCACGCTGTCGCCGTCGGCGGGCGTGACCAGCGCATTCCAGCTCGTGCCGCGCTCGTTGCCCGCGGAGTTGCAGACCACGATGCCCTTGCCCACGGCCAGGTCGGCCGCGATGGTGCAGGCGGCGGTGTCGCCGTCCAGGTCCGTGACGACGTACCAGTCGATGTATCCCAGCGAGCTGCTGACCAGGTCGACGCCGAAGGTGTCGAGCCACTCGATGCCCGCGACCCAGTTGTCCTCCTCGGCGGGCACCTCCTGCGACACGTCCTCGGTCTTGGCCAGCACGAACGAGGCCGCGAAGGCCGGGCCGACGTGGTTGCCCGGATCGTAGCCGCCGACGGTCGACATGGTCTTGGTGCCGTGGTCGTCCTGGGTGGACGGGTCGCCCGGCTCGTTCTCCACGACGCCGTCGCCGTTGACGAAATCCCAGCGGTCGAGCACCGGCAGGCCGGAAAGCGCGACGTGGCTGGTGCGGAAGCCCGAGTCCATCATGCCGATCAGCACGCCCTGGCCGTGGACGCCCTCCTCGTGCAGGGCGGGCACGTTGATCTGCTCGAGATCCGCGAGGGTGCCGCCGTAGTCGATCGACCAGGACAGGTCCTTGTCGGCCTGAGCCGCCATCCCGATCCCGGGAGCAGCCGGCGCGGGGCGCGGCTGGGCGCGCCGCACGAGCGTCACCTCGCGCACGCAAGGCAGCGCCGCCAGGGCGCGCACCTGATCGGGTCGCGCGTCGAAGCTGGCCGCGTTCAGCCAGCGGGATTCGCGGCGCAGGCGCGCGCCGGTCTCCAGCGCCGAGTCGAGGTACGGGCGGTGCAGCGGCAGGTCGGTGGCGTCGACCAGGCGGCCGCCCTTGTCGGCCAGCGTCTTCGCCCGCCGGGCGGCGGCGCGTTCGCCCAGGGAGCGCTCGGCGTCGTCCAGGGCGCGCGCTAGGGCATCGCCCTGCAGCCCCTTGTCCGCGAACCACACCCAGACGGCGATGGTCCCGTCGGCGCGGCGGCCGGCGAAGTCCGGGTCCGCCAGCGCGCGATCCACAGCGGCGGACGGCGCGAGGGCAGCGGCCGCAACGGCCGCTGCGAAGAGGCAGGACGCGACCAGCACGGCCGCACCGGTGATTGAACGGGATCCCATGGAGCCTCCGGGCTGGCTGCGGTCACGAAGAGTGCGGCGCGGCATTGTCTGCCGGCACGCCACTGGGTCCCGTCATTGTAGCACATCCCCGGGACCGCACACACGTCCCGGTGGTTGTCAGGTCACGAGTCGGGCCGTACAATGACCGCGATCTCTCCATCTTTCCCGAACCGGAACGAGCCCCGATGCGCCAAGCCGTGAAATCCCTGCTTGGTCGTCCGGAGCTGACGCGCTGGGCGGCTTGCGTTGGCGGTCGCGGCAGCCCGCGGGTGGCGGCACTCTGCTACCACGACCTGCGCGAAGACGACGACTTCCGCAACTGGCTGCGCGTGTCGGTGTCCGATTTCGACCGCCAGTTGACCTGGCTGGGCCGGGTGGCCCGCTTCGTCGCGCCCGAGGACCTGGAAGCACCTGACCGGTTGTCCCGTGATCGTCTGAACATCCTGTTGACCTTCGATGACGGCTACGTGAACAACCTGCGTCTGGCACTGCCGCTGCTGGAGCAGCATCGTGCACCGGCGCTCTTCTTCATCTCGACGCACCCGATGCTGGAGCAGCGCCCCTTCTGGTCGGACCTCGTGTTGACACCGCTGCAGGCCCTGCGCCTGGAGCGCCTCGACCTGACGGCGTTCGGGTTCGCCGACTACCGCTTCGGCCCTCGCGACGACGCCCGCCGCTGGAATGACATCGAACGGCTCCTGGTGGACCTCAAGCGCGTCGGCAACGAGGACCACCCCCAGGTGGCCGCCGTGCTGGCCCACCTCGAAGCAACCCACGGCGCCGCCGTCGCCGGGCACCTGCGGCGCTTCCGCCCCCTGTCCGCGAGCGAACTGCAGGCGATGGCCGGCAGTCCCTGGGTCCGGATCGGTTCCCACGCCCACGATCACGTCATCCTGACCTATCTCGACGGCACGGACCTGACGATGAACATGAGCGAATCGCGAAGGCTCTTGACCGAGATCACAGGAACCACCCCGACCGATCTGGCCTACCCCAACGGCGACTGGGACGAGCGCGTGGCTGCGGCTGCGGAGAGCACCGGCTACACGCGCACCTGGACGACGCGCCACGCGCTTATCCGCGCCGGTGCGCCGCGCCTAGCCCTGCCCCGCCTCGAGGTCGGTGGTTACGATTCACCGGAGATCCTCGGCTTCAACCTGAACCACCATCTGTTGCGAGATCGAGCCGCCGCGTTCCGCCGACCGGGAGGCGAACCCGCATGAGCTCGACTCCGGTGATCGGCCTCGCCCTGGGCAGCGGCGGCGCCCGCGGCCTGGCGCACGCAGGCGTCCTGCAGGCCCTCGAGGAGGCCGGCCTCGCGCCGTCGTGCCTCGCCGGCACCAGCATGGGCGCCATCGTCGGCGGGCTCTACGCCGAGACCCTGGACGCCGCCGAGTCCTGGCGCCGGCTGGCGCGCTTCACCCAGGACCCCGAGTTCCTGGAGACCTGGGCGCCCTTCGTCCCGAAGGGCTCCGGCCCCGAGGAGGAGGCCGGCCGCTTCCACGAACTGGTCGACGCGCTCCACAAGAAGTACCTGGCCGTCAAGACCGTGACGCGCCCCTGCCTGGTCGACGAATCGCGCCTGCGCCACCCCCTGGCCCAGATGTTCCACGCCCGCGACTTCGCCCAGCTCAAGCTGCCGTTCGCGGCCGTGGGCCTGGACCTCGTCGCGGGCGAACGGGTCGTGTTCCGCGCGGGCGACCTGCTCGACGCCGTCTACGCCAGCGCCGCGGTGCCCGGGGTCTTCCCGCCGCTGGCCCGCTCCGGCCGGCTGGTCGTCGACGGCGGCGCCCCCTTCCGCGTGCCGATCGAGACCTGCCGCGACCTCGGCGCGGAGCTGGTGATCGCCGTGGACATCCCGTCGTTCGAACCCGTGAAGGCCGAGTACCGCACCGGCATGGACGTGATCCTGCGCAGCGACGCCGTCGCCCGGCTGCGCCTGGACGCCCTGGTGATCCGCACCGCCGACCTCGTCATCTCGCCGGATGTCTCCGCGTACCACTGGTCCGACTTCCGTCGCGCCGAGGAGTGCCGCCGCTGCGGCCACGAGGCGGCCCGCGCCGCCCTGCCCGCCCTGCGCCGCCTGATCGACGAGCGCGGCAACTGGCTCGCCCGCGTGCGCAACCTCTTCGCGAAAGCGCCGGCGTGATCCCCGGGCCGCCGGACGTGGCCGGACTGCTGGGCGTCGCGCTCACGCTGGCCGCCTACGCGCTGCTGCAGTCCGGCCGCCTGCGCCAGGAGGACCCGCGCTACTCGCTGGCCAACGCCGTCGGCTCCGGCCTGATCCTGGTCTCGCTGGTCTTCGACTTCAACCTGTCCAGCGCGGCGATCGAATCGGCATGGCTGGTGCTGAGCGTGTGGGGGCTCGTCCGCACCCGGCGCCGCAGGGAGGGACCGTGAAGCGTGGCATCGCCGCCTTGCTGACGGTGTCCGCCCTGGGCGTCGCGACGTGCGCCGCCGCGGACGCCGCGACGGGCATCGCCGGGATCTGCGCGTCGCTGCCCGACGGCGCCGCGGTCCGGGTGGTGCTGCGCGACGGCACCGCGACCGAAGGCCGCGTCGCCGGCTGGGACGGCGCCGTCCTGCGCCTGATGACGGAGGGCGGCGGCGCGGCGGCCTGCGCCGAAGTCGACATGATCTCCCTGTGGAAGCGCGAGAGCCACGCCAAGGGCGGCGCCAAGGTCGGCGCCCTGACCGGCGGCCTCGCTGGCTTCCTGGGCGCGGCCGCCTTCGCCGCCCTCGCCAACGCCCTCGCAGAAAGCGGCGATGGCGGCGGCGATGGTGTCGTACCGCTGCTGGCGACCGGCACGAGCGTCGGCGCGGGCCTCGGCGCGCTGTTGGGGGGGACGGCCGGCTCGGCGCTGCCCGACTGGAAGCTGCTCTGGACGCGACCCGGCATCCCGGCGGCCGCCAGGAGCGCCGCCGTGCACCGTCGCCTGCGCTCCGGCGGCCTGGAGGTGCTGCTCGGTTCGGCGAGCGCGCGGCGCTGGCCGCAGGACGACGGGCTGGCGTTCGCGGGGCGTTGGCGAGCGAAACTGTCGCCACGCGTCTGGACGGCGCTGGAAGTCGCCCGCCACGACGTCAACGCGTACGAGCCGGTTTCCATGGACCTCGGCGGCGCCACGTCGGGCGACGACGCCCCGTGCTGGCAGGCCGGCGTGCTGCTCCAGGCCAACCTGGCCCTCGGCGAGGTGCGGCCCTACGTCGTCGGCGGTCTGGGCGGTTACTGGTGGCGCGAGGATTTCCTGGGCGGGAGTTGGGGAGGCGGCCTCGAGGCCGCCATCGACCCGCGCACCCTGGTCCGCCTCGAGTATCGGCGCCACGGCAACCTGCAGCGCCTGGCCGGGGCCGATCCCACCCTCGAGTCGGTGATGGCCGGCGTGGCCATGACCTGGTGACCCGCCGGGTCGCCGGATGGCACGAGGGCCGCCCACCCGGGCGGCCCTCCGTCGTTCACGTCGCCGGAGACGGTCCGGCCTACATCGGCGCGAACCCCTGGTCCGCCCAGTACTCGTCCTGCATCATCTTCTCCAGCTCGACCAGGTGTTCGAGGTGGCCGACCTCCCAGTCGCCCAGCCAGGTGAACAGCTGCTTGAGGCCGGGATCGTCGGTCTTGGCGGCCTGGTCGCGGTAGTAGTTGATGGCCTTGTTCTCGAGGTCGCAGCCGATGCCGATCACGGCCATCTCGAAGGTGCCGCGCTTGATCGACTTGCGGAAGGAGTCGTCGATGACGTGGCCGGCGCCGTGGTCCAGCTCGGCGGGGTGGACCTGCGACAGGTCGATGCGGCCCGCCTCGACCAGGCTCTTGTGCTGCGCCTGCAGCAGGGCCACGTGCTCGTCCTCGTCGCGGGCCAGCGCGGTGAACATCGCCTTCGCGGAAGGGTCCTGCGTCGTGGCGGCGGCGTGGGAGTAGAGCTGCTGCCCCTTGATCTCGGTCATGATGGCGTTCTTGACGGCCTCGATCATCCGCTGCTGTCTGGGGTCCATGACTCCTCCTCGGTCTCCGCCGGAATCCGGCTCGGGCTAGAACAGGCTGACGTGGAAGTACCGCTTGGGCCTCGCCTTGACGTCGGCGATCAGGTCCTGCACGGCAACGATGGTCGATTCCGCCTGCGCGTACAAGGAATCATCCTTCAGCATGCGACCCGCCGTGCCCTCGCCGGACTCCAGCCGCTCCACGAGCGCCGCCAGCGAGGTGGTGGTCCGGGTCAGCAGGATGGACAGCGAGTCCACGCGCGACAGCATCGCGCCGGCGCCCCGCATGGTCCCCGCGAGCAGGCTGTCGGGGCCGGCGACGGCCGTGCGCACCGCCGCGGTGGTGGCCCGCAGGTCCGCGACCAGGTGCTTCACCTCGGGCGTCAGCTCTTCGTTCGTGGAGCGCAGGGAGGCCATGGTGATCCGGGTGTCGTCCATGATGGCGCCGATGCGGTCGCCCTCGCGCACCTCCTGCATGAAGGCGGTCAGCTCACGGGTCAGCGTCCGCGCCTCCTCCAGGGTGGCGGCCCCCTCGTTCATCATGGCGCCCATGTCCTTGAGCACCTCGCCCCGGAAGACGTGGCCCGCCGGCGCCGCGGGGCCGGTGCCCGGCGTGATCTCGATCAGCATCTCGCCGACGATGCCCATGCTGGTCAGCGTGATGCGGGAGTCCTGGGTGAGCCCGGCGTCGGGCTCCACGTAGAAGTCGACGCGGACCTTGTCGCCGATCATCGCGAAGTCCTCGACCGCGCCCAGCCTGATGCCGCGCACCTGGACGCGGTCGTGGGACTGCAGGCCGCCCACCGCGGTGAAATCCACGGCGTAGTGTTCGACGCCGCCGGCGAAACGCACCTGCTTGAACCAGAGCATGCCCCAGATCAGCACCACCAGCGAGACGATCACCGTCACGCCGACCTGGATCTCGCGTTTCCTACCCGTCGTCCCCATGGGCACCTCCCGCGCCGCGGCGGCGCTGGACCAGGAATCTAGAACAGGCCCAGCGGCCCCTGCGCGCTGCCTTCGATGAACTGCCGGACCATCGGGTGGTCCGTGCTGCGGATCTCGTCGACCGAACCGGCGTAGATGATGCGGCCGCGGTTGAGCATGGCGACGCGGTCGGCGATCTTGAACGCGCTGGCCATGTCGTGCGTCACCACGATCGACGTCACGTGCAGCTCCTGCTGGAGCTTCAGGATCAGGTCGTTGATGGCGTCGCCGGTGATCGGGTCCAGGCCGGTGGTCGGCTCGTCGTACAGGATGTAGTCGGGCTCCATGGCGATGGCGCGGGCCAGACCGGCGCGCTTCTTCATGCCGCCGGACAGCTCCGACGGCAGCTTGTCCTCGACCTGGGCGAGCCCGACCATCGCCAGGCAGCGGCAGGCGCGCTCGCGGACCTCGTCCGTCGGCAGGCCCGAGTGCTCGGACAGGCCCAGCCCGACGTTCTCGCAGATGGTCATCGAATCGAACAGGGCGGCGCCCTGGAACAGCATGCCGAAGCGCTTGCGCAGTTCGAACAGCCCGTCGCGGGGCAGGGTGGTGATCTCGGCGCCGTCGATCCAGATCGCGCCGGCGTCCGGCTCCAGCAACCGCACGATGTGCTTCAGCAGCACGGACTTGCCCTCGCCGCTGCGCCCGATGATGACCACCGTCTCGCCGCGCGCGATCGAGAAGTCCAGCCCGTCGAGCACCTTGCGGCCCTGGAAGGTCTTGGTCACGCCCTGCAGGGTGATCCCCTGGCGCGCGGCGGGATCCGCGACGCGGAAGTCGGGCGGGGCGGGCAGGTTCGCGGGGCTGGTCATCGCGTCACTTCCCGAAGACGATCTGGAACAGGAAGGTGGCCAGGAAGTAGTCCGCCACCAGCACGCTCAGGCAGCTGCCGACCACGGCCATCATCGTCGCGTTGCCCACGCCCTCGGCGCCCCCGCGGGTGTTCAGGCCGAAGTAGAGGCCGGACAGGGCGATGATCGCGCCGAAGAAGAAGGACTTCAGCAGCCCGCTGAACAGGTCGGTCAGGTCGAAGTACATCAGCAGGCCTTCCTTGAAGGTGCTGATGGTCACGTCCATGGTCGCGACCGAGACGAAGTAGCCGCTGACGATGGCGATGGCGTCGGCGAAGACGGTGATCACCGGCAGCATCAGGAACGTCGCCACGAAGCGCGGCATCGCCAGGTAGCGCATCGGGTCGATGGCCAGCATCTCCAGCGCGTCGAGCTGCTCGGTCACCTTCATGGTGCCCAGCTCGGCGGCGTAGTTGGCGCACAGCCGCCCGCCGACGACCAGGGCCACCAGCACCGGCCCCAGCTCGATGAAGACGGACTTGGAGATGACCGTCCCGAGGAACTTCATCGGGACGTAGGCCTGCATCTGGTAGACGGCCTGCACCGCCGTCACCGCGCCCACGAAGATCGACGTCGTCAGGACCAGCGGGAGCGACCCCACCGCCACGATGTGCATCTGCTCGAGCACCTGGCGGCGCATCCGGGGGATCTGGGGCAGCTGCTTCAGGATGTCCAGCAGCAGCAGGCTGCCGCGGCCCGCGTTGGCCAGGGCGGCCAGGGTCCTGTCGCCGATTCCGAAGAGGATGGATGTCATAACGGCCCTAATATAAACGGACTTCGGCCGGGTGTCCACCCGGGGCCGCTCCCGGCCCCCAGTTGATCATGAATGTGCGTTTTCCGTTGTGATAGGATCCCGGGGTCGAGGGGGGACCTGAACCGGAGGGGGGACGCCATGTCGCACCGATCCGTTCCGCCGTGCTTGATCCTGCCGTTCCTGTGCCTGCTGAACGCATCCGCCGCCGCCGCCCAGGAGCGCTATCCCGCGGCGCCCGATCTCGTCGAGATCATGTTCATCCAGGAGAGCGCCGTGCGTCTGGTCGGCGGCGTGCTCGTCGACCACAGCGGCCTGGACGCGACCGCCGGCGTGGAGGAGCTCCTGTCCCTGCGCCCCCACGAGTGGGAGCGCCTATCCCCCGTCGCGGAGCCCGACCTGGACCAGCTCGAGTTCGAGGGCGAGCTCGCCTCGGGCCTGGACCTCTACAACCTGAACAACGCCTACACCCTGCGCTTCCTGGCGCCGCAGCCCGATCTCTGGCTGGTCGCCGCCGATCTCGAGGCGCTGCCGGGCATCCACCTGGCGCTGCCCGTGCCCCTGCCGCAGGAGCTGCCCCTGCCGCCGCCCTACACGTTCCTGCAGGGCTACCTGAACCCCGCCTCGTCGCTGCCGTCGGCCGGCGTCGACGCCTACGCCGCCTGGGCCTACAACGGCGGCGACGGCGCGGGCGTGACGGTCTGCGATCTCGAGTACGACTGGAACTACAACCACCAGGACGTGACCCAGGCCTCCGGTTCGCAGATCAACACCAACGTCGTCGATCCCTTCGCCGCATACCCTTATCCCAGCCATCGGCACGGCACCGCCGTGATCGGCGAACTGGTCAGCGACGCCAACGGGTGGGGCACGACCGGCGTCTGCCCCGGCGCCACCCTGCTGACCTGCGGCACGTACTACGGATCGAGCCCGCTCTGGAACGTCGCCGGCGCCATCAGCCTGGCGGCCGTCGTCCTGCAGGCCGGTGACGTCCTGCTTCTGGAGCAGCAGTGGGACTACAGCGGCTCGGCGAACCTGGGCCAGTTCATCCCGATCGAGTGGTGGGGCTCCACCTCGGCCTTTCCCTACCAGAACCAGAGCTACAACCTCGTCTACGCCGCGATCCAGACGGCCGTGGCCAAGGGCATCCACGTGGTCGAAGCCGGCGGCAACGGCAACCTCGACACCGGCGCCATGAGCTGGATCGGCGATTCGGGCGCGATCATCGTCGGCGCCGGCGGCACGGGCCAGGCGGCCCGCGGCGACCGCGTGCGCATGGGCTTCTCCAGCTACGGTCCCCGCTTCGACCTGCAGGGCTGGGGCGAGAACGTGACCACCACCGGCCACAACTACGACCTCTACAGCGTCGAGGGCCTGAACCTGCACTACACGAAGCTGTTCAGCGGCACCTCGAGCGCCTCGCCCATCGTGGCCGGCGCCGTGGCCTGCCTGCAGGGCTGGTGGGCCGGCAGCGGTCAGGCCACGCCGATCTCACCCGCGCTGATGCGCGCGACCCTGAAGACCACCGGCACGCCCCAGGACTCGGTCGGGACCAAGCCCATCGGACCGCGCCCGGACCTGGCGGCGGCCATCGCCGCCCTGACGCCGGCCGCGTCGTGGGTGAACGTGGCGACGGGGCCCCTGGCCGACACCGGCCTGACGAACTCGGTCGCCTGGGGCGACCGCGACAGCGACGGCGACCCCGACCTCTACCTCGTGAACTTCCAGAGCCTCTGCCACTACCTGGAAAATCTCGGCGGCGGCTTCTTCCTGGACGCCACCGTCATGCCCGAGGCCAACCAGGCGGCGGGCGGCGCGGCCGCCTGGGGCGACGCGGACAACGACGGCGACCCCGACCTCTACGTCGGCAACTACTCGGCGCCGAACCGGCTCCTGCGCAACGACCTGCTGTCCTTCTTCGACGCCTTCGCCATGCCCGAGAGCGACGCGGCCGACGCCGCCGGCGTGAGCTGGGTCGACTACGACAACGACGGCTGGCTCGACCTCCACGTCGCGACGGTCAACGGCCTGCCCGACCGGCTGTTCCGCAACATGAACGGCCTGCCGGGTCCCGGCGGCTTCACCCAGATCACGGATCCGATCCTCGAGGACCTCGACGACTCCCGCGACGGCGCCTGGGCCGACTACGACGGCGACGGCGACCAGGACCTCTACCTGACCAAGACGACCTCCGGGCAGCCCAGCCGGATGCTGCGCAACGACGCCGGCGTCTTCGTCGACGCGGCGACGCCCCCCCTGCTGGACAACGGCCCCTCGACCGGCGCCTGCTGGGGCGACTACGACAACGACGGCGACCTCGACCTCTACCTGGTGAAGCCCGTATCGCTGCCCAACCGCTTGCTGCGCAACGACGGCGGCGGCAGCTTCACCGACGTCACCGCCGGCCCGCTCGCCGACGCCGGCGGCGGCATGGGCGCCTGCTGGGGCGACTACGACAACGACGGCGACCTCGACCTCTACGTCGTCAACTACAGCACCGGCACGATCGGCAGCGGCATCAACCGCCTGCTGCGCAACGACGGCGGCGGCGTCTTCACCGACGACACCGCCAACCCGCTCTACGCCGGCGGCTACGGCCGCGCGGCCGCCTTCGCCGACTACGACCGCGACGGCGACCTCGACCTGTACCTCGGCAACTACGGTGCGGCGAACGCGCTCTTCCGCAACGACATCAACAACGGGAATGCCTGGCTGCACGTGAGGCTGGAGGGAACGAGCAACAACGCGTCGGCCGTCGGGGCGCGCGTGACGGTCTGGTCGCCCGGGCTCGGGATGCAGATGCGGGAAGTGTCGGACATGACGGCCGGCCCCGGCCAGGGCGACCTGCTGGTCGAGTTCGGCCTGGGCGGCGACGCGGGGATCGACTCGCTGCGCGTGGACTGGCCGAACGGCAACGTCCAGAGGCTGCCGCTACCGATAGCCGCCAATCAGGTCGTCGGCGTCCTGGACAACACGGTGACGGCCGTGCGTGAGGGCGGGATTCCCGAACGATACACGATCCATCGCGCCATCCCCAATCCGTTCAACCCGTCCACGACGATCCAGTACGATGTGCCTTGCGACGGGAGGGTGGAACTCGGCATCTACGACGCCGGCGGCCGATTGTTGCGGCGCCTGCACGCCGGCATCGTGACGACGGGCCGCCACGACGTCGTCTGGGACGGCCGCGACGGGCGCGGCGAGCGGGTCGGCGCCGGGCTCTACTTCGTGCGGCTGACCGCCCCAGGCGTCGACCAGACCCTGAAGCTCATGCTCGTGAAGTAGCTCATCGCCCTGCGGCAAGGCCCCGCCGTCGCGGACGGCGGGGCCTTCTTCTTGTGGGGCAACGAGTTGGAGGGTCGGCAGAAAACCGCTCAAGTTTCAGCCCGGGCTGCCGATGGCGTAAGCGGGAGGTTCTCGCCGTGAGCATCCAGGCCGTCGCCAACGCCATGTCCGCCATGATGGCCCAGCAGGACCGGCTGGCCGGCGTCGCCGAGCGCGTGGCGCGCTGGCGGTCCACCGACGCCGCCCGGGGACCCGCGCCGCAGGACCTGGTGCGCGATGTCATCGAGGCCCAGCAGGCCCTGCGCGCCTTCGAGACCAACGCTGCGGTGCTGCGCACCGCGGACCGCCTCACGGGACTGCTGCTCGACGAGCTCGCTTGAAGACTAGGGAGCGCCCGCCGCGGGCCGCATCCTCCCCCGGGCCAGCGAGGCGAAGATCCCGGCGCCGCAGAGCGCCGCGAAGACGAGGAACGCCGTTTTCAGGCCCGCGATGAACTGGTCGTGGTTGGCGGACGTGATCGGGACGCGCCCGACGTGCACCGCGAGGATCAGGGTCACGATCCCCATCGAGAACATCTGCCCGAGCAGGCGCATGGTGCCGACCGTGCCCGAAGCCACGCCGTAGTGCCGGCGCTCGACGGACCCCAGCACGGCGTTCATGTTGGGCGACGAGAAAAGGCCGAATCCCAGACCCAGGATCACCAGGCTCGCGATCAGGTAGGGAATGCCCGTGTCCCGGCCCAGGCCGGCGAGCAGCGCGAGTCCGACCGTCACCAGCCCCATCCCGACCGAGGCGACGATCCGGGGCTCCACCCGGTCCGACAACCTCCCGGCGTACAGCGACGTCAGCACCATCACGACCGGCTGCGCGACCAGGACGACGCCGGTGCCTTCGGCGCCGTAGCCCCGGGTGTACTGCAGGAACATGCTCAGCAGGAAGGAGACCGCATAGGTCGCGGCGTAGTTGATCAGTGCCGCCAGGTTGGAGAGCGTGAAGGCGGTGTTGCCGCGGAAGAGCCGCAGGTCGAAGACCGGGCTGGCCGTGCGCAGTTCCCGGCGCACGAACAGGACCAGGCTCGCGCCCCCCGCGGCGAGCAGCCAGACGCCGCGCCCGTTCGTCAGCTCGGAGAAGCCCAGCATGATCGCGACCAGCGCTGCGCCGTAGAGGACCGCGCCGGGCAAGTCGAAACGCTCCCCCCTGGACTCGGCCCATTCCCCCTTCAATCCCCGCAGCACGACGAGGATGATGAGGCCTCCCGCCGGGACGTTGACGTAGAAGACGCTGCGCCAGCCGAGGTGCTGCACGAGGATCCCGCCCAGGAAGGGGCCGGCCGCAAGGCCCGCGTAGACGGCGGCCACGGTGATCCCGAGCACCCGGCCGCGCTCGCGGTCCGGGAAGACGGAGGTGAGGATGGCGATGCCGGTGCCGAAGATCATGGCGCTGCCGACCCCCTGCAGGGCCCGGCCGACGACCAGCATCGCCGCGGAACCGGCGGCGCCGCACCAGAGCGAGAAGACGGAGAAGACCGCGATGCCGAGGACGAAGACCCGCTTGCGACCGTGGATGTCGGCCAGCCGGCCGAGCGGGACGAGGAAGACGGCCGCGGACAGCAGGAACGCCGTCATCATCCAGCTCAGGTACACGGCGTCGATCGCGAACTCCCGGCCGATCTCCGGCAGCGCCACCCCGATCGCCGAGGCCATGAAGGGCGTGAGGAACGAGGAGACGGTGAAGACGAGCAGCGCCGCCCGCTTGACCGGCGAATCGAGCATCCCCATGTCGCCCCTTCCGCGATCGCGCCGCCCCCACCGATGTCAGGGAGCCGCCTTGCCGGCATTGTCCAGGTAGCCGAGCATGCCCTCGATCGTGTTGCGCAGGAAGTCGGCCTCGCGCGCCTGCAGATCGTCCTCGAGATCCGCGAAGGTCGCGAACCACGGGTCGGCATCGGCCAGGCGGAGCCGCGCATCGGCCTGCAGGTCCGGCGACCAAGCCGGACCGTGCGCTGCGCGCACCTCGTCGAGCGTTGCGGTCCACAGCAGCAGCTGGCCGCGCGCGGCCGCCAGGAAGCGGCCGGGCTCACCGCACACGCCGTGGTGGCCCCAGGCCAGGCGCGCCGGCGACGGTTCCAGCGCGAGCAGCCGGTCGAGCGAGCGCAGGGCCGTGGGCAGGTGGAAGCGCGGCGGCGTGGCCGGCCGCAGGTAGGGCGCGCCGCCGCGCGTCGGGCAGGTCATGCCCGCGGCCTCGCCCACGAAGAGCGTGCCGTCGTCGAGGTAGCACTGGTGGTGGGCGGCGTGTCCCGGCGTGTGGAAGGTGCGGATGCCCAACGGCTCCAGCGACGACGGCGGGTCGATGCGGTCGGCCGGCAGCGGCAGCGGTCGCCCGAAGAGCGGCGCCAGGTCGCGCAGCACCTGCAGCGAACCCTCCCACAGCCGCTGCGGGTCGACCAGGTGGCGGGCCGCCTCCTCCCAGACCACGACGCGCGCCTCCGGGAAGGCCGCCGCGAGGTGGCCGGCGCCGCCGCCGTGGTCCAGATGGATGTGCGTCAGCAGGATGCGGTCCAGGCGCGTCACGCCGAGGCGGCGCAGCTCGGACGTCAGGTGCGGGATCGTGCTCGCGGGGCCCGGGTCCACCACGTAGGCCTCGCCGCCGCGCCGCCGCAGCCAGCAGCTGATGAACTTGCGGTAGCCGCGCCGCGGCTGGTCGAGGTCGATGAGGGTCAGGTCGTCCATGGGGCTCCCGTCGTCGCTCAGGCTTCGGCCGCGTCGGCGAGCCCGTCGAGCCAGGTCAGGGCCGCCTCGGCGCGGCGCGTCACGTGGCGTTCGGCCATGGCCCACGCCTTGCGCTCGCGCGACAGCGGCAGGTGCTGGAAGAGGAGGTCGGCGAGCAGCCCGGTGTCCAGGCCGGCGGAGAGCTCCACGCCGGGCAGCATGCGCGAGGCCACGGCGTCGCGCAGCCGCGGGGCCAGGGCCGCGTCGCGCTGCGGTTCTCCGGGCTCGTCGTCCAGGACTTCGGCGTGGACGCGTCGGTAGAGGCGGTCGCTCGGCGCCTCTTCGATGCGCAGCCGGTCCAGGCCCAGCAGCCAGATCAGGTAGCGGCCGTCGTCGAGGCGACGGTGGCTGACGATCTCGCCCAGGCCGGCGAACGGCAGCACGGCGGGGCCGCGGAACGACGGCCTCCCCGCCGGGTCCAGGCAGCCGAGCGCCAGGCGCCCGGCGGTGTCCAGCAGGTCGTCGACCAGGCGCAGGTAGCGCGGTTCGAAGACGTGCAGGGGCACCAGGGCGCCCGGGAACAGGAAGGCGTCGGGCAGCGGGAACAGGGGCAGGTCCGTGATCCGGCGCAGTCCGGGTGGGGTCATCGCGTCGGCACCTTCGTCGGCCCGCCGCCCGCGCTCAGTGCTGCAGGTCGGCGAAACGCGTGAACGACTTGTGGAAGTGCAGGTCGAACTGGCCGATGGGCCCGTTGCGCTGCTTGCCGACGATGACCGTCGCCTTGTTGCGCACGGTCTCGTCGTCCGGCTTGTAGTACTCCTCACGATAGATGAACATGACCACGTCGGCATCCTGCTCGATGGATCCCGATTCGCGCAGGTCCGAGAGCATGGGCTTGTGGTCGCCGCGCGATTCGACGGCGCGCGAGAGCTGGCTCAGGGCCATGACGGGCACGTCCAGGTCCTTGGCCATGCCCTTGAGGTTGCGGCTGATCTGCGAGATCTCCTGCTGCCGGTTCTCGGCCCGCGACGTGGAGGTCATCAGCTGCATGTAGTCCACGACGATCAGGCCGAGGTCGTGCTGCTGCTTGAGCCGGCGCGCCTTGGCCTTCATCTCGAGCACGCCGATGCCGCTGGTGTCGTCGATGAAGATGGGCGCTTCCGACAGGCGGCTGCAGGCCTCGGTCAGCTTCGGCCACTGCTCCGGCTTGATCTGCCCCTTGCGCAGCTCGTGGTTGTTGAAGCCGCCGCTGGCGCAGATCATGCGCATCACGAGCTGCTCCTTGGCCATCTCCAGGCTGAAGATCGCGACCGGCACCTTGTCCTTCACCGCGGCGCTGTAGGCGACGTTCAGCGCCAGCGCCGTCTTGCCCATCGACGGCCGCGCCGCCAGCACGATCAGGTCGCCGCGCTGCAGGCCGGCGGTCATGCGGTCGAACTCCACGAAGCCGGTGGACAGGCCCGTGATGTCGCTCTTCGAGCGCGAGGCCTCGTCGATGCGCCGGAAGGCTTCCGGCACGACGTCGCGGACCGACGCGAAGGCCTGCGTCTCGCGGCTCTCGGCGATGGCGTAGATGCGCGTCTGGGCGCGGTCGAGGATGGCGTCGGTCTCCTCGCGGGCGGCGAAGGCGTCGGTGGTGATCTCGCCCGAGGCGTGGATCAGCCCCCGCAGCACCGACTTGTCGCGGACGATGCGCCCGTGGTAGGCGACGTTCGCGGCGGTGGCGGTCGCGGCGATGATGTCGGCGAGGTAGTCGTTGCCGCCGCACTTGTCCAGCTCGCCGCGGCGCTCCAGCTCCTCGGCGACCGTGATGCCGTCGATGGCCTGGTCGCCCTCGTAGAGATCGCACATCACCCCGAAGATGACGCGGTGCTCGCGGCGGTAGAAGTCGTCGCTGCGGATCGTCTCGAGCGCGACGCCCAGCGCGTCGCGGTCCAGCATGACCGCGCCGAGGATGGCGCGCTCGGCATCGAGGTTCTGCGGCGGTTGCCGGGTCTCGGCGGCGCGGCGCGGTTCGCGGGGCGAGGGGCCGAGGGACAGGGGGCTGAGTTCGGGTTCCACGGGACCGCACCTCGGGGCTCTGAGTGACGGGGCGAGGCGAAGACGGACATGGTAAGCGATGCGCGCGACCCGAAACAGACGGACTTCGCCATCCCCCCGATTTCCTGGGGACCGGGCGTGGACAAACCCGTGGACAAACGGTGGACCGGGCGTGGACATCGCGCCGACGATCGCCCCGCCCGCCCGCCCCTCCTCCTCCCCCCCGGGACAACCTCGGGACATGTGGTGGACAAGTCGCGCCCGGGGTGGATAAGCTGGATGACACCGGACGCACGGGGATTCCAAGCGGTTCCCTCTCAACACGTTGACGTTACTGTCCTGCCGGGAGGCGACCTCCATGACCGACGGTGGACAACTCCGCGAGACCTGGGCCCGGATCGCCGCCGAACCGCACCCCGCGCTGCCCTGGCGGGACGGTTCCGCCTTCCCCTGGGCCGACCCCGCCTTCAGCGAGCGCATGCTGCGCCTGCACCTCGACCAGTCGACGCACATGGCGAGCCGCACCCTGCCGGTCGTCGCCGCCCACGTCGGCTGGCTGGAGGCGCGGCTGGACGAGGCCTTCGGCGCCGGCGCGCCGCGCCGCGTGCTGGACGTCGCCTGCGGGCCCGGCCTGTACTGCCACGAGCTGGCCCGCCGCGGGCACCGCGCCTGGGGCTGCGACGTGGCGCCGGCGGCCCTGCGCCACGCGCGCGCGGTCGCCGCGGACGAACGCCTCGACTGCGGCTTCCACCTCGTCGACCTCGAAGAACCGCGGCTGCCGCTGCCCGCGATCGTCGCCGACCTCGACGCGGTGACGCTCTGGTACGGCGAGGTCCACGCCCACCCGCCGGGAGCGATGATCGCCGCCCTGACCGCCCTCGCCGCGCGCCTGCGCCCCGGGGGCCTGATGATCCTGGAGTACCAGCCCTGGGATCTCTACCCGCGCGAGGACCTGCAGGAGTGGCGGGCCTGCGACGGCTCGCCGTTCGCCGACGGCCCGCACCTCTGGCTGCAGTCGTACCACTGGGACGACGCGTCGCAGTCCGAGATCAACGTCCACTGGATCGTGGACCCCGCGACGGGCGCAGCAAAGCGCTACGCGCAGAGCGGGCGCGCCTGGCGCGACGAGGACCTCGCGGCGCTGTGCGCGGCCGCCGGCCTCGGCGGCGGCGTCTTCCTGCCGCCGATCACCGGCGTGGACGCCCGGCACGAATTCGCGATGCTGATTTCCCGGCGGTGAAGGGTCAGGAGGCGTCGGCGAGCAGCGCGTCGTGCAGGGCGCGCAGCTTGCGCACGTCCTCCCAGGTGTCGCGCTTCCAGTGCGGGTTGCGCAGCAGCGCGGCGGGGTGGAAGGTCGCCAGCACGGGGATGCCCTGGTAGAAGTGCACGGTCTCGCGCAGCGAGCGCAGGCTGGCGCGGGTGTCCAGCAGCGTCATCGCGGCGTGCCGGCCGAGGCAGCAGATCAGGTGCGGCCGGATGATCGCGAGCTGCCGGCGCAGGAAGGGTTCGCAGGCGTCGGCCTCGTCGCGCTCGGGGTCGCGGTTCTCGGGCGGCCGGCACTTCAGGATGTTGCAGATGTATACCTCGTCGCGCTCGAAGCGGATGGCGCGCAGGATGTCGGTCAGCAGCTGCCCGGCGCGGCCGACGAACGGCAGCCCCTGCTCGTCCTCGTTGCGGCCGGGAGCCTCGCCGATGAAGAGCACGCGCGCGTCGGGATTGCCGCTGCCGAAGACCGTGTGGGTGCGGGTGGGGTGCAGCTTGCAGGCCGTGCAGACGGCCACCTCGGCGGCCAGGCTCTCCAGCGCCAGCCGCTTGGACGGCGGGACCGGCGCGGACGCGGGTGCGGCCGCCGCGGCGGCCGACGGCGCGACGAACAGGTCCGGGGCGGCGGGCGTCGCCGCGACCGCCGCGGGCGGGCGGCTGCGGATCTGGGCCAGCGTCTCGCGCACGAAGCGCTCGCACTCGACGCGGAACTCCCGCTCGCGGGCGGCCTTCGCCGCCGCCGCGGCGTCCGCTCCCGGACCGGCGGGCGCGGCGGCGGGCGCGGGCGGCCGCAGCGCGTCGGGCGTCGCGACTTCAACGGAGGGCGAGAGAGTCGCGGGGAGCGAGGAAGCCTCGGCCCGGGGCGCCGTCGCGGCCGCGGCGACGGGCCCCTCGTCGTAGTACCAGGCGGTCCCGTCCTGCTGCTGCTGGACGAGGTAGCGGGCCAGGTCGGCGGCCAGGCGCTCGGGGCTGTCCTGCGTCATGCGTCGCTCCCGGCGGGGCTCAGCAGCGGCACGAGCCGCCGCAGCAGTTCGGCGGCGAGCTCCCGCTTGTCCAGCGGTCCGATCGTCTCGCTGCCGCCGTCGGCGGCGATCAGCGTGACGCGGTGCAGCCCCTCGCCGAAGGTGCCGTCGGCGACCGGGTCGTTGGCGATCACGGCGTCCATGCCCTTGGCGTGCAGCTTGGCCCTGGCGCGCTCGAGCAGGTTCTCGGTCTCGAGCGCGAAGCCGACGACCTTCAGGCCGGCGGGCCGTTCGACGTGGACGATGTCGGCCAGGATGTCGGTCGTGCGGGTCATGTTCACGCACCAGGAGGTGCCGAGCGATTCCTTCTTCAGCTTGCCCCGGCCCACGCTCTCGGGCGTGAAGTCGGCGACGGCCGCGGCCATGATCAGGGCGTCGGCGCGCGGCAGACGCTCGCGCACCGCGGCGGCCATCTGGGCGGCCGTCTCCACCGGCACCACGACCCCGATCCCGCGCGGGGGCGGCGACGGCACCGGACCGTGGATCAGGGTCACCTCGGCGCCCAGACCGGCGGCCTGCCGCGCCAGCGCGAAGCCCATCGCCCCGGTCGAGCGGTTGCCGACGAAGCGCACCGCATCCAGCGGCTCGCGCGTGGGACCGGCCGTCACCAGCAGGCGGCAGCCGGCCAACGGCAGACCCGCGGCCCCGTCGGCGCGCGGGGGCAGGGCGTCGTCCAGCTCGCAGATCCGCGCGAAGATCGCCTCGGGTTCGGCCATCCGCCCCTCGGCGACCGTGCCGCAGGCCAGCCAACCGCAGCCGGGATCCACGACGTGGGCCCCCCGTCCGCGCAGCGTGGCGAGGTTGGCCTGCACGGCGGGGTGGCGCCACATGGCGTCGTTCATGGCCGGCGCCAGGACCAGGTCGCGCTCGCAGGCCAGCAGCAGGGTGGTCACGATGTCGTCGGCAAGGCCGCCGGCGGCCTTGCCCAGCAGGTTGGCCGTGGCCGGGGCGACCACCGCGATGTCGGCCCAGCGAGCCAGCTCCACGTGGTCCAGCGGGTCGGTGTCGCCCTCGCCCCACAGGTCGGTGGCGACGCCGTGGCCGGTGAGTGCGCGGAACGTGGTCGGTCCCACGAAACGCTGCGCCGCGCCGGTCATGGCCACGCGCACGGAAAAGCCCGCCTGCACGAGCAGGCGGGCCAACAGGCAGCTCTTGTAGGCGGCGATGCCGCCGGTCACCAGCAGCAGGACGCGCGACCGGGTCATGGCCTACTCCTGTCCGCTCTCCCGCTCCTTGAGGGCGGCGGCAGCGCGCTCACGCTTGTCGTAGTAGAGGATCTTGCCGTCGATCAGGCGCTGGACCGCGATGGTCGTCAGCTTGCCGGGCAGGTTCGCGCTCACCGCGCGGGCCCGGTCGTTCAGACGGCGCGCCTCGAGGGCGACGATCCTGATGGCTTCGAACTTGTTCGGGATCCTGTTGGTGACATCCTTGCGCTGGATGTAGGTCATCGGACACCTCGGTGGAAGATCCATGTCGACGGGGGCCGGGGGCGCTGCAACCGCCGGCGGAGCGCGAACGGAGCAATGTAACCCCGTTCCGGGCCGGCATCAACAAATATTCTCCAACTCACGATCCGACAGGCGGTTCCAGCGTCGGCGCCAGCGGCGGCTCCCGGAAGCGCTCGCGCCGGCACTGCTCGGCGGTCAGGATCGCCGACATGCGCCGCAGGGCCTCGGGGAGGTCGGCGTTCACGATCCAGTAGCGGTAGTGGGGCGCGTAGCCCACTTCCCAGCGGGCGTTGCGCAGGCGGGTGGCGATGACCTCGGGCCCGTCGGTGGCCCGGGAGCGCAGGCGCGTCTCCAGAGCGTCCCAGGAGGGCGGGAACACGAACACCGAGACGAGCTCGTCGCCGTACAGGTCGATGACGTTCTTGCCGCCCTGGACGTCCAGGTCGAGCAGGGGCACCTCGCCCCGGTCGATCATGGCCTGGATGTGGTCGCGGCGGGTGCCGTAGCGGCGGTCGTGGACGTGCGCCCACTCCACGAAGGCGCCGGCGGCCACGAGCCGGTCGAACTCGGCGTCGTCGACGTAATGGTAGTCGACGCCCTCCCGCTCCCCGGAGCGGATCGGGCGCGTGGTGGTCGAGACCGAGAAGCGCACGCGCGCGTCCTCGGCGAGCAGGGCCCGCACGAAGGTGGTCTTGCCCGCGCCGCTCGGGCCGCTGATCAGCAGGATCATCGCCGGATCACTCCAGGTTCTGGACCTGCTCGCGCAGGGTCTCGATCTCTTCCTTCATGGCGATCACCGCGCGCGTGATCTCGAGGTTCTGGGTCTTGGAACCCATCGTGTTGACCTCGCGGTGCATCTCCTGGAACAGGAAGTTCAGGCGCTTGGCCACCTGGCCGCCCTCGCCCAGGGCCTCGCGCACCTGCTCGAGGTGGCTGGCGAGGCGCTCGCACTCCTCGTTGATGTTGCCCTTGTCCACGAGGATCGCCGCCTCCTGGGCCAGGCGCTGCGGGTCGATGGCGTCGCCCAGCAGCTGGGCCAGGCGCTCGCGCAGCCGGTTCTGGGCCTCATCGAGGGCGCCGGGCACCAGCGCGCCCACCGTGCCGAGGTGCCGGTCGATGGCCTCGGTCCGCGCGCGCATCTCGGCGGCGGTCTCGGACCCTTCCTTGCGCTTCATCGCCTCGAGACCGGCGATGGCCTGGTCCAGGGCCGACGTCACGGCCGCCTGCAGGGCCTCGCGGTCGTCCTGCGGCTGGCCGCCGTCGAACAGGCCGGGCAGGGCCAGCAGGTGCTCGAGCCGGATCTCCGGCCGGGGCAGGCCGCGGGCGGCGACGGCGTCGGCCATGGCGTTCAGGGCGGCCAGTCCGGCCTCGACCCGCGCTGGCTGCAGGGCGGCGCCGGTCGCCGCGGTCCCACGCTCCAGCGTCAGGGTGCAGCTGACGCGGCCGCGCGCGACGCGGTTCTTCAGGACCTCGCGGATGTCGAGCTCGCAGAAGGCCAACGCCGACGGCAGTTTCAGGGCGACGTCGAGGAAGCGGTGGTTCACGGCGCGCAGTTCCACCGTGACGGTGGCGTCGCCCGCGACCGCCTCGCCGTTGCCGTATCCGGTCATGCTGAGCACGGGGTCTCCGATCCTTGAGGGGTGGCCCGGCCTGGGAACCGAGTCGGGCGGCCAAGTCTAGGCAAGTCCGGCGGCGGCGGCAAGGCCGGAAACCGCGCATCGTCCCGCCGCGATCGGCTCAAGCAGGGATTGACGGTTTCACCGGGATGCACTAGGAATCAGCCGGACTGATCGATGTTCGCCTTCAACCCATCTCAGCTGCAGGGGGAGACACGATGAAGAAGATCCTGTTCTTGACCACGGCCCTCGTCCTCGTCGCGGGCATCGCGGCGGCCGGTCCCATGGCCTTCGGCGTGCGCGGCGGCTACGTCGACGCGGGCACCACCGGGTTCTTCGCAGGTGGTCATATCAAGGGCCTGAACATCACGCCCGAGATCGCGTTGGTCCCCAACGTGGAAGCCTCGTTCCTGGACGGCGCCAGCATCTACTCCTTCGCTGCCGACGCCAACTACAGCTTCAAGGATGTCGACATGGGCGGCTTCACCCCGTACGCGGGCGGCGAGATCGGCTTGCACATGATCACGCTCGACAACGTGCCTGCCGGCTTCGACGACTCGGAGACCAAGATGGGCATCAGCATCCTGGGTGGCCTCGAGAAGAGCCTCGACGAGTCCAAGTCGTTGATGTTCGAGCTGAAGATCGGCCTGTCGGACTACGCGCCGGACATGAAGCTCACCGCCGGCCTGACGTTCTTCTAGACCGCGGCGTGGACCGCGCGTCCCTACCCTGGCGGCGGCCGGAGTCCCTCGGGACCCTGGCCGCCGCTTGGCATCTGCGCCTGTCCGGTCGGCGGGCGACCCGCGCCGGCGGCGGCCCCGGCTGGCTGCGCCTGACCCTCGAGGCGCGGGAGGACGCCGCCGCTCCCACGCACATCTTCCTGCTGGCGCGCGCCGGCGCCGTGATGGCCTGGGACGACGAGGCTCCCCTGCCGCGCGCCTGGGCCGACGCCCTGGGCTGGGTGCCGCAGAAGCGCCTGGCCGCCGCGCAGCTCCTCGGCTGCAGGCTGGAAGCTGTTTCCGCGCCGGCGGACGACGCCATCCTCTTCTTCGTCTTCGCCGACCCGGACGGGCGGCGGTTCGTGCTTGCGCACCAGTTCTTCGGCCAGCGCGGCAACCTGGTGCTCGCCGACGGCGACGGCCGCCGGCTGTGGTCGACCCACGCCTCGCCCCACCCCGCGACGCTGGCTCCACCGCCGGCGCCCGCGGCGCCGCCGGTGGAGCCGGAGCCCGACGACGTCGCGGCCCGGTGCCGGGAGCTCGGCCTCTCCCTGCTCGGCCCCCTGCTGCTCGACGAAGCGTTCGCCGAGGCGCGCACCGCCCTGCGCCGCGTCGCCGACGCCGCCCAGCGCCTGGGCGCGAACCTGGCGCGCGACCTGGCCACGGCCGACGGCGGCGAGGCCGTGCGGCACGCCGCCGAGACCCTCGCCATCCACCTGCACGCCGTGCGCCGCGGGACCGCGGAGATCGAACTGCCCGACGCCGACGGGACGATGTGCCGCCTCGTCCTGGACCCGACCCTGAGCCCGGCAGAGAACCTGGACCGCCTGTTCCAGAGGGCGCGCAAGGCGGTGCGCGGGCGCGACCACATCGTGCGCCGTCTGGCCGAAGCCGAAGCCAAGCAGCAGAGGTGCCGCGAGCTGCTGCTCGAGTTGGATGGGCTGGCCGACGCCGTGGATCCGCTGGCCGCCGTGCTGGCCTGGCGCGCGGAGCAAACTCCGCTGCTGGGTGCGGGCAGGCGCGTGGTCGCGGGCCGCCGCGAGGCGGCGCCCGAAGCCTTGCCCTACCGCCGCTTCCTGGTCGACGAGCGCTGGGAGGTCTGGATCGGCCGCAACGACCGCGAGAACGACGAGCTGACCCACAAGGCCGCCGCGCCCGACGACTGGTGGCTGCACGCCCAGGGCGTGCCCGGCAGCCACGTCGTGCTGCGCGCCGGCGGCCGCCCGGAGCAGGTGCCCCGGCAGGCCCTGGAGAAGGCCGCCTCGTTGGCCGCCCAGTACTGCCGCGCCCGCAATTCCGGCCTGGTCCCGGTCGTCTACACGCTGCGCAAGCACGTGCGCAAGCCGCGCCGCTCGCCGCCCGGCCTGGCGGCCTGCACGCACGAGAAGAGCCTGATGGTGCCGCCCGGCGCGATGCCCGGCGTCGTGCCGCTGAACGCCGGCGAAGCCGGCGATCCCCGGCCGTGAATCGTTCACGGACTGGCTCCCGGGCTCATCCCTGCGCATCTTGAGATCCGGACAGGAGGCGGCCGTGGCCAGGGTGTCGCGCACGATCATCGGCTTCTTCGGACGGGTCAACGCCGGCAAGAGCACGGCGATGAACCTGCTGACCCGCCAGCCCACATCGCTCGTGGACGCCGCGCCCGGCACCACCGCCGACGTCAGCGACGCGCTCATGGAGATCCACGCCCTGGGCCCCTGCAGGATCCTCGACACCGCCGGCCTGGACGAGGGTGCGGGCCTCGGCGCCAAGAAGCGGCAGAAGACGCTGGCGGCGCTGGAGGAGTGCGACCTCGTCGCGCTGGTCGTCGACCCGCGGCAGGCCTACGCTTCGGGGCAGCGCGACGTCGAGGCCTTCGTCGCACGGGAGGCCCTGCGCCTGGGCAAACACCTGACCGTGCTGCTGAACCTGCGCGCCGGCGACGCGCCGCCGCCCGACGTCCGCGACTTCTGCCTGGCGGCGCTGCCCCCCGACGCCGGCGTCCCGGTGCTGGAAATCGACCTCGCCGACGATGCGCGCGCCGCGGAGCTGGCGGAGTTCCTGGCCGCGGCCTCCCCCGCCGCGAAGCGGGCGGGGCCGCTGCTCCCGTTCCTGCGGGACCGCGGCGCGGTGCTGCTGCACGTGCCGATGGACGAGGAGACGCCCTCGGGCCGTTTGCTGCGCCCGCAGGAGATGGCCATGGAGTTCCTGCTGCGCCGCAGCGTCCCGGTCGCGCTGTACCGCACCGATCTGCGCCGGGCGCGCCACGACGACTCCGCCGTGCGGGACGCCGAACGCCGCCGCTTCGTCGCCTTCCTGGACGCGCTGGCGGCTGCCGAAAGCGTCCAGCTCGTGCTGACCGACTCCCAGGCCATCGACGTGATGGACGCCTGGGTGCCGGCGGACATGCCGCTGACGACGTTCTCGGTGATGATGATCCACGCCACCTCGGGCGGCGACCTCGCCCTCTTCGCGCGCGGCGCCGCGGCCCTCGACGCGCTGGCGGCGGGCGACCGCGTGCTGATCGCCGAGGCCTGCAACCACGACCGCATCGCCGAGGACATCGGCACCGTCCAGCTGCCGCGCAAGCTGCGGGAGCGCGTGCCGGGGCTGGTCGTCGAGCACGCCTTCGGGCGAGAGTTTCCGGATCCGGACGAGCTGCGTGATTACGCCGTGGTGATCCACTGCGGGGGCTGCATGATCCACGAGCAGAAGCTGCGGGCGCGCGTGCTGCGGCTGGCCGCCGCAGGCGTCCCGGTCACCAACTACGGCCTGGCGCTGGCCTGGCACGAGGGGCCCGACGCGCTGCGGCGGGTGCTGGCGCCCTGGCTGGCCTGAGCGGCGATCACCGACGGGATCAGCGCAGCCGCTCGATCTCCTCGAGCAGGACCCGCTCGAGGTCGTCCTTCCCGATGTTGCGATGCAGGACACCCTTGCGGTAGATCGCGACCTTGGTCTTCCCCGCCGCGATCCCCAGGTCGGCCGCCTTGGCTTCCCCGGGCCCGTTGACGATGCAGCCCATCACCGCGATGACGCGGTCCGGCGGCAGGTCCTTGGCCAGCTCCTCGACGCGGCGCGCCAGCGCCACGACGTCGACCTCGACGCGGCCGCAGGTCGGGCAGGCCACCACGCGCGCGAAGCCTTCGCGCAGGCCCAGGGCCTGCAGCATGTGGAAGGCGGCGGTGACCTCCTCGACCGGGTCGGCCGCCAGCGAGATGCGCACCGTGTCGCCGATCCCCTCGGACAAGAGCACGCTCATCGCCGCGACCGAGCGCGAGATGCCGGCCTGCAGCGTGCCGGCCTCGGTCACGCCCAGGTGCAGGGGCACGTCGCTCTGGCGCGAGAAGCGCCGGCAGGCCTCGATCACCTCGCGGGGCTCGCTGCTCTTGAGAGAAACGATGACGTCCGTGAAACCGACGGCCGCCAGCACTTCCAATTCGTCCAGCGCCGACTGCACCATGGCGCCCGCGGGGTCGCTCGCCGCCATCTCCTCGTAGCGCCGGTGCAGGCTGCCCTTGTTGACGCCGATGCGGATGGGGATGCCGCGATCCTGTGCCGCGCGCGCCACCTCGCGCACCTTGTCGGCGGAGCCGATGTTGCCGGGGTTGAGGCGCAGCTTGGCCACGCCGGCCGCGATGGCCTTGAGCGCCAGCTCGTGCTGGAAGTGGATGTCGGCGACCAGGGGCACCGTCGAGCTGCGCACCAGGCGCGGGAGAGCTTCCGCCGCGGCGGCGTCGTTCACCGTCACGCGCACGATCTCCGCGCCGGCGGTCGCCAGCTCGAGGATCTGCTGCAGGGTGGCGTCGTGATCGCCGGTCTTGGTGGTCGTCATCGACTGCACGCGGACGGGCTCGCCGCCGCCGACGCCGATCGCGCCGACCATCACGCGCCGCGTGGCGCGGCGCAGGGCGTTGGTGGGATATTCGCTCATGCTTCCTTCTTCAGGGCCGGGCCGATGGTGCGCAGGTCGCCCACGCGGCGCGTGACGCCCGTGGCGTCGAGGTGTTCGAGCAGCGGGATGCCCAGCTTGCGGCTCAGGCCGGTCAGTTCGCGGAACATCGAGAAGTTCAGGCTGCCCTCGGCGGCGAAGTGCGCACGCAGGCGCGGCAGCAGCTCCGCCAGGGCGGCGGCGTGCACAGGATAGTCGTCCGTCACCATCATGGCACGCCCGCGGGCCGCGAGGTAGCGCAGGTGCTCTTCGAGGTCGTGGCCGGCGAGCTGGTCGGCGGGCAGGTCCGCGGCGACGGCGGCCGCGCCGGGCCAATCCAGGCCACAAGCCCGCAAGCGGGCTTCCACGGCGTCGACGGCGCGCCGCAGCCCGTCCGGCAGCACGTCGGACTGCGCCGGTCCGATGCGGTCGCCGGCGGCGCTCCAGCCGCGGGCGGCAGCCAGGGCCTCGATCAGCGCGTTCCACTCCGCGGCCGAGCCTGCGAAGCGCACCTTGCGGCGCGCTTCCTCCTTGCCCACGCCCCCGCGCAGGGGGTTGAGCCGCCAGGCCTCGTCGGCCAGGGCCGCCACGCGGTCGGCGATCTCGTCCATCAAGGCGCGGTCGTAGAGCCGCTTGCCCAGCGGCAACGCCGCGGGATCGGCGCTGAAGGCCGCATGATCGACGGTCGCGAGACCGCCGGTGCCGGCCTCGCGCAGCTTCTGCCGGAACAGCTCCGCCGGGTCGCCCTGCTCCAGGACCGCGAGTTCGGCCAGGGACTCCTCGTCGAAGCGGCGGCGGCGGGGCGGGTCGCCGTGCAGGATGCGGCCGCCGGCCATGGTGTCCAGCGGCGAGTAGAAGCGCAGCACCAGGCGGTCGCCGCGGCGGACGACCAGCGGCGCCTCGAGCTGCAGCTGGACCAGGCCGCTCGTGCAGCCGGAGTCGTGGGACATCAGATCCACGTCGAGCAGCGTCGCACGGGCCAGCACCTCGCGGCCGGCGTGGTGGACGTGCAGGCGCTGGCGGTTCTTCAGCTCGCCGTCGAAGTGCGCCACCAGGTCGACGCGCGCGTCCAGCCGCAGCGTGGTGGCGCAGGCGCCGGGCGCGACCACCTGGAAGCCGCGCGCCACCTCGTCCTTCTTGACGCCGTGCAGCGCGAGGGCCAGCCGCTGCCCCGAGCCGCCGCGCGCCACCGCGCGGCCCTGGGCCTGCACGTCGCGCACGCGCACCTTGGCGCCGGCGGGCGCGAGCTCCAGCACGTCACCCACGGCGGCCTCGCCGCTCCAGCAGGTGCCGGTCACCACGACCCCCGCGCCCGGCATGGTGAAGACCCGGTCCACGGGCAGGCGGAAGGGTCCGTCGCCGCCGCGGTCGGGCAACGTGGCCGCCTCGGCGGCGAGCGCGGCGCGCAGTTCGTCGAGGCCTTCGCCGGTGCGCGCGGAGACCAGGACCGCGGGGCGGTCCTGCAGGAACGTGCCGCGCGCCAGGTCGCGCACCTCATCGAGCGCGACCTCGGCGAGATCGCGCTCGACCAGATCGAGCTTGGTGATCACGATGACGCCGCCGCGCACCCCCAGCGCGGCCAGGATCTCCAGGTGCTCCACGGTCTGGGGCATGACCCCCTCGTCCGCGGCCACCACCAGCAGCGCGAGGTCGACGCCGCCGGCGCCGGCGACCATCTGCCGCACGAAGCGCTCGTGGCCCGGCACGTCGACGACGCCCAGGAAGGTGCCGTCGCTCAGGGTCAACTCCGCGAAGCCCAGCTCGATGCTGATGCCGCGCTCCTGCTCCTCCTTGAGGCGGTCGGTCTCGATGCCGGTCAGCGCCTTGATCAGCGCCGACTTGCCGTGGTCGACGTGGCCGGCGGTGCCCAGGATGAAGCGGCGCCCAGCGCTCACGCGTCCTCCCGCCGGATCTTCCCGCCCAGCGCCGCGAACTTCGTCTCGATCCGCTCGTAGCCGCGGTCGATGTGGTAGATGCGGTCCACGGTGGTGGTGCCCGCGGCGGCCAGGCCCGCCATGATCAGCGCCGCCGAGGCGCGCAGGTCGGTGGCCATCACCGGCGCCCCGGACAGGCCGGGCACGCCGAAGATCGTGGCCGTGGCGCCGTCGAGCCGGATGTCGGCGCCGAGGCGCCGCAGCTCGGCGGTGTGCGTGTAGCGATCCGGGTAGATCGTCTCGCTGATGTGGCTGGTGCCGTCGGCGCGCGTCAGCACCGCCATGAACTGCGCCTGCATGTCGGTCGGGAAGCCGGGGAACGGCCGCGTCACGATCTCCACCGAGCGCGGCCGTTCGGGCGCCGCGACACGCACGGAGTCGGCCGTTTCCTCGACGCGGCAGCCCATGCTGCGCAGCACCGCCATCGGCTCGCCCAGGTGGTCGGGCCGGCAATCCTGGACCGTGATCTCGCCGCCGGTCATCGCGGCCGCGGCCAGGAACGTGCCCGCCTCGATGCGGTCCGGGATCACGCGGCAGCGCAGCGGG
>JADHEF010000167.1_pt1 | contig 80546 bp, 75 predicted proteins | sample 8952391 | NCBI WGS metagenome assembly JADHEF01 (sample SAMN16124439, study PRJNA663245) | bioreactor sludge metagenome | isolation source: sludge (nitrite) | place: India:Bengaluru | collected 2019-02-28
GTGTCACGTATTCCCCTTCCCTAAAAATCAGACCTGAGGCCGCTTCATTTGCCATATCCGGGCCGAACATCCGATACGGCCGCCTCCAGGCGCAGGCAGAGTTCTTCTACGCGCAGGGAACGTGGGCAAAGCGGCTTGACCGGGCGTGACTTCATTGACGACCGAATGCCGACAGCATTGGTCGGCGGGCACTCCCGAGCATCGATTCGACAAACGCCCACTCGAGAAGCCAGCGAACCTCTCGTGTGGCGAAAAAGCCGAGAACGCCAGGAACGCCGGAGAGGCACGCGCATTTCCCGTTGAGAAGATGTTGCCTAAATATCGCCCAAACGAATCACAGCGGCTTTCCCTCGCGGGAAAGCCGCCTTGCTACACCATCAATCGTAAAGAACGCCAGCGATCTTCGGGTCGTTCATGTTGTCTTTGTCATACCAGTAGAAGCCAGTGTCGATCTTCTTTTCGATCTTTTCGCCCTTGATCGCCTTGACCGCAGCTTCGACGGTCTTGTAACCCATGCCGAACGGGTTCTGCGTGATGGCGCCGGCTTCCAGACCATCAGCGATGGCTGCTTTTTGCGCCTTGCCTGAGTCGTAGCCGACGATGACGAGTTTGCGATTCATCTCCTTGGCGGCATTGATGACACCGACGATCGAGCCTTCGTTCGAGCCGTAGTAGCCCTTCAGGTTCGGATTGGCTTGCATGACGGTCTTGGCGATTTCGGTCGACTTCAAGTGGTCGCCGCCGCCGAACTGCATGCTGACGACTTTGATGTTCGGATACTTCTCCTTCATCCGGTTCATGAAGCCGTCGCGGCGGGTAATGCCCGTCGTCTGTGTTTGGTCGGAACCGAGATAGGCGACTTCGCCCGATCCACCGATCAGTTCGGCCATCTTGTCCGCTGCATGCGCGGAGGCGGCCACGTTGTCGGTTGCTGCGAGCGTCAGCGGGATATCGCTGTCGACGCAGGCATCAAAACAGATGACCGGGATCTTGGCCGCCTGGGCCTTCTTCAGCAGCGGGATGGCTGCCTTGGCATCGAGCGCGGCGTAGCCGATCGCGGCCGGTTTCTTCGCGATCACGGCGGCCAACATGTCGATCTGCTTGTCCACCATGGCTTCACTTTCCGGACCCTCAAACGTCACCCTGACGTTCAAGTCCTTCGCAGCTTGCTCCGCACCGGCTTTGACTACTTGCCAGAACTGGTGCTGGAAGCCCTTCGAAACCAGAGGGATGTAAATCTCTTCTGCGGACGCATAACCCACCGACAGACCCAGACCCAAGCCCAACGCCAAGGCCAGTGCATTTTTCTTCAGATTCATTGTGTGCCTCCAAAAGGATAAAGATAACCAATCAAACGGCGATGCTTACAACGTACAACTGACCCCACCAACTACCCTGATACGTGCACTGCCGACGCAGCGCCCTTTGTTCTTGATCGCGTGCTCGCGGAAATACCCGTTCCGGCGTCATTTCGCCGGCTTTCCCGCCTCGGCGGCGATCCGGCAGATTTCGTCGAAGTCTGGGCCGGACGTCGGGATGTCGACGTGGAACACTTCGGCGATGACTCGCGTCCAGCCGTAGATGAAGTACGTCCAACCGTCCTCTATCTGCAGCTGCCGGCTCGCCTCCTGGCGACGGGCCTGGTCGAGGAAGACGAGATTGCCGCGGTAATTCAGGTCCCACACAACAGCGCGTTCCGGAAAGATCGCGGCGTCCGTGAGCGGTGAACCCGGCGCATCCTTGCCGAGGCCGGTGGCGTTGATGACCAGCGCGCCGGGCGACAGGCGGCGAAGCACGGCGTCGTTGTCCTCGGGCTTTGGCGCCAGCACGTACTCGCAGGGCACGCCGAGATCGAGTTCGCGATGGATGCGCTCGATTTCTTCAAGGCGTTCTGCAGAGCGGTTGGAGACGATCACGCGTGACGGGCGGTTGTCCTGCCGTTCGCGCTGCATCAGATGCCAGGTCAGCGCGATCGTCGAGCCGCCCGCGCCCATCGAGAACACTTCCGTGCCTGTCTTCTCGAAGTGAGCCGGCTGGAGGAAGCCATCGATTGACAAGCCGGAAGTGATCGGGTCCTTGGCATGGCAGATGAAACGGCCGTCGAGCTTGGACAGGCAGCTCGTCTCGCCCATCGTCGCGGCGAACGGATCGATTTCGTCGAACAGGTCGCGGCACGCGGCGAAGAGGTCGATCTTGTGCGTCGTCACCAGCGCGCCCTCGGACAGCGGGTCGTGCTTGATGAAATCGACGGCTTCCCGATAGGCCTGGCGCGAGGCGTGGATCGGCAGGTCGATGCCCTCCATTTCGACATCGCCAAGATTGAGGTGGCGAGCCCAGGCCGGGAAGACCTTCATGATCGAGCTCTGGGCGGTCGTCACGCCGATGAAGTAGAAGGTACGGCGGGTCGCCGGGGTGTACGGTGCGCTTACGGTGCTCATGCGGCTTTCTCCTGGCGAAGCTGGGCGGCGACGGTTTTGATGGATTCGATTTCCTCTGCGGAGCGCTGGCGGTAGTCGGGGTTGTCCACGCACAACCAGCTGCCCTTGCCGTCGTCGATGACGCGCTGCTTCAGTCCGTTCGAGCGCTGGATGATGTCGTAGTCCTGACCCGAATCGGCCGGATAGCAGAAGAGCATGACCAGATCGTCGTTGCCGACGTTGATCGTGCGATGGATCCAGAACGGCGGGACGTAGCACGCGACATGCGGCGAGATTTCGGCGATGCGCGTTTCGCCGTCGACCGATTCCATGAGCATCAGGCCCTTGCCCTTGAGCCCGAAATAGAGCTCCGGCCGGTCGGAGACGGCGTGAATGTGGCCACGCGTCATGAAGTATTCGTTGCCGACCTTGCCGGGCGACATGCGCGTGACGCCGGTGATCAGGTCGCCGGCGCGGGCGCTCGGGTGATGATCGGTCACTTCATAGACAACCTCGTCCCCCTTGGTTCGGGCGCGCTCTTCAAAGGCCTGCGTGTCGGCGTAAAGTCCGGCGAGATCGCGGAAGCGCTTCTGGTAGCGCGATCCGGTGCCGGTGAGTTCCCCCTTCGCCAGATCGACGGTAAAGCTGCATGGTTCGGGCCACAACATAGTCATGATTCTTCGGTTTCCAATAAGTGCGTTGTTTGCGTAATCGTTCTGCGGGCGGTTGCGCTAGGCGGCCCCGAGCGCACGTAGCAGGTTCTCGACGGCGGTCGTCGTGGCGCGTGTGACGCTCTCTTCCGTGTAACCACCGATGTGGCTCGTGCGGATGACGTTCGGGTGCGCAAGCAAGGGGCTCGGCAGCGGCGGCTCCTGCTCGAAGACGTCGGTCGCATAGACGCCGATCTGGCCGGAGCCGAGGGCGTCGAGCATGGCTTCCGCGCTGATCAGCGATGCGCGCGCGGTATTCACGACGACGGCGCCGGGTGCCAGGCGGCCCAGCTCGACAGCCCCGAGAAGCGGCTGTCCGTCGCTGCGGCCCGGCGCGTGCAGGCTGACGACGTCAGCGCCGTCGAGCAAGTCGAGATCGTTGTGCCAGACGAAATCGCCGATCGGACGCGTCGGCTGGGTGATGAACGGATCGTAGGCACGTACCCGTGCGCCGAGTCCACAAGCCATCTTGGCGAACTCGCTACCGATGCGACCGTAGCCGACGACCGCGATCTCGCGGCCTTCGATCTCGCGCCCGAGCAGGCGAATCCAGTTACCGGACTTCATCCCGGCGTCGATCGCCGGTACGTGGCGCAAGGCGCTCAGCATCAGCGTAATTGCCAGTTCGGCCACGCCGCGTGCGTTGGCGCCTTCGGCGCGCAAAACGGCAATCCCTTTTTGCCCAATCGCTTCCATGGGGAGGTTATCAACGCCAGTGCCGTTACGGCTGATCGCTTTCAGGGAATGTGCAGCGTCAATGACGGCAGCAGATACTGGTTCGACGCCGGCGAGCCAGCCAACACAATCGGGGATGAGTTGCATCAGCTCCGCTTCCGCTGGCGTCTTTCCCGCCGTGCAGAAAACCAGCGTGTAGCCGGCGGCGCGCAGGCGCTCGAGCGCCGGATGGCCGTCGCGCGTCAAGGCACGGGGCGTGATGAGGATCTTTGGGGGCGTCATGGTGGCTCCTCAGTCTTCGCACACCGCGCGGCCGCGAATCTCGGCAACGCGGCTGACGGCCGCCTTGCAGGCGTCGGCGATTTCTTTCCACGCGCCTCGGGCGATTGCATCGCGCGTCGCCAGCCAGGTTCCGCCGATGGCGAGGACGGCTGGAATGGCGAGCCATTCGTGCATGTTGGCCAGGGTCACGCCGCCCGTGGGGATGAAACGCGGTTCAAGGTGCGAGAACGGTGCGTCGATGGCCGCGAGCATCTTCGTCCCACCCGCTGCACCGGCTGGGAAGAACTTCATCGTGCGCAGACCGGCAGAGAGCGCAGCACCGACTTCCGAAGGGGTCATGACGCCCGGAGCAAAAGGGAAATTCAGGGCGATTGTGGCCTCGACCAGTTGCCGGTCGAATCCGGGTGCCAGGGCAAAAGTGGCGCCCGCATCACGTGCTGCGCAGAGGTGTTCAAGACTGAGTACGGTGCCGGCGCCGACGATCAGTTCCGGTCGCTTGCTGGCCATGACCTCGATCGATTGGCACGCGGCGGCGGTGCGGAAGGTAATCTCGGCGCATTGAACGCCACCTTCGAGCAAGGCGTCGGCCAAGGGCAGGGCCGAGGCGGCATCTTCGATTGCGATTACCGGGATGACGCCGATCTTCGCAAGACTTTGAAACGGGTTGTTCAAGTTGATCTCCAGGGATGTGTGGCGCGCATCAGGGCCGATTCTGCGTACATAACGTTGTAATACATAATGTTTAACGATCTGTATTTCAGGAACGTTTAAAAAGTTAAACTAACGATATCGATTGGATTTTCGGCTGTCAAGTGGTTTTGAAGTTATATTTTATAAATTCTGATTGCTAAATCTCTGGGTTGTCGTCATGGTTCGGCTGGGTTTGATAGTATTTGCGCAAGTGATCGGGTCGATGTGCGGTGGGAGTGGTCTCGCTAGGGGTTATAAAGTTCTTGTGAAACGTTATAAAATAAAACGGTCGTGTCGACTAACGAAGTAATGCCGAGGGATATCCAATGAATGACCAATCACTATTTCTGGCGATCGATGTTGGAACCGGCAGCGTGCGGGCAGCGCTGGTCGATCGTTCCGGCGCGATTCTCAAGCTCGTCGGGCGGGAACATCAGCAGATCGTGCCGCACTATGGTTGGGCCGAGCAGCGCCCCGAAGACTGGTGGCAAGGCGCGCTCGCGGTCATCCGGCAAGTGCTGGCGGCCGTGCCCGATGCGGCAAACCGGATCGAGGCCATCTGTGCGTGCGGCCAGATGCACGGAACCGTGCTGATCGATGACTCGGGCCAATTGACGCGCGACACCGCGCCGCTGTGGAACGACAAGCGCGCGCAGCCGCAAGTGGCGGCGTTCAGGAAATCGCATCGACCGGATTCGTACCTTTCGGCGACGGCCAATCCGCCGACGCCGGCCTGGCCGGGCTTCAAGCTTCAGTGGATCAAGGCCAACGACCCCGACGCCTATGCCCGCGCGAGCACAGTGTTCATGCCGAAGGACTACATCAACTTCCGGTTGTGCGGCGAACGCGCGATGGACTGGACCGACGCGTCGATCAGTTTCATGATGGACCCGGCAACGCGCGACTGGTCGCCTTCGTTGCTTGAAACGCTCGGGCTTGATCGGGCGAAGCTGCCTCCGATCCGCTCGCCGCTCGAAGTGCTGGGCAGCGTGACCGGCGCGGCTGCCGCCGCCAGTGGTCTGCGCCAAGGTACGCCGGTACTGGTGGGCGGCGGCGACTATCCGGTGTCGATGATCGGCTCCGGCGTCGTGTCGGCCGGCACGGGGTCGGACATCACGGGAACGTCGTCGATCATCACCGTGCTGGCGACGACGCCGATGCTGCATCCGGAAGTCTCCAACGTTGCAACCTTGGATCAACTCTGGGGGCGCTTCATGTTGCTCGACTCGGGAGGTGACGCCGTGCGCTGGGCGCGCCGTGCCTTCCACCAGAATCAGCTTTCCTACGACGATGTGACCCGCCTGGCGGGCGAGGCGCCGGCGGGCTCGGAAGGATTGTTCTTCCTGCCTTACCTGTCCGGTGAACGTTTCGGTGAGCACCCTAACTCGCGGGCGCAGTTCTTCGGTCTTGCCGCCAAGCACGGTTTACCACATCTGCACCGTGCGGTTCTCGAAGGCGTGGCCTTCGGTGTGCGCAAGAACATCGAAATCATTGCCTCGACCGGCGTGAAACTCGAACAGATCATCGCGGCGAGCGGCGGTGCCAAGGCGGAGTTGTGGCTGCAGATCAAGGCCAGCATGTACAAGACGCCGATCATCGTGCCCGCCGAGCCCGAAGGTGGCGTCATCGGCTGCGCGATGCTGGCAGCGACGGCGATGGGGTACTTCACCTCGCTGGAAGCGGCGGCGCGCAAGTTTGTCCACTTCGTGCGCGAGTTCCAGCCCGAGCCCGCAGCGGTCGAAGTCTATGACAGGATGATGCCCATCTTCGAACGCGTCTACGCCCAGTCGCAAGGCGTCTACGACGATCTCGACCGGCTGGCCGATACGAACCCGGAAACGAAAGCGGAATGACCCTAAACCCCTCACCACAGAGACACAGAGAAGAGCGAAAGATCAACCGGTTTCTGCTCCGGATTCACCCGACGGGTGAGCGCCAGCAACGTCACAATGCCTTGTACTTCCTCTGTGTTCTCTGTGTCTCTGTGGTTCAACTGAGGTTTTCAGAATGACTGTTGTGGGCAACCGCTACTCGGCCGTTCTCTGGGACATGGACGGCACGCTGATCGACAGTGAACCGCTGCACTTCCGATCGATGGCGTTTGCGCTGGCCAGTCTTGGCCTCCCCGCCGATGAGAGTCTGCAGGCGAAGACCACCGGGCTCAGCGAAAGCGAGGTGCTGGACTTCTGCCGAAGCAGTCTCGGCGTCACCGTCAGTGCCGAGCGCTGGGCCGAACTGCGCAACGGCTACTACCTGGCGCGCGCCACAAGTCTGCAGGCACGTGATGGTGCGCTACCGATCTTTCTCGGCCTCGCGCAGCGCGGGATCCAGCAGGCAGTCGTTTCCAATTCGGCGCGCCCTATCGTCGATGCCAACCTGAGGGCCTTGTCTCTGACGAATGAAGGGATAAGAAGCGTCAGTCGAAACGATGTCCGGATGGCCAAGCCGCATCCGGAGCCGTACTTGCTGGCTGCGGCCTGGCTCGGACTGCGTCCTGCCGAGTGTCTGGTCGTTGAGGATAGTCTGGCCGGCACTCAATCAGGCATCGCCGCGGGCATGAATGTGCTGTACTGGCCTGAAGTTGCCACGGAGATACTTCCGCACGAAGCGGTGATCTGCGTGGACTCTGCTCTGGATCTCGAGTTACGGCTGCGCGAGCTGCTCTGACGCGACTCGTGCTTGGCGTGACCGGTGGCGCGTTCAGAGAATGCCGCTGGTGCGCTGCTCGGCCAGGCGCTTCTTCATGTCCTGGATGGTCTGCAGATGAGCGGAGCCGCGCTGCATCGAGACGCTGGTGCTGAGGATGTCGATCATGACCAAGGCAGCGAGACGCGACGTCGTCGGCGTGAAGAAGTTCGTGTCTTCCGGCGTTTCCGCGATCAGCACCACATCGGCGAACTTCGTGATCGGGCTGTCCGAGCCCGTAATGACGAGAACTGAGGCACCGCGTTCACGGGCGACGCGGACTGCTTCGATCAGGACGCGCGAGCTTCCCGAATAGGAAATGGCGACGACGGTATCGCCCGGTTTCAGCATCGATGCGGTGATCAGCTGCCGGTGCGGGTCGGCTGTCGCGCCGCACGGAACGCCGAAAAGCGGAAAGCGCTGCTGCGCATCCAGCGCCACGATGGCCGAAGCGCCGAAGCCGAAAAACTCGATGCGCGCCGAGCGGACGAGCAAGTCAACGGCTTTGGCGACGGCATGGCGATCAAGCTTGCGTCGCGTGATATCGAGGCTGCTGATCGTGTAGTCGAGGATCTTGTTGGCGACCGTCTCCGGGTCGTTGTCGCTGTCGAGCGCCGAGTGTATCGAGCGGAAGCCCAGTGCCAGGCTTTGCACCATGCGCATTTTGAACTCGCGGAAGCCGTCACAGCCGAGCATCGCGCAAAAGCGCAGGATGGTCGGGTCGCTCACCTGGGCGCGTTTGCCCACTTCGGCCAGGCTCGCGTGCGCGAAGAACGTCGGGTCTTCGAGGACGGCCTGTGCAAGCTTCAGGCTGCCACGTTTCAAGGTCGGCTGGATGCGGGCAATGTGCTCGAGAATATTGTTGTCGGTCATGGCCAGGACAAAACGTGTATCGATTATCGGCATCGCCATTTGCCCCAGGATCGTTGTTCTTGTCGCGGGCAATCGGCTCGGGCGCTTCTGCTTGGTCTCGTTTGATTATGCCACACCCGTTTCTCCCTCCTGAACCGTCACGGTTGGCCAACTCTGGCCGGTCGTCATGGCGTGTGGCGCCGAAACTCGGCGCATATCCTGCCTGGAGTTTCGAACAGAGCAGCGCTGCGTTGCACGCCATCGCCACCCTGCGATTTGGGGTTTTTGTATAGATTACACACGTTTGATGCATTTATGATGCATATGTGTGCGACAAACTGTCAGTTATCGTAATGTTGATTAACGTTAGCTGTGAGCGACGGCGCGCGGACGACCTTGAGATTTGAAATTGATGACGTCATGCGAATGAGGGAACAAGCGCGCACGAACAACCTTGGTGTTGGGCGTATCGTTTATCGATCAGTGGCCCACCACCCGGTTGCGACCGCCGCGCTTGGCCTCGTACAGGCTTGCGTCGGCAGCGGCGAGCAGGCTCGCCAGGTCGGTGTGTTCGGTCGATAGTTCGGTTACGCCGATGCTCAGCGTCAACCCGCCTTCCGCCTGAAACGTCTTGCGCAGTTCGTCCATCAGCGCCGCGGCCTCGGACAGTCCTGTTCCCGGCAAGAGCACGACGAACTCGTCACCGCCGATGCGGCCGACGACGTCGGTGATGCGCAAGCGATCGCTTAGCATTCTGGCGACTTGGCGCAGGGCGTCGTCGCCGGCGTGGTGGCCGCGCGTGTCGTTGATTGTCTTGAAATTGTCGACGTCGATCACGGCCAGCGAGAGAGACGTTGCGGTGCGCCGGGCGAGCTGGATCAAGCGGCCGGCTTCAGCGTCGAGCTGCCGGCGGTTGAGCAGACCGGTCAGCGGGTCGGTATGCGCCTGCAATTCCAGTTGTTCAAGCAGGCGCCGCTTCTCCGTGACGTCGAGCAGCAGCAAAGCCTTGCACTGGATGACACCGGTACGGTCGAGCATCGGCGTGAGGCGTACCTCGAAGACACGCTCGTTGCCTTCGCTCACCATCGGCACCTCGACGCACGGATCCGTCAGAGTCTGCTTGGCCGCGAGTTCGCTCGCCAGCTTGTCGGCGATGAGGCGTCCTGCCGGCAGGTCTTGCAGTCGCCGGCCGACGGAGGCGGCCGACAGGCCTTCGACATAGCCGGCCGCTGCGCGGTTGAAGTCCGAGATCTGGTTTTGTTCATCGAGGACGATCACGCCCTCCGAGAGGCCGTCGAATACGAGGTCGCGCGCCACCGGCAGGATGTCGAAAATCCCGTGCCTGAACGATGCGATGGAGAAGAGCACGCCCGACGCGGCGAGGCCGAACGGTCCCAGGTCCATACCGTGCGGCGACAGGCCGGCGAGGTAGATCAGGTGAAAGCCCCAGGGGAAGAACGAGCCGAGCAGGACGCACAGCGCCTGCGAACGATAGATACGCATCGACTGGCGCCAGGCGCGGACGAAGAGCAGGATGCCCGCCGCGATGCAGAGGTTCAGGTAGGCAATGTGCAGCCAGTACAGCGGGCCCTTGGCGGCGACGGCGATCGATACGCCGTCAATCTGGACGAAATCGAGTGATGCGTAGAAGAGGTGATGCGCATCGTTCGTTTGAAAGGCAATCAAGGTTGCCAGGCACGGCAACAGCAGCGCAAGCCGGTAGTGCTTTGGCAAACCCTTCGGGTCGAAGTACGCCCACGCCATGCCGAGCCAGGTAATCGACAGGAAAGGGATGCCGAGGTACTCGAGACGCAGCATCAGCTTCATCTGTTCGAGGCTGGTCGACGCGATCTCGAAGCCGTAGCTCAGCGCGTAGATGGCCGAGGCGGCCATCAATCCGATGAAATAGCGGGTAAACGCATCGCGCCGCTGCAAATGGCCATAGATCGCTTGCGCGACGCACACGGCGGCAGAAACAAAAAGGAAGATCGAGGCGGCTGGCATCGCGGGCACCGGAAGTCACGGCAGGGACTGAATTGTCCGTCATACGGTGAGAGATTGGCCAGAGGGTGCAGCATCTTGTGGTTCGGAGCGAGACCTGTCGGCGGTCTTTACAAATACCCATGTCTTATGTGGTGTGGTTTTTGTAACTCAATGATTTTAAAAAACAAAATAATCCTGGCGCGTATTGTGCTTTGTCGGTGTTCTAGCGACTTTTGTCGTTTGTATCCAGTCTTGAAGGGAGAAAATGAAATGAGAAAACCGCACGTGGCAGGTTCTTTGTGTCTGGCTACGGTACTGACTTCGCTGTTTGCATTCGTTACTGAGGCACAGGCCTGCGACACGGAACCATGCACCAATAACGTCGAGATTACGTCGGTCAAGGTTGCCGGTACCAATACCAATCTGATCAGTGCGCCGATCGGTTATAGCGCGCTGTACGAAGGCAAGAATCTGGTCGCGCCTGACGCGATCAACAATGGCGGCACGGGTACGTTCAACACGATCAACGACAAGAACGGGATGTTCTACGGTTCCCCGGGTGTGGGCAACTATGCGCCTCTGGCCGATGGGATGGCCGGCTGGATTCTGCTGGGGGAAGAAACGGCAGCCTGGAGTTGGAGGAAATGGAACTGGGAGTACGCTTTTACCCCCGCAGCGATTGCTGGCGAAACGATCTCCGAGAGCAGCAACTGGTTCAGCGCAAAGGGCTTTGGCGGCTCGCATGATTCCGGTGAAAGCGGCACATGGGCGTTCAACCTTCCCGCTAACCTTCTGAGCATCATGGCGGGGTATCCCGCCATCGCTGACCTGTTCGATGGGCATTTGTTCGACCAGTTCTCACTGGTTCTCTTTGGCGACACTATTGAGAAAACGAAATGTGTCAAGAAGAGCCGTTGGGGTGTCTGCACGGAATGGAAGACTGATCAAACCACGCCTTACATCGCTTACGACTTCACGGCCGAGGATCTTGGCCTGACGGTTTCTCCCGACCCGATCTTCAACTTCTCGGGAATCTGGGAAAGCTGCTTTGACGTGACGCGTATTGCGCTGTATGTGCGCGATCCGGCGACGAACAACGTTCCCGAGCCCGGCAGTCTGGCGCTTTTCGGTTTATGTGCTATTGGCCTGGTCTTGGCCGGTCGCCGCAGGAAGCTGGCCGGAAAAAAATAGCCTGACGGCGCTGATACTGAGCAAGCGCGGAACTTCCGGGCGCTTCAGTCGACTGCCAAAGCCCACGGTCGCCGGGGGCTTGGCGTTTCTGGCGCATGACTCGGTGGGCGTCAGGCGAAGCCTTTGGTGCTCACTTCGTCTCAGAGATCCGCCTCTTACTCGCTTCAAGCGACGTCAGCGCGAGGCCGTAGTGAAGCTGTTGCACTGCCCGGATGAGGTCGGCCAGGTCGGCGGCGAGGGCGGTGCCGCGCGTCAGGTCGTCGAGTTCGGTGATCAGGCGGCGCGCGTCGAGGTTCTTGGCTTTGAGCGCGGCTTCGAGCTGTTCCAGTAGCGACAGAACCTGCGCGGTCTCCGGCGCTTGTACCGCGTTCGGCTTGGCCGGGTTCCTGGTCGGCGATGGCAGGCTGAGATTGCCGGCGAGCGCGGCCATGGCGTCGTATTCCCGGACGAGGTCAGCGATCAGGCTGTCCATGGCGTCGCCGGGATGCGCCTTGATGTGCAGGCAGAGGAGGTCGGCGGCCGATTGCAGCGTCTTGCCGCCGATGTTGCCGGCCTCGCCCTTGAGGCTGTGCGCTTCAAGATAGAGGTCGTCGAAGTGCCTTGCCCGGTACAGGTTCTCGAATCGCGCGGCGACCGTTTTGTGACGTTCGGCAAACGAACGCAGCAGCTTCCGGTAGAGCTGGCTGTTTCCGCCCATGCGCGCGAGGCTTTCGCGTACCGCGATACCGGGCAGCAAGTGTTCGAGCGTCTCCACTTCCTCCACACCGGCTCCGTCCTTGCGCTCACGCTTGCGTGCCCCGCTCCTTGCGCGATCGGGCATGCCCTCGGGCGTCGGTTTGACCCAACGGACCAGCGTTTCAGCGAGTTCGCGCGGGTCGATGGGCTTGGCGATGTGGTCGTTCATGCCGGCGGCGGCGCTGGCTTCGCGGTCCTTCGTCATCGCGGCCGCGGTCATCGCGATGATCGGCAGCTCGGCGTACTCCGGCTGCGCGCGCAGCCGCCGCGTGGCTTCGAAGCCGTCCATAACCGGCATGTGCAGGTCCATGAGAACCGCGTCGAAACGGTAATGCCGCAGTAGATTGAGCGCCTCCTGGCCGTTGCCGGCAACGGTGACGGCGAGTCCACCCTTGACGAGGAATTCCTGCGCGACCTGCTGGTTTAGTTCGTTGTCCTCGACGAGCAGGATGCGCGCGCCGCGAATGACGGACAGCGTGGCGCGCGTGGCGTCGAACACCTCGCCGAGCAGGGGGGCTCGCACGCGCTTGCCGCTCTGGATCTGCACCAGCGTATTGAAGAGATCGGATACGGCGACGGGTTTGGCGAGTACGGCGTTGATGCCGGACTCGGTCGCGTCCTTGAGCAGTTCGGCACGTCCGTGGGCGGTGACCATGATGATCGTCGGCGGGCGCGCACCCGGTTGGCCGTTGATGGCAGTTCGGGCACTGCGCTCGATGGCGCGTGCCGTTTCGAGCCCGCTCATGCCGGGCATGCGCCAGTCGAGCAGCAACAGGTCGAAGGGATCGCCGCGAGCGGCGGCCTCTTCGAAAACCTGCAGTGCCGCCGCGCCCGAAGTCACCGTCGTCGCAGGGAAATGCCAGCGTTCCAGGATCGAGCGCAGGATGGCAAGTGACGTCTCCTGGTCGTCGACGATCAGCGTGTGCATCGGCCGCAGGTTTTGGAGGCCGCTACCCGGCGAATAGACGAGCGAGCCGGCGGTCAGACCCAGGCGCGCGGTGAAGGCGAAGGTGCTGCCGCGTCCCGGTTCGCTCGTCAGGTTGATCTGGCCGCCCATCAGTTCGACCAGGCGCTTGCTGATCGTCAGGCCCAGTCCGGTGCCGCCGAAGCGTCGGGTGACGCTGGCGTCGGCCTGGACAAAGGGCTGGAAAAGTCGCGCGGCCTGTTCCTCGCTGATGCCGATGCCGGTATCGCGCACGGCCATGCGCAGCAGAATGTCGGATTCGCCCTGTTCGACGCGATCGACGCGGACGGTGATGTCACCGGCCTCGGTGAACTTGATGGCGTTGGCGATCAGGTTGCTGATGATCTGGCCGAGGCGCAGCGGGTCGCCGACGAGACGGTCGGGCACGTCCGGCGCGATGTCGACGAAGAGTTCGAGCCCCTTCTCTTCGGCGCGAATCGAGAAGAGGTCGCTCGTCGCGCGCAGCACGGCCTCGACGGAGAAGTCCACCAGCTCCATGTCGATGTGCCCGGCTTCGATCTTCGAGTAGTCGAGGATGTCGTTCAGGATGCCGAGCAGCGAATGCGACGAGTTGAGCGCCTTCGTCAGGTAGTCGCGCTGGCGCTCGCTGAGTTCGGTGTCGAGCGCGAGCCGCGTCATGCCGATGACAGCGTTCATCGGCGTGCGGATCTCGTGGCTCATGTTGGCGAGGAAGGCGCTCTTCGCCTGGTTTGCCGCGACGGCGGCGTCCTTGGCGCTGGCCAGTTCGGCCGTGCGGGAAACGACCAGTTCTTCGAGCTGGTGGCGGTGCTTTTCCAGCTCGATATCGGCCAGCTTGCGCTCGGTGACGTCCTGCATGGTGCCGACCATGCCGACCGGGCGTGTGTCTTCATCGAGTCCTTCTAGCTCGAACTCGAATTCGCCGAGCTGGTGTATCCAGCGTACTTCGCCGTCACTGGGACGCACGATCCGGTAGTCATGATCAAAGCGCGTCTTGTGATCGGCGGCCGCGCGGAAGAATTCAATCAGCTCGGCGCGGTCTTCGGGAAGGAGGAGTCTTGACCACGCTTCCATGGTGTGCGGGAAGGTCTCGTCGATGCCCAGGACCTCGTAGGCGCCTTGTGACGCCTTCCAGTTTCCGGTCAGGAGGTTGAGCGAAAAACTGCCGATGCGCGCGACGTGCTGCGATTCGCGCAACAGGCGCTCCTTCTCCTTCAGTTCCTCGTTGGCTTTGAGCAGCGCCTGCGTGCGCTCGTTGACGCGGTCTTCCAGTTCGCTGTTCAGCGCGGCCAGCGATGCGGCAGACCGCGCTTGCCGCAGATGGTTGAGGCCCGTTTCGGCGAGCATGCCGACGAGCTGCGAGCAGAGCAGCGACACCGATTCGACGTTCGCCGGGTCGATGACTGGCAGCTTGCGAATCGCGGCGAGATAGGCCGTCTCGTCGTAGCCGAACTGCCTCGCCTGTGCGCGGAAGAAATCGAAGTCGGGTTCTTCGGTTAGGAACTGCCCGGTGAAAACGTTGGCCAGATGCTTGCCTTCAACGTAGATCGGGACGGCAGAGTCGATCAGCCCGTTCGGGCACCGGGCGCTGACGAAGGCGCCGGTTTCGAGCATCGTCTGCAGTCGATCCTTGTCGCTCTGCACACAGCGGCGACACGATTCCGGATTGGCGCGGTGAAACTTCTGGCAGGCGTCCTGCCATTCGTCACGGATGACTTCGGTTCCGTCGATATCGGCGACCGTGAACGAGACGCCCATGATCCGGCGAAAGTTCTCGATCAGGAACTGCAGGCGCGGGATGTCAACGAGATCGGCGAACTTGATGCGGTCGGTCACACTCATGACGATATTTCCGGGGGCGGAAGACGTGCTTCATATTTGCACGCCACCGGGACACTATCAAGCGGCGATCGTCAGACTCGGGTGCTGCTTTCTCCCGCAGCGTTCCAGCAGAGACGCGCCTCCAGTCCGCCGCTCGCGCGATTGGCGAGCTCCAGCCGCGCGCCGTGCAGTTCGGCGATGCGATGGACGATGGTCAAACCGAGGCCGCTGCCCTCTGCGACGACTTCCGGGCTGCGGTAAAAACGCTCGACGAGGCGAGGCAACTCGGCTTCGCTGACGCCGGGGCCGTTGTCGGCAACGCTCAATACCGGCCGGCCATTCTCGCGGCGCAGCGCCACGACAATGCGGCTGCTCTCGGGCGAGTAGCGGACGGCGTTGTCGACGAGATTGCGCATTGCAACCTGCAGCAGGTCCGGCACGCCCTCGACGACGACCTTGTCAGCATCGATGTCGACGTCGATCGCGCACTTCGTCGTCGTATCGCGTACGCTGGCGGCGACGTCGCGCGTCAGTTGCGACAGGTCTACCGCCGTCGGGTCGGGCAGCGTGGCGAGCGGATCAAGCCGCGCCAGGCGCAGCATCTGTTCGACGAGGCGCGTTGCGCGGTCGATGCCGGCGAGCGTTTGCGCGAGCGCATGATTGCGCTTGTCGATGTCGGTGCTGAGCATCGCCACCTGCGTTTGTACTCGCGCGGCGGCGAGCGGCGTGCGCAGTTCGTGCGCCGCGTCTGCGGTGAACCGGCGCTCGTTCTCCAGCGACCCGTTCAGGCGGAAGAGAAGTCGGTTGATTGCCGCGACGAGCGGTTGCGCCTCGCGCGGGGCGGCGCGGCCGGCGAGTGGCGAGAGGTTCTCCGGCGAGCGGCTGAGGACCTCTGTAGTCAGGTCGTCGAGCGGCTTCAAGCCGCGGCGCACGGAAAAATAGATGGCCAGCAACAGCAAGGGGAAGATCACGCCGAGCGGCTGCACCGTCTTTGCGGCGATTTCCAGCGCCTCCTTGTTGCGCTTGGTGATCGACTGCGAAACCTGGATGCGGATGGCGCGGTCGTCGGTTTCGAGAATCAGGCTGCGCCAGGGCTGGCCTTGGTATTCGATCGTGGCGAAGCCCAATGCGCCGCTGATCGCAACGGCTGGCGCGTCGGGCGAGCGCACGAGCACGCTGCCATCGGGCCGGCCGATCTGGAATTCGAAGGTCAGGTCGCTGTCATCGTCATCCAGGCCGCGCACGCGGGCGAGATTTGCCGGAAGCTCCGCGAGATGCTCGTGGCCCTGCTGCGCCTGGACGAGCACCAGCGCCGTTGCCCTCGACATCTGGCCGTCCATCAGTTCCTGGACTTCGTGTTTGGCCCGGCGATAGCTGAACGACGCGGACAGGCCGAGAATCACCACCGCCGCGATCGAGACGAGCGTAAGCAGCCGCCAGCGCAGGGAAGGCGCGCGCCGTGCGCGGCGGAAGATATCCGCGTCCATCAACTGCCTTCGTTGCTGCCGAGCTGATAGCCCAGACCGCGAATGGTGCGGATGAAGTCGGCGCCGAACTTCTTGCGCAGGTGATGGATGAAGACCTCCACCGTGTTGCTGCCGGTCTCCTCACCCCAGGCGTAGAGGCTTTCTTCAAGCTGTGCGCGCGTGCGGATACTGTTGCGGTTGCGCAGGAAGTCGAGCAGGAGCGCGTACTCACGCGCCGAAAGCGCGACCGGTTGGGCGTTGAAGGTGACCTGTTTGGATGAAGGATCGAGCACGACGCCGGCGTGTTCCAGCGTCGGCTTGGCGTCGCCGGTGGCGCGCCGGATGATGGCGCGCAGTCGGGCGAGCAATTCGGGCAGGTCGAAGGGCTTGGTCAGGTAGTCGTCGGCGCCGGCGTCAAGGCCGGCGACCTTGTCGGCGCTGGTATCGCGCGCGGTCAGGATGAGTACCGGCAGGCGGTTGCCGCGCCCGCGCAGGTCAGAGAGCACCGACAGCCCGTCGCGGCGCGGCAGGCCGAGATCGAGAACGCAGGCGTCATAGGGGTGGTCGAGCAGCGCGAGGCGGGCGGATTCGCCGTCGCGCACCCAATCGACCGCGTAGTCGCCCAGTTTCAGCCCGGCCAGGATGCCGTCGCCGAGAATGGGGTCGTCTTCAACCAGCAGAATTCGCACTTACTTCTTTTCCTTTTCGAGTTTCTCAAGCATGGCCGCGATCTCCTTGCGTCGACCGCTGTCGGCCAGTTCGCGGCCCGGCCGGGGCGCGGCCTTGAGCGCCGTTTCGAGGTGCGTGCGCGCTTCGGCGTAACGTTCGCGATCCATCAGATACTCCCCGTAAAAGAAATTCGGGTCAATCCCATCGGGATTGATCGCGAGTGATTTCTTGAACAACTCCTCGGCCTTCTCCTTGTCGCCAAAGCCGACCGGCCAGCCGGGCACTTTGGCGTAGAGCGTCGCCAGGCTGGTATAGGCGGAACCGTTCAGCGCCTTGTCGTCAATCTTGAGTGCTTCTTCCAGGCGCTGCTTGGCTTCCTTGCACAGCGACAGCGCTCCCAGTCCGCCACGCGCGCCGGCCTCGCTGGAGACGACGATGCCTTCCCAGATCAGCGGCTCGGCCGCGCCGGGATTGCCTTCGACGATTTCTCGCGACTGCTTGGCGAGCGCTTGATACAGATCCGGCTGCTGTTTCTCCGGCGTGTTGTACTTGATTTCGGCCCACTGCGTCTGGATCGGCGCGATGAGCTCCTCGGGCGTCGCCGCGAGCAGCGCGTTGGAGAGAAAACCGAGGATGAAGGCGGTGGCGGTGGTGCGGAGTGTTTGACGATTCAGGTGCATGGGGTGTCCTTTCTATGCGCGGGGTTCAATGACGTCTATTGAGGGTTGTCGAAGTGACCAACGACCTGTCTACCGTTCGTGGTGAGCCTGTCGAACCATGAACAGGCGCACTGCGCGGACATCTCGCCCTTCGACAGGCTCAGGGCGAACGGTGATGGAAAGCGGCCAGTCGTCGTCACTCAGTGTGAGATTCAATGGCTGAGGCGCGGCGGCGCATGGCGTTTGACGGCGGCCAGCTTGCCGGCGAGGCCGCGGTCGATCAGGCCGGGGGCGACGCCGTTGAGCCAGGCGAATAGCCGTTCGGGAAAGCCGAGGTGCAGCTCGACGTCGTTGCGCGAGAGCGCGGCGACGATCTGGCGGGCGACGGTTTCCGCGCTGTCGCTGGGTGTGTCGAGCTCGCGGTTCAGGCGGTTGACGGCATCGCTGTTCATCGGCGTGTCGATCGCGCGCGGCGAGATGTGGATGACCGAAATCAGCGTATCGGCCAGTTCGCGCCGTAGCGCTTGCGAGAAGCCGCGCAAGCCGGCCTTGGCCGCGGAGTAGGCGGCGAAGCCGGCAAACGGGATCGAGCCGAATGTCGAGCCGATGTTGACGATGGCCGCTTGCGGCTGTGCGCGCAGCCAGGGCAGCAGCGCGTGCGTGAGATGGATCGGCGCTTCGAGGCTGGTCGCAAGTACCTGTTCGACGGTTGCCCATGGCTGGTTTTCAAGGAGGCCGAAGGCACCGGCGCCGGCGTTGTTGATCAGCACGTTGGTGCCGAACTGCTGCGCGGCGCGGGCGGTGTGCGCGACGCCGTCGGCGCTGGTCAGGTCGGCGCAAACGATGCTCGTCTCACCGGGTAAGGCAGCGCGTGTCTCGTTCAACCGGGCTTCAGCGCGTCCGGCAAGCAACAGCGCGGCACCGGCCGCCGAGAGCTGGCTGGCCAGTTCATGGCCGAGGCCGCCCGAGGCGCCGGTCAGCAGGATGCGGGCGTTCTTCAGTTGCATGGCGTCTCCTTCGCGGTGGGCAGTGACCGGAAAATGTCGCCGTAGAGTTTGTAGAAGACCTTGGCGGCATGCACCACGTCGGCTTGGTCTTCGGGCGCCATCTGTTCGAGCAGCGCGGCGAGGTGCTGGGTGTGTTCCTGATCGAGCGTTCCGTGCGAACGCAGGTAGGAGAAGGCCTTGTTTGGTAAGCCCAGCGTTTGCTGAATGCGGTCGGCGGCCTGCAAAGCAAGGGCAACGCTCGTGCCTTCGAGCACGAAGACCATGCCGAAGAAACCGGCCGGATTGCCGCGCGCGATGAGGTCGTAGGCGTAGGCGACCATGACTTCGGCAGGCAGGCCGGGACGGCCCCCGCGCACCGCTTCGGCGTCGCCGCCGGCGGCCGCGATGTCGTTGAGTATCCATTCCTCGTGGCCGATTTCTTCTTCGATGTACTCGGCGACCGCGCGGCGTAGCCAGGCGAGGCGCTCGGGCAGTTTGCCGCCGAGCGACATCAGGAGCGGTGTCGTGTGGCGCACGTGGTGGAAGGCCTGGCCGAGAAATGCGAGATAGCCCGGCAGGCTGACTTCGCCGCGCAGGCAGTCGGCGACGATCGGGGATGATAGCAAGTAGTTGCGGGCGTCCGCCGTCTCTGCGGCGAGTTGTTCATAGAACGACATCGGTGTTTTCCTCATCTTGGGAGTCGTGGTAGAGCGCCGCGATTTGTGCGGCGTAGCGATCGAGAATCGCCGAACGCACCGGGCGACCGTTGCCGGTGGCCAGTCCGTTCTGCAGATTGAAAGGCGCCGCCTCGTCCCAGTGGCCGATACGGGCGTAGTCGGGGAGGTGCGCGTTGGCGCGCACGATGGCGGCTGCGATCTGTTCGCGGCCAGCGCCGGGGAATGGCACGACGATGGCGGCGAGCACGTTGCGCGCGTCGCCAACGACGACTGCCTGCGCGATCTCCGGCTGTGCAACGAGCGCCGATTCGACCCATTCCGGCGAGATGTTGCGGCCGAAGGAAGTGATCAGCAGGTTCTTGCGTCGGCCTGAGAGGCGTAGGTGACCGTCCTCGCCAAAGTACCCGAGGTCGCCGGTCGGGAAGTCGACTTCCGCGGCCGGCGCACCAAGATAGCCGGCGAAGGCGCGCGTGGTGACATGCACCTCGTCCTTGCGAATGACTACGCGGACGTGCGGCAACGGGCGGCCGACGTCGTCGCTGTCGTCGCCGGGCCGGTTGAGACTGACGACCGAGCCGCACTCGGTGAGGCCGTAGCCCTGGTACGCCGGAATGCCGAGGCGGCGTGCCTGCACCAGCATCGCGTGTTCGACGCGCGACCCGCCGACGGCGACGTAGGAAAGCCCGGCCGGTGCGTGCTGGCCGGTCTTGCCGAGGTAGAGCAGCCAAGCCTTGAGCAGCTCCGGTACAAGGATCAGGCTGTTCGAGCGGTGTTCGGCGACCGCCGTTTGCAGCAGATTCGGCGCGAAGCCGCTCATGCCCTGCCAGCCGAGGCTCGCCAGCGGCGGCAGATGCACTTCCGCGCCGCGCAAGAGCGGCGCGTAGATGCCCGCGCTGTTCTCGAGCAGCAGAGCGAGCGGCAGCACGGCGAGATGGCGCTCGATCGCGAGATCGGCGAGGCGCGTCTTTACTGCGCGTGCCGTGTCGAGCAAGCCGTCGGCTGTCAGGCAAACGCCTTTCGGCGTGCCGGTGCTGCCCGAGGTGTAGGAAATCTTGGCCGTGCCCGGCGGCAGTTCGACCGGCGAGACGGCTCGTTGCAACCAGTAGAGGCCACCTTCGGTGCCTGTCATCGAAAAGCCGATGCCAAGCGCCTCGATCCGTTCTGGCTGGTCGGTGATCACGAGATCGGCGCCGCTCTGATCGAGTGCGTGCTGCAACTGCGCTGGAGTGAAGAAAGCTGGCAGCGGCAGCAACACGGCGCCGGCGCGCAGCGCAGCGAGGTCGGTGATCGCCCATTCAGGCGAGTTGTCGGCGAGGATTGCGGCGACGCGAACCCCTGCGAGGCGGTCAGCGAGCCGCGCGATTTCGGCACGGACGGCGTTGGCGGTCCAGGTCGAAGTCGTGCCACGAAAGACGACGGATTCATCGGCTCGCGCGGCGAGTGCGTCAAAGAGGCTGTTCGTGCTCATGCGCCGTTCCCGAAGCGCTCGAGCGCCAGACGGATGCGGCCGGCGACGACGACCGGCGACGACTCGTAGTAGCTGCCCCAGTCGGCCGCCGCCGCACCCAGGCGTGCCGGGTCCGCTTTGGCCAGAGCCAGCAGCGGCAGGCCGAGCTTGGCGAAGATGCCGATCAACTCCTGCGTCGCGGTGAAGACCACCCATTCGTGGCCGGCTTCGACGAACCGGCGGGCCAGATGCAGGATCACCTGCAGGCTGCCCCCGGCTTTTTCGGAAGCGAGATTGCCGACCTCAACGATCTGCTCGCGGTGCAGTTCCTGGCCGGTCAGCGTGTGGAGAACCGTTTCGATCGGCACGTCGAGGTAGTTTTCAAGAAAGAGCGGTTCCGAGTCGGCGCCGCGCCAGCCTGCCACCGCGACGGTATGGCCGGCCTGTTCCAGCATCAGCAGGCGAGGGGCGAAGACGGAGACGCGGGCGCCGTAGCGCTGATGGAAGACATCGCGGACAAATCTCTCGGCCTCGCTGCGCCGCGTCGAATCGGCGGCGACATGAATGGCGCTGAGCGGTGGCGTTTGCTTGCTGATGCGGTGACTGATCCGAGATTCGTCAGGGTGGTTCGGAATGTTGAGGGAGGTTGGTGTCGTTGCTTGCGGGCAGGGTGACTTTGCGGTATGCATTGGGCATCCCTTGCTGTTGATCATGGATCGAATATTAGGAATCCATTCTTAACAGCGTCTTAAGTCCTGCCGGCATGGCAAAGTACCGGTCGAAGACATGTGACCAAACACCGCCCTGAGTTAGCGGCCGAGTCTGTCCAGCCGACAACGTGCCCCATGACGACGGCGGCCGACGAAGGACCAAGACTTGTCTTCGGAAACAATTACGGGAGCCGCAGCTCCCGTAATTGGCCATTCCTGGCGGTGACGCTTAGCGCCTCTGGCTACGGCGGCGGACCGCGGTCAGGGCGCCAAGTCCGATCAGCATCATTGCCGACGTTGTGGGTTCCGGGACACGCGACGCAGGTGAAGGATCATGCAAGATTGCGACCGGAACTGCACTGAACGAGTTGACGGAACCGGCTTGGTCACCGTCGTACAAATCGATTTGTCCGGCTGTTTGAGAAAAGCGATTATTGCCCACGCCCGGCAGCGAAACGTCGTCCCATGTGCCGGTAAGCGTAAGCGTGTAGGTACCTTCAGCTAGATTTCCAAGGGAAAGCACGCCTCGTGTCAGCCCATTCTCGTCTTCGGCATTAGGCAAATCTCCTGACAGGTTGCTGGAACCAGTCAACGTCCACGTTAGCAAGGGATCGAAATATCTATGATCGCCCCCCTTTGCCAGCACCATGTCAACCCACGAGTATCCAATCGACACAGATGACAGTTGGTCGAGCGTGAATGAGTAGGAGTCGCTGGCTGTCGCTCCTGAGTATGTAGTCATAGGCCCAGCAGTCGCGGCCGGTGGGCTGACGAGGCAAGCAGCAATCGCAAGCTTGATGAGAGTTCTTGTCATATTCGCCCTTCACGAGAAATCGCCCCAAATCGGGTTGTTCGATTTTCACTGGATTCAGGCTAATGACATGTGAAGAAAGTCACCTGATTACGGGAATTTGTTTCGGGCAACACGCAATGCCCAGGAAATCTCTGAATGCAATGCCTACGAGTGCGCAAAAGCCGTTGACCGATCACTGACGTGCGCTGGTTGTCGATACAGAATCCACCGGTAGCAGAGTGCGCAGATCGTCCAGTCGAGCAGCAGGGTCCACAGGTTGTGCGACAGGAAATGGGCGCCTTGCATCATGCGCCCGATCGAGAAGACGGTTCCTGCGACCATAACCACGACCAGGGCAATTCGTGCTGCCCGAGGTCGCCGGTCGCGCAGGGCAAAAAACAGCGCGAACAACGAGAATCCGGTCGATGCATGGCCACCCGGCCAGCAGCGGCCTGGTTGCGTGGTCGCCGGACGGCTGCCGAGCAGGGGCACGTAGGCTTCCGAACCGCCGAACTCGCTGAGGCTCCACGGACACTGGATGTCTGTGAGCATCTTGAGCGGCGTGATGATGGCCGTCGCTAAACCCATCGCCAGGATGAAATAGCCAAGCGGCCGGCGCCATTTGCGCCAGTGGGCGAACAGCAGGCTGAGCAGGAAGGTAGCCAGCACCAGCACGGCGATGGCGATTACCACCTCCTTTGCCCGGTTGTGAAGAACGGTTTCGAGCCAGTAGTTGTCGCGGTCGACGAAACCTTCGCCGGGTACGAAAAAGAAACGCTCCAGCCAGAAGTCCAGACCAGCGACATCGGTAAACAGCAGGAGAACCATCAGCAGTAGCGGGATGCCCAAGCCGAGGCGGAAATCGAAGGGGCGCGAAGCAGAATTGCAGGTTTTCCGCTGCATCTTTACCCGCCGAACGCGTGCGGCGGCGCGTACTGTTCCGGCAGTGGCAGCATCGCCGCATCGGTCAGGTGTGTCGCCGTTTCGGGTACCGGGTGCCAGGCGAGCAGCCCCTTGCGGAAATCGTGGCTCGCGCCTTGGTAGTAGGCGATGTCGCGGCGTATCAGGGTGTCCGCGATGTCGGCGTTGATCTCGCGACTCTTGCCGAGCGCGTCGTCATGCCGGCGCATCGCCTTGCGCGGGCTGAGGATCGCCAGGTTGGTACCGTCGAACAGGCCGAGATGCTGGTAATTGCCCATTAATGCACGACCGGGCGACGCGTTTTCGGCCAGCACGTTGTGGCCGAAGAACGTTGAGGTGTAGTCAAAGTTCAACAGACCGAGCAAGGTCGGCGCGAGGTCGATCTGGCTCGTGACGGTGGTCACCTCGCGCGGTGCGATCGCCGACGGCGCGTAGATGAACAGCGGGATGTGGTAGTTGGCGACCGGCAAATCCTCCTTGCCCGCACTGCCGGCGGTATGGTCGGCAACGAAGACGAAGACGGTACTGTCGAACCACGGCTTCGTCCGCGCTTGGGCGAGGAACTCGCCGATCGCGTAGTCGGTGTACTTCACCGCACCTTCGCGCCCCCGGCCGGAGGGGATGTCGATGCGCCCGCTCGGGTAGGTGTAGGGGCGGTGGTTGGAGGTCGTCATCAGTTGCAGGAAGAAAGGCTTGCCGGCGGCTTGGTCGGTGTCGGCAACCTTCATGGCTTGCCGGTAGAGGTCCTCGTCGGACATCCCCCAGGCGTTGGTGAAGATCATCTCCGTATCCGGCACGCTGCTCTGGTCGACGATGCGATAGCCGTTGCCGCCAAAGAAGGCGTTCATGTTGTCGAAGTAGCCGCGCCCGCCGTACAGGAACACACTGTCGTAACCCTTGGCGTCGAACTGCTGGCCGAGGCTCGCGTAGCCGGATTCGCGGCCGATGCGCTTGACGATCGAGCGCCCTGGTGTCGGTGGAATGGCCAGCGTAATTGCCTCCAGGCCGCGGTCGGTGCGGGTTCCGGTCGCATAGAAGTTGCTGAAAGTGAGGCTTTCCTGACGCAGCTTGTCGAGATTCGGCGTCAGGCCGTGCGTGTCGCCGAAACTGCCGAGGTACTTGGCGCTCAGGCTCTCAATGGTGACGAGGATGACGTTCAGCCGGCGTGGCGCTCCCGGATTATCGATCGCACGGCGGATATCCTGCGGATCGCTGCCGAGAAAGCGCGCGTTCGGCTCCCAGACTTCCTCGCGCAGCAAGCCGGCGATCTGCTGATCGGGCAAGGTGGCGTAGAACTGGCGGTAGTCGAGCTCGTTGTTGCGGAATGCGGCGAAGAACTGGAAGGGGCCATTGCTCGCCAACTCGTTCTGATAGGCATTGCCGCCGAGCCCGCGCGGGTAGTCCTGTCCGAGTACGACGGCACTCGACGCCGCCAGCGAAACCAACCCGGTCACACCGGCGAGCGCGGATGATTTCGTAGTCAGTAGCGGCGAATTCAGGATCGCGCCGACGCGCTTCCTCAACCCGAATGCGACGGCGACCGCCAGGAAAGCCAACGTACCGAGTATCGGGACGACCGGGTACGACTCGACGATGTTGTTGACGACTTCCTTTGAATAGACGAGGTAATCGACCGCGATGAAGTTGAAGCGCACCCCGAATTCGTCCCAGAACACCCATTCGGCAACAGCCGTAAACAACATGATGAACAGCGCCAGGCCAAAGAGCACATGCAGCGCCGCCCGGTGCAAGCGCATCTGCCACAGGACATTCGGGCAAACCAGCGCATAAAGGGCCAGCGGCAAAGCCGCATAGAGCAGGAAGCCCAGGTCATAGACGGCACCGACGCCAAAGATGTGGATCAGGCCGAATGCGCCGGCTTGGGCGTCGGCCCAATGCGCGGCCAGCAGCACGCTGCGTGTGATGACGAAGATTCCCAGCCAGGCGACAAGAATCAACAGCAGATAGCGGAACTGGCTGGTTCGGAAAACAGGCATGGGAATTCCCCGGAGGCGATTGCAGACCCCCGCAGTAGAACCGGCCTGTCTTAAACGAGTCTTAAGCGCGTGGATTCAGGCGAATTCGCGGCTTCCGAACCTTGATGCCGACGTAATTGAAGCCAAGTCGATCAATTCATGTCATCAAGCCTCAGATCGACAATGCATACCTGGTTGCGGCCGTTTTCCTTGGCGCGGTACATCGCCGCGTCGGCCCATTTCAGGATCTTGTCGGGCCCGGCTTCGTGATCGAGGAAGAGCACCACCCCGATCGTGGCCGTGCATTGGTGCTCGACGACTTCATCCTTGCGGCCGCGGCGCTTGACGGTGAGGCGATACGGTTCGGCCAGGCGATGGCGGATCTTCTCGGCGATGAGGCGGGCTTCGGCAAGTGACTGCGGCTTGTCCAGCGAGAGTTCGTTGATCATCACGACGAACTCGTCACCGCCGAAGCGCGCGACGGTATCCATCTCGCGCACGCAGCCCTTCAGCCGGTCGGCGACTTCGATCAGCAGCAGATCGCCGACGTCGTGCCCGTGCTGGTCGTTGAGCGGCTTGAAATTGTCGAGGTCCAGGAACATCAGCGCGCCGTAGTAGCCGCTACGCGCGCTGGCCGCCATCGTCTGGTTCAGACGGTCGCTGAGCAGGCGGCGGTTGGGCAGCTGCGTCAGCGCGTCGTGGAAGGCCATCTGCCGCACCTGGTTCTCCATGTGCTTGCGCTCGGTGATGTCGTGCGAGACGACGACGACGCGCGTCACCTTGCCGTCCTGGTTGCGGATGACATTGCCGCGCGACTCCATGATGCGCACGCTGCCGTCGGCGATTACCATCCGGTACTCGAGCTGTCGGCCGCGCCCCGACTTCACGGTGTCGTAGAACGCGTTGCGCACACGCTCGCGATCGTCCGGATGAATCTCGGCGAATGAGTCCGTGCCGCGCATGTCGCGCTTGGAGCCGAAGAACTGCATGTACGACGGACTGTTATAGATGCGCCGGCCTTCCGGATCGAGTACGGCGATGAAATCGCCGATGTTCTCGGCGATCAGGTGGAAGAACTCCTTCTGCTCGCGCAGTTCCTCGATCACGCGCTTGCGCTCGGTGATGTCGCGCGCCGCGGCGAAAACTCCGTTCACCTTGCCGTTCGGGTCGACGTACACGCTCGCGTTGTAGAGCACGTCGGTGATCTTCCCCGATACATGGCGGATTTCCAGCGGATAGTCTGTGACATAGCCCTTGGAGAAAACGAGCTGATAGCCCGCGCGCGCCTTCTCCGGGTCGGTGAAGTAATCGGCGAAGTCGCTGTTGATCAGTTGATCGCGGGCGACGCCGGTCACCAACTCGGTCGCCTTGTTGACGTCCATGATCTTGCCCTCGGCGCTGATCGTCACCAACGGGTCCAGGCTCGCCTCGATCAGGCTGCGCGAGTACTGCAGCGACGCGTTGGTCAGCTGCTCCATGTGCTTGCGCTGGGTGATGTCGTTCATCACGATGCGGCAGACCGGCTTGCCGTTGATGTCATGCGCGCTTACCGACGTCAGCCGGCACCAGAAGATGACCCCGTTGGTCTTCTTCATGCGCAGATCGCAGGCCTGCGGCTCGCCAGTGGCCATCAGGTGGCTTCGGTGCAGCTCAAAGATGTGCTTGTCGTCGGGGAAGACGAAGCGGTCGATCTGCTCCCCCACCAGCTCGCTTCTTGATACGCCGAAAAGGTCGGCGGCAGTCAGGTTGGCCTGTTCGATCACGCCCGAGTTGTTCAGCGAGCAATAGCCCACCGGCGCCAAGTCGTAGAGTTCAAAATAGCGCGCCCGCGCCGCATCGACTTCTTCCTGCGCGCGGCGCAACTCGTCATTCTGAATTTCAAGCTCGATCTGGTGCACGCGCAGCTTGTGAAAGAGCTGGTGCGCGGCTTCCGGCGAAAGATCCTCCGCGTTCTCCGGATACTCCGAGTCCTGTACCCGCGCGATCTCCTCCGCCAGACGCTCCAGATCATCTGCACTTCCAGTGCTCTCGGTGCCCTCAGGGTTTTCCGCCTGCTCTGCCATTGGAGACTGTCCTCCACGCCTTCACAGCTATGCCTTTCAGCATAGATCATCAATCGGCGTTGGAAAGCGGCTTTTTCAGCCAGCCTCAAGCAGCGCGGACGATCCTGAGTCCTTGGACTTCGGCATCGTGATCACGATCAGGTTCGCGAGATCGCCGCGATCGTTGTCGATCATCCCGAATTCCGCGCGTGCATGGTTGATGGCCGACGCCGGCCATTATTGGCCGATGAAGTCGTGCGCGAAAGTACGAAAATGCTGGTAAAAGCTGTGTCGCAGTCAAGCGACGATGATGGTGCCGACGATGAGACTCGAACTCATACGACCGAAGTCACTACCCCCTCAAGATAGCGTGTCTACCAATTTCACCACGTCGGCGGGTTCAAACGGACCGGGCTGCTGAAACTTGCCGATCCCGTATTTGAGGGGCGCGATTTTAACGGGGTTTCGCGTTGAGTGCAAAGGAAAGTTTCAAGCGCTTCCCATGAGCCCTTGCTCGCGCCGAACACCTGCGGCGTTTTGTGGGAGCCCAGTTTCACTGGGCGATTGCGGCGTCTGAACATCCGCCGCCACATCGCGCAGAAAATCTGCGCTCCCACAAAGTGCAGCTACAGCCGGTGGCACTTTCCCTTGTCCTGACCCCACGTACTGACCAATAATCGACCGTTCGCCCGATATTCCAATCAGAACAAGAAAACGCACACGCCATGACGCCCGAACAGTTCATCGCCACCTGGAAGAACAACGCCCTGACCGAACGCGCTGGCGCGCAAGGCCACTTTGACGACCTCTGCGAACTGCTCGGCGTCGACAAGCCGCGCGACCCGGAGAACTACTGCTTCGAGCGCGGCGCGCGGAAAGCCGGTGGCGGTGATGGTTGGGCCGACGTCTGGAAGCGCAACCACTTTGGCTGGGAGAACAAAAAACCGGGCCGCGACCTCAACGCCGCCCTCAAGCAGCTCACCGACTACGCCTTGCAGCTCGACAACCCGCCGCTGCTCGTCGTCTGCGACCGCGAGCGCATCGTCATCCATACCGCCTTCACCGACTACCCGGACGAGCCGCGCGAAATCCGAATCGACGAACTCGTCGAGCCAGAGAAGCGCCAGCTCCTCAAATGGGTGTTTACCGACCCCGAAAAGCTGCGCCCCGAGAAATCGACCGCCGCCATCACCGCCGAAGCCGCCGGCCAGTTCGCCGGACTCGCCAAAGCCATGCGCGAGCGCGGCGCCTTCGCCGACAACTGCGGCGAAAAGGTCGCGCACTTCCTCGTCCAGTGCCTCTTCTGCATGTTCGCCGAAGACGAACAGCTGCTCCCGGCCGGCGTTTTCACCAGCCTGCTCGCCAACGCCGGCAACGATGCGGGGAAGGCCGCGCGGCGCATCGAAAAGCTCTTCACCGCCATGCAGAAGAAGGGCGGCGACTACGGCGACCACGACATCCCCTGGTTCAACGGCGGCCTGTTCAAGACCATCGACGTCCCCGCGCTCAGCGCCGACGACCTCAAGGCGCTGCACCGCGCCGCCGCCGACATGGACTGGCGCGCCATCGACCCCACCATCTTCGGCACCCTCTTCGAGCGCGGCCTCGACCCCGCCGCCCGCGCCCCGCTCGGCGCGCACTACACCGACACCGGCACCATCGCCAAGCTCATCGACCCGCTCGTGCGCGAACCGCTCGCCGCCGAATGGGAAAAGGCCAAGGCTGAGATTGTCTCAAAGCCGAAGAAGGCCAAGGCCACGTATCACGGCTTCCTGCTCCGCCTCAACCACTTCCGCGTGCTCGACCCGGCGTGCGGCTCCGGCAACTTCCTCTACCTCGCGCTCAAAGCCCTGCGCGACATCGAGAAGCGCGCCCACGTCGATGCCCTGGAACTCGGCCTGCAAGCGCCGATGAACATGGAGACCGGCCCGCACAACATCCTCGGGCTGGAAATCAACGAGTTCGCCGCCGAACTCGCCCGCGTCACCGTCTGGATCGGCGACATCCAATGGTGCCGCCAGAACGGCTACCCGCACGCCATCAACCCCATCCTCAAACCGCTCGACGGCATCGAACACCGCGATGCGCTGCTGAATCCGGACGGCACCGAGGCTGCGTGGCCGATAGCCGATGTGATCGTGGGCAACCCACCGTTTCTGGGTGCGAAGTGGATGCGCAGTTCTCTTGGTGACGGTTACACCGAACTCCTTCGCGCCACCTATATCAATCGCGTTCCTGGGGAGGGTGATCTTGTTACCTACTGGTACGAGAAAGCACGAGCGCAGATTGAGAGACTCGAAGCCTTACGTGTTGGTCTAGTCGCCACCAATTCGATCCGGCAACCGGCAAACCGTCCTGTTTTGGAGCGCATCCAGAGTACGACGCGGATCTTCGAGGCGTGGAGCGACGAACCGTGGGTCAATGAAGGGGCCGCGGTTCGCGTTTCGCTTGTTTGCTTTGGCAACGAAGAAAGAACACGGCTTGACGGTAAGGCGGTTGATGCAATCTACGCCGATCTCACCACAGGCGACGGACTAGACCTCACCCTTGCGGTACCACTTGCGGCAAATGCCAAACAGTCCTTTTTTGGACTATTGCTTGCTGGTGCGTTCGCTGTCGACGGCGACTTGGCTCGAGGGTGGTTGCGACTGCCCAATCCGAACGGGCGACCCAATAGTGATGTCCTAAGACCAATCTATAACGGCACCGATGTAACTGGCCGAGTCGCTGATCGGTGGGTCATCGACTTTGGACCAAATATGAGTGAGGGCGACGCGTCGCTTTATGAAGTACCGTTTGCGCATGTAGTTGAACACGTGAAACAGGTGCGGCTGGAAAACAATCGAAAATCGCGTGCGGTCTATTGGTGGCGTCATGGAGAGACTCGCCCTGGACTACGAGCAAAGCTAAGTAGTTCTTCTAGCTATGTGGCAACTGTTGAAACTGCGAAGCATCGGATATTTGTAAGGCTGCTTGGGTCAATAGCGCCAGAACATCGCCTAATCGTTATTCCAACAGAAAGTGACGCTCTGCTCGGTATTCTGTCGTCGCGCTTCCATGTTGCTTGGGCCTTGAGCAAGGGCGGAACGCTTGAGGATCGTCCTGTCTACAACACTACGCAGTGTTTCGAAACCTTCCCCTTCCCACCCGGCCTCACGCCGCGCGATACCGCGCCGCGTGCCTGTCAGGCCTCGCCGCCGTGTCTGGCCGAGCAGATCGTCGCCGAAAACATCGCCGCTGCCGCCCGTCGCCTGAACGAACTGCGCGAGAACTGGCTCAATCCGCCCGAGTGGGTCGATTGGGTGATCACGCCGGAAGAGGAAAAAGCCGGCTTCCCCAAACGCCCCGTCGCTAAGCCCGGCCATGAGGCCGACCTCAAGAAGCGCACGCTGACCAACCTCTACAACCAGCGCCCGGCCTGGCTCGACCTCGCGCACAAGGAACTCGACAAAGCCGTCGCCGCCGCCTACGGCTGGACCGATTACACCGCAGAAATGCCCGACGAAGAAATCCTCCGCCGTTTGCTGGCGTTGAATCTGGAACGGGCCGCTCAAGCGGCTTGAGCGACGCCGGGTGCGTCGTTCAACAGCGCTGTCGAAATATTTGACACGGCGGTGTGGTTGGGTTTGATCGCGATTCTGTGTTTATTGAAAAGCGAAATAGAAACAATTTAGTAGCCATTGCATTTATGTGCATGGCACATCTGATGCTTCCCCTTGGCATGGTTTTATCCCGTCTTTCTATGCAATATGAACCTGGGGAGGGAGCACATAATGACGATGCCTAAGCAGCTTCTCGCAGTCGCAATCGGTCTCTTTGTCGCATGTCAGGCGCCGCAAGCCGTCGCCGCGCCAGTGACGATCTCGGCAGGCCAATCGACGGTCTTCAACTTCGACTTTACCGGCTATCCACCGGGGCCGCCTTTCAGCTACCTGTCGCAGAGTTGGTCAATTGGCGGCTACTTCGATGACGACGAGGTAGACGCTGGGTCGATCACGTTCTTTGATGGTCTGAACGGTTCGGGGGGGGTATTGGAAAGTGGCGATTGGGACGACTACAGCGCGCTGGTCGGGTTGGGGCGGAGCGAACACGGATTCGTTGATGGGTTGTTCTCTATCGTGTTCGCGTCCGAACAGGGAAGCATCACGATCGAAACGATGATCAGCATGATGTACACGCCGGCTGGTGACGTGATCATGTACGACGGACCGAAACAAAACGACGTTCCCGAGCCCGCCAGCCTTCTCCTGTTGGGGTCTGGCTTGCTCGCACTGATCGCCAGGCGCCGGAAGGCTGGCAAGTCCATCTGAGCTTCAGTTTGTTCTTCAGGCGGGGTGTTGTCCTGTACGGACAGCGCCCCGTTTTTTTGTCGACCTTCTGCTTTGGTCTTTTCGCCGCAATCCCCGTCTCGGTGCCTGTCAATCGCGGTGAGGCATCAACAGGATGAGTTTCCGTCCGCACAGGGCCGTAGGGTGCGATAAGCAATGCGCATCGCACCGAAAGTCCCGCTCTCGTCGTCGCGGCACCTTGGTGCAATGCCCTTCGGTTATTGCACCGACTGCACATATCGATGCTGGTGCATCCGCCGGGTGAAACCGCACCAGAAGGATGATCCGGATCTGCGCCAAGGTGCGCCTCCCCGAGTTGGTGCCTGATCGGTGCGCGATGCACGGTTTTGGATCGCGATTTGCGAACGAGTTTTTGTAACTTACTGAAAATAAACAGAACGATCGTCTGGAATATTGCTTGCTTACAACGTCCGATTCTTCAAAGGGGGGCGTATGGAAGCATTGAAATCAGGGAGTGACGTTCTTTTCATCCTGCTCGGCGGCATCATGGTGCTGGCGATGCACTCGGGTTTCGCATTTCTGGAACTCGGAACGGTGCGTAAAAAGAACCAGGTGAATGCGCTGGTCAAGATCCTCGTCGACTTCTCGGTGTCGACGATCGCGTACTTCTTCATCGGTTTTTCGGTCGCCTACGGCGTCAATTTCTTCTCGGGCGCGGACGTACTGATGGCGAAGAACGGCTTCGAACTGACGCGCTTTTTCTTCCTGCTGACCTTCGCGGCGGCGATCCCGGCGATCATTTCGGGCGGCGTGGCGGAACGGGCGCGCTTCAACCCGCAGCTGATCGCCACCTTCGTCATCGTTGGCTTCATCTATCCCTTCTTCGAGGGCATCGCCTGGAATCAGGCGTTCGGCATCCAGGCGTGGCTGAAGTCGGCGTTCGGCGCCGAGTTCCACGACTTCGCCGGTTCGGTCGTTGTGCATGCGATGGGCGGCTGGATCGCGTTGCCCGCAGTGCTGCTGCTCGGCGCGCGCTACGGACGCTACACGAAGGAAGGGCGCATTTCGGCGCACCCGCCGTCATCGATCCCCTTCCTCGCACTCGGTGCGTGGATTCTCACCGTCGGCTGGTTCGGCTTCAACGTGATGAGCGCGCAGACGCTGGACAAGATTTCCGGCCTCGTCGCGATCAACTCGCTGATGGCGATGGTCGGCGGCACGCTGGTCGCCACCGTGTTGGGCAAGAACGACCCCGGCTTCGTGCATAACGGCCCGCTCGCCGGGCTGGTTGCCGTGTGCGCGGGTTCGGACCTCATGCACCCGATCGGCGCGCTCGTCGTCGGCGGCGTCGCCGGGGCGCTGTTCGTCCAGATGTTCACGCTGACGCAAAACCGCTGGAAGATCGACGACGTGCTCGGCGTCTGGCCGCTGCACGGCTTGTGCGGCGCCTGGGGCGGCATCGCCGCCGGCATCTTCGGTCAGCAGGCGCTGGGTGGGGCGGGTGGCGTGGCGTTCATGTCGCAGCTGACGATGACGGTGATGGCCATCGCCATCGCGCTGACCGGGAGCGTTGTGGTCTACAGCGCGCTAAAGGCCACGCTCGGCCTGCGCCTCGACCGTGAGGAAGAATTCGAGGGAGCAGATTTGTCCATACATCGTATCAGCGCGACGCCGGAAAATGAGTCGAACTGGTAGCCGTGAGGCCTCTCGATTGGAGCTCGTTGTTCGTCGGGCAAAAAGGTGCCGCGGGCGAGAAATGTACGGGCAGGAGCACTCCCCCAAGGGTGCTCCTGCGGGGCACGACTTGCTGCGCGAAGACGGCTGGAAACCAGCCGTCAGCAAACGATGCATCGTACTTTTGCGATTTACGCAGTCACCACCACGGCGGTCCCGCTTGCTGACACCATGAGCATTCCGTTCTTCTCGCCGAGAACCTCGTAATCGATGTCGATGCCGACAACCGCGTTCGCACCCAGCTCCCGAGCCTGCTCGGCCAGTTCGTCGAGCGCTATTTGCCGAGCTTTCTTCAGCTCTTTCTCGTAGGTTCCAGAACGGCCGCCGACGATGTCGCGAATGCTTGCGAACATATCCTTGAACACGTTCGCGCCAAGAACCGCCTCTCCGGCGACGACGCCACAGTAGCGGGTGATGTTTTTTCCTTCGAAAGTCGGGGTTGTCGTCATGTCCATGGATCGTCTCCGAAATGAGTGAGTGGCTAAGCATTGCTGATGCTAATCCGATTTGCCTTCCCGAGCCGCATCAGAAAACCTTCGGCAGGGGATCGTCTTCAAGTTCCGGCAGCGTTCGTTCGCCACCGAGCGATGTTTGCAGCACGACGAGTTTGTCCAGAGCTTCCACGATGCCGATCATGCGGGCGATCGAATGCGTGATGCGTCCGAGCACGGCCATTTTCAGCCCCTCTTCGATGAACACGTTGAGGCAGAGGTAACGCGGCGTGGCGCCGGAGACGGCCAGAACATTCACCGTGCCGTGGACGGCGAGGCTGCCGATATCGTCGCCGATCAGGCGGAAAGGCCGCAGGCTTGCCACGCGGTGCCACGCGCCGGGTGGTGGCCGACGCGGAGCAGTGGCAGATTCCGCGCGCTCGCCCAGCGTGTCGAAAAGTAGCTGGGTGGGCGTCGCAGGCGAGCATTTCCGGCTCGGCGGCGTGCATCCGGCACAGGTCGTCGATCACCTGCGCGAAGACCTGCAGACGGCGCAGCGAACCGAGGTCGCCCTGGTGCGGTGACAGGATGACGCGATCGTCGATGGCTAGCGCGACGGTGTTCTTGAGATCGGCACCAACGGCCAGCACAGGGCGGGGCACCGGGCGGCGCAGTATGAGTTCCAGCGGGACATGACCGCGTCCGAGGCGGATCGGGCGCGGTGTGCCGCGGACGGTGCGGAACGCCGAGTCGTCGGCTCACCGCCGGATCGCGAGCTCGTGGCCACCGCAGACATTCATGATGCGTACCGGTGCGGCCAGCGGCAGGGCGGCGATCTGCTGCAACCAGGGCCGGGCGCGGTCGTGCATGGTCGGCTAGCGCGACGGCGCCACGAAGCGGATATCGGGCGCGGCGACGTTGTGCATCCGGTGCGCCTTCGCGTGCTCGCCGGGCAACAGCGTCGTGCCGGCGTCGAGGTGCTGGCGGTGTTCAGCGCGTGCGGCGCGCAACCAATCGACCCAGGCTTGCAGACCCGTCCCATCCTTTGCCGAGACGTGCAGGACTGGTGCCGGCGACGCCAGATTGCGCAGTGACGCTTCCGCCTTTTGCGGCGAGAACTCGGCGAGGTAGGGCAAGAGATCGGTCTTGCTGAGCAACATCAGATCGGCCGCGCGGAACATCACCGGGTACTTCGCCGGCTTGTCGTCGCCCTCGGTGACGGAAAGCAGGATCACGTTGCGGTGATGGCCGAGGTCGAAGCTGGCGGGGCAAATGAGGTTGCCGACGTTCTCAATGAACAGGATGTCCAGATCGGCAAGATCGAGATGCGCCAGCGCGTGTTCGACGAGGTGGGCGTCGAGGTGGGCGTCGAGGTGGTAGGCGGTACCCGTTGTGATCTGGTGCGCCGGAACGCCGAGCGCGCGGATTCTTTCGGCATCGTTCTCGGTCTCGAGATCGCCTTCGATGACGGCAATCCGCAATGACCCGGCCAGGGCGCGGATGGTCGCCTCGAGCAGGGACGTCTTGCCCGATCCGGGTGACGACATGAGGTTGATTGCCAGAACACCATGCCGGTCGAGCACGGCGCGGTTCGAGCGTGCGTGCATGTCGTTGTGCGCCATCAGCGAGTTGATCGCGCCGCCGGCCTGCGATCCGATTTCGCGCTCGTGATGAGGGCCGTGGCGGCGATACGGGTGCACGTGCGGATGATCGTGGTCATGCGGCAAGAGATGCCGGTTGCCGTCGGTAATGCCACAGCCGCAGTCAGTGCACATGGTGTTCCTCCGTCGAAGTATCGGGCGCCAGGGCCGGGGCGTCACGCACGAGTTCCACTCGCGACAGGATCAGATCCTGCCCGGCCAGCAGTTCGGTATCGAAGCTGCCGCAGGCTTCGCAGGCCAGGCGATTGGGCGCGGCCTCCGCTTCGCGGCCGCAGCTGCGGCATCGGGTCCGGGGCTGGACGACTTCGATGCTCAACTCGGCGCCCTCGGCAATCGTGCCGGCACTGGCGAACGGGAATGCATCTTCGAGCAAGCGAGCCTCGACGCCCGACAGCATACAGAGCCGGCCTCAGAAATCTGGACAGATTGATAAGTGTTAGCCTTGCCCAACCGAAGGCCGCGTAGCGGTCGAAAGAAGGAGCAAGAGCATGACGAGAAGGAAACGGCGGAATCACTCGCCGGAGTTCAAGGCCAAGGTGGCGATCGCGGCCGTCAGGGGCGACAAGACGCTGGCCGAACTGGCCCAACAGTTCGACGTTCATCCAAATCAGATCACGGATTGGAAAGCCCAGTTGCTGGAACGCTCTGCCGCCGTCTTTGGCGAGAAAGCCGCCAAGGAGGCGGGGCCAGATATCCAGACGATGCAAGCCAAAATCGGCGAACTGACGCTGGAGAATGATTTTTTAGAAAAGGCGCTCAGCAAAGCGGGCCTGTTGAGCGCAAGAAGATGATCGACCGCAGCCACCGTTTGTCTGTCAGTCGGCAATGCCAGGTTCTTGGCTTGCCGCGCTCGACGGCTTATTACCAACCGGTGCCGGTTTCGGTGGAAGAACTCGCACTGATGCGCAGGATCGACGAACTGCATCTGGAAATTCCAAGCGCGGGCAGCCGAACGCTGCGCACCTTCCTGAGAAAAGACGGCCATCGTTTGGGCCGCCAGCGTGTCCGGCGCCTGATGCGCAAGATGGGACTCGAAGCGATCTACCGCAAGCCCAACCTCAGCCGACGGCACGCGGCTCATCCGATCTATCCCTATCTGCTGCGGCACTTGCGCATCGATCGTCCCAATCAGGTCTGGGCCACGGATATCACCTACATCCCGATGCGGCGGGGATTCGTTTATCTGGTAGCGATCATGGACTGGTACAGCCGCCGGGTACTCGCCTGGCGACTGTCCAACACACTGAGCACCGACTTCTGCATCGAAGCGCTGGAAGAAGCCATTACCCGCTACGGTGCGCCGGAGATCTTCAATACCGACCAAGGCAGCCAATTCACCAGCGCCGAATTCACCGCCGTGCTCAAGATCCACGGCATCCGGATCAGCATGGATGGCAAAGGCTGCTGGCGGGACAACGTCTTCGTCGAGCGTTTGTGGCGAACGGTGAAATATGAGGAGGTGTATCTGAAAGCGTATGACACCGTCTCGGCCGCCAAGGCGAACCTCGGAAGATTCTTTGAGTACTACAACCGTCGGCGACCGCATCAGTCGCTTGACGACGAAACCCCCGATGCGATCTACTTCGCCGGCCTGCCGGAAAAGGGGCATGTCGCGTGACTACCGGGTTACCCACCGCGCCGCTCGCCTCCCGCTTGATAAATCAGCGGGCGGCGGCGCCGTGGATAACCCTACCTCGCAGGGCTTCACTTATCGACAGCAAAATCCTGTCCAAACAAACGGGTCCAGCTCTGACCTGCCGTTCGACGCCCTTGGCGGAGCAGCGCGCGTTCAGACCATCAAGCTGCGTGATTTGCATCGGGACTGCCAGGCACATGATGTCCCTCCCGCCGCTCCCGGCGAAAACCAGAGATTGGGCAACCGTCGTTCCACACTGATAGTAGAGCCATTGGGCCGGGCTTTCCAATCGTCGATGGTGGCCAGTACGCTGCGCATCGGCATGACGCATTCGTGAAAGGGCGCTGCAGGACATTGCTCTCATCAGTATCGCGCGTAGAAGAAAACTGCCGTCGAAGGGGGGCAGTAAATGATCTCCTGCATGTAGAAAAATCTGAACTATGCTCTATGGGAGTCTCCGCAACAGGGCGTCGCGGAAGCAGGATGCAAGTGTCAGATTGAGGTGCGACCGTTTGCCTGGCCGCGTGACAATTGTCATATGGGAGCGGGATAGCTATCCCATAGACCCTGCCACGACAAAGGAATAAGTTCCATCGCAGGAAGGTGGCTAGAAGAAAGCACTCAAACGCTGCGCTCCGTATTTCATTCACCTTTACGATCTCTTTGGGGAGAAACGCTTTGAAAAAGATGACGACCTCAATTCTGGCGATGACGTTGGCTAGCCTATCGGTAGGGTGTGCAACTTCTCGCTATGCGGATGCGCCAGCCCCGGCACGCTTTGAGAACACCACGCAACAGAAATTACAGGCAGCGAATCATTGGCAAGTAATTGCCGACCATTTTGCGTCGAAGATTGCTTGGGATTTGAACGGAACCTTAGGTGATCGCGCCATTTTCATACCGCAGCCGGGTGATGAGCAGCCGTTTGTGAAGGGCTTTCGCGAATTGCTAACGACTTCGCTGGTGCAGAAGGGGATACCCGTCAGCACGACAGCCAACAGAGCGCTGGTTGTGGATATCAGCTACTCGATCTACCGCTTTAGTCCAAATCGCGCAGCTAACACTTACGCATATGGCGAGTTGTCGTTGCTGGCAGCCGGGCTGTGGGCGATTGGAGGTATCGTCACAGCTGACGTTGCCAGTGCAGCCGGTGTCGATATTGGTGCGAAACTCTTGGGGACGGCAGCGGCAGTGGAAGGAGTCAGCTGGTTGAGAAATGAGAAGTTGAACGCTGGTCAGTACGCCAGCGGACCCGTGCCGCGCTCAGAAATAATTCTGACGTCAACCATAGTCGACAATTCCCGCATCTTTTCCCGGATTACCAACATCTACTACACCTCGGATGACGAACCTGAGTTGTACTGGGATAGACCCGCCTCAGAAGTCGTTGTGGGGCAAGGGCACTCCATGAAGGTCTCGGGTGACGATTGCGATGGGAGGAAGACATGCGCTCGCTAATCGTACCTATGTCTGTTGGCCTTTTGCTGTTAGCGGGATGTCAAACGGTTCCGCCGCAAATAGCCTATGCTCCAACTTACGATCAGGCACTCAACAACGCCTTTACAGCGGTAAATTACAGCGCGGCTGCCGAACTCCTGAAGCGTTTCCCGAGAGCGCCCTCCCCGGTTCCGGTTACGGCAAGTAACACATCGAAACCAGTTGCAGTCGCGGTCGGTGCTCCTTTCATCGTTGCCACGATCGTCAATATTGACCAACTGGAAGAGTCATCGTCATTCGGTCGTCTTGTGTCCGAGCAGATTTCATCGCGAATGGTTGAGCTAGGCCAGAACGTTGTGGAGCTCAAGATTCGGAGCAGCATTTTCATGAAGCAGAATGAGGGAGAGCTCCTGCTGACCAGAGAAATCAAGGAGGTCGCCAACGAGCATAAGGCGCAGGCAGTCGTCGTCGGGACGTACACGATCAGTAGTTCGTTGGTTTTCGTAAATCTCAAGCTTGTTGACCCGTCGAATTCGGCGATTCTGGCGACGTACGACTACGCACATCCCATGAATGCTCAGATCAAGAGCATGCTTCAAAAGGCAGGCAACGATCAGAAATTGGCGATAGACAGCGGATTCTCGCAATGGCAGTTCGAAAGGGATATGCGACGCACCAATCCCGACTGGAAGGGATACTGATTGAGTTCGTGTCGATCGCGCCCGAGAAAAGCCCACGCAACAAGGTGGGCTTTTTCTTTATCACCTTACCGCCTAGCAGGTCGGCGCACCGAACCATAAGTCGGGTCACGTTTTCTCATGCGCGGTCTATGCTGGTAGTAGCAAGCGAAACATGCCAAACCGTTCCGTGCCAAGGAGACAAGAGATGAGTGGAGAGAGCCTGAACAGACCGGATGTGCACGCAGACTGCAGCGAGACGATCCGGAAATTGACAGAACAGCGCGACGAGCTGCTGAAGACGACCGAGATGCTGCTTACGGTGATGGGGCGTCACCTGCCGAGCCTGGAAGAAATGGCGAGAATCGAGGATATCCGACGCGCCATGGCGAAGGCGCATGGCGAAGTGTCCAAGCATCAGTCCGGGCGTATGGTCGAAGTTCCGCTTGAGAAGTTCTATCGGTTTGACCGTGCGATTCATGACGGCGTGTATTCGATCAAGGTCGATAGCGAGGCTGGCTACGGTTTCTTCGAGGATGATCAGTTGGGCGATGAACACGGCGGCAGCATGTGGTTTGCCGCGTCGCCCGAGGGCCAGTTGGCGCTGACGGGGTTCGATGGCGTCGTGACCCTGCCGCCGGCCGTGGTCGATGGACTTGAACGGCTGGGGATCGTGGTCGCCAATCGCTTCAAGTAGCGCTCGATCAAGCGCGCCACGGAGGATGAATTCCGTGCCAGTGGCCTTGCAACCCGACAAGTCGTCATCGACTCCGTTATCTGACGGGCTTCCCTTGGGGGTGATCGAGGAAGTCCAGGGGCCGGTGATCGATGTGCTGTGTACGCGCATTCCGCCGCTGTACCGGTCGATCTACGTCCGGCTCAACGGGGAGCAGTACACGTTCGAGGTGCATCGTCACCTCGATGAGCACCGCGTGCGAGCCATCGCCTTGCACCGGACCACCGGGCTCAAGCGGCAGATGCCTGTCTTCGACAGCGGCGGCGGACTTCAGGTGCCGGTGGCGCCGGATTGCCTGGGCCGCCTGTTCGACATGTTCGGGCGGCCGCTCGACGGCGGAAGCGCTTTGCTCGCCGATTCGACCCGGTCCATCGTCGCACCGCCGGCACCCCTGTCGGAAGCCAAGGCGGCCGGCGATATCCTCCTGACCGGCATCAAGGTCATCGATCTGCTGTGCCCCTTTGTGCGCGGCGGCAAGACCGGGCTGTTCGGCGGCGCGGGCGTTGGGAAAACCGTGCTCATCATGGAGTTCATGAACGCCATCGTCCGCCTGCATCAGGGCGTCTCCGTGTTTGCCGGCGTCGGCGAGCGGATACGCGAAGGCCACGAACTCTGGCACGACATGCAGGATGCCGGCGTGATGCCGCGCACGCTGATGGTCTTCGGGCAGATGGACGAGTCGCCCGGCGTCCGTTTTCGTATTGGCCTGGCCGCGCTGACCTACGCAGAATACTTGCGCGACAACGTCGCCAGGGACGTGCTCTTCCTCATGGACAACGCGTTTCGCTTTGTCCAGGCCGGGAGTGAACTGTCGGGGCTGCTCGGGCGGATGCCGGCAACGGTCGGCTACCAGCCCACCTTGCTTTCCGAGGTGGCGGAACTGCAGGAGCGCATCCTGTCCACCAGAACCGGCAGCATCACCGCCGTCGAGGCGGTCTACGTACCGGCCGACGACATGACGGATCCGGCGGTCAGCGCCATCCTGGCGCATCTGGATACCACGATCATCCTGTCGCGCAAACAGGCGGCAAAGGGCATCTATCCTGCGGTGGACCCGCTCGTTTCGAGCAGCGTGGCGATGAGCCGGGCGGTGATCGGCGACCGCCATTACCAGGCGGCGCAGGGCGTGCGGGAATGCCTGTCGCGTTACCGCGAGCTGGAAGACATCATCGCCATCCTCGGGCTGGAGTCGCTTTCGGAGAACGACCGGCGCATGGTGCATCGCGCCCGGCGCATCGAGCGCTACCTGAGCCAGCCGTTCTTTGTTGTCGCCGAACACACCGGCATTCCCGGCGTATCGGTCGCGCTGGAGAACACGCTGACGGACTGCGAAGCGCTGCTGCGCGGCGACCACGACGGCATGTCGGAGGAGGACTGCTACATGCGTGGCAGTCTCCATTAGGGCGGGGAAGGCCATGAGTCCGTCATTTCAACTGCATTTGCAGAGCGCCACTCGCTACGAACGCATCGAGGCGGTGACGAGCTTCGTCGGGCAGGACACCAGCGGCAGCTTCGGCATCCTTCCGGGACGGGCTGGTTTCATGACCATCCTGAGCTTTGGCCTGGCGCGCTTTCGAGTGGGCGAGGAGCCTTGGCAGTTCATCGCCTGCCCGGGCGCGGTCCTGTCGTTCGAGAACAACGTGCTGTGCATCAATACGCGCCGCTATCTGGTGGATGACGACTACGGGCGGATCTCGGGCCTCCTCGTCGGCAAACTCAGCGAGGAAGAACGCGCGCTCCAGTCCGTCAAGGACAACATTCAGAGACTCGAGCAGGAATTGCTCAGGCGCTTGCGCCAACTCAACCGGAGTCCATGATCCATGACAAATGACAAGGAGTGGCGCAACGGTGTCGGCCGCGATGCAGCCCGGCTGAAGGCGGCGGAGAAGGAGCGTCGGTCGCTCCTCGGGCAGACGGTCTTTCTGGGAACTTTGTCGGTCCTGTTCCTCGTACCTCTGATCGGCGGGGCTTACCTTGGCCAGTGGCTCGATGGCCTGAACGAGGGGTATTCCACGCGCTGGTCGGTCAATCTCATCCTCCTCGGCCTTGTGTTGGGAGTTTTCAACGTCGTCGTCTTTGTACGGAAGTACTGGTGATGGAATCTCTGGCCATCCTTTTCTACATCGGCCCCTTCGGCATCACGCGGACGGTGGTGACGAGCTGGGGCATCCTCCTGCTTCTCGGCGTCGGCAGCTGGCTGGCGACGCGCCGTATGGTGATCGAGCAGCCCGGCCTGTGGCAGACGGCCCTCGAAGGCGCGGTGCAATCGGTGGAGTCGGGCATCGCTGCGGTGGCTCCGGAACGGGCGGCGTTGCTCGCCCCGTTCATCGGCGCGCTATGGCTGTTCGTGGCCGTCGCGAATCTGACCGGGCTGATTCCCGGGCTGCATGCGCCGACGGGCGACTTGTCGACAACGGCCGCGCTCGCCATCGTGGTCTTCCTGTCGGTGCATTGGTACGGCATTCGCAGCGCCGGTCTGCGCGCCTACCTCAAGCACTACCTGTCGCCCAACCCGATCCTGCTGCCTTTCCATCTGTTGGGCGAATTCTCCCGCACGCTGGCGCTGGCCGTCCGGCTGTTCGGCAACATCATGAGCCTGGAGATGGCGGCGATGCTCATGCTGCTGGTCGCCGGCCTCCTGATTCCGGTGCCGGTCATGATGTTGCACGTCCTCGAAGCGCTCGTCCAAGCCTACATCTTCGGCACGCTGGCCCTGATCTACATCGCCAGCGGCATGCAGTCGCAAGCCGCCCAGGAGCCTCATCTGCAGGCTAACGAAGGAGACGATCAATGAATGACATGAATACGTTTGTGCTGATCTCAACCGTCGTGGCGGTCGCTGCCATCGCGATTGGAGTCATCTTTCCCGCCATCGCCATGGGCAGGGCCATCGCCACGGCGCTGGACGCGCTATCGCGCCAGCCGGAGGCGGAGAAGTCCATCAGTCGCACCCTTTTCATCGGCCTGGCGATGATCGAGTCGCTGGCCATTTACGTGCTGGTGATCGTGCTGATCGTGCTCTTCCGCAATCCGCTCCTTGAATACCTCCTCAAATAGGGCCGGTCATGCAGATCGATTGGACTACGCTCGTTCTCGAGATCATCAATTTCCTGGCGCTGGTCTGGATACTCAAGCGTTTTCTCTACAAGCCGGTGATGGAAGCGATCGCCGCGCGCCAGAAGCGTGTCGACGGCAAACTCGCGGAGGCGAAGGCGATCGAGGACGGCGCCAAGGAGCTGGAACGGCAGTATCAGCGGCGACTGGCGGACTGGGATATGGAGAAGGCCAAGGCGCGCGCATCGCTCGATGCCGAGCTGCTCCAGGAGCGTAACCGGCAAATGCAGGCCCTGGACAAGGCGCTTCAGGAAGAGCGCGAGCGGGTCGCCGCGGTCGCCGCACACAAACAGCAAGAGCAGCAGCGCGAGCTCGAACTCGAAGCCCTGGCACACGCCCAGCGCTTTTCATCCGCCCTCCTGGCCCGGCTGGCTGACCCGGTAATCGAGAACCGGTTTGTCGACCTGCTGTTCGAGGACTGGGCGATTCTGCCGGAAGCCGAGCGCCAGAACTTGCGCCGCGCCGTGCTCGTCGACAAGGCGAAAGCCGTGGTCACTACGGCATTCCATTTGTCGCCGGAGCAACGCCGCGAGCTCGAGAATGCACTGCAGGCCCGGCTGGAAACCGACCTCGTGGTGGCCTTCGACGAAGACCCGGGCTTGCTTGCCGGCGTGCGGCTTTCCCTCGGGCCGTGGCAGCTGAACATGAATTTCGCCGACGAACTGGCCGGTTTCAAGGCCGCCTCCAACCATGTCCTCTGACCGACCAGTCCTTTCACCGCTGGCACGACAGTCGAACTGGCTGGATGGCTATGAGTTTCGGCTGCGGATCAACGAGCAAGGCCGGGTCATCTCGGTCGGCGACGGCGTTGTCTGGATCGAGGGGCTACCCTCGGCGGCGATGGATGAAGTGCTCGACTTCGAGGACGGCAGCCGCGGGCTCGTCTTTCACCTCGGGCGCGAACGCATCGGGGCTATCCTGCTCAGCCAGGGCAGCGGCCTGAATGCCGGCGCGGCAACTTACCTGACCGGCAAGACGCTCTCCATCGGTGTCGGCGATGCCTTTCTCGGGCGCGTCATCGACCCCTTGGGAATGCCGCTGGATGCGGGGCCGCCGATCCAGACGATCGCGCACCGTCCGCTCGAGACGGGATCGCCGCCGATCATTGCGCGCGACTTCGTGAATCGGCCGTTGATGTCCGGCTGGAAGATGGTCGATGCGATGGTGCCCATCGGCAAGGGGCAGCGCCAGTTGATCATCGGCGACGCCGGTAGCGGAAAGAGTTCGCTCGCGCTGGACACGGTCCTCGCGCAAAAGGGGCGCGATGTGGTTTGCGTCTATGTGCTGATCAGCCAGAAGCGTTCGGCAATCGTGTCGACAGTCGAGGCCCTGCGCCAGTCGGCGGCCCTCGAGTTCACCTGCGTCGTCGTCGCCGAGGCGACCGCGATGCCCGGTCTCAAGTACATCGCCCCGTTTGCCGGCTGCGCGCTGGCCGAAGAATGGATGTGGGCCGGCCGCGATGTGCTCGTCGTCTATGACGACCTGACCACGCACGCGCGCACCTACCGCGAACTGTCGCTGCTCCTGCACCGGCCGCCGGGGCGGGAGGCGTACCCAGGCGACATCTTCTACCTGCACTCGCGCCTGCTCGAACGCTCGACCTGTCTGGGCGCAGCGCAGGGCGGCGGAAGCATGACCGCGCTTCCGCTGGTGGAAACCGAGCAGGGCGAGATTGCGGCGTATATCCCGACGAACCTGATCTCGATCACCGACGGGCAGATCTACCTCGATTCGCGCCTTTTCGCCGCCGGGCTGCTGCCGGCGATCGACGTCACGCGCTCGGTCTCGCGCATCGGCGGCAAGGCGCAGCACGCCGCGATAAAGACTGAGGCCGGCCGGATGAAGCTCGATTTCCTGCAGTTCCAGGAACTCGAGATTTTCACCCGCTTCGGCTCCCGACTTGAGGCCAGCGTTGAAGCAAAGATCCGGCGCGGCCGTACGCTGCGCGAACTGCTCAAGCAGGAGCGCTTGTCTCCGCTCACCGCCGAGCAGCAACTGGCTTGGCTGATCGCCTACAACGAGGGGCTGTTCGACGGCATAGAGCTTTCCCGGGTCGCGGCTCGGCTGGCGCGACTGCTGGTCGAAGTTGGGAGACTCACGCTGTCGCTCGATGACAACCGCGAATCCTGGCTGCCGGCGATACGCTCCATTTTTGAAAGCTTGGACCGTGAGCAGCCGGCGTGAATTGCTCCGCCGCCTCGGGTTCCTGAACGACATCTCGGGAATCATGTCGGCGATGAAAGCGCTGGCCCTGATGGAGATGCGCATACTCGAGGAGTTCCTCGTTGCGCAGCATCGCATGGTGGCGAGCATTGAGGCGTCGGCGGCCCGGTTCGTCGCTTGGCATCCGAAGCTTGCCGACTTGCCGCCACCGGACGCGGAGATTTGTATCCTGGTCGGCTCCGAGCAAGGCTTTTGCGGTGACTTCAACGACGACCTGCTCAATCAATGGCAGGGGGGGAACGCCGTCGACCGCTCCGACGAAACCATGCTGGTCGTCGGAAGTCGCGTTGCCGGCCGCCTGGGCAGAGAAGCCAACACGCCGTCGTTGGCCGGTGCCAGCGTGGCCGACGAAGTGCCGCGTGTACTGCTAGGACTGACGAGGGAACTGAATGCCTTGATGTCCGGTACGCAAGCACAGGGTTGGGGTGTTTCGACCCTCTATCACTGCCATGCCTCGGGCCAGATCAGACGCCGCCGACTGCTGCCTCTGCACGACCTGCCCCCTCTGCCCGAGCCTGCCGCCTTTCCGCCAGACCTTAACCTTAGTCCGGAAGCCTTCCTTCAGGGACTGACTGGTCACTACCTCTACGCAGTGCTCAACGACATCCTGTACAGCTCGCTGATGGCCGAAAACCAGCGGCGCTACGCGCAAATGGAAAGCGCCCTGAACAAGCTGGACGAAGACCGCAACCAACTGCGCCTGGCCTACAACGCGCAGCGGCAGGAGGACATTACCGAGGAGATCGAGGTACTTCTGCTCGCCGCCGACCTGTTCCGGGGGTGACGACGGCTGCGTTATGGAGTCGTGGTGAATTGGTCGGTGACTAACAGCGAAAACGGCCATACAGTCATGCGTGTGTGAGCGGGTCCGCCCCGAAGAGGATTTTTTGTGCGGATGAACTGGCGGGGCCTGTTGAGACGAGTTGTCGTTCGGCGCGGAACGTGAGGAGTGTCCGTCGGCCAAAGTGGTTGAACTTGTTCAGCAAGAATCCGTCTATAATTCGCTTGTTTCTGCAAAATTTTGCAGAAATCCGATTTCTAGGGCAAAAAATGATTATTTCTTACGAGGTTGAGAACTATCTGTCGTTCCAGCGGCCGGCACGCGTCGAACTGACCGTGGGCGCTGCGGTGCCAGATAACTACCACTTTGTTGTTGCGGATGGCGTACGTGTGGCCAAGGCCTTAGGCATCTATGGCGCAAATGCGTCGGGCAAGACAAACCTCTTGAGGGCTCTCCCCGCTCTTTCCGACTTTATTGTCGAGTCATTCAACAAACCGTTGGAGAGTGCGCCTCCCTTCACTCCACATTTTTTTAATTCCGACGCCCCGGTAAAAGTTCAGGTCGAATTTCTGATGCCAGTCGATGGCTCTCGTTACCGGTATGCGGTTGAGGTGCAGGGCAAGCGCGTACTGTCCGAGTCGCTAAAGCGAAAGACCAGTAAGCTGTTCAGCCGAGTCTTCGAGCGGAACTGGACTGGTGGCTCGTATAAGGTTGTCGGCTTGGGCGAACGGCATGCACCAAACCTTCGTGAGAACGTGTCGTGGCTATCTTGGCTCGCACAGTACAACGTTCCTGAAGCGCTTGAGTTGGTGCGGTATTTCAAGAGCGTCTCCAGTAACATGATGTTTAGCAACGTACGCAAACAGAGCTGGTTCGGCGCAATCATGGCGACTGAGTTCTTTAGAAGCAGTCCAGACTATACGGCGCGCATGATTAAACAGTTGAACCGTTGGGACATCGATATCAACGATATCTGTTTCGAAAAGCTGTCGCGGCCGGGTGACGACAGTGCAGATGGTCCATGGGTGACCTACAGTATCCACAAACGCGGCAACAAGACTGTGAAGATACCAATGGTTGAGGAATCATCGGGTACAAATGGCCTCTTCTCTGTTCTCGCGATGGTATTGCCGGTTCTCGACGAGGGAGGTATCGCAGTAATTGACGAGTTGGAGTCGGATCTCCACCCATACATGGTGGAGGCGTTGCTCGACCTGTTCGTGCAGCCGGACTCGAACCCGAAGAATGCACAGCTGATCTTTGCCAGTCATGCAGATTGGCTGATGAATCTACTTCACAAGACACAGATAGTGTTGGTGGATAAAACAGAGGAGGGTAGCGAGGCCGTTCGCCTTTCGGACATAAAAGGTGTGCAAGCCAGAGAGAACTACAGCGCCCGCTATCGATCCGGTGCCTACGGTGGTGTACCGGAGTTCAATTGAGTATGGCGCGGTCAGTTAGGCGGACGGTTCTCATTTGCGGCGAAGGCAAGGCTGAGGAGGCTTTGTTCCTCCATCTGCGCACACTCTACTCTAGCGGCCGGGAGAACCCGCCGAAAGTCACGCCAAAGAAATCTGGAGGCAAAGGAGGCAACAACGTCATTGCCACCCTACTCGGGCAAGCGGCCTGCGGGCGATACGATCGCCTCGTCGCCTGCCTGGATATGGATGCACCGCCAGATGCCGACGCCTCGCGCGAAGCCAAAAAGAACAATGTTGAGCGCGTAGAGCTGTATCCCTGCCTTGAGGGCTTTCTGCTCGACATTCTTGGCATCCGCGTGCCGGAAAGTAGTGGAGCGTGCAAGCAGAGGCTCATGCAAGTTGATAAGCGCGCTCCTTACGACGCGGGGTTCTTCACCGACATCTTCCCCCGGAACTTGCTTGATTCACAGCGTGCCCGACTGTCAGCGCTAGACGCATTATTGAGAATCTACGAAGTGGGCTAAGTCGATAGGATCTTCCTGTCAGGTCAGACGTAGTTGCGCGATCAAATGAGTTGAGTTCCCGCCGCTGAGTCGCCCTTCGTGTTCTTCCTCTCAAATCAGCGGCCGCTGCGCCGCATCGACGCCAGTTGCGGGATGACGTTTTCCCGCGGCACCATTTCGCCGACGGCCCGGCCTTTCTCGCTGAGCGCGCCGGTCGGGCAGACGTGGACGCATTTGCCGCAGGAGGTGCAGGACGCAGACTCGCCCCACGCCTGATGCAGGTCGGTCATCATCAGCGAGTGGATGCCGCGTCCCATCACGTTCCAGGTGCGCGCGCCCTCGACCTCTTCGCAGGCACGCATGCAGCGCGTGCACAGGATGCAGCGATTCGGGTCGTAGTTGAAGCGCGGGTGTGAGGCGTCGCAGGCGAGCGCAGGGTAGCGGTAGGGGTAGCGGGTGTGGTCGACCCCGAGTCGCTGCGCGAGCGACTGCAACTCGCAGTGTCCGTTCGCCACGCAGACGGCGCAGACGTGATTGCGCTCGGCGAGCAGCAGCTCGACGATCATCTGCCGGTACTTGGCCAGCCTGGGCGAGTCGACGGCGACGTCCATGCCTTCGGCGACGAGCGTCGCGCAGGCCGGCAGCAGGCGCGGCACGCCGCGTACCTCGACCATGCACAGCCGGCAGGCGCCGACGTTCGACAGCCCCTTGAAACTGCAGAGCGTTGGAATGAAGACGTCGTTCGACCGGGCGATGTCGAGAATCGTGCTGCCGGCGTCGGCCTTGAACTCGGTCCCGGCGATTTTCAGTGTGATGATCCTGGCCACGGTGTCACCTCATCCTTTCACCGCACACGTTTCGCGAACGTCGCAGCGAAGGCAGCGGCTGCTTTCCGCGATCGCCTCCTCGCAGCTCAGGCCGGGCAGGACTTCCGCGAAGTTCGCCTGGCGCTGCCCGGCATCCAGCTCCGGCGAGACGTGCCGCGCTCCGCCCTCCGGTTCGAGCGGAACGATCTGCGGAACGTCGAAGGAGCCAAGCAGGTCGGCCAGGCGATCCTGCCCGGTCAGGCTGATGTCGATCGCTCGCGCCGCGTCCTTGCCGGTAGCCATCGTCGACGAGACATTCGACGCGCCGGTGACCAGATCGCCGCCGGCGAACACGCGCGGACGGTTCGTCTCGTACGTCACCCAGTCGGCGGCCACCGTGTCGTTCTCGCGCACGTGAACTCCCGAGCGGCGCAGCGGTTCGGCGTCCGGCCGTTCGCCGATGGCCAGGATGATGTTGTCGCAGGGAACAATAGTTGTCTCGCCGGGGGAAACCGGGCGGCGGCGCCCGTCGAGGCCAAAGTCGCCGAGCCTGGTCCGCATCAGCTCGATGCCGGTAATGCGGCCGCGCTCGTCCGAGACGACGCGTTGCGGCGCGACGAGGTACATCAGCTTTACGCCTTCCGCCTCGGCATCGGCTACTTCCCCGGCAATCGCCGGCATGTCCTGCCGTTCGCGCCGATAGGCGATGGTGACGTCGCAGCCCAGCCGCAGCGCAGTACGCGCCGAGTCGACCGCGGCGTTGCCGCCGCCGATGACGACCACCTTTTTGCCGATGTTGGTTGGCTCGCCGCGCGCCACCTGTTCGAGGAAGTGCAGCGCGTGCCAGACGTTCGGCGACTCCTCGCCGAGAATACCGGCCGTCATCGCCCGCCAGGTTCCGGTCGCGACGAAGACCGCGTCGTTCTCGACCTCAAGGACGTCGAGCGAGACACCAGCGCCGAGCTTCTGGTTGCAGCGAAATTCCACGCCGAGGCTTTCGATGACGTCGAGTTCGTGCCGCAGCACGGCCTTCGGCAGGCGGTATTGCGGCAACGAGTAGCGCAGCATGCCGCCGGCTTCCGCGCGCGCCTCGAACACGGTGACGCGGTGCCCAAGCAGTGCGAGATAGAACGCCGCGCTGAGTCCCGCCGGACCGGCGCCGATCACGGCGACCTTCTTGCCCGTCGGCGCCAGACGGCGCCGCGCCAGCCGTTCGCGAACTTCGGCCACGAGCGGGCCGGCGAATACCTGATCCGAGACAAAGCGGTGTACCTCGCGCATGTTCAGCGGCGCATCGACGGTCCGTCGCCGGCAGCGGCTTTCGCAGGGGTGCTGGCAGATGCGGCCGGTCGAACCGGGCAGCGGATTGTCCAGCCAGATCAGTTCCGCCGCCTCGGCGAGCCGGCCGACCTTCGTCAGTTCGAGGAACTGCGGGATACGCATGTGCAGCGGGCAGGAATTCTCGCATGGCGAGAGGAAGAGCTTGTCGCAGACGCCGGCTCGGCAGCGGTGTGCGCGCAGATGCTCCTCGTACTCGCGGCGAAAATGCTGCAGTGTGGTGAGCACCGGATTCGGCGCGGTCTGGCCGAGGCCGCAGAGCGACATCTCCTTGATCATCTGCGCGAGTTCTTCCAGGCCGTCTACATCTGATTCGTCGGCCTGGCCGGCGGTGATCTTGTTCAGAACGCGTAGTGCCTGGTCGAGCCCGGCGCGGCATGGAATGCACTTGCCACAGGATTCGGCATGCGTGAATTCGACGAAGTAGCGCGCCACGTCGACCATGCAGTTGTCTTCATCCATCACCACCATGCCGCCCGAGCCCATGATCGCGCCGATCTGCGCCAGCGATTCATAGTCGATCGCCACGTCGAATTTCGTCGCCGGGATGCAGCCGCCGGACGGGCCGCCCGACTGCACTGCCTTTACCACCTTGCCGTCGGGGGCGCCCTGGCCGATGTCGTAGATGACGTTCTTGAGCAGCGTGCCGAGCGGCAGTTCGACGAGGCCGGTGTTCCGGATCTTGCCGACCAGCGAGAAAACCTTGGTCCCCGGGCTGTTCGGCGTGCCGATGTCGGCGAACCAGGCGCCGCCACGGGCGATGATCGCGGGAACGTTGCACCAGGTCTCGACGTTGTTGATGTTGGTCGGTTTCCCCCACAAACCTCTCTGGGCCGGGAAGGGCGGGCGCGGGCGCGGTCGGCCGGCGCGGCCTTCGAGCGATTCGATCATCGCCGTTTCCTCGCCGCAGACGAAGGCGCCGGCGCCTTCGACGAGCTTGAGGTCGAAGCTGAAATCCGTGCCGAAGATGTGTTCGCCGATGAGACCGGCAGCGCGCGCCTCAGCCACGGCGTGCTTCAGGCGCCGGACGGCAAGCGGGTATTCGGCGCGCAGGTAGACGATGCCCTCCGTCGCGCCCATCGCCAGCGCGCCGATGAGCATGCCCTCGATCAGCATGTGCGGATCGCTCTCGATCTCGTTGCGGTTCATGTAGGCGCCGGGGTCGCCCTCGTCGGCGTTGCAGATGATGTACTTCTGGTCGGCGACGGCCTTCTTGAGCAGATCCCATTTCACGCCGGTCGGATAGCCGGCGCCGCCGCGCCCGCGCAGCTTGGCTTTCTTTACCTCTTCGATGATCTCGTCGGTGCTTGGCTTATGTACGGCCTGGTAAAAGGCGTGATAGCCGCCGATCGCGATGTACTCCTCGATGTCCTCGGGATTGATCAGGCCGCAGTCGCGCAGGACGACCTTCTTCTGGCCGCGGAAGAACGGAATCTCGCTCCAGTGCGGAAGCTCGGGCAGACCCCGGCCATAGGTGACGTGGCCGGTGAGGTGGTCCCACTCCTCGATCTTGCACAGCGCTTTTTCCAGCGGCGGGCGTTGCGCGGCGATGGCGTCGACGATCGCCACCGCGTCCGTCGGCGCGACCCGGCCGAGTACGACGAGTGGCAAACCCGGGAGATGCACGGTGACGATCGGTTCGACGGCGCAAAAGCCGAAGCAGCCGACCGGCGTCAGTTGGGCGTCGACGGCCCGGTTGTTCAGCGCCTCGCCCAGCGCCTCGAACATTTCACGCGCACCATTTCCGATGCCGCAGGTGCCCATGCCGACCGTGATGCGCGCTTTGCCCGGCAGGATCTTCATCAGTCCGGTGCGGCGGAGGTCGAGCAATCCGTCGAGATCGTGGATCTTCATCGCGCGGCTCCCTCGGCAAGACCGTCAGAAATGGCGGCGACGAGCTTGCGCAGCTTGAGGTCGGTGACGTGCCCGTGAATGGCCTCGTCGATGGCCGCGACCGGCGCCAGCGCGCACTGGCCGAAGCAGGCGACGGTGCGGATGGTCAGCTGGCAGTCCGGCGTTGTGAACGAGGTCGCCCCCTCCGTCGCCTCGTCGTCGGGATGGAAGCCGGCGGAAGCCTTCAGCGCGTCGAGCAGCGCCTTCGAGCCGCGCGTGTGGCAGGCCGTGCCGCGGCAGACGGCGACCGTGTGCCGGCCCTGCGGCTGGCGATTGAAGAAGGCGTAGAAGCTGACAACACTGTAGATCTGCGACTGCGCCACGCCCATCTTGCGCGCGACTGAGGCTTGCGTTTCGGTCGGCAGGTATTGCAGAGGATGCCGCTGTTGGAGTTCTTCGAGAACGCCGAGCACGTCGCCCGTGCGGTCAGTGTGGCGGGCAATGACGGCGTCGATGACTTCATCCGGGAGCGGGTTGCGGTTGGCCGCGATCATCCTGCACCTCCTTTGCTCGGCGTGCCGGGTTCCGCCGCTCGCCCGCCGAGCAGGGCAACGGCTTCGTCGATGCACCTTAACGTCGCCAGCGAAACGGATTCGCCGATGCCGAAGCTAAACGCTGGAATGCCGATCACCCAGGCGTCGGGTCGCTTGCCGAAGACGCGATCTGCCAGCCCGAGCAGTGCCGCCGGATCGGCGTGGTGATCAAGAGCCGACGCCGCTTGGGTATCACCGCTGGAGAGCCGCTCGATGCGCAGTCCGGCGTCGCGCTGATCGGCGGCGTAGGCGTCGACAAAAACGACCTGCGCGGCTGAAGCGATGCTCTCAGCCAGATCCGGCGTGAGCTGCTGGGTGACGATAACCTCGGGCGCTTTTCGCCACTCTGGCGACTGTTCGGCTACCCGCGTCGCGACGATGACGCCGGCGCCGTCGTCGCTGCGCAGCGTGTTCCCGTAGCCGATAACGAGCTCAGCGGGCGGCAACGGCATCGCCGGGGCGATGGGGGGTGAAAGTCGGCTAGCCACGTTCGCAAGCATCCAGAAGGTTGCCCGACGGGTCGGTCAGCTCGATGCGCAGCAACATCTGCCCGAGCGCATGCGTCGAGCAGCTGAGGCACGGGTCGTAGCAGCGGATGACGGCCTCGACGCGGTTGAGCGCGCCCTCGGCGATCCGCTCGCCCTTGATGAAATGCTTAGCCGCCTGCGTGATGCCTGCGTTCATCGCCAGGTTGTTGTGCCCGGTGGCGATGATCAGGTTGGCCCAAGTGATCAGGCCGTTGTCGTCGATCCGGTAGTGATGGATCAGCGTACCGCGTGGCGCTTCGGAGATACCGATGCCTTCGCGATTGTTCGGTTCGGCGAAGGCGCGCACGTGCGTGTCGAGGATTTCCGGCTGGGCGAGGAGTTCGCCGAGGCGCTCCAGGGAATGCAGGATTTCGACGAGGCGCGCTTGATGGAAGTGGAAAGAACCGAGGACGGCGCCGCCCGGTTGCAGCGCGCGGAACTCGGCAAGCTCCTGCTCGGCCAGCGGCGTGCCCATGCGCTCGCAGACGTTGAGGCGGGCCAGCGGGCCGACGCGGTAGAGCCCGGCGGGATAGCCGAGCGGCTTGTAGTAGGGCGATTTCAGGTAGCTGTCCGGCTCCACCGCCTCACCGAGGTAGTCCGGGTAGGCGTGCGCGCCAAGCTGGTCGACGACGATCCGGCGCTCGGCATCGACGACGCGCAGGACGCCGTCGTGGTGTTCGATCGTCCCGTCGGGCGAAACAAGCCCGAGGAAGAGACTCGGGAAATTGGCGAAAGTGTCGATTTCCTCCCGGAAGCGCCCGATCACCGGCTTGAACCAGTCCAGCGTCTTGCGCGCGATGGCAATCGCTTGCGGCAACTCGGCGACGATCGCGTCGCGCACCTCGGCGGCGAGCGGCTGGCTGACGCCGCCGGGAACGACCCAGGCCGGGTGAATTCGCTTGCCGCTCAGGCGCTCGATGATCTGCTGGCCGAACTTGCGCAGCCAGATCCCGTCGGCGGCAAGCTCGGGGAATTTCGCGGCAACGCCGAGGATGTTGCGTGACGCGGGGTCGGCGTCGAGTCCGAGCAGCAGGTCCGGCGAACTGAGATGGAAGAAGCTCAGCGCGTGCGACTGCACGATCTGGGCGTGGTTGATCACCCGCCGCAGAGTCGCCGCCGCCGGCGGGATGCGCACCGCCATCAGGTCGTCGCAGGCTTTTGCCGACGCCAGCAGATGGCTGATCGGGCAGATGCCGCAGGTGCGCGCGGTGAGCGACGGCATCTCGTGGAACGGCCGGCCCTCGACGAATTTCTCGAAGCCGCGGAACTGGGTGATGTGCAGGCGGGCGACGTCAACCTTGCCGGCTTCGTCGAGCCGGATCGTGATCTTCGAGTGGCCTTCGATGCGGGTGACGGGATCGATCGTGATGGTTTGCGTCATGACTGGATTTCCCCAGAGTCAGTGAAGAAATTCAAAACCCACCGCAGAGGCACGGAGGCGCAGAGGAAACACAGAGGAAACACGGAGGAAGAACACTGATTCCAATGCCCTTCTCTGCGAAAACTCTGCGTCTCTGTGACTCTGTGGTAGGTGTTTCAGCATTTATTCACAACCTCTCAACCGAAGCGGACGTTGTGTTCCAGATCGGGCATACGGCCCTCAAGCAGCGCGGCCACCGCGCTGAAAATGATCTCCGCGTTCGGCGGGCAGCCGGGAACGAAGATATCGACCTTGACGTACTCGTGGATTGGCTTGGACTTCGGCAGCAGACGCGGAATTACTTCAGTCGGCACGCCCGGATTCGTCGTCACGTTTTCGATGTAGGCCCGTCGCAGGATGGCGTCGCGGCTGAAGTAATTGCGCATGCCGGGCACGTTGCTGGTCACCGCGCAATCGCCGAGCGCCATGAGTAGCTTCGTGCGCGAACGGACGAGCCGAATCTTGTGCAGGTCTTCCTCGCTGCTTACGGCGCCCTCGACGATCGTCAGGTCTACGTTCTCGGGGAAGACCTTGGTGTCGACCAGCGGGCTGTAGACGAGGTCGATACTCTCGGCGACGGCGAGCAGGCGTTCGTCCATGTCGAGGAAGGACATGTGACAACCCGAGCAGCCGTCGAGCCAGACCGTCGCGATTCGTGTCTTGCTCATGATCGACGCTCCCGGTGGATTCACATTCGCTGCCCTAAGTACGCCGTCACATCATTCAGGGTGACGAGGCGCGCATAGTCGGCTTCGGGGATCTCCACCTTGAGCTCGCGGTGCAGCCCGAGCAGGAAATTGAGCCAATCCATCGAGTCGAGGTCGACCTGGTTGCGCAGCGGCCGGTCGTCGCGAAGCTCGTCTTCTTCGATCTCGGGCGCGATGGACTTGAGGACGCTCAAAGCCACGGTTCTGATTTCGGCTTCGTTCATGGCGTATCACCTCTCTACAGTTCTTCGGGATGTTGCAGCAACTCGCGCAGCTCAAGCAGGAAGAGGGCGCCGCGATGGCCGTCGGAAACGCGGTGATCGGCGGCCAGGCTGGCGATGACGGTCGGCAGCAAGGTCAATTGGCCATCTTCCTCCATTGGGCGCCGGGCGATGCGGCCGAAGCCGACCAGTGCGACCTGGGGTGGATAGATCACGCCGAAGACCGTATCGACGCCCTGATCGCCGAGGTTGGTCACCGTGATCGTCGGTTCCGACATCTCCGAGCTCTTGAGCGAACCGGCGCGCGTGCGCTGCACGAGATCGGTCAGGTCGTGCATCAGCTGCGTCAGCGACTTCGCGTCGGCGTCGAGGATCGCAGGCGCGATCAGTCCGCCCTGACGCAGCGAAATCGCCACGCCGACATGAACCGCGCTGGCCGGCTGGAAGCCGGCGTCGCGATGGAAGCCGTTGAATTCCGGATAGCGCTTCAAGGCACGGGCAACCGCCTTGAGCAGCAACACGGCCGGCAGCAGCCGTTCGTCCATGCCGCGTTTGGCGTTTTCGCCTTCCAGCCACGCCATCGCTTTCGCCATCGGGATCGTTTCGCCGAGGTAGTAGTGCGGAATCTCGCGTTTGGACCGGCTCATCGCCGCGGCGATGGCCTTTCGCATTTCCGCCGCCTTGTCGGTCGGAGCGGCCTTGGTTGCGGCGCGTTCGATGTCTTCGAGCGTCACCGCGCCACAGGCGCCGGTTCCAGCGATGCCGGCGAGATCGACGCCGAGTTCCTTGGCACGCTTGCGCGCGGCCGGCGAAACGGCCTGGCGTTCCGGCGTGACTGCGGCTATGCCCTTGGTCGGCGCGGCGCGACCGGCCTTCTTCGGCGCGGCCTTCTCGCCGGCTTCAAGGAGCGTCGCGAGCGGCGTGCCGACCGGAATCTTCTCGCCCGGCTGGACCAACAATTCGGCGACCGTTCCTTCCTGCCAGCACTCGATATCCACCGCCGCCTTGGTGGTGTCGACGACGGCAACGACCTGTCCCTTCTTGACGACATCGCCCGGCTGCACGTTCCATTCGAGCAAGATGGCTTCATCCATGTCGGCGCCGAGCGCCGGGAGCTTGAACTCGATCATGACCCGTCTCCGAAAAGCGCGCGCGCCGCCGCGACGATCTTTTCCGGCTGCGGCAGGGCCGCGTCTTCAAGGTGCTTGGCATACGGTATCGGCACTTCTTCTGAACAGACGCGCGCAACCGGCGCGTCGAGATCGTAGAAGGCCTGTTCCATGATGCGCGCCATGAGTTCGGCGGCGAGGCTGCCGGTGCACCAGCCTTCGTCGACGATGACCGCGCGCCGGCACTTGCGCACCGATGTGAGGATCGTCCCGGTGTCGAGCGGCCGCAGCACGCGCAGATCGATCACCTCGGCTTCGATGCCTTCGCCGGCGAGCGTCTCGGCGGCCTGCAAGGTCTTGGGCAGCGAGCCGCCGTAGGTGATCAGCGCGACGTCCTTGCCCTCGCGGCGCACCCTGGCCGATGAGATATCCGTGATGCGTTCGTCCGGCATGTCGGCTTCCAGGTTGTAGAGCTGGACATGCTCGAAAATGACGACCGGGTCGGGATCGGCCAGCGCGGCGCCCTGCATCCCGAAGGCATCTTCGATGGTGGCCGGGGCGAGCACCTTGATGCCGGGAACGGATGCGTACCAGTTCTCGAAGCTGTGCGAGTGCTGGGCCGCGAGCTGCCGCCCGGCGCCGGTGGCCATGCGAATCACCAGCGGCACCGAGTATTGTCCGCCGGACATATGACGGTACAGCGCGGCGGTGTTCACGATCTGGTCGAGGGCGAGCAGGCTGAAATTCACCGTCATCACTTCGACGATCGGGCGCATGCCGCCGAGTGCGGCACCGACGCCGGCGCCGACGAACGTCAATTCGGACAACGGCGTGTCGCGGATGCGCTCGGGGCCGAATTCCGCCAGCAGCCCTTTGGAGACGGCATAGGTGCCGCCGTAGCGCCCGACGTCCTCGCCCATGAGGAATACGTGCGGGTCGTTGGCCAGCGCTTCCCGCAGTGCCTCGCGCAACGCTTCTCGGTAACTCATCCGGCGGCTCATGGCGTGGCTCCAGAGTGGGTGTGGATGTCGGTCAGCAGGTCCTGTACCGGTTCCCACTCGCCGGCCTCGGCGAAGGCGACGGCCTCGCGCACTTCCTCGTCGACGCCGGCGTCGAGCGCCAGGAATTCCGCTTCGTCCAGTTTGCCTTCCGCCTTCAACCGGGCGGTGAAGGTGTGGATCGGGCCGCGCGTCTTCCACGCATCTACCTCGTCCTTGTCTCGGTACAGTTCGGCGTCGAACATCGAATGGGCACGGAAACGGTAGGTGCGGAACTCGAGAAAAACCGGCCCGGCTCCCGAACGAACCTGGCTCACCGCTTCCCTGGTCGCCTCGTAGGTCGCGACGACGTCCATGCCATCGACGCTGCGCGTCGTCATGTTGTAGGACGCGGCCTTGACGCACAGATCGGGTTGCGACTCATGGCGCTCGATGGCGGTCCCCATCGCGAAGAGATTGTTCTCGCAGCAGAACAGCACCGGCAATTGCCATAGGGCGGCGAGGTTCATGGATTCGTGAAAGGCGCCTTCGGCCACGGCGCCGTCGCCGAAGAAGCACGCCGTGACACGCTCTCCGTGCCGCATTTTTGCTGCCAGTGCCAAGCCCACAGCCAGCGGCAGGCCGCCGCCGACAATGGCATTACCGCCGAACAGTCGCCGGCGCTTGTCGAACAGATGCATGGAGCCGCCCCGGCCGCGCGCGCAGCCTTCGCGCTTGCCGTACATCTCGGCCATGATCGACTTCATGTCCACGCCGCGTATCAGCGCCTGGCCGTGCTCGCGATAGGTGGCGACGACGTTGTCGTCGGGGTCCAGCGCGTGCAACGCACCGACTGCCACGGCCTCCTCGCCGATGCAAAGGTGTAGAAAACCGCGAATCTTCCCGGCGCCGTAAAGCTCCGCTGCTTTTTCCTCCAATCGCCGGATACGCAGCATGTCGACCAGCAGTTCGCGGGCAAGCGCCTTCGGCCAAGGTACGGGTCCGGAGGGTGGGGGAGGTGCGGCGTGCGTGATCGTCATTTCACTCTCCTTCGAGCGTCGACGTATCGCCTTCAGGCAGACCCAGTTCCCGCGCCTTGAGCAGCCGGCGCATGATCTTGCCGCTGCGCGTGCGCGGCAGCTGCGGCATGAAGGCGATTTCCTTGGGCGCCACGGCGGCGCCGAGCCGCTTGCGAGCGTGGCCGAGCAGCTCCATGCGTAGCGCTTCGCTTTCTTCAAAGCCGCGCTTGAGCGAGACGAAGGCTTTCACCACTTCGCCGACGACCGGGTCCGGTTTGCCGATGACGCCGGCCTCGGCAACGGCCGTGTGCTCCATCAGCGCGCTTTCGACCTCGAAGGGACCGATCAGGTGACCGGCCGACTTGATGACGTCGTCGGCGCGTCCGACAAACCAGAAGTAGCCGTCGGCGTCGCGCTTCGCCAGGTCGCCGGTCAGATACCACTCGTTGTTCGCGCCGGCGAAGCACTTGCGATAACGTTCCTCGTTGTTGAGGTAGCCGCGGAACATCGAGGGCCAGCCGGCCTTGAGCGCTAGTTCACCTTCGGCGTTGGCGGCTTCGATTTCGCTGACGCTGCCGTCCTTGCTGCGCTGAACAATAGCCGCGTCGACTCCCGGCAATGGGCGCCCCATGGAGCCGGGCTTGATGTCGAAAGCAGCGGTGTTGGCGATCATGATTCCGCCGGTTTCCGTCTGCCACCAGTTGTCGTGGATGGGCAGACCCAGCACTTCCTTGCCCCACCAGACGGCTTCCGGATTCAGCGGCTCGCCGACACTGGCGACGAAGCGCAGTTTTGGAAATGCGTATTTCCGGGCAATGTCAGCGCCGGCCTTCATCAGCATCCGGATCGCCGTCGGCGCCGTGTACCAGACGCTCACTTGCTGTTCCTGAAGGATGCTGTACCAGCGTTCTGCATCGAATTCCTCTCGATCGATTATCGACGTGACGCCATGCACCAGCGGGGCGATGATGCCGTAGGACGTGCCGGTCACCCAGCCGGGGTCGGCGGTGCACCAATAGATGTCGTCCGAGTGCAGATCGAGCGCGTAGCGGCCGGTGGCCCAGTGCGTGACGACCGCGCCGTGTACGTGGATGGCGCCCTTCGGCGTCCCCGTCGTGCCGCTGGTGAAATGCAGCAGCGACATGTCTTCTTCGGATGTCCGCTCGATCTCCAGTTCCGAAGACGCCGCGTCGAGCAAGGCCGCCAGGTCGAGCGTTCCTGGAACCGCCGTGCGTCCGCCGTCTTCCGCCACCAGCAGGATGTGTTGCAGCGTCGGCATGCTGTCGCGCCACTTGGCGATCTTGCGTTCGTAGAGCGCGTCGGTCGTTACCAGCACCCTGCCGGCGCCAAGGTTTACCCGCGTGGCGATCGGCTCGGGGCCAAAGGCCGAGAACAATGGCGATACCGCCGTGCCGTTCTTCAGGCTGCCCAAAACGGCGATATAGAGTTCGGGGATGCGGCCGGCGAGGATGAATAGCCGGTCGCCCTTGCCGATGCCAAAACTTCTTAACACGTTGGCGAAGCGGTTGGTCAGTAGCGACAGCTCGCCATAAGTCACGATGCGGTCGGGCGATCCTCGGCTGATGAAGCGAAACGCCGGCCGCTCCGCCTGACCGGCGGCAGCATGCCGATCGACCGCTTCATGGGCAATATTGATCCACTCTCCCGAACGGGCAGAAAGAGCGTTGCGTGCCGCAATCCAGGAGAACTGACGGCGCTCTGCTGAGTAGTCGAGAAGATTGGGTGGAACGCGGAAGTCGTCCGCCGTCTTGCGTATCGTTGCCGAAGAGTCCATGAATTTTGCACCCCCCGAAAACCACTATAGTGCGGTGGTCAGTGGGGTACAAATTTCATGTGCAAATGTTCGGCACGACGCCAGTTGGTATGAATCGAAGATGGGGCCGAAAGTGCTCGGCTTTTCGGCGCAAAACCTTTGTCAGGTTGGCTTGCGCCATTGATGTGGCTAATCAAACCCGGTGTCGGTGTCGCGTGGCGCACTGAAATACATTGCGACTGCGCTGGGCAGGACCAGACAGGTGAGAATCAACGCCATCGTTTCCATCAGGTTCGACCATTCCATAGAGATCCTGCTCGTTCAAGGTTTTGAGGAGCGAGATTCTATTCCCGGCCGCGACGTCAAACTGTAGGAGACATCGGCGAGTTCGGTATCGGCCTGTAACGCATGGTAACGTCGCGAACCAAGCGAGAAGCGGCAGAGTCCGAGCGGCGAAATGCTTCGGCGCGTGAACGGAAAACGGACGCCGTCCCCGCAGGGCGCGCCGGATAAACCGAGGGATTGAGTCGAGTGCGCGTGTCGCGCAGCAGCAATAGCCCGGTGGCTACCGCTGTTCGCAGCCTTGGCTGCGAGGACTGCTCAAGGCGATATCGAGCAGATAGGGCACCGAGAGCAGTGCGATGATGGTGATCAGGTAGGACATGATCGGAGCGCCTTAACGACCGTCGGGGATGTATTCTTCCTCGACCGACTCTTCCGGAAGGTTGAAGTAGAGTTCGAGGACGAAGGGGATCGCCAGTGCAGCGAGAACGATGATGGTAGTCAGCATGATGATTTCCTTTCTTTGGAGTTAAGCGGACTCGGATTCGGTTCGCGGGTTTTCGTTGAGGTAGATGGCCAGCAGTTGCGGGACGAAGATCGCGGCAAGTGACAGGGTGATGACTGCGAGGGTATGAAGCGTGCTCATGTTTCTTCCTTTCGTAATGTGAAACGTTTTATCAACCTACGAAACGAAGTTTATCGATGTGCGCACCGGAAATCTGTTGCGACTTTGCATTGCTATCGTGTCGTTTGGTAACACGCTGGAACTTCCGGGACGTCGTGGAGTCTCTGACGGGTTGCTTGACGTAAATTGCAGGCAGTCCGTAGCGAAGTCTCCGTAGAATTCGAACCAGAAGGAGACAGACATGGACATGAAACGCATCAGTTCCGGAAAACTTCGTGCGGTCGGCTACGATTCGCGGCAGCGCGTCCTGCGCGTCGAGTTTTCCGACGGCAGTGCCATCGAGCACGTGGGTGTCGGTGACGAGGTCTGGCGGCGCATTTCCAGTTCGAGCGCGGCGTGGAGTTACTACCGGGACAACGTCGAAGAGGAGTTCACCAGCCGACGTGCGACCGCATGGCCAGCGAACGAGCAGCAAAAGCCCAATCCGCTGGACGATCTGTTTGCCAAGTGAGTTGCAACGCGGCCCGACGGTCAGGGCCGGGAATCGAGTTTGGCGCGGTGGCGGCGGAACGCCGGCGCCAGCAGCATCAAGGTCAACAGTAGCCAGAGCGGTAGCGCTTCAATGGCGCTGGCAAAGGCTTGTTCCGACGAACTGGTGCCGTCCTGAACGCGCAGTGCGAGAGCGAAGAGCAGACTGACAAAGCCGTAGCCAAGGTTGAACACCAGCCCCTTGAACGAGAGAACGGTGGATCGTTGTGCCGATTGGGCATGGACGTTCAAGGCGTTCGAGACGATGAAGCCCAGCCCGGTCATGGCGGCCACCAGCGGAATGGCGAACAGCACGCCCCAGAAGGGGATCTTGAGCGCTACGCCGGCCAGCCCGGCCAGCGTCAAGGCGGTGAGAATCACGAAGTTGCGGAGCAATGAACGGGAGCGGACCAGGCGTTTGGCCAGCGGCGCGACCAACATGCCCAGCCCCGCCATGGCCGCGCCGATGAAGCCGAAACTGGCCTCGGGCAGATCGATCAGGCGGTAGTACGCGCTGCCGAAAGTCAGGAACAGGCGAATCACGCTATCAATCAGCACGCCGCCGACGATGACGAAGAGCACGACCGGCGTGCGCACGATCCAGACCGCGGCATCGACGATGTCCTGCCAGCCAGTCGTCGCATGGGAGTGCATCCGGATGGCCGCCGGTTCGTGCATCCCGAGCGTCAGCCACAGCACGACGATCGCGCTGATCAGATTCAAGGCAATCGGGAAGCGCAGCGCCGTGTCCTGGTCGATGCGCAAGTCGCTGCCCAGCGTCGTCAAGACGCCATTCACCAGATGCGGGTCGTATACCGCGGCGCCGACGAGCATGGCCAGACACAGGCCTAACGACTGCCAGTGCATGACGTCGGCCATCACGTCGGGCCACTCATGTTCGCGCGCTTCGGCCGCGAGCGATTCGTAGGCCAGCGATTCGTCCGCGCCGCTTGCCAGCGCCTCGGCAAGTCCGCTGAACGCTCGGTTCGCAAGGCAGAACAACAGCAGGACAAGCCCGCCGTTGACCGGTGCCGCGAGGAGCAACGACATCTCGAGCACCATGCAGACCGCCGCGGCGACGATCAAGGGGCGTCGTCCGATACGGTCGGCCAACGCGCCGGACGGTACTTCGGCCACGACGATGACGATGGCCCAGACAAAGTTGAGCAGCGTGTATTGCGTGGCCGAAAGACCCAGGTCAAGGAAGAGCACCGCCAGGACCGGATAGTAGAAGCGGGAGTTGAACAGGACACGAAACCCGATGAAGCGCTTGCGGTTGGAGTCGGCGATGCTCGGGACTGACGGACGATTCACCATGATTGACCTTTGTTGATGCTATCCATCGAGCCGAATTGGCTGGCCGAACTTGCGTGCAATTCTGGCATGCAACTCCTGAATGACTCGGGAAGTCCTCTCCTGCTGCCCGCAAGTTTCACCCTTCGAGCAACGTTGTGGTCGCGGTGAGGGAGAACGAGTAACGAGCGACGACGCGCACCCACGGCTGCAGTTCGTGCACCTGGATCCCCGGGAAACCCGACTCCGACAAGCGCAACAGCGTCGCGCACAGCTGTTGCCACTCGACCGCTTCCCAGCTGAGTGGTTCCGTTGCACTGGCGGCCACTTGACGCGCCGCGCGCCCGGCAACGGTGCCGGCCTTTGTATCGGCAGTGGCCTCGGGCACTGCGTCGGTCTTGACCGTCTTTCCTGTTGGCTTGGTCGAAGGTTTGCCAGGCGGCTCGGCGTGCAGACGGCGCAGGAAGACCTGCCAGCTGGTATCGCCATGATCCGGCAGGTCGCTGATTCGGCGCAGCAGGCGAGGCGCCACGGCCGCGTGGTTAACCACAACCGCCAGCAACAGCAGCGCGGCGCGGTAGGTGCCCGGCGACTCGCGGCTGCCTTCGAAGATCGGCCTCTCGTGCGCATGAATGCTTGCGCGCAGGAAACGGTAGGTGTTCACGAAGCGCTTGACGGCGCGCGGGGTGCGGAACAGCGGGGCCAGGCGCTGCATGTCCTCCACCTCCCAGGCCCGCAACTCAAGTCGTTCGATGGCGGACGACTCGTCGTCTAGCGTCTCCTGGCCCGTCGTGCCGTCATTCCCGGTGACTTTGCCGGACGCTGAGTCAATGGCGGTATTGCCGCCCGTTGCGGCGGTGCTTGTGGCCGGCGTCGGCGTGGAACCGGGCTGGCCACCTACCGGCGCAGTTTGCTCGGCCGCCACGCTGCCGGTCGTCAGGCCGTGTATCAGGCGGCGGAAGCCGTCGTCCTTGAGCGGCTGGAGCAGAAACGGGATCTGGAAGATCTTCTCCAGGTAGTCCTGCGCGGTGGCGGGCCGCGACGGCAGCACATGCGCGACCAGTGCGCGCGGTGCGCCGCTGACCGAGAGCAGGTCGGGATAGTGCCGTTCCAGGCAATGGCGCAGCCAGCGAGGGTCGACCGCTACCACCACCATGAACAGGCGGAAGGCGAGCAAGAGGTGCACCGCCTCGAGTACCTCGATCACTCGATCGGGCTTGCAGCGGTCAAGATCGTCGACGTAGAGGATGATGCGTTCGACCGGCATCAACTCGGCGTTGTGTTCCTTCGAGTCTGGGTCGGCCAGTTCGCTCAGGCGCTCGAAGTCGCGTCGCACCAGGCTGACGATGCCGAGCCGCGAACGATAGTCGGACGAGCGGCTGCGCTCCTCGATGAAGCGCATGATCAGCCGTGCGGGCTGCAGCTCGTTGACCTCGTGTTGCAAGTCCTGCACGCGCTTCTCGGCGTCGAGCAGACTGCGCCGTGCCGCCTCCTCACGCGCGACCAGGGTCTGCAGGGTCTCGTCCTGATCGGCGACGGCGGCCTCGCGCCGACGTTGGCGAATCGCCTCGAGCTGCCGGTGCGTGCTTTCCAGCCGACTAACCAACCCGGTACCGCGCCGCACTTGCGCCCCCAGCCAGGTCGCGAGCGCCGCCAGACTGCCGCTCAGCTGCAATGCAAGCGACTGCACCGCGCCGATCGGTTGCTGGAGCGCCCCCGCTTCGAGCAGCGCTTCGACACCGGCGACGATGCCGATCGGCACCAGCAGCGCAGCGACCAGGGTACCCAGCCGCCACCAGCCCCATGGCGTCATGAACATCGCCTGCAGCAGCGACGACAGCCGTCGGCCCTGACCGCCGAGTTCGCCGACACGGTGCTCGAGAGTGCGGAACGAGGTTGCCAACTCGGGTTCGCCAAGTGCGGCGGCGAGGTCTTGCACGGCCGCATGGACCTGCGGTTGTCCGCTGAGCAACGCCGCGATGTCGTCGAGCTGGGTGGCCAGCGTGCCTTCACGCCGCTCACGCGCAGCGACAGCGCTTTTCATCGCGGCCTCGGCCGCGCCACGTGCCTGCCGTGCTTCGTCGAGCTGCTGTTGCGCCTGCTGGTAGACGCCCTTGGCATCCTGCAAGGCCGCGGCCAGCTTAGGTAGTTGCGCTTCGGGCTTGCTGCCGCTGTCGCCGCCGATCGCCTTGAACAAGCGGTCGAAAATCTCGGTTACGAGGCTGGCCCACAGGTCAGTATCGAGGAAGTGCCAAGCGTTGAAGTGGATCTGCACGATGTTCCGGCAGAAGCGCCTCGGCGTCGTGTCGCTGGCGGCGCGTGTTTTCTCGTTCTTTGTGAGGACGTCAATCTTGCGCTGCATGGCCTGCATGAAGAAGGACTTGCCGCTGCCCCAATCGCCGAACAGGCCCAGAGCCAGCGGTGGCCGGATGCTCGCCGAGGCCAGCACGTAGCTGAAAGCCTCGACCTCGGCGCGGATTTCCAGCATGTCGTCACCGTCCAGACTGTCGGCGTCGTAACCGACCAGCGGCGGGCGGAACGGCGTGTGCGACAGCTCCAGTATCCAGGCATCGATGAGGTTGTCGGCGGCGTCGTCATAGGACCAGATGGCCAGGCCTGGATAGCGCCGACGCCCGACCACCGCGGCCGACCAAGCCTCGCCCCAGGAGTTCTGAACCAGAAAACCCGCGCTGGTGTAGCCGAGCACGGTCACCACGTGTCCGCCCATCGTCGCCGGCTTGCCCCCGCCCTTGGGGCGCTTGTAGGTGATGACACCCTTGGCCGTCTGCGTCCAGCCGTCGTGGATCATTGCCGCGACGACCACCGCGTGATGCTCGAACACCGCCGCGCGCAATGCCTCGACCTCGCGTTCGACCTGGCGCATCGCCGCCGGCCGGTTGCCCAGCGCGGCGCGCAATGCTTCCGGCGAAGCCCCCCGATCTCGTTGCGAGAGCGGCCATTCGCTGTCCAGGCAAACCCCGTGCTCGACCAGTGCAGCGAGGGCGCCTGTCAGCGAACTGCCGGAATGCGGCTGGTCTGACCATTCGTCGTAACGACGCGCGAACTCGTAGAGCATGCGGGCGCTGACGAGACGGGTGTCGCCGTCGCGCGCACGCAGATAGTTCAGCGCCGCGGCCAGGCCAACACCGACGCTCAGGCTCTCCTGACCCTGGTCAATGATCCTGATCAGCGCCGGGTCGGGTAGTACCTCGTCGGGAAGTCGATGCGTGCTGGGAACGAAGCGCCGGTTCAACAACGCCTTGCGTAGCGCTGCGGCGTGGGCCGGTGTTACCTCCGGCAGGCCTTCGATGCCAGCCTGGTCGCGATCTTCGAATGCCTCGGCCATGTCCGCCTCCATCCAGAGAAGGGTAGGGAATCACCAGCACACATTCTCAGTGTCCTTGACCACCTTGCTCCGGTCAATGTCGAAGTCTTCTCATGACTCCCCGGAACACACGGAAGTTCTTCCGGGGCGACATTGACTCATGGAGGACGGGAGCCGCACCATCGGCGTTATCCACATTCTTCTGACGGACGCTCAGGCCTCCAACAACCGTTCAACAACCCCGAATAGCTCTCGTTCTTCAAAGCGCACGTGTGCAGTCAGGCATTCGGCGAAACCGAGCAAGGTCGTCGCGTCAGCTTGTTGCAGTTGAGCGCAAAGATCGCGCAGTACCCGGTGATCGCTTTCCACCTGCGCGACAAGCGCGTTCTCCCCAGCGCCGAGCAGCAAGGGCAGCAGCACCGTTTCCTCGACGACAAAATGGGGGTCGAGCTCGGCAGCGTACGCGGTGAGACAGGTGGCGGCCGTCGCTTCGACGAGCGCTTGATCGCCTGACACGGCCGCGCGCTTGGCTTTCAATGCCAACTGCAGCGCAGTGTGGTGTTCGCGGGAAAGGTCCTGCAAGGCTTGATGTCGCTTCATATGGGTTGTTCCTCCATTCGCCGGGCCGTGATTGATGACCTCGCCTCAATCAATCGCCTTCGGGCACAATCGCCTGAGCCGCAGCGCCGGGCAGGGTAAGTTTCGTGATGTGCGCTCAATTTATCGCATTCCGATTTCTGCAACTCGATACGACCACAGATTCAGACGCGACCATGACCGAACATACCTCGACTGACCGCAGCCCGTGGGCTGTCTTCCTGATTTTTCTCCGGTTGGGCCTTACGTCCTTCGGCGGCCCGATTGCCCATCTGGGCTACTTCCGCGAAGAGTTCGTGGTGCGGCGCAAGTGGCTGGGTGAGCGCAGCTATGCGGATCTGGTCGCGCTCTGCCAGTTTCTGCCGGGGCCGGCCAGCAGCCAGCTCGGGATCGCGCTCGGGTATTCCCGGTCGGGTTACGCCGGAGCCTTGGCCGCGTGGGCGGGATTCACGCTACCGTCGGCACTTTCCCTGATTCTGTTCGCACTCGGCCTGGCCAACTACGGCGATGCGATGCCGTCGGGCGCGCTGCATGGCTTGAAGATTGTCGCCGTCGCCGTCGTCGCGCAAGCAGTGTGGGGGATGGCGCGCAATCTTTGCCCGGACACACCGCGCATCACCCTCATGGTGGCCGCGACCTGCCTGGTGCTTCTGGTGCCGTCTGCCTGGGGGCAGGTCGGGGTCATCGCGATCGCGGCGGTCGGCGGCCTGCTGTTGTTCCGGCCGCAGCACGCCGAAGCGCATGATCCATTGCCGATTTCCATGCGGCGACGCGTCGGCTTGTTCTGGCTGGCGCTGTTCCTCACGCTGCTGATCGGGTTGCCGTTGTTGGCCGCCATGTTCCCGAACCAGACGCTGGCGATGGTGGACGCCTTCTACCGTGCCGGGTCGCTGGTCTTCGGCGGCGGGCACGTCGTGCTGCCCTTGCTGCAATCCCAAGTGGTGCCGATCGGTTGGGTCAGCAACGACGCATTTCTGGCCGGCTACGGCGCCGCGCAGGCTGTTCCCGGCCCGCTGTTTACCTTCTCGGCGTTTCTCGGTGCGTCGATGAAACAGGCACCTTCCGGCTGGCTGGGCGGTTTGGTTTGCCTGCTGGCAATCTTTACGCCATCGTTCCTGCTGGTCGTGGGCGCGTTGCCGTTCTGGGAACGTCTGCGCCGCAACGCCCGTACGCAAGCGGCATTGTTGGGCATCAACGCGGCCGTCGTCGGCCTGCTGCTGGCCGCCCTCTATCACCCGGTATGGACGAGCGCGATCCGCGCACCGCAAGACTTCGGCCTGGCCCTCGTGGCGCTGGTCGCCCTGATGTTCTGGAAGCTGCCGCCGTGGCTTGTCGTGGTTGGCAGTGGTGTGGCTGGAGGATTGTTGGGCTAACCCGCCTACACCACTACTGTTAGCTCGCCGGCCAACTAACGTCCAGAACCCTGACAAAAATGCGCCGTCTCTCCTCGAGATCGAGCAGCGCCTCCAAGCGGTTCCGTAACTCCTCCGGCGAAACCGGTTTCTTTCCACCGTCCCGGGTCGCCGGCAAATCGCCTCTGCCAAACCAAAGAACTAGATAAACCCCGTAACCCGAGGCTTTGGTGGCGCTCGCATACTGTGCCATCAACTGCGTTTGCGCCGCGCCCCAGAGTTCCCGGTTATCGTCACGCTTGATTTCGATGGGCAACTCGAACTCGTTGCGATAGGACAGGCGAATGTCGGCTCGCTTGTCGTTGGCGTAGTCGCCTTCAGGTTGGCAATCGATACCGAAAGTTCCCGCCGCGAACAGACTGCGGATTCGCGTCAGCAATGCGTCGCGGCAGAGATTTTCTTCGCGCTTGCCGGTCGGCTTCCTGTTCTCGACGTTCCAGAAAGCGCGAAAGCCATCGTCGTTGTCATGTCGGATCCCGTAAGCGATGTGATCGAGGAAATCGAGCGTCAGTGCGGCGAGGTCGGCTACATTGGCCGGCTCCCGATTAGCCAGCACGCCGGCCACGCTTTGCAGGGATGGAAAACGGAAGGCATTTTCGCGCTGCTTCAATCTAAGTTGATGCTTGGCGCTGCCCAACGCATGTTTCAGCTTGCTCAAGGCCGGAATGGCCATAAGGCGCTCGATTTCGTGAGCCGCTTCCTGGCTGGCAAGGGCGCCGAGGCGGGTAATCATGGCATGGACGTTTTCACCCATGCGCATCGGTCCAGTTACGACTCCCGAACGATGCTCCAACTCCGCGTGCGGAGTGATCAGTTCGATCAGCTTACCCAGCGTGGCAGCAGACAGCTCGTAGTCGTTGCTCAGGCCATTGAACCGATCGCTCACAAAAGCGCACAGGTGATTGGCGCGAACCCAAGCCTTGCCGATGTATCGCCATAGTTCGGATTCATATTGCGGCGGGTCGATCAGCATACCGGTTGTCAGCCAATAAACCCTTTGCGGAACGTCCATTGCTTTCAGTGCCAGTTTCTGCTGCAGCAGTCCTTTGAGCAGCGCCGGTACGTAACGCAGAGCGGCCTTCAGCAGATACTCGAGATACGACAGTAGTGGCGACTTGATGCGGACGGGAAAGCTCGTGAGGAGGGGAATGACCGCCAACGCGGCCACTGCCCGATAGGCGTCGTCGTGAACAAGGGCGTATAGGCCGTAAACGAAATCCTGCCTGGCCTTGAGCGTTGTGCCGGCATAAACGATCAATACCTCGGCTACCAAGGCGGGGCGAGCTTGCACGAGATGTGAGAACCACGCTGGTTCTTTGTCGGCGCCATAGGTCAGGCGGAAAGCCAACATAAGACGCAGTTGCTCGTCGCTCAGGCAATCGACGAAGGATTCTCCTGCTCGCCAGCGCAACTCCATACCGACCAGACATGGCTTACGGATGTAGTGTTCGCGCTGCTTGGTGCTGAGATCGATGATTTCCGCCACACCGGGAAGATCGTGGCGCTCGGGGCAATGGAAGAATCCCGCCTCGGCCGCCTCCAGCACTGCGCTTCCGTTGTCGCAATAGCTGTCGAATCGAGCCTGTATGGTGTCGCCATGCGTGTCGCTGTAGTGATCCAGCCACACCCCGGCTAACTCGTGCATGATGCCAGGCGATGCCTTGCCGTTTCGGATCGCTTCCAAGTGCTTGAAAATCTGGCTGCTCTTGATACGCCTTTGCCCGAGTTTGTCCAGTTTCCTTCTTCTTGCGTTGGCAGCATTCTTCTGACGCCATTCGGAAATTTCGCAAGCCAGCATCGAATCGAGCCAATGCCTGCGTCCGGGATTGGCGTCGCCCCAAGCTTCTATCTTCTCAAGCGACAAGCCGGCGCAACCATGGCCGAACATCAAAGCGCGAACGGCTTCAGACAGGTGCTTTTCGGCCGAACCCTCGTGCGCTGTCAGCGAGGCCAGCTCAAGGTGCCACAGGCCGATGTCGCCGGGCGGTGGCGTGCCATGCAACCGATGCTCCTGATTGAGCAAACAGGATCCGACATGCTCCGAAGCTTCACAGTGCCGGTAGCAAAGCCCGAGGATCGCCTTGTAGCGCTCGGGACGAGCGGCGAGCCAGGCGGCGATCGATTGCCGGTGTTCGTTCTCACGCCGGTTCTCCCCATATTGGTCGGCGCCGATGCCCAGCCAGGCATACAGTCGTTCGTCGTCGATATGGTCACCGTGGATTTGCAGGGCACGACCGAGAAGAGCGCCGAGCATCCGACGCCAATCGAAGCTGAATTCCATTTCGTCGGACACCACCAGATCGGTACGTCCGGCCAACTGATCGAGCAGGATCGGCAAATCGGTTTCCGGGGCCACCTTTGGAAGGGTGTAACCCCAGAACGTCGGGTACCAGCCACCGATGACGTTGCGCTCTTTCGGGGTGTGCAGGTAACCGAATACTCTTTCCGGCGGGATTTGCTCCGGATATAGCTCGGCCAGCAGAACGCCGGTCAGTTCGTCGTTGGCCTCGACGCCTTGCCCGAAGCACAGCGCATCCAGCAGAGCGATCGACTCGCCGGCCGGCGCCGAGTACTTCAACCAGGTTTCGAGCGCATGCCTGCGAATGCCGGGCCACCAGGCTTGGTCGAGGACGATCGCCTTGATCGTGGGCCCCAGTCCGCGAATCGGTTCGGCTTCGCCCAAGATGTCCAATACACAAGCGGCCATCGACTGGCTGGCATCGTCCCGTTCGTGTCTTCCCAGGATGGCGGCGAAGTCGTCTGCCAGCGCCTCGTCTGCCAAGGCACCGAATTGTCCAGACGACGGCATCTCCCAGCGATAGTAAACCTGTGCATCGGCCTCCTGCTGCAAGCCGACCAGCAGGCGGCGCCTGTCTTCCGTAGACATTGGCTTGACATCGCCATAGACGATGACGGTGAGCGGATCGGCTTCGATCAGACGCTGTCGTGCCGATTGGCAATGCAAGGCCAACCATCCGTAAAGGCCTCGCAGACCGGCTACTGTCCGTGTGTCCAAGCCTACGAAGAGATTCAGGACGCGCCCCAGAGGTAAACCCTGGCGGTCGATGCGTTCCGCCAGCCACTGGGCGGCGAGGAATTCGGCAACGCTTCGGTGGGCGGGAACGACGCGCTCCTGCGCATCGGGCGCTGGGCGAAACAGTTTGCGGCCCGTCGCCAAGCGGGCGACGGCAAGATCGCCGGGAGCAAAATCGTCGAGAAGCGGAAATTGCTGGTCGGCACTTTCCCGATCCAGCGCGATACCCGATTTGTCGGAGAGCAGCAATACGGCACAGAGTTGACCGGCTGCCGCCAATACACTTTCGACGGGAACTGCTTTTGCGCGCGTGAGCGCACGATGCTGCTTCGACTCCTCGTCCGCCAGCTTGCGACAGGCGAGCTGAAACGTTTCCAGTCGCGTCGTCGGCCAATTGCCGTCGCGGATCGCCTCCGCGAGAAGGCTCAGGGTCTGGGGGTTATCCAACAAACCTTCGATTCCGCGCTGGCGCGCGTTTTCAACAAAGGTCTCCGGGTCGGGTATTCCGTGGTTCTCGCGCAGAATCTCTTCAATATCGTTGATCGCCAGTGGGGTGAGTAAGTAGACGCCGAGTTGCCCGTCTTGAGAAATATCGCCAATCGCCTGGCTGTCCGTCGAACCGAACCAATCCGCAGCGCGGCAGGCGATGCGGAATCGGGGGCGGCCAAGTTTTCTCAGGTGTGACCGTATGCGAAGCAGTGTTGAATTGTCGCCACTGCCGGCACGCGTTTCATCCAAGCCGTCGAGGTAGAGGGTCTTTTCGCACCAAGCTGGGTCGGGGTCATCGCTCAGAAATTTGGCGATTGAAATGAATTCCCCTTCGGTCGCCTTGGCTTCCATCTCTAAAGCTACTGACTTGCCGGACCCAGGTTCTCCCAACAAGACCCAGGCCGCTTGCCCGCGCAGTTCTTCAAGACGGACGGGTTCTTCTTCCCGGGCGCCTGCTTGGTCGTCCGAATACCTGGTGGTACGGCGGGGTACGAACACCATGGTCTTACTCCAGCCAATGCTCGGCCGGTTGGAGCAGGAATTCAGCAAGGGAAATGCCGCCCTCGCCTACGATCATGGTCCTGGCCCCCTTGTACTTTCCGGCGAAAGTCTCCAAGCCCTTGGGTGCGGCATACTTGGCACCGCTCTTCACTTCGATCCCCAGGATCCTTCTGCCGTTGGTGAGCACGAAATCGACTTCGTGCGGGCTTTCCCGCCAATACTGAACCATCGAGTCTTCCGAAGCAGTGTTGATCAAGTGGGCGCCAACCGCGCTCTCCACCAGCCTTCCCCAGTAGCTGCGATCGCTGGTTGCCTCGGCGAAGGAATAGCCGGCCAGGGAGGAAACCAGCGCGGTGTTGTGGACATTCAGCTTCGGGCTGGAGGCACGCTTGCGGAAAGCCTGCATGGCAAATTTGGACAAACCGCTCAAGAGTCCGGCCTGCGACAGCAGTTCCAGATAGTGCGCAAGCGTCGTGGTGTTTCCCGCATCGGCCAACTGCCCGCGGAGCTTGTCGTAGGCGATGATCTGGCCCGAATACGCGCCGCATCCCAACTCGAACAGGGCTTTCAATAGCGCAGGCTTGTCCACTCGGGTGATCTGCAGGATGTCTTTCTGAATGTTCGGTTGGATCAGGGCTGTCCGAACGTAGTGCCGCCAGCGCGTCTCGTCGCGGATCATGCTCGCGCTACCTGGGTAACCGCCGAAGTAGACGTACTCGTCAAGTGAAAGATCGAAAGCCGCCTGCATCTCCTCGTATGACCAATGCGTCATGCGTATGGGTTCGTAACGCCCCGCGAGACTTTCGGTCAGCCCCTTCTGCATCAACCAGGGAGACGAGCCGAGCAAGATGATGTGAAGAGGCAGATCTTCGGCGCGATCGGCATCCCACAATCCTTTGACGATTTCGGACCAACGCGGAATTTTCTGAATCTCATCGATGGCAAGAACGTAGCGCCTTCCTTCCGGGAGGAGTCTCGCTTTGGCGCGTGCCTGCATCCATTGTTGGATGAGCCATTCCGCATCTGCCGGGGCTGATGCCAAGAGTTGAGTGGTGGCGATGGTGCTTTGAGAATCAAAGGGGGCGCCAGTCTCCGGTATCGGCTGATCAGCAGCGATAAAGAGCGATTCCCCTCGGTACTCGGTCAATGCCTGTCTGACCAGGGTTGTCTTACCGACTTGGCGTGGTCCGGCCACCACCACCATGAACCTTGGCGGTTCCAGAAGGCGTTGGCGCAACGTGTTGATTTGTCTGCGTTCGAAGGTCATTTGAAAATACTGAGTAAATTTACTCAGTATGTTAAACCGCCTTTGGTGCGAAGGCAATCAATGCTCTGGTGTATATGGCCACCGCCTGTAGCAAGACTATCCCAAGTGTACGGACGATTCGGCAGTCCGTTCCTACTCGCCCGGCCCACTCCGATCGGTGAGGTATCTGCGGCACGCCTGACGCAGGAACGCCATCTGTCCCTTGAAGTTCCGGCAGCCGGTGCACATCGCGAGGTGCATTTTCAGTTGCAGGCGTTCGGAGAACGACAGGTTCCGGTCCTGCGCCTCGGAGAGCAGATGGGTGACTTCCTTGCATCTCAACATGGTCGTTCTCCGGCGGAAAACCAGCTGCCTTGCAGGCACTTGCGCAGGCCGTTGCGCGCGCGGTGGAGGATGACGTTGCAGTTGCTCGTGGTGAGGCTGAGTTCCTGGCAGATTTCGGCGGTCTCGAATTCGAGGAACTCACGCATCATGAAGACGCGGGCGGTGTTTTCGGGCAGGTGATTCAGGCAGGCGTCGAAGACTTCCCAGAAGTACTTTTGGCGCAGCGATTCCTCGGGGTCGCCCCAGTCGGTCGGCCTGGCTTGCCGTGTCCAGTGGTCGCTGCTCTTGAACAGGGCGTCGAACGCCTCGTCCAGGCTCGCTTCTTCCGGCGATAGCGCTGAGATGTTCGTCGTCCGGCTCTTCTGCCGGATCTGGTCGACGATCTTGTTGCGCAGGATCGAAAACACCCAGGTTTTCAACGCGGACTTTCCGGCGAAGGTCCTGGCACCGGCCATCGCACCGATCAACGCTTCCTGGACCACGTCTTCGGCCAGAGCGTCGTCGCGCAGCTGCAAGGTGGCAAAGCGGAGCATGTCGTGCCGGATCTCGGCCAGGCTGGCGTTGTCGATTCCCGGTTTTTCATCCAACGTCATGTCCTCCCTAGCGTGGAACAACCTTCTGCAACGTTGTTGTTCGACACAAGGTACGACAGCGGTGATACCAATGGCAAGGTAGACCATGCGGCTCCGGCATGGTCAGGGCGTGCGCGGCGACTTCGTGCCGAACCGCCGCATCAGCAGATGATCGAGCGAGATGGTGCCGCCGCCACGGGCGACGAGGAATAGCAGCACGGCGGCCCAGACGCCGTGCGTTGGATAGGCGTCCGGGTAGACGAAGATCTGGATGGTCAGCGTCATCACCAGCAGCGCGAAGGCTGAGAAGCGCGTCGCCAATCCGAGCAGGAGCATCGCCGGGAAGAGATGTTCGGCAAAGGCAGCCATCGGCGCCGCGAGTTCCGGCGGGATCAGCGGCAGCCTGTATTCGTCTTGGAACAGCGCGACGGCGGAATCCGACAGGCGCGGCCAGCCGAGTGAATACTCCCCTGCGATGAGGTCGACGGTGAAGCCTTCGATCTTGGTCTGGCCGGATTTCCAGAAGACGGCGGCGATCGAGAAGCGGCCGAGCAGGGCGATCAGGGAATTCGGCAGGCGCGCGAAGAGCGCGTTGATGCGATTGATCAGGCCAACAATTCTCCCGACCGACGCTGATGAAGCGGGGCTGTCGTGTCGGACGGCATTGGTTGCATTGGCGGCGGTCTGGCTCACGATGTTCTCCTCGGCGGATGCAGTGCGGTGATGGCGTTTTTCTGGATGAGCATTGCGAGCGAGGCGGTCGCATCAAACGCGGGATCGACCCGCTGCGCGGACTCAACCGCCTCGCCCAGTGGTGCGCCACGTTTCAGCGCTGCGATGAAGACGCCGGTTGCTCGCGAAATCCTCATCACCTCGACCTCCAGTCCGTCGCGCAAAACGAGCGCCGTCTCCGGTACGTCGGGAATGACCGCCGCGAGATCAACTATTCCCTGATGCGCTGCCCACAGCGAGACGGCGGCGGCGTTTGAGTCGAGCACGCCGACTGCGGGATGGATCGCCAGCTTCAGAAACGGCAACGCCGCCTCGTCACCCAAGGCGGCGGCGATGGCCTCAGCGCGTACCGGTTCGAGATCGGACGCGTGATAGGCGCGCACGCGCAGGTATTCGAGCCGGGCGACGTCGGCGAGGTAGGGCACGCTGGCGGCCGGCGGGAAGTGTTCGATGTAGTCGGGCAGGGTGTCGCCGTAGAACGCCAGCAGCGGCGAAGTCGGCGGATTGGCGTAGGCGAACTCGCGCGCCATCGCGCGGAAGAAGGGGGTGCCGACGAGCTCCTGTGTGACGGCGAAGGTGTCTGCGAGCGCGTCGACGAGCGAGACGATCACGTTGTTGCGATAGACGGCGAAGCGGCGCGCCGGGTCGGAGCCGTTCCAGGTGGTCAGGCCGGGCGGGCAGGATTGCGCCGGGTTGAGCAGCGCTTGGGCGAAGACTTGTTGGTGGCTCATGCGGCGATGCCTTCCTTTATGCGCAACATGCCTTCGGCCGTCTTCGCCTCGGCAAGCAGTACGGCAAAGGCCGGGATGTCGTTGTCGCGCTCGATCAGCGTGGCGACCGGTCCGACGCGGCGCAACGCGTAGCGATAGAGTGCCCAGACCGCCTCGGCGACCGGCGCGCCGTGACTGTCGATCAGGAGTTCGTCGCCCGCCGCGTCGGTATCGCGGGCGAAGCCGGCTAGATGGATTTCGCCGGTGGCCGCGAGCGGCAAGGCGTCGATGGCGGCGTACGGATCGCGGCCGTGATTGGCGCAGGAAACGTAAACGTTGTTCACGTCTAGCAGCAGGCCGCAGCCGGTACGCCGGACGATCTCGCCGATGAACTCGCCCTCGCTCATGGTCGACGCGGCGAATTCGACATAAGTCGCCGGGTTTTCGAGCAGCATGCGCCGCCCGAGTCTCTCCTGGACGCGGTCGATGTGGTCGCAGACGCGCGTCAGCGTTTCCGCGCAATACGGCACCGGCAAGAGGTCGTTGAGGAAGGCGCCGCCATGGCTCGACCACGCCAGGTGTTCGGAAAATGACTGCGGTTCGTAACGTCGCAACAGCACCGCCAGTCGATCGAGATGCGCTTCATCGAGCGTCGCCTCGCCACCGATCGAGAGCCCGACGCCGTGGATCGACAGCGGGTATCGGCTGTGGATCTTCGACAGGTAGTAGTGAAACGGGCCGCCATCGACCATGTAGTTCTCGGCGTGGATTTCGAAGAATCCGAGGTCAGGGGCGGTGTCGAGTATCGTGCGGAAATGCTCGGGCTTGAGGCCCAGGCCGCTGCGCGCGGGCAGGGCGCCGGCCGCGGTCGGCAAAGCGGGTTTGCATGTCGTCATGGCCGGCGTCCTGTGTTTGCTTGATGTGCTGCCGGAATCAGACCCTCTTTTCCTTGAACTCGGCGAGCTGGCCGAAGCCGGTCGGCGAAGTCGGCGAGGCGGTTTTCTCGCAGGTGCCCTTGGGAACAAGCGACCAGGCGTTGCCCTGATAGTCCATCTTCGATGTTCCGGCGCAGGTCGTGCCGGCGCCAGCCTTGCAGTCGTTCTTGCCTTTCATGGCGACGCCGAAGCATTTCTCCTTGTCGGCCATCTTGTCCTCGGCGGCGGCCGGGGTGGCGGCAATCGTCAGCGCGGTGCCGAGGGCGAAGGCGAGGGAGGCGGCGGTCATGGTTTTGTTCATGGTCATTCTCCAGGTGTGGTGGGAAGCGCTACTCGCGCGGGCAACGACGCTGAACTGCGAGTTGCTTGTCGATTAGTCGGAAAAGGTCTGAATTTCTTACACGGCAATCAACGTGGGCTGCCGCGCATTAGAATCGTTGGGTTGCATAGACGAACCCGACGAGCCGATACCGATGATTTCCAACCGAAAATGGAGCCTGGGCGCCAAGCTCACGCTGTTTGGCGCGCCTTTCCTCCTGCTCGTCTTCCTCTCGACCGCGGCGACGCTGTGGGTGTCGTGGCAGCTCGATGGCGGCGCGGCGGCGGTCAATGAGGCGGGTCGGATGCGCATGCAGGCGTACCGGATCTCGCTCTCGGTCGGACAGGGGCTCGATGAGGTGGTATTGCAGGATCAAGTCCAGGAATTCGACCGGAGCATGGCCTTGCTGCAACGCGGTGATCCCGAGCGTCCGCTGTTCGTGCCGTGGGACGACGGCGTGCGCGCGCAATACGAAGCTGTCGCGCGCGGCTGGGCCGACTATCGCGGGCGCTGGCTTGACGGCAGGCATGGCGAGTTGGCCGAGCTGAGTTCGGATACGGCCGTGTTCGTGCGCGGGATCGATGCGCTGGTCGTCGGGATCGAGTCGCATATGGCGCGCTGGACGACCTTGCTCTACCTGTTCCAGATGTCCGTGCTCGCCCTGGCGGTCGTCGGCGCGGTCATCCTGATTTACACCGGCTACATCTTCGTACTGGAACCGGTCGGCCTGCTCAAACGCGCCATCGAGAAGATTCAGCAAGGCAATTTCGACGCGCGCGTCGAGCACGACAGCAGCGATGAGTTCGGCACGCTGGCGCGCGGCTTCAACGGCATGGCCGACAACCTGCAGTCGATGTATCGCAATCTCGAACACAAGGTCGCCGAGAAGACGGCCGAACTCGAAGAGAAACGTGAGCGGCTGGAGAGCCTGTACGAAGTGACCAGCCTGGTCGCCAACACGACGGTGCTGGAGGATCTTGCACAGGGGTTCGCGCGCAGCGTGGCGCGCATCGCGCGGGCCGACGGCGTGACCGTACGCTGGTCCGATCTCGACAACAAGCGCTACGTGATGCTTGCCGCGCAAGGCATGCCGCAGGGGCTGGTCGACGCCGAGCAGTGCATCGAGAAGGGCGGCTGCTATTGCGGCAACGTGCGCACCGAGCCGAGCTGGAAGGTTTTCCCGATCGAGATTGAGACGGAGGAGTCGCGCCTGCCCTGCGCGCAGGCCGGTTTCAAGACGGTGGTCAATATCCCGGTGCGTCTGCACGACCGCTTGACCGGCGAAGTCGACCTGTTCTTCAACGCCAAGGCCAGTCCGACGCCGGCCCTGCGCTCCTTGCTCGATGCACTGGCCAACCACCTGGCGAGCGCGATGGAGAACCTGCGCCTGAATGCGCTGGAAAAGGAGACGGCCGTTGCTCAGGAGCGTGTCTATCTCGCGCGCGAACTGCACGACTCGATCGCCCAGTCGCTCGCCTTCATCAAGATCCAGGTGCAGCTGATGCGCGACGCACTGCGTGCCGGCGATCCGGAATCGATGCGGGCCATCCTCGAAGAAATCGACACCGGCGTTCGGGAGAGCTACGGCGACGTGCGCGAGTTGCTGGTGCACTTCCGCACGCGGGCGAACAGCGAGGACATCGAACCGGCGCTCGCGACGACGCTGCGCAAGTTCGAACACCAGAGCGGCGTCGCGACCTCCCTCACCATCGAAGGGCAGGGCATGCCGCTCTTCCCGGATGCGCAGATCCAGGTGCTGCACATCGTCCAGGAAGCTTTATCCAACGTGCGCAAGCACGCGCAAGCGTCGCACGTGAGCCTGAAGGTTCAGCAGCAGCCGGCGTGGCGTTTCGAAGTGCAGGACGACGGGGTCGGATTCGAGTTGGACGAAGACCGGCTGGACGAAACCCACGTCGGGCTGCGCATCATGCGTGAGCGGGCGCAGACGATCGGCGCGCGGCTCGACATTGTCTCCGCACCGGGCAAGGGCAGCTCGGTGATCCTGACGCTGCCGCCGAACGTTCATCCCGTATCATCGCTTTCCAGCACGGTCACCACGAGCATCGAAGCATGAGCACGCATAGCCAGAACACCATTCGCATCCTGGTCGTCGACGACCACACGCTTTTCCGGCGCGGCCTGACTGCGCTGCTGGCACGCGACCCGCAGCTCGTGGTGGTCGGCGACGCCGCCGACGCCGGCCAGGCGCAGCGCAAGGCGCAGGAGTTGCAGCCCGACGTCATCCTGCTCGACAACCATCTGCCGGGTGTCAATGGCGTCGACGCCCTGCCAGCACTGCACGAAGCGGCACCCGCCGCGCGCATCCTGATGCTCACCGTCAGCGAGGACGCGAACGACCTGGCGGCCGCCTTGCGCGGCGGCGCGATCGGCTACCTGCTGAAGACGACGGAAGGTGACGATCTGGCCGCCGCCATCCGGCGCGCGATGGACGGCGATAGCGTGGTGGCACCGGAGATGATGAGCAAGCTCGTCGCCGCTTACCGGGGAGCGACGGCGGCAAGCCCGACGCCGGATGCGACCTTGCCAAGCGAACCGGCGGTGCCGGACAACCCCAACGCCGCACTGGTCGCCAGCTTGTCGCCACGTGAACTCGACATCCTGCGCGGTATCGCGCGCGGCGCGAGCAACAAGGAAATCGCGCGCGAGCACGGCATCGCGGAAACGACGGTCAAGATTCATGTACAGCACATCCTGCGCAAGCTCAATGTCAGCTCGCGTGTGCATGCGGCGGTGATTGCTTCGGAGAATGGGTTGCTCTGAGGGGTTTTGGGCCTCAGGTGGGGGGGCTGAGGCGCTGGGTTCCGCGCCTGACGCGCGGGCATACTTTTTCTTGCGTCGCCAAGAAAAAGTAGCCAAAAAGAAGGCGACCCCCGCGTTACGCGGCCGGCTTCGCCGGCTGCCCTGCGCTACTCGTGAGGCCGGGCGGCTGCGGAACTCGGGCCTTCGGCCCTCAGACAGTCCTCGCCGACTGCCCCCGGCCCCACTCCGTTGCTCGGCGCTGCACGAGGGGGTGGGAAAAGCACACCGAACGGAACCTGACGCCAATGGCGGTCGATTCCCTGTTGGTTCTCGATCAGCCCGTTGCGTCGTCGAGCAGCGCAAGACGCAACGGAAAAAGGGGCGAGGACTGTCTGAGGACCGAAGGTCCGAGTTCCGCAGCCCCCCGTTGCGGCCGAGCAGCGCAGAGCACCCGGCGCAGCCGGGCGACGTATCGGGCGCGACTTCTTTTTAGCTCAGTTCGCGTTAAGTAAGGACGTGGCTACACACGGATGGCAGAAGCGAG